>Ga0194130_10006319_pt1 | contig 13801 bp, 11 predicted proteins | sample TA2KigsurfametaG_FD_160084 | JGI IMG/M metagenome (GOLD analysis project Ga0194130, IMG submission 160084) | Freshwater microbial communities from Lake Tanganyika, Tanzania - TA2015050 Kigoma 12 surface | ecosystem: Environmental > Aquatic > Freshwater > Lake | place: Tanzania: Lake Tanganyika... | reverse complement strand
AATACGAACCCAACGTCCTTCGTCTGGACGAAGAAGGCCGAAGACATCCTTCAAAAAATCGCCCGGGCGAGGAAGGCTCTCGATAAAGTCCCATCTGCGTGAGACGCTACACTAGCTTGTAGCTTCTTGGCAATTTTTTCTCTGCGGCTGCTCCCGTGCGCGTTGAAGTCGATGCCGACGTGTTCCTCGTACGGTATCCCGTCCGCAATCACCTTCAGCTCGCACTCTTCGCACTCCGACACAGACACGCCCACGACCCCGTGCGACCCAAATCCCATCTTCGTGGTGTAGTGTCTCCAAGCGGCGGCAGCATCGATTTTGCTTCCGTTGTACGTCGACAAGACGCCGCTGTCCTTCTTCGACGGCTTGAAAGCTAATGACGTTGCGACACCGTCTTGCATCCAGGTTGGATGAACCTGCCGTAGCAGCACCGTGGCGGCCTTCACCTCGACACCTCCATGCCTCCGAAGCCGCGAATCAACTCCGCCAGTTCGGCCCATCCGGCGTCCGAGCCAGCGTCGATGACTTTCTCCACTTCCTCATCTGACTCAAGATTGAGTGCGTGGCAATCTGCCTTCTTCGCTACCACATCGAAGTCGATCGAGACCGACCAAGGCGCTAGTTGCCATTCCCCCCGAACGGCTCCCTCGGGCGTCGGGAAGAGGTGAGGGCTTACGCAGTCATCTGGATAGTGCCGCTCGAACATTTGTTCGAGCCAATCCAAGCCTGCTGGCGAAAGAGAGCGTCCTTCACCATCGAGCCAACCGTCCTTCAGTTGCCGAAGACCGTCGAGCCGCATGCCTACATCGAGGGTGTCCATATTCGTCACGCTCTCCACTCGTTCAACGGATTGCAAATCACCTTCTCGCCCATAAACCAATACGCCGTCGATGCGCACTCGCTGCCCCGTACGATAGCCCGTATGCGCCTGGAGAATCGCATCGTAATGCGTCTCGTCGACAGGAATTCCTCTCACTATCGAGCCGTTTTCAAGCTGAATCTGAAATGACCGGCTTCGCTGGTCGAACTCGTGGATTTGCCCGTACAGGCGACCCTCTTCCGTGACCCGCGGAAGCGTCGACGCCCTGACTAAAGCCTTCCGGCTCTCTCGCGTCAGTCGGCCTTTCTTGCCGTTTCGCGCGTCTTCAAGTTCTATCGCCTCTCCCTCCCGCAGCGATCTGCCGAAGCGGTCGAAGTAGCCCAAGAACTGCTGAGGAATCGCCGATCCAATAGCCCCTCCGGATTCCGCAGCACAGACGGCTTCGACAACCGCCAGCCGCGCATCCTCGAAATATTGCCGATCGAAAAGGGAACCGGACGGGGCGACGAGCGTGATCACCGGAATCGCGCTGCCCGGTTCGACCTTGGCTACGCGGAGCTCGAATCCATCCAAAAAACCCTTGGGGACGCGGCGGCGTCCTGGGTTGGCTTCCTTCCACTTCCATTTGGCTAGCTCGAGGAGCAACTCCGAAAGCGCCGCAAAGTCAGCGAGCACCTCAAGCGGAATCTCCGCCTCCCCAAATCGTGGGCCCGTGAGCCTTGGCTTCAAAAACGGTTCGGAACCCACTTCTCGCTCCTCAATCGCGACCCATTGCCGCGGCCCCTTCCTTCGACGGGGTCTTTTCGAGTGTAGCGCCGCATCCAAGCTTTTTGTAGGCCAACGCCAATCCGCCCGCCGCGGCTCCAGGCATTGGTCTAGCCCGCGGCCTCTAACTGGCACCGCGACCCGGTAGCACCGTCGCGAAAACACTCCTGCGGTAGCACCGAGGTAGCGCAACGCGTTTTCCGCGCCGCGGCGGCCGAATGGCCGCCGCACAGAATCCATCTGTTTTGATGGATGAGAATGAAACTGGGGAACTAGGATTCGAACCTAGACTAACTGGTTCAGAGCCAGTCGTGCTACCGTTACACCATTCCCCAAGAATGGCGGGAAGTCTTCGGAGATTACCCTTCCGGCCGGGGATCGGCAATCGCGGACCGTGGGCCGCGGTGGGGTGCCGACGAATGGGGCGAGGCGTCGCGTGCCGCATCTCGAACTGATCACCGCGGGCCGGCGGCAGGTCCGCTACGACCTCGCCGAAGGCCGCACGATCATCGGGCGGCATCCCGGCTGCGACATCGTGATTGACACCGCGGCGGTGAGCCGGCAGCACGCGGCGATCACGCGGGATGGCGGAGGCGTGGTCGTCGAGGACCTCCACAGCCGCAACGGCACGCTCGTGAACGGGCACCTGCTCGCGGCGCCCCGAGCGCTCGACGACGGCGACGAGCTCTCGATCTGCGGCCACCGGCTGCGGTTCGTCGCCCACGCCGGCCGCCGGCCGCGCCGGGCGAAGCTCTCCGCGGCCGACGTCGTGCTCGACAGCGAGTCGGCCGCGGTGATCGTCTCGCAGCTCGACGTGCCCTCGGCGGTCGCCGTCGACTCCGGTCCGCTGGTGGAGGCGAAGCTGCGGGCCGTCGTGGGCGTCAACCGGGCCATCGGAGCCTCGCTCTCGCTCGACGACGTCCTGCCGCGGCTCCTCGAGGGCCTGGTCGGGGCGTTTGCCGGCGCCGAGCGGGGCTTCGTGCTCTTGACCGAGCCGGGCACCGGTCGGCTCGTGCTCAGGGCGCGGCACCTCAAGCCGACCGCGGTCGAGGAGCACGGTCCCTTGCGCCTGAGCCTCTCGCTGCTGACGCGGGTGGCCGAATCGCGGCGGGCGATCCTCTCGGCCGACGCCACGGCCGACACCCGCTTCAACTCCCACGACAGCATCGTCGACAGCCGGATCCGCTCGGTGATGTGCGCGCCCGTGACGCGGGGCGACGGTGGCCTGCTGGGCGTGATCCAGATCGACTCCCGGGACGCCCCCGGCGGATTCACGGCGGCCGACCTGGAGGTGCTCGCCGGGGTGGCCGGTGAGGCGGCGCAGGCGATCGAGCAGGCCCTGGCCCACGACGAACGGATCGCCCGCGAGCAGCTCAACCGCGATCTGGCACTGGCCCAGCGGGTGCAGCAGGGGCTCCTGCCGTCGTGTCCGCCCGACCTGGCGGGCTACGAGATCTTCGACTTCTACGAGTCGGCCCGGCACGTGGGCGGCGACTTCTTCGCCTACGTCCCCCTCGTCGACGACCGGCTGGCGGTCGTGCTCGCCGACGTCTCCGGCAAGGGCATCTCGGCGGCGCTGCTGATGGCCGCCCTGTCGGCCGACGCCCGCTACTGCCTGGCCAGCGAACGCGCCCTGGGCCGCGCCGTCGCCCGCATCAACGAGAGCTTTCTCCGCGGGGGCTGGGACGACCGATTCGCGACGCTCGTGGTGGCGGTGCTCGATCCGGTCCGGCACGTGGCCACGATCTGCAACGCCGGCCATCTGCCGGTGTTTCTGCGGGAGCCCTGCGGCAGCGTCCGGGCCGTCGCTGCCGACCTCGGCGGCCTGCCGCTGGGGATGGCGCCGCCGGGTGACTTTCGCACCTGCGAGGTGCCGCTCGCGGCTGGCGCCACGCTCGTGCTGTGCACCGACGGGATCAGCGAGGCGCTCGACCACGAGGATCGCTGCTACGGCTTCGAGCGGCTCGAGCAGGTGCTGGCGGGCGAGGCGACGGGACCTGCCGACGCGGGGCGACGGCTGCTCGCCGACGTCCGCCGGCATGCGGCGGGCCAGGTCCAGAGCGACGACATCTGCCTGGTGTGCGTCGGCCGCGGCGGGGCGCCCGCGCATCCTGCCTAGAGGCCGGGGCCGGCACCCGCCCCGGGCGGCGTGCAGCCCGCCCGCCGTCAGGCCGATACGAACCGCAGGAGCATCGCAGGGGCGGCCGACGGCCGGCGGCGAGCGTGCCGGCCGGGCAAGGGACGCGGGGCAGGAAGGAGATCACATGAGTTTCTTCAACTGGGTGCGCGAGGGCGTGAGGCAGGCGGTGGTGCTGGGGCTGGCCGACGCGATCGACGACGTGGGCACGCGGACCCGCGACGAAGACCTCGGGGCTGCGCTCGCACAGACGCTTCGCGACCGGCTCGCGGTCACGAAGTCGCCGACGGTGCTGGAATCGCCAGCCGTGCCCGAGGCCGCGACCGGCCGCCGTCGGCTGGGCCGCTCGATCGAGGGGCTGCGGAAGGCGGCCTGACCGGCCAACGAGCCCGAGCCCGGCGCTTTGCCGGCGTCACTTTGCCTTCAAGCCGGGAGCACGACGTCGACCGTCGTGCCCTGGCCCGGCACCGATTCGATCCGGGGCTCGCCGCCGAGTAGCCGGCACCGCTGCCGGATGCCCTCCAGCCCGAAGCGATCGTCCTGTACCGCCGCAGGATCGAAGCCGCAGCCGTCGTCGCTGATCCGCAGGTGGATGCCCCGCGGCTTCTGCTCGAGGAGGATTTCGGTCCAGCTGGCGCCGGCGTGCCGGCGGACGTTGCTCAACGCCTCCTGCACGACGCGAAAGACGGTCGTCTCGAGGCCGGCCGGGAGGCGGGCGGCGGGCAGGTCGTGGGCGAAGGTCACCCGAGGAATCTCCACGCGGGCGTCCGCCACCAGCGACTCGATCGCATCCACGATCCCGAGCTCATCCAGCGCCGGGGGCCGCAGGCCGCCGATCAGCCGTCTTGACTCCTCGGCGGCGGCCCGCAGCAGCCGCACGCCCTCGACGAACTCCCACGGCTCCGTGCCCGCCAGGCCGTGCCGATGGGCCTCGAAATGCATGAGCGCACCGGCGAGATACTGGGCGAGTCCGTCGTGGATCTCATACGACACGAGCTGCCGCTCCCGCTCCTGCACCTCGATCAGCCGGCGCAGCACCTGTCGCTCGCGCTGCAGGGCGACTTCCGAGTCCTTCAGCGGGCGGAGATTCTGGCAGCAGGCCATCGCCGCCACCGTGCGGCCCTCCCGCATGATCGGGCCGATCCGCAGCGTGAAGTAGCTGAAGGTGCCGTCGAGCCTGCGGACCGTGGTCTCGAACTGCCGCTCGGTGCCGTGGGCGAAGGCCTCGTCGAGGGCCCGCAGCAACTCGGTCGAGCTTTCGGGCACGGTGCACCGCACGAGGCTGTGGCCGACGACCTGATCGAGGGTGAAACCGTCGTCGACGCGGTTGCACGAGTGGATGATGCCCTGGCGATCGAGGACCACGATGAACTCCCCGGAGTGCCGCTGGACGGCCTCCCAGAGGGCGGCGGAGTCCTGCAGAGTCGCCGCGATCACGGCGTCGGGCTTCGAGGGATCGGCCGCGGCGGCCTGCGGCGCTCGGGTGCGGGAGGGCATGGCAAAAAACTCCTGGCCTCGGGCCGGGGGATTTCAGATCGACCTCGGCTTGGGAATCCGGCCGCCCCCCGGTCCCCTGCCCCGGCGGCCACGGGGGCCGCCCGCTCGCGATCCGCGGGGCCGGCCGTCGCGGAGCGCCGCGATTTCGTCGCGGATCCTCGCGGCCCGTTCGAAGTCGAGTTCGGCGGCGGCCTGCATCATGTCGGATTCCAGCTGCTCGATCAGTTCGGCGGCCCGTCGATGCGACTCGTCGCCCGCCCCCACCGCCTCGAAGGCCACCGCCCGGGAGGCCGACTCGGCCTCGATCCCCGCCCGGATCTCCTTGCGGATCGTCTCGGGCGTGATCCCGTGCGCCAGGTTGTATTCCTGCTGCAGCGCCCGCCGCCGCCGGGTCTCGTCGACGGCCTGCTGCATCGACTCGGTCATGGTGTCGGCGTAGAGAATCACCCGGGCGTCGACGTTCCGGGCCGAGCGGCCGATCGTCTGCATCAGCGACGTCTCGCTCCGCAGGAAGCCCTCCTTGTCGGCGTCGAGGATGGCGACCAGCGACACCTCGGGAAGGTCGAGCCCCTCGCGGAGCAGGTTCACACCCACCAGCACGTCGAACTTTCCCGCGCGGAGGTCGCGGAGCAGTTCGACCCGCTCGAAGGCGTCGAGTTCGCTGTGCAGCCAGCGGCATCGGACCTGCCGCTCCTGGAAGTAGGCGGTGAGGTCCTCCGCGAGCTTCTTGGTGAGCGTGGTCACGAGCACCCGCTGGCCGGCCGCCACCACCCGGTCGATCTCGCCGGCGAGGTGCACGACCTGCTGCTTCGCGGGCACGATCTCGATCACCGGGTCGAGCAGCCCGGTGGGGCGGATCACCTGCTCGACCACCTCGCCGCCGGTGCGTCCCAGTTCCCAGGGGCCGGGCGTGGCCGACACGAAGATGGTCTGGTGGAGCCGCTGCTCCCACTCGTCGAACATCAGCGGCCGGTTGTCGAGGGCGCTGGGGAGCCGGAAGCCGTGGTCCACGAGGGTCAGCTTGCGGCTGCGGTCCCCCGCGTACATCCCGCGGACCTGCGGCACGGTGACGTGCGACTCGTCGACGAAGAACAGGAAGTCGTCGGGGAAGTAGTTGAACAGCGTGCCGGGCGTGCTGCCGGCCGGGCGGCCGGAGAGGGGCCGCGAGTAGTTCTCGATGCCGGGGCAGAAGCCCGCCTCGAGAAGCATCTCGATGTCGAACCGCGTGCGGGCGTTGAGCCGCTGGGCCTCGAGCAGCTTGCCCTGGCCTTTGAGCTCCTCGAGCCGCGCGTCGAGCTCCGCCTTGATCGTCGAGACGGCCGCCTTGATCCGGTCCTCGGGCATCACGAAGTGCCGGGCCGGGTAGAAGTACATCTCGTCCTTCTTGCCCGCCACCTCGCCGCTGGTGGGATGGATGATGGCGATCGACTCGATCGCGTCGCCCCAGAACTCGACGCGGCAGGCCAGCTCGTCGTACGGGGGCCAGATGTCGATCGAGTCGCCGCGGACGCGGAACTTGCCCCGGTCGAGGGCCACGTCGGTCCGCTCGTAGTGCACCGCGACCAGCCGCTCCAGCAGCTGGTCGCGGGAGAGCGTCATTCCGCTGGCCAGGCGGACCACCATCGCCCGGTAGTCGTCCGGCGAGCCGAGGCCGTAGATGCACGACACGCTCGCCACCACGATCACGTCGCGGCGGCTGACCAGCGCGCTGGTCGCCGCGAGGCGGAGGCGGTCGATCTCCTTGTTGATCGCCGCGTCCTTTTCGATGTAGATGTCGCGCTGCGGGATGTAGGCCTCGGGCTGGTAGTAGTCGTAGTAGCTGACGAAGTAGTGGACCGCGTTGTGCGGGAAGAAGTCGCGGAACTCGGCGTAGAGCTGGGCGGCGAGGGTCTTGTTGTGGGAGAGCACGAGCGTGGGCCGGCCGGTGCGGGCGATGACGTTGGCCATCGTGAACGTCTTGCCGGATCCGGTCACGCCCATCAGCACCTGCGAGGCCCGGCCCTCGGCCACCCCCTGCACCAGGGAGTCGATCGCCGTCGGCTGGTCGCCCGCCGGCTCGTAGGGGGCCACGAGTTCGAACACGCCCGGCTGGAGCGGGGCCGACGCGGGCGTCATGGGGCAGCCTCGCGGCGGCGGATCGGCCGGAGGTGCGGCCGCAGGCCTTCGAGGGTCGCCGGGCCGATGCCGGGAACGTCGAGCAGATCGTCGAGGCTGGCGAAGGGGCCGTGCTCCCGACGGTGCGCGATGATCCGGCCGGCCGTGGTGGGCCCGAGGCCGGGCAGCACGGCCAGTTCGTCCACGCCGGCCTCGTTGACGTTCACGCTGAATCGACCGGTCGGCGGCGGCGGGGCGTCGTGGTGCACGAGCCCGCGGGCGAGCCCTCCCTCCACCACGAACCAGGCCGCCATGGCCGCCAGCCCGGTGGCCAGCAGGGCGGCGATCACCCGCTGCGAGCGGAGCGGCAGGAGGGTCTCGGCGGTCTCGTCAGGGGGCATCGGGTGGCCGTGAACGCGAAGGGATACCTCCTTGATAGGATACGCCACCGCTCGCCAGCCCGTCCCCGACGGATCGCCATGACCAGGCCTTCCACGCCGCCTCGCGACCGCTCCTGTCCGGAGTTCGTCCAGCTCGCCTGGGACGAGCCTCTGGCCGCCCACGTGGGGCGGCTGGCGCGGGACTGGTTCGTGGAGGACCTCGCCCACGAGTGCGATTGGACGAGCATTAGCCTCGTTCCGCCCGACGCCCGCAGCGAGTTGGCCGTGGTCGCCCGCAAGCCGGGCGCGATCGCCGGCCTGCCCGCGGCGGCCGTCGTGGCGGCCACCTGCGACCCCGACCTCGTCCTCCGGCCCCGGGCCGCCGACGGGGATCTCGTCGTGGCCGGGGCGACCGTGGCGACGCTCGCCGGGGCCACGCGGAGCGTGCTGGCGGCGGAGCGGACCGTGCTCAACCTGCTCGGCCGCTTGTCGGGCGTGGCGACCGCCACCCGGCGGCTGGTCGACGCGGTCGGCGGCGCGAGGTGCCGGGTCTACGACACCCGTAAGACGGTGCCCGGCTGGCGGCTGCTCGACAAGTATGCAACGCGGATGGGGGGCGGCTGGAACCATCGGCTCGGCCTCTACGACGCCATCCTCATCAAGGACAATCATCTCGCCGCCGCCGCCGAGCGCGGACTCTCGCCGGCGGCCGCGGTGGAGACGAGCCGGGCCTTCGTGGCGAAGACGTTTCCACCGCAGCGGTCGGCGGCGATGGTGGTGGAGGTCGAGATCGACTCCTTCGCGCAGCTTGCGCCGGTGCTCGTGCAGCGGCCGGACGTGGTGCTCCTCGACAACATGGGGGTCGAGGAGTTGCGCCGCTGCGTGGCGCTGCGGGACGAGCAGGCTCCCGAGGTGGTGCTCGAAGCCTCGGGCGGGATTCGCCCCGACACGGTGGCGGCGATCGCCGCGACGGGCGTGGATCGCGTCAGCACCGGCTGGCCGACGCACGACGCCCCGTGGCTCGACGTGGCCCTCGATTGGAAGTAATACGGGTCCCACGTGATCCTCGCGCGTTTGCGAGGCTCGGGGCTGCCCGTGCCTGAGAGGAGCGCGGGTTTTCAACCCGTGCCCGGGAGGAGCGCGGGTTTCCAACCCGCGGCCTGAGAGTAGCGCGGGTTTCCAACCCGCGGCGCACCCCCCCGGACCCCGCACCGAAAGCCCCAATCGCGTGAGCGATGGGGACTGAAGCGAAGCCGGGCGGTGCGCAGCCGTACCGCTTACGCGGTGACGCTTCCGGAGCACGGGTTTCCAACCCGCGGCGCACTTCCGTAGACCCCTCACCGAAAGCCCCAATCGCGTGAGCGATGGGGACTGAAGCGGAGCCGGGCGGTGCGCAGCCGTACCGCTTACGCGGCGACGCTTCCGGAGCACGGGTTTTCCAACCCGCGGCGCACTTCCGTAGACCCCTCACCGGAAGCCCCAATCGCGTGAGCGATGGGGACCGAAGCGGAGCCGGGCGATGCGCAGCCGTACCGCTCACGCGGTGACGCTTCCGGAGCACGGGTTTTCCAACCCGCGGCGCACTTCCGTAGACCCCCACCGGAAGCCCCAATCGCGTGAGCGATGGGGACCGAAGCGGAGCCGGGCGGTGCGCAGCCGTACCGCTTACGCGGCGACGCTTCCGGAGCACGGGTTTTCCAACCCGCGGCGCACTTCCGTAGACCCCCACCGAAAGCCCCAATCGCGTGAGCGATGGGGACTGAAGCGGAGCCGGGCGGTGCGCAGCCGTACCGCTTACGCGGTGACGCTTCCGGAGCACGGATTTTCCAACCCGCGGCGCACTTCCGTAGACCCCGCACCGAAAGCCCCAATCGCGTGAGCGATGGGGACTGAAGCGGAGCCGGGCGATGCGCAGCCGTACCGCTTACGCGGCGACGCTTCCGGAGCACGGGTTTTCCAACCCGTGCCCGCACGGCCGATCAGAGCGGCCGATCAGACGCCGAGCAGGCGATTCCGCTTGGTGCGGCGCTCGGCCCGCAGGCGGGCCCGACGGCGGGTCTCGCTGGGCTTCTCGAAAAACTCGCGACGGCGCATCTCCTTCTTGATGCCGCTCCGCTCCACCAGTTTCCGGAAGCGGCGGACCGCCTCCTGGATGCTCTCCCGCTCGCGAACCGTCAATTTGACCATGCCTGCTCCGCACCGCTCGACCATCGGCCCGACGACCTTCGTCGACCCGTCAAAGCCTGAAAGATAGTCGAACCGGGCCAGCGCGTCCATGTCGCCCCGCCGGGCACGGGGCTTTTCCGGGGCGTTTGTCGGTCGGGCGCCGCCCCGGCACAATCCGTCGATCGGCCTCCCGACTCCCCCCGCGCGGCCTCCCCCGGCACCCGAACCCCGTCCGGAGCATTCCGTGATCGCCGCCGCCGGCTGGACGTTCGACATCGACCTGCAGCGGAAGATCGTGGTGGCCGCGGCTGCGTGGGTCGTGGCCGTGCTGCTGGTTCCGCGGCCGCGGCGGTCCCTCACCATCTGGCCGCTGATCCTCCTGGCCCTCGCCCCGGTCCCGTTCCTCGCGGCCCTGGTCTTCCCGGAGTCGGCCGAGGCTCCGGCGCTCGCCCGGGACGGGAGCCACTTCTTCCTGCTCGCCTCGCTGCTGCAGTCGGCGCTGCTGGTGTTCGCGGTCGGCATCTGGGAGCGGCTGGCCCGCCCCTGGCCGAGGATCTTCCTCGACGTCTTCCGCTGGATCCTGTTCGCGGCGGCGTTCGTGGCGGTGCTCTACGATTCGGGCGTCAACGCGGGCAACCTGTTCACCGGCTCGGCGCTGGTGACGGCGGCGCTCGGCTTCGCCCTCAAGGACACCCTGGGCAACGTGTTTTCGGGGCTCGCGATCCATGCGGAGCGCCCCTTCGAGGTGGGCGACTGGATCCAGTACGACCAGAACCAGGCGCACATCGGCCGCGTGGTGGAGATCAACTGGCGGGCCACGAAGGTGATCACGCTCGACGAGGCCTATGTGATCATCCCCAACGGTCAGCTCGCCCGGGCCTCGATCCGCAACTTCACCAAGCCCGACCCCTGGTCGCGGCGGTCGCTGTTCGTGGTCACGCCCTACGACGTGCCCCCGCAGCGGGTGCAGGCCCTGATCGTGGAGGCGTTGAAGGGCAGCTTCGGCGTGCTCGAGCAGCCGCCGGCCTCGGTCGTCACCAACGCCTTCACCGAGCGGGGCGTGGAGCACTGGGTGCGGTTCTTCACGACCGAGTTCGACAAGCGCGACCGGGTCGACGGCATGGCCCGCGACCGGATCTGGTATGCCCTGGCCCGCCACGGCATCGAGATTCCGGTGGCCACGCACGCCGTGCGGCTCACGGAGCTCCCCCCTCCCAGCCGTCGAGCCCCCCGCCGCCGGCGTCGACCGCCGCGTGGAGTGCCTGTCGAGGATCAGCCTCCTGGAGCCGTTCGGCTCCGACCTCGTGCGCCGGCTGGCGGAGCAGAACGTCGACCGGGCCTACGGCGCCGGCGAGCAGGTGATCCGCCAGGGGGATCCCGGCGCCAGCATGTTCGTGATCATGTCGGGGGGCGTCGAGGTGACGGCCCGCGACGGCGCCGCGCCGCCCGTCAGGCTCGCCGCCCTCGGCCCGGGCGACTACTTCGGCGAGATGTCGCTGATGACCGGCGCGCCGCGGGTGGCCACCGTCACCACGCTCGGGGAGACGCGGCTCCTGGAGGTTGGCAAGGAGTCGTTCCGGGCGATCCTCGCGGCCCACCCCGAGCTCGTCGAGGGGCTCGGCCGGTCGCTGCGGCTGCGGATGGCCGAACGGACGCAGGCGATCGCCGGCGTGGGGCGGGGCACGCCCGAGGTGCAGGACATCTTCCGCAAGATCCGCGACTTCTTCGCGGTCTAGGAGCAGGAGGCGGGTGCCATGAAGGTCGAGCTGCTGCCGTCGAGCGTGCCCCCCACCGAGGCCCAGTTCCTCGTCTCGTTCCTCGTCAACGACACCGTCGCCATCGACGCGGGCCCGCTCGGCCTGCTCTCCGACCTGCGGAAGCAGGGGCGGGTGCGGCACGTGTTCCTCACGCACGAGCACATCGACCACGTCGCCACGCTGCCGATCTTCCTGGAAAACGTCTACGAGCCGGGCCCCGACTGCGTGGAGCTGCTCGGCCGCGCCGACGTGCTCGACTTCATTCACGACGACATCTTCAACGGCCGCGTCTGGCCTGACTTCTTCGCCCTCTCGACCGGCGAGGACCGGTTCGTTTCCGGCACGCCGCTCGTGCCGCACGAGCCCGTGACCCGGGCCGGGCTCACGGTCACGCCGCTGCCGGTCTCCCACTGCGTCGACACGCTCGGATTCCTGGTCGACGACGGCCGCTCGGCCGTGGCCTTCCCGTCCGACACGGGTCCGACCGACGTGCTCTGGGACCGCCTCGCCTTGGCACCACGCCTCGACGCGGTGTTCCTCGAAGTCAGCTTCCCGAACGGCCATGCCGACCTGGCGGCCGCGACGGGGCATCACTGCCCCGCCACGTTCGCGGCCGAGACCGCCAAGCTCCGCCGCGACGTCCGCTGGATCGTGGTGCATCGCAAGGCCCGCTTCGCCGCGGAGATCGCCCGGGAACTGGTGGCCTTGGGTTTGCCGAACGTCGAGCTCGTGAAGCCCGGCGTTCCCTACGAGTTCTGAGCGATGCGGGCGTGCGGCTGGTTCGCTGCGGGAATGCTGCGCGGTTGGCTGCGCCGCTCGGGGCTGCCCGTGCCCCGTCGCCGGACGTTCGCGACGGGCATCCTGCCCGCCGCTCACTCGGATGCCGCCGGCGCTTCGCCGTCGTGGCTCCGCTTGGCGGCATACGCCGGCTCCCGGGGCACGGGCAGCCCCTCGCTGCCTGCGGAGCGCGGGTTTTCCAACCCACGTAGTAGCACGGGTTTTCCAACCCGTGCCGTGCCCCTGCTTCCGACCCCGGAAATGAATCAGGCCACGAAACAAATCAGGCCACGCTCTCGCGTGGCCTGATTTCCAAACACGTGATCCTCGATGTGCTCTGGCGAACTACGCCTGTCGCCCTCTTCGCCGCAGCATGACCGCAGCCAAGCCAAGCGAGCAGATGCCGGCCACGGCGACCGTGCTCGGCTCGGGCACGAGTTGAATAGCCTGGATGCCATTGTTGGTGTTCAGGGCATACAGCGTCGGTGTGTCGTTCACTGTGCCGAAGGTGATAGAACCGTTTGCATTCGCGTTCGCGTTACTGCTGGTGGAAGCCAGGTTCAACTGTGTCAGGTATGTGGCCGTACCCGTAGTCGCAAGATTCGTCGCATCGTACAGCCTCACTGTGTTCATGCTGGATCCGCTCCCTGTCACAATGGTGGCGAGCAGTGGAGTCCCGTAGGCCGAGAAGTATAGAATCCCTCGTTCGTTGGTGGTGTTGAGGGTGTTAGATCCGTCGAGAGTTCCGCTGGTCCCAAGGAAACTTACCCGCCGAATCGTTGCGGAACCCTGCGTCCCTAAGACCGTATCAGCATCTGCGAACGTGATGCCAAGTCTAAAAGCGCCGGCGGTTCCGCCTGTATAGGTGACGGCAGATGCGGAACCAACTGCACCCGTGCTCACCACTGAAAAGCTATTGTTCCCGGTCACGACCGGAGAGTTACTGAACCCGAAAGCAAGCGAGCCGCCTGAGTCTGCACCAAAAATGGCGATGTCGTCACCAACTCGAGAACCGCCGAGTCCCGCGTTGCCGATGTAGCTTACGGTGGTCCCCGAACTCTGACTCGCCCAGCGATAGACTTTGAACGGGTCCGTCGTGGAGTTGGTCGTGAGATTCGAACCGTAGATTACACCGTCCGAAGTGACTGCCACGGTGTTCAACTTGACCGTGCCGCCAGTTGTTGCTGTCCCGGTGATCGCCGTTCCGATAGCGCCTGTCGACGCATTCACGGGAATGATGGAACTGCCGTTTGCATAGAGCAAACTTCCAGTGACAGGATTAAACGCGATCGATCGAATCACATTGTTGGTGCCGGTTACGCCCGGGAACGCGGATGGCTGAAGCCAGCCACTGCTTCCGAAAGAGGAAAGGGCCTGCATCGTGATTGTTACCGCGAAGCTGTGCGAG
>Ga0194130_10006318_pt1 | contig 13804 bp, 9 predicted proteins | sample TA2KigsurfametaG_FD_160084 | JGI IMG/M metagenome (GOLD analysis project Ga0194130, IMG submission 160084) | Freshwater microbial communities from Lake Tanganyika, Tanzania - TA2015050 Kigoma 12 surface | ecosystem: Environmental > Aquatic > Freshwater > Lake | place: Tanzania: Lake Tanganyika... | reverse complement strand
GCTAGCGCGTTGCTGCTCACAGGAGCGGTGCAACGATGATGATGGATGTTACTGCGTGGAACCGGCCGCTAGCGCGTTGCCGCTCACAGGAGCGGTGCAACGATGATGATGGATGTTACTGCGTGGAACCGGCCGCTAGCGCGTTGCCGCTCACAGGAGCGGTGCAACGATGATGATGGATGTTACTGCGTGGAACCGGCCGCTAGCGCGTTGCCGCTCACAGGAGCGGTGCAACGATGATGATGGATGTTACTGCGTGGAACCGGCCGCTACCGCGTTGCCGCTCACAGGATGATCGCTGTCGTGTTAGCCGTGGACGTAGCCTTTGGGTTGCATCTGCGCGATCCCGGAACGTGTCTTTGACCATAGTCCGGTGCGTGATACGAAAGTGCCGATGGTAGTCAGCGGTACGCCATCGATTTGCGACGGTAGTTCTTCGAGACGATCCCGCGAGACTGCAAGCAGCAGTTCGAAATCTTCGCCATCCCCGATCGCGTGTTCTAACGGGGGACGCCCCGTGGACTCAGAGAGTGTGATCGCATCGTCACTAATCGGAATCCTGTCCAAATCGACCTCCGCACCGCATTTGCTCGCGACGGTCATGTTGAGTAAATCAATCCCGAGCCCATCGCTGATATCGGTCGAACCACGAACGATTCCCAAGGCATGAAGTTTCTTTGCCAGGCTCAGCCTAGGCTCAAACGTCAGATGTTTGCCGCGAATGCTCCCTCCCAGTTTCCCAGTAACCACGATCGCGTCCCCGACCGAGGCCCCGCTTCGCAACCAGCATCCGCCGACGGGTGCTTTTCCGATCGCGGTCATGTGAACCACCAGCGGTCCATCCCATACGTTGGTGTCCCCCCCTGCGATCGCTACTCGATGCCGCTCGCACGATTCGCACACGCCCTCGAAAATTTCGGCCCCGATTTCACCGGAATGATGACGTGGGAGGCATAGGGATAAAAAGACTGCGATGGGCTCGGCCGCCATCGAAGCTAGATCGCTCAAATTCACAGAAACCAGTTTGTGTCCGACCGCTTTCGGTCCGCATTCGCTCAGCACAAAATGAGTACCATCGCAGAGCGAATCCGTGGTCACGACTATGTCTTCGCCTGTGGGAGCAAGCAACGCGCAATCGTCACCTATCCCCAATTGGACGTTGGGCAATCGAGCTGCTCGTTGCTTGGCCCAAGCAATAAAACCATGTTCCATGACGTCGGATATTTTTCAGTGTCGAAAACTTGAAAGGCAGTTGAAAGGCGTTACTAGAAAGGGTTTACTGGATTCGAATGCGGGCTGTTCGATTCAGTGGGGGGACTTATTCGGCGGGACGAGGTTTTCCGCTCCAGCCTAGCTTCGTCCGAAGCGCTTCATAGTCGTCGTGCCCCGGGACGCTGATCAGTTGGAATTTGTCTTTCGCCCTGGCGATGCGGACCGTGTAATCGGATTCCAGTCGGCACACGATCCGTCCATCCACCACCACACTCGCCGTGGGGTGTTCGCCCGGCAGCTTTGATCCTTGCAATTTTAGATCAAACACGCGATCCGCAGTATCCACGACGGGGCGCATGGTGAGCGTATGCGGGCTGATCGGACTAATGACGAAGGCTTGTAAGTTGCGTCTCAGGATTGGGCCGCCAGCTGAAAGATTATGCGCCGTTGAGCCGATCGGCGTGCTGATGATCAATCCATCGCAAGCGTAGGTGGTTGCCAAGACACCATCGATGTGGAGATCGATGTACATCATCGCGTAGGGAGGGCCACCCAGTACGGCCGCTTCGTTAAGCCCGATGATCGAGTGCAGTTCCTTATTGTTTTGTAGTACTCGGCATTGGAGCATTAAGTGGCTGGTAATCGGGTACTCACCTCGGCACACGTTGGGCCACACATCGACAAATTGGTCGGGAGGGATCGCTGCGAGGAATCCCAATCGTCCCAGGTTCACGCCGAGCACAGGGCGTTGGTTGCGTCCCATTTGGCGGGCGGACTGGAGGATCGAACCGTCACCTCCAAGTACCACAACGAGATCGGATTCGCATGCATCGAACCGATGGGAAAATTTGGTATCAACAGCAACGACGTCAGCGCTTTTGCGGATGTGCTCGAGAATCGCGGGCAACTCGGATTCGACGCGAGGGCGATTCGGAGCGGCCAGTACAACCACCCGAGGCCTTGCTCTACCGCTACGAATCCATCCGGGTTGCGAGCTCACGCGTTACACTCCCGCCGCTTGCGAGCCGGCGAAATTTTGAGCCAGTTCACGGCAGGTGTGTGCGATTCCTTGAGGATCCAATCCCAACTCGTGCAGCAACTCTCCTCGTTCGCCATGCTCGATAAACCGGTCAGGCAATCCGAGGGTACGCAAGATGCGGGTGTCCCAGCCGTGATGGCAGGCAGCCTCGAGCACGGCCGAACCAAAGCCTCCCATGAGGGCCCCTTCTTCGACGGTAACGATGAATCGAGATTCTTCGAAGAGTTGTCCTAGCAGTTCCACATCGAGCGGCTTGATGAACCGCGCATTCACAACAGTGACCGAGATTCCTTCGCTGGCGAGCAAATCCGCGGCTGCCAACGCTTGTTGGAGCATTGCCCCGATAGCTACGATCGCCCCGTCTGTGCCGCGCCGTACCACTTCGGATTTGCCGAGCTCGATCTTCTGAGCAGGCCGCTCGAACGCGAGGGCGCTGGTCTTCGGATAGCGGATCGAGCATGGGCCGGGATACTTGAGCGAGAACTCGAGCATCGGTTCAACTTCGGTCGAATCTCCAGGGGCCATCATCACGATGTTTGGGAAGACGCGCATGTAACCGATGTCGAACACACCGTGGTGCGTGGGGCCATCAGGACCAGTCAGGCCAGCTCGGTCGAGCATCATCGTCACCGGCAGATTCTGCAGCGCGACTTCTTGGAAGATCTGATCGTAGGAGCGTTGCATGAACGTACTATAAATCGCGACGATCGGTCGCAATCCGACTTTGGCTTGACCGGCAGCAAACGCCACCGCGTGGGACTCACATATCCCGACATCGAAAAACCTATCTGGGAACTCGTCCCGGACTGGCTCGAGCTTGTTCCCTTGGCACATGGCCGCGGTCATGATGGTGACCTTCGAGTCGCGCCGCATTTGATTGGCGATCGCGTCGCGAGCATAGTTCGTGAAAGCGGGCTTTTCACCGATGCTAAGGACGCGCGGGCTGCCGTCTTCATCTTCGAAGGCTGGAGGGGTATGAAAGTAAACGGGATTTTCTTCTGCAGGTTTGTAGCCTCGACCTTTCTCGGTGACGACGTGGAGCAAGGTCGGTCCCTTTTGGTCGCGAACCATCTCCAAGTATTTTCGCATCAAACGAATATCGTGCCCATCGATGGGGCCGATGTAGCGGAACCCGAACTCTTCAAAGAGCATTCCGCCGACCATCCCTGCCTTGACCCCTTCTTTGATCTGAGCCAATAACCGCTCTGTAGGATCGCCAAAGACAGGGAGCTTGTTGAGGACCTTGACCACCTCGCTCTTGAATCCGGTGTAGAACGGATTGGTTCGGAGTCGGTCCAAGTAATTGGCAAGAGCTCCGACGCGAGGGCAGATTGACATCTTGTTGTCGTTGAGGACGACGATTAGGTCTTTATTCAGTTCGCCCGCGTTGTTCATCGCTTCGAAGACAATGCCCGATGGGAACGCACCATCACCGATGACCGCGATACTTTTGCGGTTGCCTTGGTCCATCAAGTCATCACCCGACTTGAGTCCGAGGGCCGTGGATACCGAGCAGCCAGCGTGACCGGTCATGAACAGATCGTAATCGCTCTCGTGTGGGTTGGGGTATCCCATGAGACCACCTCGTTCTCGGATGGTCTTGAACTCCGCGTACCGCCCAGTGATCAATTTGTGCGGATAGATTTGATGGCCTGTGTCCCAAATCAGTCTGTCCTTGCGAAAGTCAAAGACACTGTGGAGGGCCAAGCAGAGTTCGACCACGCCTAGGTTCGAAGCGAAGTGGGCGGTGCGAGTCGCAAGAAGATTGCAGAGTACATCTCGGATCTCCGAACCGAGTTTTTCCAAATCTTCGACCGACGTCGACTGGAGCGATTTTGCCGGATCCAATTTGGAAAGCATTTCATGCATCGCCATCAGTTACTCCGATCCAGGATGTATTGCGCGAGCCTCTTCAGTGGGAATGCGGCTTCACCGAATGGTTCCACAGCATCGATCGCTTGGGACACCCACTGTCGGGCTTGTTCGCGACTTGCTGGAATACCATAGACGGTCGGAAAGGTTAGTTTTCCCCGAACACTGTCTTTTCCCGTTGCCTTTCCAGTGTTCTCCGCCGTACTTTCCACGTCTAGTAGGTCGTCGACAATTTGGAAAGCTATTCCGATTGCGCGGCCATACAAACCGAGGGCGGTACGCTGCTGCGGAGTGGCTCCGCCGGCAATTCCCCCCATCAGGACCGAAGCCGCGATCATCGCCCCAGTTTTCCGGCGGTGGATGGCATCCAGCCAACGCTTTTGTTCGTCCAAAGCCATGGTGGCCGTGTCCCGCTTTTCCGCGAGCAAATCGTCCATTTGACCCCCGACCATCCCTTCGCTACCCGCAGCCTCAGCCAATGCCAAACAGGATTCGGCGGCTGCCTGCGGTGGGAGTGGGCTCCGCAAAATGGTCTCAAAAGCCAAGGGTTGCAAAGCATCTCCGGCCAAAATGGCGGTGGCTTCGTCGAATTGGATATGGCACGTCGGCCGGCCTCGACGTAATTCGTCGTCGTCCATGGCGGGCAGATCATCATGGATCAACGAGTAGCAGTGGATCATTTCCAACGCAGCAGCGGGGCCTAGTGCAGCGTGCGCGTCGCCGCCGACAGCTTCGCAAGCGAACACGCAAAGGATTGGGCGAAGTCGTTTTCCAGGGGCTAGCAGGGAGTAGGAAATCGCCTCCCTCAAACGGGCGGGACAGTCATCCCCCAATCGATCGATGGCCGAGATCAAGGTCCCTTCGACGTCGCTAGCGACCGTTTTCCAACGCTCGAGAAACGCATCCAAGCCATCACTTTTCGCGGTGTTATCGCCAGATTGACCGCCGCTAGGGGATTCCGTACCGAGAGAAGTGGCCGACGAACCAGTTCGAGATTTTGGCTCTGAGGGCATCGATGAGGTGATGATAACATTCCTGCAACTAGTGCGAACTCCCTGGCTGCGTACCTGGGTAAGGCCGCATTATAACGGGCATTTCATCGGCGAAAAGCGAGCTAAGCCGAACTGGGGTGTAGGCAGAGCCGAGTTGCAGGTCTTCCCGCCATCCCATTTGGGGAGCTTAGGCGTTGGCTGGCGGATAACCGGAGTTGTTGGCATCCTCGGTTCGGTGGGAGGAAACGTCACAAACGGAACAAATGGACCTCGAGGAGCTAGTCTGCAGCGCACTTCGAGGATGATTCGATACACCTAGAGCGGACGGAAAAATCGCTATAGAAATCGCATGAGAATCCGGACGCAATCATTGTCGGGAGGCCTTCGGTGCTCCAATAATGGTTTCGTAAGTTTTGGGACGCTGGCCCGTGTCGGCGATACCTTGGACTCTCCAGCGGGTTGGAAGCATCATTGCATGTATTCTCGCTAGGCAACTATCCCACGGAACATTCGGCTATGAATCGCAGACTCATCACGGTTGGACTCTCGGTCGCTTCGGTCTTTGCCAGTGTTCCGCAAATGGCATCTGCGCAGGTGTCTGCCTCCCCGACCGTTGGAGGCATCTCAAGCACTCCAGGTATCGGTGGTGCAGGCGGGATGACCGGTGGGACGACTGGTGGGATGACGGGCGGCATGACCGGTGGTCTAACAGGTGGGTTGGGTGGGACCAGCATGGGTGGTGCTGGCATGAACACCTCGAACTACCCTGGGACATTCGGTGGACCCGGTGTCACTGGGCAGATGATCCTGCAGAATTTGAATACGCAACCGATCACCGCAGCGGGTGGCGCGGGTGGCACTGCGTTTGGAACAGGTGTGTCAGGTAGCGCCTTTGGAAGCAACGCGTTTAGCGGCGGCGCAGCGAACCAAGGTGGCATGGGCGCCGGCGGAATGAACATGGGCGGAATGGGAGGCATGGGCCTCGGCGGTGTTGGTGGACTGGGCCGGGGAGGAATGGGTCTGGGAGGATTTGGTGCGGGTAACTTCGGGATGGGAATGATGGGCGGGAATGCCCAAGGCCGCAAACCGATCCGCGCATCGGTACGGCCAGAGATTGAGATGAGCGCGAGAGGATCGGCCGATCTCGCCGCTCGAACGACATCCCGATTCACCAACCTGCCCGCAGCCCAAAAATTTCCGAACGTGAATGCCAGTTATGAAAACGGTTCGGTCGTCCTTCGCGGTAGTGTCGCTACCGAAAAAGATAAGAAGATGATGGAACGACTGATGAAGCTGGAACCGGGGGTAGATTCGGTGAGGAATGAACTCCTGGTGCAGGGGCCAACCCTTGAGCAAATCCCGGCAATGCGGAACCAGTAAAGGCTGTTCCTATCATTGATTCTTTGGTGTTGGGTGGCTGCTTGCCTACCATCGCGAAACCTGGGAGTGGCGTTGCTACCGCTGTCGCAGGAACGGTTTTGGATTGAATGACGCTCCCCGATTCGCCGCCCGGAAAAGGCGACTGTGCCGTGGATGTGGTGCTGGGAACCACTGCATGAGCCATGCTAGCCGCTTGCAAGACCGCATCATGATTCCCATGGATGTGAACTCCATTGGAAACTGCTTCGGGTAACTCACCTCTGGTGGCTTGCTCGATGTACGCTGCCGCTTGCTCCGGAGAGAAGTGGGGCTGGGGCTTCAAGCTACGTGCTGGGACTGGAATTGTTGTTGTTTTAGGCTGTGGTTGGATCGGGGCTGCATTTGTCGGACTGTTGGGGCCGACCGCTCTCTTTGCTGAAGCTTGGATGACTAATTGCTCCTCCTCAGACGGTGGGCCTGGTAGCAACATAGTCGCTGCATTCCCTCGGATGACTCGCCCTTCTTTGGTCTTGAACGTCGGGATCAACATGATTTTCTTTTTGTAGCCTGGGGCTGGATCCCATGGTATCCAAACGCTGTAGGACGCACCCAGTTGGCTCTCCGAGAAATGGGTGGTGAACTGCTCAGGTGTGAACCGGAACCTTTTGTCCGCCGATTCGATGCTCATTCCATCATGGCTTCGATATGTGTCGTCGAATCCATAGACGGTTAACTCTCCATCAACCGGGATGGCTTGGCTCCGTTCGTTGTAGAAGTAGATCCGTCCCCCAAATCCGCGAGTGGGTGGCTTTCCTTCTGCGGTGTAAATATCGTGCGTCCACGTCGCGTTGATACTTTGAGGGGTTTGGTATTCCTTCTTCTTGAAGAGAGACCACGGCGAATCCTTTTTCTTCCCCTTGGTATCCCCGGTCAACGATGCGCAACCAAGTGTCGGTAATGCGGCGATCAGTCCGACCAACAGAAGAAATTGTTTGTACTTCGCATTCATGGTGGTGATTTTCACTTGAAAAAGGTGACTACGACTCGTTGTCAATCTTCGAAACAAACCCGATGGTGGGTGAATTACCGTCGTGGAGCAGTTGTGTTGGTACCAGTACTGCCGGCAGGAGGTAACGCTTTGTTGACGGGGATGTAGCTCGTCTGAACGACGGGCGCATTCCCATTTGGAATGACTGGTGTGTATGAAGAGTTCTGAACGGGTCGAGTTGGACTCACCACTCCACTTCCATCGTTCGATTCCAGTTGCAGGATCGACTGAGGTTGCATGCGGCTCGAGTTGAATCCATTGGTTTCGATGCGCATCGGCGGGTTCGATTGCGATGGATCCTCGAGGAGCATTTGACCCTCCATCGGTTGGATGTAGGAATCCGACGGTTGGATGTAGGAATCCGACGGTTGGATGTAGTTAGGCGCACCTGGCTGGCAATTCGGGTCGTTTTCGCGATCAACCGTTGGAGTCACATCGGGATAGATCACTGGCGACGTCGCAGGACCCCATAGTCCGTTTCCAGCCGAGAGTCCTTGGTCGCTGTACACATTAAGCACATCGGCTAGACACCAACTCATCCGTGACGATTCGACTTGTTTGATCATGTCTAGCTTGTTCGGGTCATTGAAGTTGATAACACGAGGAGTCATGACGACGAGCAATTCGGTGCGAGCTTCGCTCTCTCGATCGAATCGGAATAGAGCCCCAGCAATCGGAATATCCGCCAGCCAAGGAATGCGGCGAGATTTACTCACTCGTTCTTTGGTAATCAATCCACCCAAGACGACGGTCTGCCCGTCGTAAGCAGTGACTCGCGTTTGTGCCAAGGTCTGATTGAAGGCCGGGGTAGTGCTGGTCTGATCCCCGTTGGCAATCGTCAAAGAGTCCGCATCCGAAACACTGGATCGGCTTATCGCCACGATCATGTTAATCAAACCGTCCTGATTGGTACGCGGTTGGATTTGCATGGTGAGACCAGTATTGATGTACTGAACACTTTGGGTCACTCCGCTAACCGTATTGGTGGAGTTACCGAGGGTCGGAACCGACTTCCCGACGTTAACGACCGAGATATTGTTGTCGATCGTGGTCAACGTTGGCCGAGCAAGCACTTGAGCTCGGTTCGCGTCTTGAAGCATTCGGAAAAGGAGGCCGACCGACTCGCTGCTCGCAGCGAGTACTAATCCTCCGTAACCCAAGTCTGACGTTCTACCAAGGGAAAATCCGCTACTTCCTTGACCTGCAACGTTTGCATTTCGACGGACGGGTGATGTCGTAGTTAATGGGGTGAGAATATTGAATGGTGGACTACCCAGCGTCCCACCTGTCGCACTGTTGCGATCGAACAGCAGTGAGTCTTGCAAGCCGAGTTCAGTACCCATTTCAAATTGGTCGGTGAGGGCGACTTCGGCGATGAGCATTTCGACGAAGATCATCGGCTGCTGGCGATCGAGCCGCTCGATCACTTCGCGGATCTGCTTCATGTATCGCGGCGTGGCACTGACGATGATGCTGTTGGTCGATGACTCCGGTGAAACGAAGATCGTGAGGACTTCGCGGTCAGCTCGCTCGAACAAACTGACTTGCTGGTTCTGTTGGTTGAACCCTTGGGTGGTCAAGGTCTGTGCCAAGGTTCGTTGGCCTGAGAACAGGTTCGTGAGGGCGGCGTTCACATCGGCCGCGTTGGCATTTCGCAACCAGATCACCTCGGTCGTCCGTTGGTTCCCACCCGCTTCATCGAGCCGATAGAGCAATGCTTCGATCACGTCGAGGTCGGAAGCGATACCGGATGCGATGATGGTGTTGGTTCGGGTATCCGCGGAGATGCGGAGTGGTACGAGTGAGCTTTCGCCACCACCGACGAGAGCTACCAAGTTTTGTAGACCGAATAGTCCAGCACCTTGTTGTTGGTTGGTGGTGTTGGTTCCTGTTGCAGGAAGTCCGAACGCTTGTTGCAGGATAGTGACTAAGCTGGTCGCGTCACCATTGACGACCGGATAGACCTTCATTCGGGCCTCTGCACTCGGCAATTGGTCCAACTGCTCGATGAGGGCTGCGATGAGGGGCATGCTCTTGGATGGTGCCCGAACGATCAGGGTGTTGATGCTCGGATTGCTAGTAATCACGACACCGGCGAGGATGCCAGAGTTGACCTCAGCACCTTCTCGGGCAACGATCGACAGCCGACTGCTCGGAGGAGTGCTTCGGCCACTTCCCGACGACTGCTGTTGCGGTTGCTGTTGTTGGAATCCACCTTGCTGGGTGTTTGTCGCTCCAGTGGAGGTGCCGTTGATCGCCGATTGCAGAATCGGTTGCAGGTCGGCAGCAACGGCGTTCTTGATCGGGAACACGCGGATTTCATTTTCCGCGGGTGTCGATTCGACGTCGATCTCGAGGATTAGCCGAGCCACCTCGGCGATGTCGCGCGGGGAGGCTTGGACGACCAGCGAGTTGGTGCGATAGTCCGCGACAACCTTGACCCTCGAGTTCAGTTGGGTATTCGAAGTCGTGGTCGCTGGTGCACCACCTTGAGCTCCCGTACCGGTATCCGTGAAGAAATTTCGGACCAGTGTTTCCGCATCGACCGCAGAAGAGTTGATCAAGCGGAAGACACGCAACTGGTTGTTCGGATCGAGGGGTTGATCGAGTTTGGCAATCAGTTCTTTAATCCCTGTAAGCGCTTCCGGTCGACCGATAAGGAGAAGCGAGTTCGGTTGGCCTAAGGCGTAGATGCTGATCTGACCTTGGCGAGGCGAGAAGACCTTGTCGTTGAGATCCTTGAGGACTGTCTCAAGAGCCACGCCATTGACGTGCTTAAGCGGATAAACTTCGATCTCAGGTTGGGTTTCCGAGCTTTGCTTTTTGATCTGCTCGATCACTTCGAGGACGCGTTGCACGTCCCGCTTGCCACCTTTGACGATGACCAATCCCATTTCGGGGACGAACGAAATATCGACATCGCCGATGAGACCAGTGTTGCTGTTGAGGTTGTCCGGCGAACCAACCGCCATGCCTGGCGCGTTTTCGTCGTTTTGATTTTGCTGCGCATTGAACTGAGCGGTTCCGACCGCTTCATCTTGAAGAGGTTGTTTGTACGACGCTTTGCGGACCAAGCTGAGAGCGCTTTCGATCCGCTCAGGGGTCGCAGGGTTGATCGGCACGATTTGCGTAGGACGCTGCGGATCGATTTGGGCCAAATCGACTGCGGTGACGACTTGGGTCCAAGCCAACACATCTTGCGGAGTTCCCTGCAGTCGGACTTCGTCATTCCGACGGTCGATCGTCATGATCTCGCGCGGACCGGATTCGGTGACGATATTGAGTTGTGCGAGTTCACCATTGTTTGATGTAGTGATTGAGAGTTTCGAGCCAGCGATGCGGCTGATCCCGTCCTCGAGTTCCCGCCAAGTGATCTTTTGAAGTTTGTACTGCCGCGATTGGACCGCATTGGGAACAACGCGACCGTATGGGTCGGTCGCCAAGCTGCCTGTTTGTTTCTTGATGGCTTCGACAGCGATGGCGATTTGACGTTGGGTCGCATCGGGAGCCAGCACCATGAGGCGGCCACTGTTGGGTTCGGTGGTGATACGGACGCGACGATCCGAACCGAACTGGGTTTGCAGGAGTAGAGCGACGCTGCCGACACTTTCGGTCGGAATATCGTAGACCTGAAGCTTGGCATCGCTAAGCCCAGCGGCAGGCGTGAACCCGTTGCCTTGCGGCGATGTTGGAGTAACTGCGGGCCTCGATGGCAGACTACTCGATTGCAGACTACTCGATTGCAGACCATTGGTCGGCGGAAGTGCCATCGGCGGTGCTCCAGGTGCCCCAACGGCCGGTGCTGCCAACGCAGGTTGCTGTTGGAATTGGATTTGTTGGGCGGGGTTGGTGGTGCCTGACGTCCGGGTCGGTACGGATGTTCGCTGCACTGACCCACGACCTCCGGCAGGTGCATTTTGAGCGAATGCAACAGGCCCCGCCATCATGCACACGGCTAAAACACTGGTCGTTTGAAGGTGCTCCCGGAGCAATCTTCGTAGTGTTTTCGGGGTTCTCGAAGTTCGGCAAATCTTCGAATTCGCCACCGTTTTGACATCGTGCCTGGATTTTTTCACGGGTGTCCTGCCTCACAAAAAGTGGTCCGGTGACTCACAGCGCAGAGTCACTCTGGTCGGAATCATCGGAATCGCAGGAGGATCTTCTTCAACCAAATAAGTCATCCTGAGCGTTAAAGCTTCACATTTCACCCGTTGTTAGAAATCCAGCTCAAGTTCCGTTGGACCCACGGTGGTGGCTAGCCATCCGAAAGGGACCAAAATCCACGGGGATTTCGCCCAAAACCAGCCTGGAGATGAGGTTGCGGAAGCCAGCAATTCTGCCACAATACGACGGTTTCCAGGATCGTTTACTGCCTCCGAGGAAACACTCGATGGATGACAAGCTCGCAACCGAGGGGATCACGTTCGACGACGTGCTCATCGAACCCCGTTACAGCGATATTCTCCCGTCCCAGGTTGACGTCAGCACGCAGCTGACTAAGCGTATTCGCTTGGAGATACCTCTTCTCTCGTCTCCCATGGACACGGTGACCGAAAGCGAGATGGCGATTGCTCTCGCGAAAGTAGGTGGTTTGGGGATTATCCACAAGAATATGGATATCCAATCCCAAGCGGCCGAGGTGACCAAGGTCAAACGATCGGCGAATGGCATCATTCCCGACCCGGTCACTCTTCTTCCAAGCGACAGTGTGGCTACCGCTCAGGATGTAATGCGCAAGCAAAACGTATCGGGCATTCCGATCGTGGAATCCACCGGCAAATTGGTTGGAATTCTGACGCGACGCGACATGCGGTTCCTCGAATCGAGCGATCGCCCTATCTCTTCGGTGATGACCCGTGAGAATTTGGTGACGGCGCAGGGGAATGTAACGCTTGCGGAGGCTGAGCGAATTTTAACGGATAAAAAGGTGGAGAAACTTTTGCTGGTTGACGATCAATACAAACTAACCGGACTCATCACGATCAAAGACATCGACCAGATGAAGAGTTACCCAGCGGCGTGTAAGGACGAGTTGGGGCGTCTTCGGGTCGGGGCGGCGATCGGAGTTCACGATTACGAACGAGCGGAACAGCTGATCCAACGCGGGGTCGACATCCTAGTTGTCGACAGTGCGCACGGCCATTCCTCGAACGTCATCGAAACGGTCAAGAAATTAAAGAACCAGTGGTCGATCGATGTGATCGCCGGCAACGTGGCAACATACGCCGGTGGAAAAGCATTGATGGATGCTGGGGCAGACGCGGTCAAGGTTGGGATCGGCCCAGGTTCCATCTGCACAACCCGTGTTATATCAGGCGTCGGTGTCCCGCAAATCACCGCCATTTACGAAACCACTAAGGCTTGTTCGCAAGCTGGCATTCCAACCATCGCTGACGGCGGTATCCGCTACTCAGGTGACATCGTGAAAGCGATCGTCGCTGGAGCTCAGACGGTGATGATTGGAAGCCTGTTTGCAGGGCTCGCCGAAAGTCCAGGTCGAACCATCCTGTATCAAGGTCGCACCTTCAAGGCCTACCGCGGGATGGGATCTCTGGGCGCTATGGTCAAAGGATCGAGCGAGCGGTATCGCCAAGGGACGCAGGACCAACTCTCCAAGTTGGTTCCCGAAGGAGTCGAAGGACGCGTACCGTTCAAAGGTTCATTGGCCGACTTTGTGTATCAACTTGTGGGCGGAATTCGAGCTGGTATGGGGTACTGCGGTACCAAGACCATCTCGGATCTTCGCTCGGTAGCACGTTTCATCAAGGTCTCGGCCGCGACGGTGCGGGAGAATCATCCACATGACATCGCCATTACGCAGGAAGCGCCCAACTACAGTCCGGAGGTATCCAGCTCCAACGATAGTTGATGGTAACACGGTCGTCTCACTCGCGAGCCTGGGTGCACATTCCACTCCGTCCCACGCTCGCTCTCGTCGCGGATGGTTCACAAAAATTCTATCGCTCGGTCTGCTGACCTCCGCCTCATGCGTCGGTGTTACCGATGCTCTGGCTCAGCAACCAGCACCTCCCCCCGCTTGGTCCCCACATCCCTACCAGGCCCCTTCTGCTGTGCAAAGCAATCCGCTTCGCCCGAATGCAGCACCCGCAGTACCATCTTCAACTGCAGGAGCAACTTCGACTGTAGTAGCAGCTTCATCAGCGAAGCCTGGCTCTCAAGAGAGTTTGGTCCAGCGGTGGCGCAAGACCGATCGAACGCAGCGCGATGTCGTTGCTCCAGCGTCGTACACCCAATCTCTGCAACGGAATGCCAAGTCCATGG
>Ga0194130_10006314_pt1 | contig 13810 bp, 11 predicted proteins | sample TA2KigsurfametaG_FD_160084 | JGI IMG/M metagenome (GOLD analysis project Ga0194130, IMG submission 160084) | Freshwater microbial communities from Lake Tanganyika, Tanzania - TA2015050 Kigoma 12 surface | ecosystem: Environmental > Aquatic > Freshwater > Lake | place: Tanzania: Lake Tanganyika... | reverse complement strand
ATTTTTTGTTGGCCCACCAAAAGCCAGAGAATATCCGGCGTTATTCACCCGACGATTTCGGTCGATCCTATGGCCATCTGCATCTGGGCGTGACGGTCGAATCCTCTGAACACATCCATCGGATCGAGACGCCGAGAGTGATACCCGACCGGGGTGGATACCGCCGGATCTCCAACGAACCTTGCCTGGATAACATGATCGACCATGTCGCGAATGGCGGGTTGGACGGAATCGGCTGGTGGATCTAGGGAGGCGAGAGCTCGCTATCCAAACAATTTCGGAAAGACGACGAAGCATGGGCCAGAGCCGCGAATAACCGGTGCTCCAGGGAGGGTATCGCTTTTTTCTACAAACAAAACAGCGGTTCGCGCGGGGCCCTGAGGAAAACCCTGGACGGGGAAATCGTTCATGGGTACCCGGAACGATTTTTACGCTGAGGTCTCATCATTTACCGCCTCGGCGAGGTTTTTGACTTTGGACAAAGGGTGCGAGTGAAACCGACCAGCCCGCCTTTCCGCCTCGTTCAGGAGTCGCTCGCGGGAATACCCTTGGAGCACCGGCAACTCCAGCCGTTCGGGCAAAGCGTCATAGGTTCTACCATCGAGCGACCGGCCCGCTTTTTTCTTGTTGCGACCGCCCCATTGCTTGAAGAAAAAGGCGATACCCGCTTTTTCACACTGTTTTTGGATGGAAACCACCCAGTCCTTTTCCATGGGGCGCGGCCGGTGGCCGCTTTCGCCGCCGACGATTACCCAATGAATATCCCGGAGATCGATTTCACCCAGGTCTTCCAGCAGAGGCTCCACCGAAAGGAAGCGCGTTTTGGCAGGGGCCTGGCGTAACAAATCGATTCTTGGCAACCCGTGTTTCTTGTTCTCCACGCTCACGCCCCACCAGATGTTGGTCGCCTCCGCCGCTTTGGAGAGTTCGTTGCCCAACAGAGCCGCCATCCGGTCGGCCCGTTTGGTGAGTACCTGGTAGGTGTGCCAATTGGCGGCGAGCATCACATCGCAAACCTGCTGGACATATTCGGTCGGAACGTCCTTATGGAACAGGTCGCTCATGCTGTTGACGAAGATGGTTTTCGGGGTTTTCCACCGCAGGGGCTCCGCCAGCTTATCCGGCACCAACCTGAGGTCGAATCCTTGCTCGAAGGCGTGACCTTTAACCCCTCGGAATCTTTCGGCGAAGGTTTCGGCATAGCAATGGACACACCCGGGGGAAATCTTTGTGCACCCCCTCACCGGATTCCAGGTGGCGTCCGTCCATTCGATCGTCGAATTTTCGCTCATTGGCCCGTCTTCCGTGGCTCGGATGTATTGAACCCAAAAAACCGTCGCTGTTGCCGCTCTGTCCTCTTCCATGGTATCCGGAAAATATAAACATGAGCGCCACAGCGGCGGTTGAAATCAAACAAATAATCCGCCACCAGACCAGGTCCCGCGAACCTTCCGAACTTCGGGGTTCTGTGCTTGCCGATTGCCTTGACTCTTTTGGCTATCATCTTGTCGCGGACGGGATGTGACTGTCGGTGGAGAAGCCGGATCTGGTCATCCCGATGCCGATCGAAAAGCCTGACTTTTTGTTTGGTATCGCCTTTATCCACAACGCGTTTTTTATTCCCCGGCCCGATCCGGTCGGTCTCTTCGGCCGAAGAACCACCCTGCGGCCGGACCCTGATCTGGTGACCGGATCATTCGCCATCCATTATGGTGGCCCCCCGGCGAGATGGAACCGCTTGAATTGGTCGCCGAGCCATTTGGCGAAATTGGTTAACCTTGGTTTCGGGAATCTTCGGTTCATCAGCGTCAATTCGTCATTTTTGGACGATGGATTGACGCGAAAGATATTGGATGGGCCGGTCGCCGCGAATCTCGAGTCCTTTCACATATTGAACGGTTCGTTGGCCCTTGATACGGGAAAAATCCGGACCGGATCCAAGAAAAGGATTTCAGCGTTGGCGATTTTTCCGGATAAACCTGACGCGCGCAACCCGTTTTTCTTCGCTAGCCGATTTAAGAATCTTGGATCTTTTTGGGTACGCGGCGCGGGGTATCGTCCGGCGATATGCCGGCGGCTGGTTTTCTCCAAACTGTTGAGGTTGACCATCGAAGGACAAAAATTCCCTGCGGAGGAGCTGGCTGAAAGTTTCCGTTTCCCCAAATTGGAACAACTGGAGATCCGCGTCAATTCTTCATCTGTTTTATCATATATACCTGATTTTTTGCGAACAACTTTCCCTCGCCTTGAAATCCTCCGCCTTGGTGGGATTACGGTGTCACCGGCCGAATCCGGAGTTAAAAGCTATCTCAAATTTTATGAGTCTATTTTTTTAGGATTGGCCAAACTGATCCTCGAAAACGCGGCCATCGGCTTCAAAACCATGGAGTGGATCGCGTCAATCGCGTGCTGGAAATTGATGGACCTTGAATTTGGGAATTGCCAGTTTGAAAAGGGTGTGGACGCCTTTTTCGGTAACAGGGTACTGCCCAACCTCGCCAAACTTTCGGTTTCCAACACACCCCTTTATCCAGGCAACTTGTTTTCACGAAAAGACGATTTTGAGCTTCGGTGCCTGGACATCGCCGACTGGCCGGAAGCCAATCTGTCGATTCAAGATTGGGCCATCGGCTCCCGGTTTCCTTGGCTTCGCAGACTGAACCTGGATTGTTCCGGAAGCCAAATCCCAGATCATTGCTGGCCGATATAGGGCGGCCCGCGGGCCCTTCGAGTGGCTTCGGGAATGGTGATTGAAACTGGTTGACAGCGGGCCCGACCCATGATTTAATTGTTTTATTGCATTTTATTAAATCATGCTGGGAGAACCCGATGCTGCATCAAATCGGCGATTCTGTCGCCGTGAAGTTGGCCTGTTTACCCAAACAAAAAGGGACAGTGGCGGGCTTCTCCGGCGCAAAAGTCTTGGTTTTCATGGAGGGATGCCCGGCGCCGCTTCCTTTCGATCCTGATTCATTGCGGAATTACAGTGCGGCGGCAAGAAAAGCTTGGGGAACTATGCGAATTAACCACCTTTCGCTGCCCCGCCCCGCCTCGCCTGATTACTATTCGTGCGGAAAATTGCAATTTTTGGTTTCTCACTCCAAGTCCGCCGCAGAAGCCCATCTCATGGCGATTCTTTACGTGGAGGAAACGGTTCGGGGCAAGTTGCCGGACCCGGGAGAATTGGTCCGAAGCACCAACAACAAGGTTCGTTTTTCCGAGGCGGAAAATGGGATCGCAAGATACCGGAAGTTAACAAGCGACTTCGGATATGTTCAGCTCTGGGGCGCATTGGGCTTCTAAGCAGCTTAATCCACCCCAAAAACCCGTCGTAATCCTATGCCCACCTTGATACCCGTCGCATGCCTCCCTTTCTCAAAATCTGATCATCCAATCTTTAGGAGATTAAACTATTGCCTGTTTTTCCAGAGTCTGGGAAAAACCCAGATATTTTAAGCGCGCTATGAACAGCAAACGCGACCGCGGTACTTGTTCCGGCGAACCGGGTTTTCGACGGGCCGATCAGTCATTGATCATCACTTTCAGGAGATCCTGCAGACTAAGGACTCTTGGCAGAGCTGAAAGCCTACCCAACGCTTTCAACTCCCGGTATTTTCGCCGCGATTCAAACGCCGTCATAATCTCCTGAAGCTTCCGGCCATCGAACTTTTTGCCATCAAACACCGGATCCCGAACGACTTCAAAAATGGCATAGATATCACCGCTAGCGGAACCTGGATAGCCTGTCGCTTTCAAGTCCTCGGATGTGAAAACCTTGTAGCCAGGGTTCCCCCCCTTCAGAGCCAACAATCCATCTGCGATTCGGCTTTTGTGTGTGTGGAGTAAAATGTGACGCGCCGAAGCGAATTCAGGAGGCACATGCCAAGTTCCGCGCCGATCTCCTAGTCGCACGACAACAAACCCTTTTTTCATCGTCCATTGAAGCTGCGCCTCATCCTCAAACCAAGCCACCACCACATGATGCTCAAAAGGAGGAAGCGAGCGCGATGTATCGCTCAATTCATCCCGCTCCGGCAGCGCTAGCGCGCCATAGATCACCGGTTTTTCCTCGTGAATGTAGCTTTCAGCCACATGATAGCTCAGGCGTTCCAAGGCAGTTGTGCGGTTCCCCAAATGTTCAAGCACTTTACTCATAAACTCGTCAAGCGCCTCAAAACCTTGGGCGGCTCCCTCCGCATCCGGCGCGACAGCAAACGCTCCCAACCCGGGAAGGATTTCATGAAATCCATTCAGTTTCACCGCCGCTTTGGAACGACCCGGATACAACACATACGCGCCTTGCGAGCGTTTGATAGCATCCCGGTAAGCATGCATCTTCAACAAGTCTTGCCGCTTGTAGTTACCCTCCACCTCGTCGTCGGCGTCATCCGATCCTTCCGCGCCGAACAACCCTTCTATGTCTTCCACGCGATATTTGGCGTCAAAATGTATATGCACCAGCAACTCCTGTCGCTCCGCCTCCGCTTCAGTCAATTCTTCCGGCCAAAATGTCAGCGTGTAGTCGGGATGCAAACGCCGAGTCCAGCTTCCACCCAAGCGCCGGTCCCGCGTCACTTCAAAGCGACGATTATAGGCAAAGCGAGCATTTAATCGGCGACTCTGCTCAGAAAATGCGCCGACAAATGGTCCAAGCTCCATTCGCTTCCGCAGTCGCAGGTTCGGTGCTCCTCCTTCCAACCCTTCAATCAACTCCTCGACAGCCGGGCGATTCCCTCCCCTGCACTTTTTGCAAAACCAGCCCAGCAACTCGAAAAACAGCCAATACTCGTAAAGACTCGCAACATCCCGTTGTCCCGCGTGAAACAACTGTTCGCCGCCTTCCCACGAAAGCTCCGCCGCCGTGCGAAACCGCAGCCACCAGCGCAGCACCTCGCGATAACCCGCCTTTCGCTGCAACACCGGACTGCCCAGCGGCGCGAAGCGCATCTCCCCTACTTCGCGGAACAGTCTTCGCCCGAGCCAATCCTCCACCATTGACGCCAGCCGACGCGACAACGCCGCCGATGCTCCCCAATCCGAATTTGAATCGAAGACGCCCTGCGCGTGGGTGAGGAAAGCCCGGAACTCGCCCAACGCGAACTTCACAAACCGGTTTTCCAGCGTGTCCAGGTCCCGCGACTTGCGGGGCACCAGCACCCGCATGGATACAGACTCCAAACCGAGTTGCGTGCGCAGCGGATGCGTAGCCGGAACCTCGCGGCGTGGATTGCCCGTCACCAGTTGCCGCACCGCCGATGATGTCCAGCGAATCGGCCGATCGGTGGAAACAGAATCGCTCACCTTGGACAGCCGCTCATGGGGAAAGCTCAAGATGCGTTGCAGCGCGGCGGAGAAGTCGGCGCTGTCCAGTGTCTCGCGCAGCAACTCCAGTTGGATTTGCAGCCAGCCCGCATCCGTCCGGTCCTCAAAGGTCGAACGGAAACCCGTCTTGGCCGATGACCGTGCATCCGCCACCAGTCCCGCGATTTCCTCAGACAGCCGCCGCAGCATCCCCCGGTATTCCGTCCGGTAATCAAGCTTGAGAGAACGCACATCCAGCAACGCCGACGCCACCGCGGACTTCGTGTTGTCCACCTCGCCCTCGACCAGTTCCAGCAGCAATGTGCCACAAAAGGAACGTGTCTCGATTAGACCCGCATCCGGTTTTCCTCCACCAGCGCCAAGACTACGGCGACGGCTTGAAAGGCTGCACCGCAGCCGCAGGTCCGCGTCGTTGGAGGGCGGCACCACCTCATACTCATACCGTTCCGACTCGCGCAACTGAACCGTCGTCTCCCCATGCTCACGCGCATCTTCCTCGTCCGTTTCCGTTAGCGGTGCTGCGGATACGCTTTCCGCTTCCTTGACCGGCACCAGGATGACATGGGCCACCACCGCGCCAGACGGCGAGCGAAACGGAACGCTGGTATCAGCAAGAAGGCGCATGACCTCATGCCTCGGCGAAGGAGGCGAATCCGTTATCCATCATCAAACGCCACATCCGATAAATTTTCCTCGCGCTTAGCGGATAGCGCGCGCCAGACAGTGCATCCTTGTTGGGCTCGGCCTTGGACTCCTCTGCCGCTTTGAGCGAGTTCGGGCCACGGCCGGCGGCATCGTTCACGCAAAGGAACCACAACTTCTTGAGCGCCGGCCCCAACTTCGCCCGCGAGCCGTGCAGCTTGGGCAGCAGCTTCTGGAAAATCACGCAGTCAAAGGCACCGGGGAACCAAGTGATGTCACCATCAGGATAACTTCCGAGAAGTTTGTAGAAGTGGATGAAACGCGCCGCCTCGTATGCCGTGCGGTAGCCAAACTCCGCTCCGTGGGCTTGCAGCGTTTTAAAGAGCAACAGCATTTCGGCGTCGTAAGCCGCCTTCACATCAGCGGGAAAAGCCACCGCGCTCTTTGCCGCGTCGACGAACGCCTTCCCAAATGACGCTCCCTTGCCATCAAGCCTCGACAAGTCAGGTTTTGCCAGATTGCCGAGGAAGCCTTCCAACTCGCCAGCGTCCATGTGGAATTCGATGACATTCGCCCGGTCGAGCACCTTCGGGGAGAACATGTAGGTCGTCTCGTCCACATTGACCGTGCCGATGATGAAGAGGTTCTCGGGGAGTTGCTTCAGTTTTGGCGGTATAGCCTTCAATGCAGATGTCTTTCGCCACGATTCCGGTTTCATCATGTCGCCTGAGTAGAGCTCCAGACCTTCGTCTGACTCAATAAGAGAAAGTATATCGGCGAAATACCGCTCGACATGCGAGAGATTCATTTCATCAAGTATGAGGAAGTGCGGAACGTCAGGGTGGTCTGCGGCCTGGAGAATCAAATCCAGCGCTGGTTTGGAGACATAAGTGGTCGCCTGTAGCCCGTCAGGGTAGCCAAGGATATTCTCACTGCCTGTCCAATCAGCGCCAACCGGCACGACCTCGTAGCACCGAATCGCTTCTCGAGAATTTCTTGCTTTGAGAAGCAAAAATGCGGCTGGCTTGTAATGTGTTTCAAAATTCTGGAGATAAGGACTGTAATCTCCACCACTGGCTTTAACCTTATCCCGCAAATCCTGTGCACCGATTGTTTCAGAAACGCTATTAATCTCGATATAGTTAGCCCATTGCTCAATGATCGCTCTAGGCAACAAGACTTTCATGCCTGCGTCGTTGATAAACTCAACACCAAGACGATCTGAATTGTTGACTGTATAGACCTTTCTGGCAGCCTCCAGCGTTGCTCCAGGCAGAAACGGATCAACAACAGAATGAGTGGGAGTAATCAAACGAACCAAAGCCTGAGCCAGTTTCGTTTTCCCAGAGCCCGCTAATCCCGTTAGGATCACAAATCGTTTTGACAAGAGAGCTGCAGCGAGGCGTAAAATGAAGTCTTCTTCAACTTTTAACTTGGCACCGGCAAATTGCTCCACGGCCAAATTGAGTAATGTTTTTGATGTTTTAGCGTCAAAAAATAAACTTTGTAAAGTTCCATCAATATTTTTTGGCATTTGAGCTGGCCCCATGAAGGATTTGGCACTTGATATACACACAATGCCAACAAATATGAGCGCAATGGCCTCGCTATCTAAGCGATGTCAGGGAAGGCAATACAAACTAGTCCAAACCGGGAACACCACGGAGATCACGAAGGCAGGTTAAACGGGAGGCGGAAGTCGGGCAAGGTTTTGGAGAGGATCCCGGTTGAAAGAATCAAATCCGTGGCCATGTGGATGCAGCCGACCAATCATCAAAAAAAACATTTTTGAACATTTTCCTGAATGACAAGGCTTCAACCAGTGTGGCCGGTGGCCTGACCCAGAAAAAAACAAACAATCAAATCTTGAAGAGATAGCCACTGACTAAAAGCAAAAATTTACGCATTCATATCAAATTAATAAAAAAATTTAATGTTAGCTAATTAAGTCCATTAGTTTTTTTCCTTGTTTAAATTGGTCAAAAAAATGACTCAATACTATTTCAACCAAATTTTTATCACGATCTTTTTGCCCTTCAATGATTTTGTTTTTCCATGTGGAAAAACTTATATCATTCATTTTGCAACCAACTGATTCCAAATACGATAGCAGTCTAATCATAAAATTTGGAAAATCAGACTTTTGACAGTATGAATCAAGCTCGACAATATTAGAAACGCAATAAACATAAAGTCGGTTTTTTTTATTCTTGCCACCACTTGAAATAATATCGCGATCAACAATGTATCCAAATTTATCGAGAATAATCTTGAATAATACATTATATTTTCCGTTTTTTTTTGAATTAATATATTCAGGATAACTTTCTGCAATGAAATTAAATATTCTTTTGTTTATTATTCTTTTGTTTATTGATTCTGGGTCATTTTTATCACTTAAATATTTAAGAAATTTAATAACGCCTGTGTTACGAATTGCCTGATCCTTTCCAGACTTACGGAGGTACTCTTCTTTAAGTTTATTATATTGGTGTTTTGTTAATTTATTTGGATCCTGATATTCCACTTGGTTCTCTGTAAGACCGAAAAACCTATGTTCTTTTTCCTCATCGCTAGCCAATGATATATTTAGAATATATCGAGGCTGATGAGTAATCTGAACTCCGGCAACCACATCAATATATTTCGCAAAATACACTTTTTCTTCTTTTATATTTAAATAAATTAAATATATTTTTTTAAATTCAATATCTCGAGTACTTTCTTTTATCGATCCACCCATGATGTTTTTACCACCAGATTTCTTTTCTGTTTTTATCTCAATTCCAAAAATTCCAATTTCATTTTTTCTAATAATAATATCGGGAAATCTTTTCGATTGCTCTTTATAGTCAATATGAATGCAATCATTTAGCTGCAAATTTTTACGTAGCTTGTCGTAAATGAACTCTTCAAAATCTGAAGCTCGAGTTTTTGAATGAGCAAATTTATCAAGCCAATGGGTATTTTGATTTAAATCCAACACCAAATTTCTGATTTCATAAATCAAACTTTCAAGGTTATCTTCAGACTCATTAGAGCTCATCGACGAGTCCTTCAAAAGTCTACTTGATTAGTCGCATGAATTATGCGATGGCTTTACCAATTCGTATCATTGTAAAAAATCCTGGCAGTTCAATCCCATTTCTAGGCACAAAAATTAATACTCATGAAAGATTCTGTCATCTTTACAAATACAAAGATATGAATTTGTTGGTGGGCTGTCCTAGGAAACGGAATCAATGACGCATCAATTCCCTCTGGAAAACAATCTGTTTGAGTGGCCCCCCGATATTGAGACTTGCAAGTTGCCGGAGTCTGGCAAAAGGTCTGGAAGGCATTCCTTGATGAGTTGAGGTTGATGGATAAGATCGACTAGTCCGAGGTTATTGTCGACAGCACTTCTGTCCGGGCCTTTTTTGGGGGGGGCGCAAACTGGCCCAATCCCACGGATCGCGGCAAAAACGGGTCATAAAGGCATATTATCAGCGACTGCCAAGGCGTCCCGCTTGTGTTGATCCATACCGTCGCGAATGTTCATGATTCCCAAGCCGCCATGCCCTTAGTCGATTCCATTCCCTCCATCAAGAGGCCGGGGGGCGGTAGGAGACGAAGGCCCGACTCTCTCTACGCAGACCAGGCCTACGATGCCGAGGACTAGATCCGCAAACCGCTCAGGCAACGAAGAATCATCCCGAAAATCGCGAGACGCGGCACCGAAGATGGAAGCGGCTTGGTCAAGCATCGCTCCATCATCGAAAGCGTCTTCGCGTGGCTCTTCCAGCGACGGCGACTCAGGGTTCGTTATGAGAAGCGCGCTGACATCCATCAGGCTTTCCTGACAATTGGATGTATCATGATCTGCTGGAACCGCTTATCAATTTTGTGCTTAATCATTGTAATTAATAAAATCGCATTATTTATACAATTCTAATATTAGTGCGGGAATTTATTTTATGATCTGTTACAATTTGTTTTGGATATTCATAAAAAGCCTTCTATGAACAATCGCAGGCATTGAAGGGATGTTGGAGGTGAAGTTTTCACGAATGCCAATTCGCATCCGGGCTCATCCGCGATGATTTGGAAGGAAGACTATCTCAGCGCCTTCCGTATCCTGGCAATAACTTTCGCCGGGGACTTGAGCTGGTGCTCGAATATCCTCAACACAACAAAGCCTTTGTTCCTTAATTCCTGATTAACTCGCCTGTCCCTAGCGAGATTGGCTGTGACCTTGCCGTCCCAGAAATCCACATTGCTTTTGGGCCTTCGGTAACACCTTGGACACCCATGCCAAAAGCATCCGTCGACAAAAACTGCGACTTTTTGCTTTAGAAAACAAAAATCTGGCTTTCCGGGAAGAGGAAGGTGACGACGCCAACCGTTTATTGACCCGGCTCTGAGAAGCGCAATAAGCGCGAGTTCCGTCGATTTATTTCCCTTGCCTTTGACTGACGCCATGACCTGCGATCTTTTAGCCGAGGTCCAAATGTCGCTCACAAGTAGTCCCTGAAAATGGCGGTCAAGAGCTCAAGCTCCCCGGTCGCCTCCGCCGACTTGAGTATTTTCTGCTTCCATCGTTCCCAAGATTTAGATTCCTCGACCGCGCCGGTTTTGACCAAATTGCGGATCTTTGGCAACAGATTGGCGAAACTCGAAAAAACGCGCGGTGACTTGCCAAACTCCTTGACGACAACCTCTTGGCCTCCGGCTGTAAACTTATCCCTCAGGCTCGTGGAAATAATGGCGTGCCTCCTAACAAGGTGAAGGGCGAAGGCTTTGTATTTGTCCCGCGTCGAGCCAAAAAGTAAATCCCTTGCGAACAACGCCCACCCCTCCGCAAGAATTTCGGACTTTTCCTCCTCGTCGAGGTCCTCCCAGAACCTGATGAATGGGGGGGCGACGTCCTCCGCATCTTTTTCGGACCACCACGGCGTTCCTCCGGTTTCCCTCGCCTTTTGCTTCAGATATTCCCGGAAAAAATCGAATGGATGCTCGCTCTCCCTTACCTCGTCGTAGGAGATGCCGAGTCTGGCGAAAAGGCTGTTTTCCCTTTTGCTTTCCATGCTCAGGATGTAACGCGGAGAATGAGTGACCGCCAAATCGCATACGGCGTCGGAGTAAGGTCTCGCCCTGGTCTCGACTCGTTCCGCCAGTTTCGTGAAAAGAAGCCACACATCGTTCACGCCATCGACGCGGTTGCCTTCCATGATACTGCCGCCCGGCACAGTCCACGGGTTTTCCACCGTCCTCGTCGACTTGATTTCCACCCCGTCAGTTTCGCCGTCAAGGGTCACGGTTATATCGGGGAATTTCTGCCCGCCAATATGATTGGCTTCCGCGTCGGGTAGCACCGATTTGATAGCCATGCGAATGGCGCTCAACGAGATCTTCTCGATCTGCCCCGGCGAAAGCGATTCCGGCTTTTCCCCGGATTCGGCGATTTTCTGCGGGACGATAAGAGCGGATTTCTCAAGCACTTTTCCCAGTTTCACTTCTCATCCCCTTGCCCCGAAAAGGAATGGCCAAAGATCGTCCAGCCGGCGAGCGATGTGAAAACCTAAAAGTGGTGGCACGGCGTTCCCGACGAGTTTGTACCCGTCCGAACCGCTTACCACGCATCCATCGTCTTCCTTTTGAATCACAAGCTCGAGATCGTCCGGAAAGGATTGAATGCGGGCGCACTCGCGAACGGAAAGCCGCCTTTGCGGGAGTCCCGCTGCTATTTCCGCTTTGTGTTTGCCGCCGTTTTCGGCGGCGAGTCGCCTGAACTCGATGTTGCCGTGATGTTCCGAGCGGATGGTCGGCCCCTGCCCGTCCAAGTCGACCTCGGTCTGCCCTTGGCAGTGCTTCCCGTACCACTTGCAGTTGGAATGGGCGACGTGAGAGGCGTCACCTGGATGCTGATGAGGCTCGCCAAGGCCGATAAGTACCTCTCTAACAGTGACTGCCGGTCGTAGCATGCGGGATTCGAAAAGATCTTTCGGCTCGCCTTTCCTTCCAGGCAATCTGTGTGTGGGTTCTGGATACGGATCGAATTCTGGATCAATATTGGCTTTCTCAAAAGCTTTTACGGCCCTTGCTGTCAACCTCGACCTGTTGAACCCGAGAAAAATGACGCGCTCCCGCGTCTGGGCGACACCATAGTCGGGGGCGTTCAAAACGCGCGCCGGAACCACCAGATAACCTTCATTTCCGACTGACTGGAAATCGCTCTCGATAGTTTCCTTGACGGTTTCCATCGATACCAGACCCTTGACGTTTTCTGCGACAAAACATTTTGGTTCAGTTAAACCGATCACCTTTCTCATCCAGAAATAAAGCATTCCCCTCGACTCCTCCGTCGGGATCGAGGCATCGCCTATAATTTCACCGTCATGTTTTCGTTTAGATTGAAAACCCTTTCGTTTGCCGGCCAAGCTGAAATCCTGACAAGGAAATCCACCAGTCACCACATCGGCTTTCATTCCAAAAAGAGGACCGTTGCCTTCCTCAGCTTTCTTGACCACATCGACAATGCTTTCCAAAACGAAGGTGCTCGCGGGATGGCTTCTTGGTGGGCTCCCGAAGTACCTGGACCAAACAACCCTTGCGCTTGGCTTGATGTCGTTAGCGAAAACAGTTTGGAAAGGGTTTTCGCGCAGCATCACCCATCCGGGTCTGGTTTTTTTCACAATCCAATCGGGGTGCATATCTTTATTGACGCAGGATTCAGGCACCTCGAATCCGCCTTCGAACCCCAAGTCCAATCCGCCACACCCTGAAAACAATGAAACAAGTTTCCTTTTTGCCATCTTTGGTGGACACTCCAACGGCCAGTCTGGACATGCAGGAAGAAAAGAAGCACTCATTTATTTTACGATATCCTGTCAAATCTCACCCTATCACTACAAAATATTATTTCTGAAAATCCTGGGGCGACTTGCTTGCATTAACTTCGCAATCACAACAGCCGTCCAAACCCCTTATGGGCCAATTCTCATTATTATCAATCCTGGCTTTATGCGGCGGAAACGACATCGACTGATCTTCTCTACCGCCACAAATCAGCATGAATTACTATTCAAAAAAATCAGCTTGGTTCGCCAACATGCAGAAGATAATTGCGAAGCCACCTCTTATTGCATTGCCTTATTTAAATGTATTGGCGAGTGCAATTGTTTTGATCTAGATTCGCCAAGGATAGAATTCTCTTCTGGGCCAATCCGGTCAAACATGGAGCGGTCTGCGCTTTGAATTCGCTTGGATACTTGGCAACAATGATTGATCCTCTCTCGTAAGACGTCGAGTTACAGGGGTTTTGACATCTCCCGTTCTTCTTGATCGGATATGAAACTCAAACACTGCAGATGCACAAATAAAGCCTTTTACTTAAATCCTTATCAGTTTCCCACTCATACCATTTGGCAATCCTTACTTTTCACGAACTATGAGACACTCATGCCGCATCCCTACATTTCATCATTCAACGATTCTCCATTACCCGACCTTGAAACCGCCCACAGGCTGTTCCTTGAGGCCGGAACACTCGGGCTCTTGAAGGGCCAATTCCTTCTGGGCCCAAGGCTATTCGTGATTCCCAAGGGCGACAGCAATGCCACCGGCGACTGGATCTTCCGGTCAGCGGCCAGCACCTCGGAGGGCGTAGGCGCCGTCGGTTATCTCGAGATCCTTGATCCTTTGCCTTCCCCGACCGATTGGGGAATCAGGCAAGCCGCCAGCCATGCGTCGTTTGTCCCCTACTCCATGCTTCCGCCCATGATCCAGGAGGAGATCATGCGGCGGGTTGCAAGGCACATGAACCAGTTCCTGGAAGCCACCGGGCGATCCCTGCCCGAATCGGATT
>Ga0194130_10006312_pt1 | contig 13811 bp, 14 predicted proteins | sample TA2KigsurfametaG_FD_160084 | JGI IMG/M metagenome (GOLD analysis project Ga0194130, IMG submission 160084) | Freshwater microbial communities from Lake Tanganyika, Tanzania - TA2015050 Kigoma 12 surface | ecosystem: Environmental > Aquatic > Freshwater > Lake | place: Tanzania: Lake Tanganyika... | reverse complement strand
TCGGCCAGTTGGCGCAACTCGCGGTCGGTCAGACCTTTCATGTCGGCTGGCAGCGCGACCCGGTCAAGAAGGGGGGTAAGGGGACGGTCTGCCATAATGCTTCCAATTGATGCGGTATGTCTGACTTGGCACACCTATTCAGATAAGTTCACCCGAGCCGGAAGTAATTTCAACCTCATCTGTTTTGTACCAACCTAATCTAACTGAGAAGGGTACAACCATAGGCGAAGTGCATAAAGCGTCGTCGTGGTAAAGCTGCAGACAACCTGAATCAACAAGAATCGGATAACACAGTCTGGTCAAAGGCGGATGGCCTGATGCTTGGCGTAACTCAATGTGTTGAATATGGTATTTTCATACTGACGCTCAAGAAATCTGGGGCCATTCCTTCTCCAGAAAACGTTGAAATTCGCCCTGCTCCAAAACTTACTGCCATCGAAGGTTTGATCCAGTAGTCTATTTCTCCACGGATTGAGTAAATAGCACCACCTTGAGCCGCAACACTCCCGCCCCCAGCTGCGCCGACATGCCCTTCAATGGCCCAGGTCGTCGTCGCATTAATCCGAGAACGATAACCCAACCCCACTAAGCCGATAGCATAGCCAGCGGCATTGCCCCCGAGCACAGTTTGAGCATTTCCTGTCAGATAGAGGCGCTCTCCGAAGAACATGTCGACAGAGCTCTCCTGCATAAGCGGACGACCAGTGCGAGAGGGAGTGTTGCGAAAATCCGAATTTGGAAACTGCTGAGTGACGCCTGTCGAAAACTGCCAATTGTGGCCTGGTAGCGATACATCTTCGAATGAATGTTCACTCCCCAACACTCTCGCAAGCCTAAGCGTTGCAACAGAGCCCTTGCTACCGGACTGCGGCGCGATTTGCTCCGACAGCATTATCTCAACTGCCACATCGCGGCCAATATTCACGCCAAAGCCAATGCCAGCCTGCATGAGTATGCCACCATCGGTGTCGACATCTCCGCCGCCGCCAAACCCTAGGTATCCCTCGTAAAACCCGGAAATGGGTCCCAGGCGTGATCTGCCACGCATACCGCTCATTACTTGCATGTAACCCTCACCACCCCTCGCAGCGCCATCAGCCGCAAAAACGTACTCTCCCGTCGGCCCGCCCATGAAAGAGAATTCTGCACCCACCAGCACGAGATCAGGTTGCGGAAGCCCCGCCCTAGTAAGGCTGCTTCCGAAGCTCACCAATGAGGAACGGACGGCTACAGATCGTGTAGGCAAGCTTTCCCAGAAATACTGCGCTGCACCTGCAGAGTATGACAAGCCAACGCTGAATGCAGAGGCAGCCTCATCCCCACCATCGATCGCTATATGTGTAAAACCGCCAGTTATGCCCCACTTGCGCGAGAGCCGCGCATCCAATCCGATGCCATAGCGAAGCATTAAGCCGTCGCCTGTCACTTGAGATGCACCACCGCCGCCACCCAAAAAGCCTGATGCGTAAACATCGACTGAGCCAAACAATGGCCAGGTCTTTACAACTTCATAACCCCAAAAGAATGCCCCTCCCGCGTCCCCTACCGCTGCCGAGTAAATCGACTGTCCAAGACTGAGATCGTCTTGAATGGAGTACCCCATGTACAGACGATGGAGACCTTCAATTTTGGTGTCTGGACTGTGGATCAGATCAAAGCCCGTCTGAACTTCTAGAGCGGAGACGCTTCCAGAAGACATCGCAGAAATCACCAGGACCAATCTCAGAGAACTGTGCTGCAATTGCCACCGACTTTCATAGTTGCTCCATGTCCAACCGGCAGACATAGCTCCGCAAATCTCTCAACATTTGGCACACAATAAACTGGGATGCGACCAGAAACAGGTCTTCATTGCCTTCTTGACAAGAGATGGGAGACGTGGAGGGAGACGGACATGTGGTTCCGGACGAAATGGGGCAAGAATTGAACAGCTTTTTTGAAGTGAACTTCGCCGGTGCGGCCATCTATGGCTTCATGGTCCTGTTTTGCATCATCGGAGCTTTTTGGATCATGGCGAGGGGTCGCATCGCGGTCGATGCTCGCAAGTTCACTTACTCCGTCACTCTATTTGTGCTTCTCGGCGCCACGGGCGAGGCATTCGTAAACTCAACGTGGAGCTTGGTATTCGGATGGCCATTGTGGGAGTATAGGCTTTACCCAGCTCACGGTGGCGACGTCAGCCTGTTTTTTCCTATGATTTGGGGTATCTTTGGAACATATAGCTACCTTCGGGGACAGCTTTTTAGCGATATCCAAGTTCATAGGAAGCCCTTTGGGCTCGTGATGCTCGGGGCAGAGGCGATCCTCCTGGAATTGGCCGTCAACATTCCCTACCGAGCCATCTTTGGGGACTACATCTTTTTCTACACCCCAGCAAACCTAGGGCCATTCTCCCACTATTCCTGCCTGCAGGTGATCCCGTTTTATGCGGCAGTGGCTATCGCGACCCAAAAGCTCACGGAAGTACAAGAGGCTGCGCAGTACAAGCATCTGAGGGCAACCTTACTTCTTTACATCATCGCAATTTTATCATTTGGATACCTTTGAGTGATGCGCGGACGTCCTGTGCAAGTAAACTCTTGCGAACGCTCCATCTCAATAGTCGACTATCTCAGCATTGTTCTGCGGCAAGAGTAGTCAAATGCTTGCCGATCGCTTCGCCATTGTTAAAGATACCCAATGAGAGCTGCGGACGCACGAAACAAAGATATGGGATCTTGTTTGGAAAAGTCTGATGTGATCGTGGTAGGTGCCGGCCCTGCCGGCTGTGCAGCTGCCGCCAGAGTACTTATGTCTGGTCTCAGCGTCACAATAATCGATAAGTTTGCTTTCCCGCGGGATAAACTGTGCGGTGGTTTGGTCACGGGACGCTCGATGCGGATCCTCCAAGAACTCTTCGCAATTGACCCTGACAGCAATCTTTTTTTGAAGACAAATCACATCAGAATTTGGGCTGGAGATCGAGAACTGGTAAGCAAGCCGATGGCACCAACCATGTATATGACCATGCGCAAGCAGTTCGACCATGCCCTGCTGGAGCACTGTCGAAAGCTTGGAGCCAACTTCATTTGTGGCACTGTGATGGCGATCAGTCCGACACACATCACCCTTAGAGGTAATCGCAGAATTGGCTATGAGGTCTTGGTGGGAGCGGATGGCGCAAACTCTTTCGTTGCAAGTCAAGGTCTTGGGAAAAAAGTTGCGAAGTCGAAAATGGCATTTGGGCTAGAGGTCGAGGCTTCTCGACTGCAGCAGGATGACAATACGATCGAATTGGATTTGGACGCGATAGCTTGGGGCTACGGATGGTCATTCCCCAAACTTCATAGCAGAACAATTGGTGTGGGAGGGCTTCACGGGAAGAATACTGCACCGAAAGATCTCATGAGGCGCTATCGAGAGAAAATGGCTCCGCACGCGGAAAGTGTGCATGAGAAAGGGGCATTTTTGCCATTTGGTTCGTTCATTAAGGAGCCTGGTCGCGTTAATATTCTGCTGGCTGGCGATGCAGCGGGGTTGGTAGACCCCATAACAGGAGAAGGCATTGCATTAGCCCTCGAAAGCGGTTCACTTGCTGGCATTTGCGCATCCAAGGCGGTTGCGGAGGGAAAGCACACTTCAGCATCGGAACGCTACGTCCACGCGCTCTCAAAGATCCATCGGGAATTGCGTTATGCGAGGATTACCCGGTTCTTCATGTTTAGTCGTCCATCAAGGCACGCAGTTCAAAGCGCCTTCAAGCGGTCCAACGCAACCGATCTCTATTTGAAGCTCCTAAATGGTGACACAGATTACCACACCATCTCGAGGCGAGTTTTGTTGAAAATGCCCGTATTGTTGGTACGTGCTGCGCACGAACGTCTGAGCACTTGGTTACGAAAAGTAAGAGGTTCGTGCTAGTCATAGCTGCGATAGATGTCTTGTGGTATTGAAACGATACAGTTAGATCTCGGTAGAGACACTAGGACTAGGTGGGCAAATTGCACGTTGCCATGATACTTGACGGAAACGGTCGTTGGGCAAAACAGAGAGGGCTCCCGAGGGCGTTTGGTCACCGTGCCGGTGTCAGCCGAGCAGAAGAATGCATAAGGGCGGCGCCAAACCTCGGCATTACGCATCTGACAATGTATGCATTCTCAACCGAAAACTGGAAGAGAGCACCATATGAGGTGACCTCCATTTTTAGGTTGTTCCGTGTGTATTTTGGCAGAAAAGCTCAGGAATTAAAGTCGCAGGGCGTTCGCGTACGTTTCATTGGGCGCCGCGACAATCTTGATGAGAAAGTCAAAAAAACGATGATATTGGTCGAGGATCTAACATCGGACTGTACGAGACTGCATTTGAACATTGCTCTAGACTATGGTGGTCAAGATGAAATCGTTAGGGCGATGAAGACCGCCTGTGAGATGGTTCAAAACGGCAGGCTCGCCTCCAAGGACATAGATGAGCACTTCATTTCGTCCATCAGCGACCTCAGCTCAGCGCCGCCACCTGATCTGATAATCAGAACGGGTGGCGATAAACGTCTGTCAAACTTTTTGTTGTGGCATTCGGCGTACAGTGAACTTGAGTTTTGCGACCTGCTGTGGCCAGACTTCCAAGTGCAAAAACTAGCCGAAATTATGGACGAATTCCGCGGACGAGAGCGTCGCTTTGGCACAGCATAAATCAGGAAAAGTCCTCCTTTATGAGATCATTTAGTTGTACTTCGACCTCCCTTGCTCCCCCGAGAATATCCAAAAGTATCCAAACACGCTTGCGCTCATCAATCCTTTCAACCTTTGCGAGAAACGCACTGAATGGTCCTCTGGCAAGGCGGACGGGGTCACCGGGGTTCAGCGTTGGTGGCGGCAGGATAAAACCTTCCTCATCGCAGCGTTTCAGAAGTCCACGCATGAATCTGTGCGTTAGATAGGATGGCACACCGTGGGGATCCGCAATGATCCTCGACACACCGTAGGTATTCGAAATCGTACGCCAGCTCGGCTGAGCTTCATTAAGCTGAACAAATAGATAGCCAGAAAACAAGGACTTAACTTGAATTCTGGGTTTTCCGAACTTTATTATGGTGCTCTTGGTTTTTGGGCAGAAAACACGAAAATCCTGACGAATTAACGCCCTTTCTGCAATTCGAAAAGAGTTAGGTTTGAGTTGTACGGCAAACCACGTTCTCTCCGTCAGACTGGCATCAGGCGTCAGGTCAGTCATTGGAGATTAACCGCTTTGGGCGAAAAATATTTCGCGTGGTGTCTTTTGACAGCCCAACCCACCTTGACCAAGTAGATGTAGCTAAAAGCGAATAGCGCCAGAAACAGGCAGAACAGGAATAGACTCAACGAGTTGTTGTCCCAAAAAAGGACACCAAAAAAGGGTGGAACGGTCATCAGAGGAACAACTGCTATTGTCGCTATTGGATTTGAAAATCTGGAACTCACCCTACCACGCGCATATATGCTGATTAGACGCATGACCACCTGATGGAAATGCATGCGATCGGGGTGACTTACGGGTTGCCCGGCCTTCAGCCTACGCCAGATCGTCAGAAGTGTATCTGCGATAGGCCAAAAAAACATCATGAGCATAGCCCAGGGAGAAATCAGAGGAGATGCCCTTAGTCCCTCCAAGGCCAACCATGACAGCAAAAATCCAGTAGTGTAGGCTCCAGAGTCACCGAGGAAAAGCCTGCCAAAGGGAAAATTGAGCGCCAAAAAGCCAAGCAAAGCACCACAAATGACCAGAGAGGGAAGGATCAACTCACTGGAGCCAGCTCTGTAGGAAATTGCACTTATGCCCGCACAGGCCACAATTGCCACAGATCCAGCAAGACCATTCAATCCATCAATCAGGTTGAAAGCATGAATCAGGCCTGCCGTGACAAACAAAGTAAATCCGACGGCTAATGGCCAGTACTCGAAGAGCGGACGTAAAAAAAAGAGGCCTGGATCATACAGATAAGTGCCAGTCACGCCACTAAAGATCACGCCAGAGACGATTGCGACCGCAATTCGCCTCCTCGGCGATTGGTGAACGCCAACGTCCTCGAGAAGGCCGACGAAGAAGAGCGGCAAAGCAGCGACGAGCAATAACCGTAATGGTTCAACTTCAGCGCCATTCATTACGATGGAGAGCCACATCGAAAGCGACAGCGCCACGCCAGCTAAACGCAAAGTTGGACGATTATGTGCAGCTTGTACCGCGACTAGATCGTCTTTTCTGTGCAGAGAGTGAAGCAGAGATGAGGACTTTGCGATCATCCAACAGGCGCACGCACTGACAAGAAACGCAGTTAGGAACACGAGCATAGATGTCAGATCCTTGGTCCGATATATTTCCTGATCTAACGCACCTCAAAATGAACGCCAGTTAACTTTAGTATGCGATGTGTCTCTATTTGATGCCAGCATCCCAGCCAAGGCTGCCCCAAGCCTTATGCTTCTTTTAAATTGTGTTATGATAGCTTCTGATCCAAGCAGCGTTCGAGTGCGCGCGCCGTCACGGGCTTTGAAATGCTTGTAACCTTTGTTATAATCAGCAGAGAATTCTTTTAAAATACCCTGAGAAACTAGCATTTGGAGTGCGTCTTGCCATCATAAATAGAAGTTATTGACTTTAGTGCCTCACTGGATTGAGAAAAATTGAAGTAATTTTTTTCTGGCCAGATTACGCGAAAGCTAAAGTTCTCTTGCCACCATTTTACTCTTGCGCCAAACTGGATACATCGCCTTCCAGCAAAAATCAGCGCCGATGGCATTGATGCTGTCCATCGCGCAACTCTGGTCTAGCATTTTGACGGACCGCTGGCGCTCGATTGGACCTGTCACGGTTTGGTGCCGCTTCTTTGGTCACGTAATGTGCAGCAAAGGAGATGAACTATGGGCACAGGCAAAACGGATGAATTTCGCAAGGATGCGGTGCGGATCGCGTTGACCAGCGGGCTTTCGCGGCGTCAGGTTGCGGGTGATCTGGGGGTCGGCTTGTCGACCTTGAACAAGTGGGTGAACGCACACCGGGACACGGATGTCGTCTCTGCCGAGGATCGCGAGCTGGCGCGCGAGAACGAACGGCTTCGGCGCGAGAACCGCATCCTCAAGGAGGAGAGGGACATCCTAAAAAAAGCCACCCAGTTCTTCGCGAGCCAAAAGCCGTGAGGTTCAGGTTCGTCGAAGAACAGCGCGGCACCTTCCCGGTTGATCGGCTGTGCCGGGTGATGAATGTCAGCCCGCGTGGCCTGCGGGCCTTTCGTAGCCGTCCGGCCAGCCGCAGGCAGCACATGGACATGGTGGTTCTGGCCCATATCAAGGAGCAGTCGCGCCTAAGTCTGGGCAGCTATGGTCGGCCGAGAATGACCGAGGAGTTGAAGGAAGTCGGCATCGATGTGGGGCACCGGCGCGTCGGACGCCTGATGCGTGAAAACGGGATCGTTGTTGAAAGAACACGCAAATTCAAAGCGACCACCGACAGCGACCATACGTTCAACATCGCGCCAAACCTGCTGGACCGTGACTTCACGGCGGATCGACCCAACCAGAAATGGGCCAGCGATATCAGCTATATCTGGACCCGCGAGGGCTGGCTGTATCTCGCTGTCATCCTTGATCTGCATTCGCGGCGCGTCATCGGCTGGGCCGTCAGCAACCGCATGAAGCGCGATCTGGCGATCCGGGCTTTGAAAATGGCCATCGCTCTGCGATCCCCACCGCGGGGCTGCATCTTCCACAGCGATCGCGGCAGCCAATACTGTTCGCATGACTACCAGAAGATCCTGCGCGAGCATGGGTTCAAGGTGCCGATGAGCGGCAAGGGCAATTGCTACGATAACGCCGCCGTTGAGACCTTCTTCAAGACGATCAAAGCCGAACTGATCTGGCGGCGCAAATGGGAGACCCGTCGTCAGGCCGAAACCGCCATCTTCCAATACATCAACGGCTTCTATAACCCCCGCCGTCGGCATTCAGCATTGGCAGGCAAAAGCCCCTTGGCTTTCGAACGCCAAGTGGCCTAAACGAGCACTGGGGGCGGCATAAATACGTGACGGGTTCAGATCACCTGCACCGGGCGGTCGGGGCCTTCGCCTTCGAACTGGCAGTAGAACAGCGGTTCGCCGCGCTTCAGGATGATGTCCTTCTCCGGCTCGTGCCACTCAAACGCCCACATCAAGGGGCGCGGCCAGATCGACACCGGGAACCGCCCACCAAAGATCGTGCCGGGCAGCGGGTCCTTGCGGTAATGCATGAAGGCCGACAGCTGCGTGATATAGACCAGCTCATCGGCGATGAAGCAGTAGGGCAGCATCAGCTGCACCGTGGGCCGATCCGGGTAACGCCACTCGGCCTCGCTCACCAGCGTCAGCACCTCGCCCAGCTTGTTGCCGCGAATGGGGCTTGCGGTGCCGGCGCGGTTGACCAGCACCGTCTTGCCCTTGTCATCGCGGCCAAAGCCGATGTGCATGTCAAAGGGGCATTTCACCATGAAATACCGGCTTTCCAGCTGGATCACCCCCGGACAGCGGCCCGCGCTTTTCGAATGGGTCTTGTTGGTCTGGCGGAACGACACCCGCTCGGGCGGATCATAGAGCACCGCGCCCTTGTCAGATGTCAGGAACCAGCCCACGGTAATCGGGCCGGAATTGGGTCTGCCCTCGGGCCGCTCGATCGAAATGTTGAATTCCATGAAATGACCTTTGGTTTTGCACCAGAGTCGCCCCTGAAATCCCGGCTGTCAATGCAACCCTGACGCGCCGATGCGCCGCATCAAGTCCGGCCGCAGGCCCCGCCCGGCGGCGGCCCGAATGTCGGGACGGATGCCAGACGCAGACCAGACGCAAACCCGACGGAAACCAGACAAGGTTTTTCTGTGATTTCAGAACCTTATGGCCAGTCGCTTGACAAGGCGGCATTTGCCGCCCAAACCCCCGGAAACCGCGACGGAGCCCGCCATGTCCGCACCCCAATCCGACGACCGTCTGATCGTTGCTCTGGATGTCCCGAACGTGGTTCAGGGGCTCGACCTTGCCGCCAAACTGGGCGACGCCGTCAGCTTCTACAAGATCGGACTGGGCATGTTGACCGGCGGTGGCTTTGCGCTCGCCAATGAGCTGAAGCAGGAACAGGGCAAGCGCGTCTTTCTGGACATGAAGCTTTTCGACATCGGCGCCACGATCGAGGCGGCCGTGCGCGGCATTGCCCAGTATGATCTGGACTTTCTGACCGTCCACGGTGACCCGCAGGTGGTGCGCGCGGCATGTGAGGGCAAGCGCGGGAAAGACCTGAAAATTCTGGCAGTTACCGTGCTGACCAGCCTTGATCGCGCCGATCTGGATGCCAACCTGATAAAGCCCGGCGATATCCACGACATTACCCTGGAACGCGCCGCAAAGGCGCTGGAGGCGGGGGCTGATGGTGTGATCGCTTCCCCGCAAGAGGCCGCCATGATCCGCGCCTTGCCGCAGGCAGCAGGCCGCCTGATCGTCACCCCCGGCGTGCGCCCGGCAGGGGCGGCCAGCGGCGACCAAAAGCGCATCGCCACCCCACGTCAGGCTATTGCTGACGGGGCGAACCACATCGTCGTGGGTCGCCCGATCTGGCAGGCGGCAGACCCCGCCGCCGCCGCCCGCGCAATTGTCGCGGAACTGGCCGGAATCTGACCCTTTACAGATCCTTCACCAGTCGCAGCGCATCATAGATCGCGGCATGGGTGTTCCGGCTTTCCACCGCATCGCCAATGCGGAACAGCTTGAACCCCTTCGACCCGCCATTCAGCATCTGCGGCTTGCCTGCAATCAACGCCTCATAATCCACCGCGCCAAGGTTTTCCGACTGCGGCTTTAGTTCGAAATACACATCGGCCAAAGGCTGCGTGCCATGGTTGACGACGATCTGGTCAAACTGCCGCTCTTGCGCCAGTTTCATATAGTCTGACCCGATCACGGCGGTCAGATGGTTGCCCGATCTCTTGGCGCCGGTCAGACGGTAAGTCACTGTAAATGTGACATTCTTATCCTGCATCGCCCGCATATAGGGCACCAGATTCATCGCCATGACTTCCGGCGCAAAGCTGCGGTCGGGGGTCATGATTTCAACCGTCGCCCCCGCTTCGGCCAAGGCCTGGGCGGCTTGAAGGGCGGTGTGGTCACCCGCGTCATCATACAAAAGCACGTTCTGTCCCGGCTTCACATCGCCTGACAGAATGTCCCAAGCGGTGACAGTCAGATCATTGCCAAACTCCAGAATGTCCTTCTCTGGCAGGCCCCCTGTGGCAATGATCACCACATCGGGCTTTTCGGCGAGAATATCGCCCGCCTCGGCAAAGGTGTTGAACCGGAACTCCACATCCCGCGCTGCCGCTTGCGCCATGCGCCAGTCGATGATGCCGATCATCTCGGCCCGCCTCTTCGTCCGTGCGGTCAGGCGCACCTGCCCCCCCGGCTCATCGGCGGCTTCAAACACCACCACCCGATGCCCCCGTTCGGCTGCCACCCGCGCGGCCTCCAGCCCAGCCGGGCCAGCGCCCACGATCACCACCTTTTTCGCCACCTCGGCGCGGGTGATGGTGTGGGGCACGGTTGCCTCACGCCCCGTCGCCGGATTGTGGATGCACAGCGCCATGCCGCCCTGATAAATCCTGTCCAGACAATAGGTTGCGCCAACGCAAGGACGAATGTCCTCTTCCCGCCCCTCGACGATCTTCTTCACGATATGCGGGTCTGCCATATGCGCCCGCGTCATGCCGACCATATCCAACTGCCCCGACGACACCGCAAACCGCGCGGTGGGCACATCGGCGATGCGTGCGGCGTGGAAGGTGGGCAAGCCCACCTCAGCCCGGATGCGTCCCGCCAGATCCAGATGGGGCGAGGATTTCATGCCCTGAATCGGGATCACATCGGTCATCGCCGGGTCAGTGTGAATCCGCCCCCGGATGATGTTGACGAAATCGACAAGACCCGAGGCTTTGAACCGCCGCGCCATCTCGACGCCTTCCTCTACCGGCAGGCCCCCCGGCGCGTCCTCATCGGCGACATAGCGCATGCCCAAGAGGAACTTTGGCCCCACCCGGTCGCGGCAGGCTTGCAGCACGTCAAAGGCAAAGCGCAACCGGTTATCAAGGCTGGAGCCGTCATAGGGGCCAGCCGGCATGCCATTGGTCAGCGGGCTGATGAACTGGTCCATCAGGTGGCCGTAGCATTCAAACTCTACCCCATCGACGCCCGCCGCCGCCATACGCTCGGCAGCATCGGCGTAATCCTTGACCACGCGGAAAATATCCCAATCTTCCATGACCTTGGGAAACGCGCGGTGCGACGGTTCGCGCGACGGCCCCGCCGCCAGAACCGGAAGCCAATCGCCCTTGTCCCACCGTGTGCGGCGGCCAAGGTGCGACAGCTGGATCATCACCGCCGCGCCCGCCTCATGGCAGTCATCGGTCAACCGCTTCATCCACGGCACCACCTCATCCTTCCAGACCAGAAGGTTGGTGAACACCGGCGGGCTGTCGCGCGACACGCTGGCAGATCCGGCGGTCATCACCATGGCCACACCCGCCTTGGCGCGCTCAAGGTGGTAAAGTCGGTAACGATCTTTTGGCATACCGTCTTCACCATAGGCCGGCTCATGGCTTGTGGTCATGATGCGGTTGCGCAGCGTCAGGTGCTTCAACTGATATGGCTGCAAAAGCGGATCGTTCGACATGGGCTCTTTCTCCCTTTGTTTCGGCAAGCTTATGGAGCGCAGGGCACAAGTCAATCACAAAATCGACATATGTGTCGAGTTTTGGCGACCGCGGATTGCCGGGTTGCGGCAAGGGGGCAAACTTCCTAGGGTCGCTGCCATGGATAGCCCTGCACCCAATGAACGCGGCTGGCGCGGTTCGGCCGATCTGTGGCTGGATGCCGCCTATCAGCTTTTGGTCGAAGGCGGGGTCGAGGCGGTCAAGGTCATGCCGCTGGCCGAACGTCTTGGCCTGTCGCGCACCAGCTTCTACTGGCACTTTGCCGACCGTGAGGCGCTTCTGGATGGGCTGGTGGTGCGCTGGCAAAGCCGTAACACCGAAAATCTCGTCCGTCAGACCGAAGCCCCAGCGGCCACGATCACCGAGTCCGTGCTGAACCTGTTCGACTGCTGGATCATGCAGGACCTGTTCGACAGCCGCCTGGAATTCGCCATCCGCACTTGGGCGCTGACCGATCCGGCGCTGGCCAAGACATTGGCCGCCGCCGATGCCACCCGGATTGCCGCCATCAAGGCAATGTTCCTGCGTTTTTCCTATCCCGAGGCCGAGGCCGATATTCGCGCCCACACAGTCTATCTGACCCAGATCGGCTATATCTCGATGCGGGTTGATGAGCCCCTGCTGCCCCGCCTTGACCGGATCCCCCCCTATGCCCTGACCTTCACCGGCCATGCCCCCAGCCCTGCCGAGATAAAGGCCTTTCGCGCCCGTCACATTCAGGCCAACCGCGCCAGCAAATCCAGCAATTGACGCTGTTCGGCCTGTGACAGTGGCCCAAGCGTCCGGGCCGAGATGTCAAGCGCGGTCGGCACCAGCCGCAGGAACAAGGCCCGGCCCGTGTCGGACAGATCGACCGTCAGCCGTCGCCTATCATCAGGATCGGGAAAGGTGCTGACCAGCCCCTGCCGCGCCAGTCGGTCCACAACGCCCTTGATCGTGGCAGCGTCCAAAGCCGTCTCGCGGCCCAGCGCGTTCTGCGACTGCGGCCCCAGTTCGGCAAGCCGCGCCAAGACGGCGAATTGCGTCGTGGTGACCTCGGGGATGGCGTCGGAAAACAGCGCCAAATGCCGCTGCGTCACCCGCCGCAACACATAGCCGATCTGCGCATCCAGGACATAGGGGTTTTGGGTCATCCTTCCCGCATAGACCCCGATCCGGCCCCTTGCAAGAACCTTGCGATCTGCGGCGTTGACAGCCGGGGGGCCAAGGACGCAATCTGCTTGCATGCAAACAATTCCGGATCGCGCATGACCGCCTATGCCCGCCCCGCCGACCTTGAAACCGCGTTGGCGCTTTTGTCAGACGGCGCGCGGCGGGTTCTGGCCGGGGGGACAGATCTTTATCCCGGTGCGGGCGCCCAGCTGGACGGGCCGGTTCTGGACATCACTGCCCTGCCTGCCCTGAAGGGAGTTACCCTGAAACAAGGGCTTCGCATCGGCGCGGCCACCACCTGGGCCGAGATTGCCGCCGCCGACCTGCCACCTGCTCTGCAGGGTCTGCAACAGGCTGCCCGGCAGATCGGCGCGCGTCAGGTACAGAACGTCGGCAGCATTGGCGGCAACCTGTGCAATGCTTCACCGGCAGCCGACGGCGTGCCGCCGCTTCTGACGCTGGATGCCGAGGTGGAGCTTTGCACCAGGGACGGCGGGCGCACCCTGCCGCTGGACAAGTTCATCCTCGGCCCCCGCAAAACCGCCCTTGCCCCCGGCGAAATCCTTGTGGCCGTGCATGTGCCTGCCACGGCGCTTGCCGGGCGGGGCGCGTTCCTGAAACTGGGTGCGCGGGCCTATCTTGTGATCTCGATCGCCATGGCCTCGGCGCGCGTTGTGGTGTCGCAGGGCATCGTCACCGACGCCGCGATTGCGGTCGGGGCCGCTTCTCCCGTCGCGCGTCGCCTGACCCAGCTGGAGCGCGCGCTGATCGGCGCGCCGGTCGGCACCTTGGCCGACCAAGTGACGGCCGAGACCATCTCCACCGCCCTTGATCCCATCGACGATGTCCGCGCGACAGCCGGGTATCGGGCCGAAGCGGCGGCAGAACTTGTGCAACGCCTGCTGCGGGGGCTTGCATGATTTCTTTCTTGC
>Ga0194130_10006311_pt1 | contig 13812 bp, 10 predicted proteins | sample TA2KigsurfametaG_FD_160084 | JGI IMG/M metagenome (GOLD analysis project Ga0194130, IMG submission 160084) | Freshwater microbial communities from Lake Tanganyika, Tanzania - TA2015050 Kigoma 12 surface | ecosystem: Environmental > Aquatic > Freshwater > Lake | place: Tanzania: Lake Tanganyika... | reverse complement strand
CCCCCCCCCTCCAAAATCCTGTATCCGCCCCTGCCACTACCGATTCTATACAATACCGGTACTGTACAGTGTGCAGAGGTTTACAATTACCAGATGGTAAAGCAGGCACTATGACAATACCGGTACAGTACCAGTACCCGGTAACTACCGGTACCGGTAACAGTGGTGAGAATTAGGTCAAAACCCCACAGAAATGGGGTTTACTTATTTAGAACCAAATAATTACCGGTACGGTACCATAATATTTGCCAAGCAAGTTTCACCAGCAACTAACCTTCTGAGTCAGTGCTGTTGTTGCCAACTACTCCACCGGCCATTGCTGGTTCGGTTACAGATGGCTGGAGAGACTGTTCCATCATTCCCTCCTCCTCCTCCCCCCCAGTGAACAGTTCTTTAACGGAGACATCGCTTGCTGCTGGTTCAGGTTGACGTACGCCCGGTGCTGGAGGAGCTGCAGGCATTGGGGACACTTCACCAGCTGAGTTCTCGAGCGGACTGCGATGTGAGACGCGCGGTGGTGATATGTCACCAATGTTGCCGACATCGCTGAAACCAGACATGCCGCCCTTCTCTCCACTCTCCGTGATCTGGTGGACACGTTGCGGCTCCAAGGAAAGAGGCGGCATTATTGCCCTGGCGGCGCAAACTGCGACTGGCGGCACTCCTAGTGGAGGCGGCGGCGTGAAGCTGTCTTTCTCCGAGACAGCGGTAATGGTAGTTGTGGGTGGGTGTAGGGTGTTGCTTTGCACCACAGCCGGCGGTGGCGGTGCGTAGGCTGACTGGGGGCGAGGCCGCGAGAGTAAGTTGTCTACACCTCCCTCCTCAACCTCCATCGCGGCAGCTGCTGTCGTGAAGCATGGCACGGTTGTAGCAGGAATGTTTCGAGAAATATCGCCGGCATTGACCACAGGGGATGTGCTAGTGCTACGTCTGTCATCACGATTGGGAGTAATAGGTGATATCTTACCTAAAACAAACAGAATACCAATACCGTATTTGCGCGTAATGTCGGCTCGATATAAAAATGTCGGCACCCCCTAGCCAAAATTTTGAAAATTTCTACAAAATTCATTTTTGAAGATATCAAAATTTTTCTTTAAAAAAAATTTTTTCTTTAATTTTTATCTATAAAACTAAGTTAAAAAATATAGGTTTATGGGGGAAATTTTGAGTTACAAATTTTGACATTTTGGTGCGGACATTAGTTTTTTTAAAATTCAAAGCGTCATGCCTACAACTATTAACCAACATTTTTTTTAAAATTTTGTATTTTTAAAAGTTAAAGTTTAATTCAACCAGACCCCCGAAAATTTTTAAAAAATTAATTTGAGTGATTATTTTGGGAGTTAAGAGGGGGTGCCAGCATAACACATCATCCAATTGATAAAAATGCTGACTTTTTTCCTCAAAAAAGGCCGTCACAAAACATTTTGAAAAATGTCAACACCCTGGTTTTGCAGATCCGCCTTGGTTTTTAAGCGGATCTGGATCCAAGGTCCGAATCTGGCTCTATGCTGATCTAGTTCTAGATCTGGATCCGTATCCTAGAAGTTAAAAGGTCAAGCCAAACCAAATTTTCAGATAAGAGATCAATGCAACACTAAAAATTTGCTACTAGTATTAGAATATTACAGTAAAAAGCAGTGTTGCGGATCCAGATTCGGATCCTAATAGAGTCCCGTGCTGATCTAGATACCTGATCCGCATTGGAGCTTGCAAGGATCCGAAAAACTGGGTTTAGGGGAGGGTGCCGATATTTTTCAGGGGACTGACGACATTTTTAAGGGAACTGCCGACATTTTTCAGTAGGTGACGTCTGAAAATATCCTTTTTTGGTTATATCTAGGGTTAGGCAAGAGCTACAGACCCGTATGAGGTATCTACGGACTTGTACTGGTCAGCAGATTTAAAAAAAAAATATTTGAAGATGCCGACAATACCCAGTATAGGCAAAATCGCGGCTTGAAAGTAAAATTTTCAGGGGGTGCTGATATTGGATGCCAGCAGTGTATTGTCAGCACCCTCACTTTTTAATTTTTTTTGGAGCCCACATGTAGGTTAGGCCTTTTTTGAGGCAGCTAACAGGTGGGCCCTGAATTTAGCCAAATGCTCAATTTTTGCTGACCGGGGTTACCATGTTCAATTCTGAGGAAAAAATTATTTTCAGCAAAAAGTATGCCGACATTACGCGCAAATACGGTACATTCTAAACCCATTACCGGTATGTACCGGTACGAATCTAGTACCTCTAGCCTCTAGCTCCCATCCTTTGGAAAGGACATTGTTCTATACATGATTTTTAGAATCAGCATAACTTTTACATGCTTTTAGACATTCATCTTAGAATATTTGCAACGAAAATATTATGGACCCCACTAAACAGTTTTTGAAAACTTAAAATGACCCTCTTTGCAAAGTTTTTAAATTGAATCAAAATATGTTGGGATATACCGGTAATCTTTTCAGACCTGTTCACAGTTGCCGCCAAGTGTAGAAATCCAAATAAAAAAAAAAAATAAATTCAATTTACCCTAATATCGTATAGTAGAGTTGGAGGGAGGGGGGATGGGTTTTTGATTTGGACCACAATGAGATCTTTTTGTTTAGAAATAAATTTTTATTTCAAACATACCGGTACCAGTAATTTTTAAGGCAGTTTCAACTTGAAAAAATTCATGATGGCCAGATATCATTGAAAAAGTTTACAAAACTTTAACCGTACCGGTATCAAGAAATAAAGGGTACCGGTATTCTTTTTTGGAAAAAAATGATTTGAAATTCAATTCCCCTCCACCCCCCCTCGATTTTTCTACTTTTTTCTATACCGGTACCAGTACCGATACAGTAGGGTACCTTCCCCTTGGCAAAGGTACTATAATCTTACAGAAGCAGCGTTTGCTAGGACGTCATTAAACAAAGTACGGTACCGGTACCGATATCTAACTGGGTACCAGTACTTTTAGACTTTCCGTTGATAGGGCTGACTTACCGGTACTCGCACCACTTGTATTTAGGCATCTCAGCTCCAGCTGCTTCGAAGGAGCTCTAGACATCTCTCCGGGAAAAAGCCCTGGCCCCAGTTCAGTGACACAGCTGGTCAGTGAGTTCTCAGACTCCACCCCAACGTCTGCCCTAATATTTTGAGCAAAGCCCATGAATGCCGGCTGGGTCTGACAGGTTGCATCGTCACTCGGTTGACTGGCTGGTCTGTGACTGAAGACGAACTTGTGATTATTGGGGACCTACCAAGTTTCAGTGGGTGCGTTGTAAAACCGGTAACGGTACAGGTACGTTTATTTTTAAGCCCAGCAACATGGAAAAAATACATTTGACTTTTGGTACCAGTACCACGGTACCGGTACTGGTACTGAATATTTATTTCATTCATGTTAGGGTCATGAATAGTGAATAGGGCATTTGAAAACAATTTTTTTCAAAAATTTTGACTTTTTTTAATTGCCGCCGCCGCCGATCATTTTATGACCCCCAACCAGGTTGAAAAAGGCTTAAAATCCTTAGGCCTTTCATGCAAAAAAATTTAAGGTGGTCTTTTAGGGGCAATATTTTTACAAAAATTATTTTGAAATTGAATTACGGCCACGGCAATTTGCCGGAATATAAATTTGGCAGTATTTTAACCCTAAAAGGCCTTAAAAATTTTTTGTCTCCGATTTTAGTGATTTTTGGACATGTTGATCATCAAGCCTGTACAAATGATTTGTATTTTGACGATTTTTTTTACGCAACCGGTTCGCCCGAAAATCGCAAAAAATTGCCAAAATTCGAATTCAAAAATCGGCCGCCAAATTTTTGTTTTTGAACAAAACCTTCTCAATTTTTTATAAGTTATAGATCTCATAACACCTGATTTGCTATTTTTCGAATTTTTAAAAAATCTTTATCCGTTCTTGAGTTATATCATGTCAAGTTAGTGAAGTATGCTGTGTACTGCACCCCTCCCCTCCCCCTTCATTTCATAACACTTGGCAACCCTGATCCTTTCAAAAGTAAAAGCCCTTGCAAACGACTACTGCCCTGACCTCAGGTCTCGGAACTTGATCCCGGAACTTCATGTAAATGCTCAAATAATACCGTAACGATTCCTGCTTTGGTGCCAGTAATTAAATCGAATAATGTACCGGTATGGTACCAATTACAAACGCCCACTTTATTTTCCTCTGGTTGTGTAGTGGCAAGCTGTGGTGCCTGTCTGTCAGCTGGTACCGGTATCAACGAGCCGGTCTTGTCGACTTGGTCCTCGAGGTTTTCGCAGGCGACGTTGCGCAGGTGGTATGTGGCCTGCTCAAGCAGGGCCTGGTCAATGTTGAAAGTCTGCAAGTGACGATCATCAGGAAACTGTGTGTCTTTGTGGTCAAAATGCGTCCTCTCACGCAGAGCCATGGCAAAAGCGGACATCCAGTGTACGCAAGGTTGGATGGCTGGCCATGTGTACCCTGAAACTCGCAGGGCCACTTCCACACTTCCTGTGTGGCAGAGTGCGGAGACTGACAACTGTGAGTAGTTAAAATCTAACCACCCAATGTCCAGCATACTTAAGTCCAACAACTGCATCGCCGATGTAAATTCTTCGCCACCAGAATCCGATTGGCAGAAAGAACTGCTGTCTGCCTGGCAGGTGGAATGCTGGATCTGCAGGTAGATTTTCATCCAGGCATTTGGCGTCATTGGGGACAAACCCCAGTCCAGGCACTTAAGGACCACGAACTCCATCTGTAATATCTCTTCCTCGGTGCATGCCCCATCTAACATAAATACAATATAACGATAAGAATGGACTTGAAAGTACCGGTACTGGTACCGGTATTTTTTCCTTTGCGACTCTCTCCGACTTTGAAATACATGGTACACCAATACAATGCCCCCAATCACATAACCGGTACCGGTACCATTTGCTACTGTAAAGTTGCGTAACCAAAAAAGCCGCATGAATTTGCCCTGAGCCAGAGCCGCATAAGGGGTACGGTACCAGTAAAACTTTGAAATGGTTCTGGCCCTTTATAACTAGCCAGTTATTACACTGTGTCTTTTACAACTAAGAGTGTTCCGTGCCGTGTTTGCAACCTCTTTTTTTTACTGTCCTCCACATCCTGGCCGTCTCACGCTCCTGGTTCTTATTCTCTTATTTCCCGTCTTCCTTTTTGCCACCATCCTTCTCGTCATTGTCCTTCCAGTGCCCTCTCACGCTTCCCTTACCTCGCTTTCCTTCACCTGTTCTACTCCTTTTATTCCTTTTCCCCCTCTAAAAGTAAAAACAGAGCTGAACACCCTTCCACTACGGCTTCGATTTTATCAAGTCGGCGTCAGTTCCAGATCAACAACATTACCGGTACAACCACCAGCCAGCAGGGTTCAGAATGTGGGACTGGTGCCGTAATTGCAGTGAAGAATTCGGATTATGGGCAACAGAACTCAAGAATCAGCACCGGTAATGGTGCCAATCATTACCCCGGGTACCGGTACCATGCAAAATTACCAGTATACCGGTACCGGTATAATTTGGACTTCTGCTACAGTACCTGTGACAAATGCGAACTGCTGAAGTCTGGGAGGATTGATTTCCTCAAGCTTTGCACCAATGAAGAGGCAGGTTACTCCTATGAGCTGAAGGCGAGTCTTCTGGCAATCATAACTTGAACTCAAAAAGCGGTCCAAAAAGTCACATCCTAATTGGAAAGTTTCCCGCTGAAGCTCGTACACAAAGGCAACTTCCATCATCCAGATAAGAAGTTTGGCCCGCATATTTGTTTCAAGTGTTGGGTGGCGGGTGAGCATATGCTCTGCCCCCCGCCTGCTGTAGATGCCAGACTCCTTCTGCACCATCAGGTCCCACATCTCCAGCCTATCGGCCCAATCCAGCTCAGGCAGTGGTGACTCGCCTCTGGCGTACACCGAAACATGTTCAGTGGTACCGGTATCAATGTTTCTGCTCCTGCAATCAAGTATGAGCAAGTTTAAATTTATAAGTGTTTATTTCAATTTAAGCACTACCGGTATATGCACTATACAGGATACCGTAAATCATAACATCATTATTTAAGCAGCTGGAAAAACATGTACCCGGTACCGTATTTTTTATCACTATTAGTCAGAAAAAACATTCACTGAGCTTAAAGGGACACTGACACAAGATTTTCGACCTCTGGTTTTTTTGCTTATTTTAACCACCCCAGGCCCCTTACTCATCACACAAATTTTTTCTAATTTACCTTCAAACTTCCAAAGTTATTTAAATTCAAAGAGACTCGCCGGTAGTAGCACAATCCCGGCAAGTCAAAATTTTTTAGAATATTTTTAACATTTTTAACTTTTAATAAACAATTATCAAAAGGGAGAACTTAATTTGTTTTATGACTTTTGCTGAATTGTTCCTCTAAGAAAAACTAGGAGCCTTAAAGAGATCCCCTGGAGTGTTTTTCAACACCCGGGAGGAGCATACTCTCGGCGAGTCGAGTCCCCGGGAGTATGCTCCTCCCGGGGAGTCTTAATTCCGGGAGTATGCCCCTCCCGGGGAGTCTGACTCCCGGGAGTATGCTACTCCCAGGGTGTCAATCCCGGGAGTATGCTCCTCCCGGGGAGTCCACTCCCCGGGAGGAGCATACTCCCGGCGAGTTGACTCTCTGGGAGAAGCATAATCCCGGCGAGTCGACTTCCCGGGGAGTCAAATTTTTCAAATTTTTACTCAACAAATGGGTTTGTAAATTTTGGTTTGATTCCTGGTAGAAGCATACTCCCGGGGAGTCGACTCCCCGGGAGTAGCATACTCCTGGGGAGTCTGATTCCTGGTAGGAGCATACTCCCAGGGAGTCTGATTACCGGGAGGAGCATACTGCCGGGGAGTCTCTTCAAATTTGAATAATTTTGAAGATTTGAAAGAAAATTTGAAAAAAAATTTAGGGGGTTAACTAGGTGCTTGGGGTAATTCAAATGAGCCAAAAAAACAGGGGTCAAAAATCTGGTGTCAGTGTCCCTTTAAAGTATTTATTTTATAGCCCAGCATGTCTAGAACCCGAGCAACAAAATGGGCGACTCCGACAACACTGGCTTTTTAATAGCTGTAAAAGTTATTTAACTTCAGAAAGCAACTACCGCACTTTGGACTGCTGAAATTTTACAGTAGTAAGGTCCAAAGTCCGGAAACCTGGGCCCAGGGTTTTGGACGTTTGCAAGGGCTTTCACTTTTGAAAGGATCATGGTTGCCGAGTCTTAGAATAGGGCAGCCTGGGAATGAGATGTTAAAAGAAAAACGCAACTACCGGTAGTGAATAATAATTTAATACAGATATTTCTCATGGAAAATTGAGAAAAAATTACAATCAGGTTTTTTTAAAATTATGTCTGATATACCGGTAACGCTTTCAGGCACATGTACTTCACAAGGATTCATATTTGGTTTGGATCTAAACAAGAAGTTCATGGAATTTAGATTACTTTATGAAAGTAAAGAGTCTTGTTCCAATAAAGTTAATTGATGGATTTCAATTTTATGAAATTATTGCAGCACTTTCCAAACCAAAGACTGAAACGACAATTTATGGTTGCCAACATTCTTAACAATTGACTAGGAAACTTTTTTTGCACTACAAATCATGCTTGTTTTAGTGAAAAAAAAATTCCGATATTTCTTTTCATCATGAAATAAACAAATAAACAGTACCTGCATAAAAATGGGTTATTTTTGAACATTTTCGAAATCACAGCTTTGGCTAATTTGTTACGGTAACTTAACCTATCTTACCGGTACTCAAAAACATTATTTTCACCAAATGAACTCTTTGGTACCGGTACCGTACCGTATTAAAATTTATTATTTTTGCTATCTAAAACAGTTGTAATTTTATTTTTAAAGCATTTAGAAGTATTTAAGTCAATTCTGAAAAGTACCGTACCGGTAATTACTTTTTCGTCCAAAGTACCGGTATATCGGTAGTTCGTAGTAAGGTACGGTAATTTACAGTACTGGGTATGTTCAAAAATCTACTTCAAAATTGCGCAGTCCTTCAGGCGACATTATTCAAATACCGAACTGGTAGTTTAAAAACTCATAAAGTAACGGTACCGTACTGTACAAACATTTTTCTGCTTTTTAGTCCGGTTCTACCGAAGCACAGACCTACGTGTGAGCATTACCGGAACGGTACCGATACTTTCGCCGCATCAGGATGATTGCTGAATTCAGTGTTGTGGATCCAGATAGATCCGGATCATTTGCTGGATCCGGATCCGTTGAAAACTTTTCCTGCCTTCGCATGTCCGCCTGACCCTTCTAGAAAAAATATGGCAGGAATAGGATCCGAATAAAATCAAAAACAGGATCCGGTTCCGGATCAAAATGATCCGGATCCGCAACACTGCTGCTGGTATTGCGGAGCTACCTGGCTGGCTCCTCCTTCATGCTCTTCAGCTGGTTCATCTCCTGCTGGCTGCTGTAGCTCACGCGCAGTGTGCGCGGGTTATCCTTAAAGAAGAAAAAAATGTTGTTGTTACGCCATTCAGCCACACCGGAGGTGGAATTAAAAGATATTTTGCGTAGTCTTAAACCCAACTTTAACGCTGTAAGGCTTTCCGAAAAAAGAAATTTTTTTTTATTAATTTCATTAGCATAAAAAATGGATTTCCGATTAGCCTTAGAATTTTGATTGGTAACCCAATTTCATTTCTACTCTTTAATATGAATAAAAATTTCCTTTTTTCGAAAAGCCTGACGGCGTTAAAGTCAGGACGACACGAAATTCTTTTAATTCCACCTCGGTTCTCTTGTGATTGGTCAACCGATAGGTGTATATTAATTCCGTCAAAAGATTGCTTTCTAAAAATTACCGTATATTTTCGTCAGTACCGGTACGTCTTTTTTAATGCCATTTTTGAACTATTCAACCGATATTTTTGATTTTTTCAAAAATGTTCTTGAAATAATTTTAAAATTTTTTTTTAAAAAAACTACCGGTACCGGTACTTTTCAAAATATTGTGAAATAAAAAAAATAGATTTGCGATTTTCCATTTTTCAAAAACCTAACTTCGTCATAAAATAAGCTAAATGAAAATCATAAACTTAAAAAGGTCATTTTTCAAAAAAAAAATTTTTGTTTGATTTTCTAAATTAATTTCATGACATTTTTCTTTTTAAACATACCCGCTATCTATAAAATTAAATTTTTTTGAACTTGAGAATTTTGAAGAAAAAAAACTGACAAAATTTCTAGAAGCTGACGAAGTTAGGCGATTTGACGGTATTCGATATCTATTTGATATCGAATTGTCTGAGAAAACCGGCACTACTGTAGAAACCATTCGTTTTGTTTCGATATCAAAGGATTTCTGCTATCTTAAAGGGACAGTGTCATGAGATTTTTGACCTTCGGTTTTTTTCACAATTCAACTACCCCTGAGTTACACCCTAAAATGTTTTTGAAAATCGCTTCGAGTTCGCCGAGATATTCGACTTTGAAATTTTTTAGCGACAGAGGATACGGTATGTCTTTTAAAAAATTTTAAGCAACAGAGGCTACGTCGCTTAAAATTTTTTAAGAGACATAGCCTCTACTGTATCGCTTAAAAGTCGCTAAAAAATGAACTAATTTAGTAACAATTTTTTCACAACAGAGGCTATATTAATTAAAATTTTCAAGCGGTATAGGCTATGTCTCTTAAAAATTTTAAGCAACGTAGCCTCTGTCACGAAAAAATTTAAGCGATATAGCCTCTTTCGCGAAAAATTTTAAGCAATATAGCCTCTGCCACTTAAAGTTTTTTAGTGACATAAAATTTATATCAAAGAAATCTCACAAATTTTTAGTCCCAATTTTTTCTTATCTTAGTCACCACTGGGCCCTAATATGGCCCATACTGGTATTAAATTTTTCACTTATTGCTATGTATTTGCAGAGATGATAAATTTTGAAATTTTTAGGCGACAAAGGCAATGTCGATCAAAAATTTTTATGCGATATAGACTCTGTTGCTTAAAAATGTTAAGCAACATAGCCTCTGCTGCTTAAAAGTTTTAAGCGACGAAGGCTATGTCGCTTAAGAATATTAAGCGATATAGCCTCCGTTGCTTAAAAATTTTAAGCGACATAGCCTCCGTCGCTAAAAAATTAACACATTCAAACAAATTTTTTGCGACATAGCCTCTGTCGCTTAAAAATTTTTAAGCGACATAGCCTTTGTTGCTTAAAAATTTCAAGGAACATAGCCTCTGTTGCTAAAAAATTTTAAGCGACAGAGACTCCGTCGCTTAAAAAATGCTATGTCGCTAAAATAATTTTGTAAACTTTGACCACTTCTCCTTGCCTTTATAGAGATACTCCTACAAAACTAAATACATGGCCAAACTTCTAACCAGCTGCTCTACTAAAATCGCAAAAAAAATTATTTTTAACCAACAGAGGCTATGTCAAGAAAAAAATTTCAAAGTCGAATATCTCGGAGAATTCGACGCGATATTCAAAAATATTTTAGGGGGTTGCTCAAGAGCCGAGGGGTAGTTGAATCGTGAAAAAAAACGAAGGTTGAAAATCTTGTGACATTGTCCCTTTAAAGGGGTTTCCTCCAAGTACCAAGTACCGGTACCAGTAAGTGAATTTAGAAAACCTGAAATACCCGTACTGTTACTAGGATACCACCAGTACCTTGCATTCCCGTCGATACCCTCTTGACAAAATTCAAACAATTCGATCTTAAATATTGTTACCGGTACCTGGGAAGAGATCAGAGGACTTTCATATCGGTACTGTAATTGTTAAGAAAAACCATTCCTACGTTTACGTCGCTGGCTTTCACTGTTTCGGCATAGTTTGTAACTAAAAAATAGGTCGAATACCGCACGGGCAGAGAAATTACAATACCGGTACCGAAACTTGTGCACGGAATAATTTTTTTAAATCAATAACTTACCTCAAGGGAGCTGCTAGTGATCTCGATGTTCTCGTTTGAACTACAATAACAGCCGGATGAATGAAAATAAAATGTAGTTAACGGTACTGGTACCGGTACCTCTGTATTACAGAGTCTGTAATGTTATATTTTGAAGCAGCCGTACAGTTTTACTTCTGGGCGTCCGCTTCCAAGTTATTAATAAATAATAATGGTACTTTGCAACCTGTTCCTTTCTCCCCCCTTGCTAATATTTATACCGGTGCAGCTCTCCACCACAGGCGAGTGCCAGTACCACGACTGCCGGTAGGTAGTTAAAATTTCATGTACCTGCCTGTTCAACACGCTAACCGACAGGAATTATGTTACCTGTTCCAGTACTCACAATCAATCAATCAATCAATTCCCGGCAATCAATCAATCAATCAATCAATCAATCAGTCAATCAATCTGTCAATCAATCAGTCAATCAATCAGTCAATCAATCAGTCAATCAATCAGTCAATCAATCAATCAATCAATCAATCAATCAATCAATCAATCAATCAATCAATCAATCAATCAATCAATCAATCAATCAATCAATCAATCAATCAATCAATCAATCAATCAATCAATCAGTCAACAAAACAATCAATCAATCAATCAATCAGTCAACCAATCAATCAGTCAATCAATCAATCAGTCAATCAATCAAACAATCAATCAAACAATCAATCTAACAACCAATCAAACAATCAATCAAACTCAACCAAACAATCAATCAAACAATCAATCAAACAATCAGTCAGCAATCAGTCAACAATCATTCAACAATCAGTCAACAATCATTCAACAATCAGTCAATCAATCAACAATCAGTCAACAATCAGTCAACAATCAGTCAACACTCAGTCAACAATGAATCAACAATCAATCAATCAGTCAATCAATCAGTCAATCAATCAATCTAGTAATCATTCAATCAATCAGTTAAAAAATCAATCAGTCAGGTAGTCAGTCAGTCAGCCAATCAATCAGTTAATCAATTAGTCAATCAAACAGTCAATCAAACAGTCAATCAGTCTGCCAATCAGTAAGTCCATCAAACTATCCATCGAACAATCTCCCGCTGGTTTATTGCCTGGGTCTGCTGCCACGACTGGCGCCCCAGCTGCGTTTCCTTCTATCTTCCCCGCCGTTGGTCGCCCCGCCGCTTTTGTTGCGACTGCCCAGCCGGCGCAGCGACTTCACCTGTCCGTGACCAGCGGCTGTGGTTGGCCGTGGCGAAGTGTTGTCCTTACTGCAGGCCAGCTGCTGCTGCTGCTGTTGCTGCTGTTGCTGCTGCTGCTGCTCTTCCGTTATAACGTCAAACTAAAAGAAAATTTTTTTTACCGGTACAGATAAAACAAAACTATAAGCCCTTAACCTAGGCCTCCATGTTACATGTCCGGATCCTCATTGCAGAAGACCGGATAAGAATAAATGATACGGATTCAAGAAAATTTGGAGTGAAAGAATGGATCTGAACTTTCTTGGGCAAAAAAAAACGGGTACCAGCACTTTCTTGAGCAAAAATTATGAAAAAGGTAAAAATGCAAACTGTACCGGTATGGTACTTTTTAGGCAAAATTAAGAAAACGGTATCGGAACTTCCTTAAGCAAATGATGAAAACAGAATTGGTACCAGGTACCGGTACTTTCTAAAGCAAAATTATGTAAACGGAGCCGGTACCGGTACCCGTAGATTTACGGCAATACATCCACCTGCCTGCACTCCGACCTGCTCCATCTCCATGACCAGCGTATCGTCCCCGCCCTCCTCCTTCTCGACCTTCGCCTCCTCCTCCCCGTCTCCTAGCTTCTCCTTCTCTTCCTCCTCCCTCTTCGTCTTCTTCTCCTCCACCTTGGCCTGCAGCCTCTTGCGCAATTCCTCATTGAACCTTTCCTCCTTCCTCTCGTTCTCTTCCCTTCTGTTTGCCTCCTCTCTCTGTTTCCTCTGTTGTCGCTCCTCTTCCTCCTCTCTCTTTCTAGAATGCACCGGTACTGGTATTATGTGCCGCTACCACAGTGTTAAAAAAGTGTATTTAGCATATATGGGCATCGCTAAATGATAATTTAGCGGCTTAAGAATGCTAATCGCTACCGGTAATCACTGAATTGAATTTAGCCCCACTGAAGTGTAAAGTGCTAAACATCTCAATTGCTAATTTCATACCGTACCGGTATCCGCTAAACAAAAGTTCTTTCACGTCCGCTAAGAACGCTAAATCTGCTACGGTATGTCTGCTTTATCATCCAAGTCTGCTAATCCTCAGCTATTCCGCTAAAACCGCTAATATTAAGACCGCTAAAATTAGTACCCGGTAATTTAACTGACAAAAAACGGTGGGGGATGGGTAGGGTGTCAGACAAGCGGTTTCAAACAGTGTCTGAAACTTATAGCTGGAGCTACGGAACAACTAGGAGCTACCGGTACTGAACAACTAGGAGCTAGGAATGAACATATGAGCCTGGGCTAAATAAAAAGTCAATTAAGGACCTGGTGCTAGGATCTGAAAAAGATTTTGAGTTGTATCTAAGAGCTGGAACTAGAAGATAGAACCAGGATCTGGGCTAAGAGATAAATCAACAAGCTTCATGTAAAGCTATAGTAGGACGGAGCTGGGAGCTAGGAGCTAATAGCTAGGAGCTAGGATCTCAAACTGGAGCTAGGAGCTAGAGCTAGGAGCTAGAGCTAGGAGCTAGAGCTGGGAGCTGGAGCTAGGAGCTGGAGCTAGGAACTGGAGCCAGGAGCTTGAGCTAGGAGCTGGAGCTAGGAGCTGGAGCTAGGAGCTGGAGCTAGGAGCTGGAGCTAGGAGCTGGAGCCAGGAGCTGGAGCTAGGAGCTGGAGCTAGGAGCTGGAGCTAGGAGCTGGAGCTAGGAGCTGGAGCTGGAG
>Ga0194130_10006309_pt1 | contig 13815 bp, 15 predicted proteins | sample TA2KigsurfametaG_FD_160084 | JGI IMG/M metagenome (GOLD analysis project Ga0194130, IMG submission 160084) | Freshwater microbial communities from Lake Tanganyika, Tanzania - TA2015050 Kigoma 12 surface | ecosystem: Environmental > Aquatic > Freshwater > Lake | place: Tanzania: Lake Tanganyika... | reverse complement strand
CCCCAAAACCCCAAAACCCCAAGTCTGACTTTGTTTAATGAAGTATAATTAGTAATTGTTGAAAAGAAAAGTACAGATTTAGTACCGATTCAAATTCAAGAATAGAGAAGCTAAAACCAACTAAATATTGGACTTTAAGTTTTGTAGAAGCTTGCCGCAACGGCTGGAGCTGTAAAAGCTGCTGCTAAACGATTAATATAAGTATAAAAATTACGGTTAGAGATAGGCACAAACTAAGATTCATGCTGCATAAAAAATGCTTCTACGGTGAAGGTGATCCTCAAACCCAGCCTGGATCTTCATTTTTTGAAGGACGCCTTCCAATTTTTAACCAATAAGCGCCTTTAAAAAAGGCAAAGGCAAATGGTCTGTTAATATTTTAGGATTTAAGAAATGAATATAATAGGAAATTTATATTAGGTTTAAGTTAAACTTTATTTGACGAACGTGCTCATTTAGTTAATATAGAGCAGCGTGCGTTAGAGATTCACTCATCAACTTAATCGTCGTCGTCAGGGTTGATGCTCCAGTCACCGTCAATCTCGCCGCAGAACTCCATAGCCGTGCTAAGCCTTTTTTTAAAGATTTCTTCTGTGGAGTAATTGGGCATGTCGATAGTGAAGAAGCAAGTATGGGATACAGGTAAAGCGGCGTCTCCTTTGTGCGACATAAGCACAAATGTGTGCTTGTTGCGCAGCTGCGAGCAATCAGAAGGAAGGCGTTAGCGACCCCAGACAAATTTAAGGTACTTCTGCTTCTCTTATTCCGTCATTGACTCAAGCACGTTCCAGAACATCTAGACGATCTTGTCAGATGCTGAACAGCTCGAGTATTCGGTGATACTCTTGAGGATATTGATGTCGACAATCTTTTCTCCAGCCGAACGGACCTCGACTTCTTCCCAGTTTAGCATCGACATAATATTCATATCAATGATCAGACGAACGCCCTCTTTAACCCAAGCCATTTGCTCACGTCCCTCTTCAAAACGTTTCTGCAGCATCAAACGTATGAATTTCTCGTAATTGTCCTTCGTGACTAATGTTTCACGACCTTTTTCACAAAGTTCTACCTCTTTTCCATTGCTGAGTATGGTGGTAAAGCAATGATCGACTGCGTATCCGAAAGAGTCGTGATCGAGCTCTTTAGCATGCTTGCGTAAGTCTTAGATAATCTACCAGCTGTAAGTGTCAATCCCCTTCAGATCATTCTCTGTCAGTTCCTCATCGATTAATTGCTTCCAGAAGATAGGTGCTAAGTTGAATGGCATGCACGACTTAGACCTGAAACTGTATCCAACAAGTACCCCAAGGAATCGGAACATGTCAGCATGAGTAGGAGTCTTGGATGATGAGTCAATTACAAAGCACTCTCTGTTCTCTCCATGGTCGTTTTTGTTGTTTACAGACTTTCTTAAAAGTGGCAGTGTTCCTACCTCAAGGTCACGCACTATGTTTGTAAGTGATTCGCGGAACGGTCCACCAGCGTCAATAGAGGCCTCACCTGCAAATGTTACTGAATAGACTTTAGAGTCTGGGTTGTTTTAGCGGAACGAAGTGAACTTTCCAGCATTCTTCTTTTTCATTTGGCGCCAGATCTAACTGAAAATTGTGTACTAACCTTCATGATCGACCTTGCCAGTTTCCTCAAATCTGAGAGCAGCATTTCTCTTTACGACTATGTTTTCTTGGTTTCCGGTCGGCATCTTATCGATTGCTTAGTCAACAAACTTCATTTTCACAGCGGTGAGAATCATCTGCTTCACATCTTTAAACATTTAGGCAGCTGTGAGCAACTTGTTTTTCTGTCCAGCAAACGGCTTGGGTGGGCGTTAGACCAGGTAGGGCGCCATCTGAACGAATGATTGATTAAATTCCCAATAGATCTTTATGCGTTGGCGTTTTACCTTTTCTGGGACCTTTTGAAGTTTTTTATCTTAGAACTTCATTTCATTAACTTTAAAGTCAGTTTCACTGTTGATTTCTTTAAGATTTTTGTCGACCGATTTGAGCGACTTATTCATCTCTTGCAAGAATTCTTTGTCGCATTCAGAAGGGAACTTGTTGACTAATCCAATAAACTGATTATACTACTCCTTTGTCGCTGAGATTAGCTTATCGTTGACGATGTATTTTAAGTCAGGAATAGTTTCAATAGAGAATCCAAACTTCGAAGTCTGTGGGTAAATCCTTTTCAGATCAATACTATTCGCAGTTTTAACTTCTGGTTTTGCCTCAACAATCTTGGTCTTGCGTTTTGCGCACAGTTCAAGAAGAAGATCAACTTTCATGCACGCTTCACATAGGTCGAAATCGTGACTCGTGCATACATAAGATGGTATGGATTCGCCTTTGCCGAAAGCATCAATGCCACTAAGACACTACGAATAACCTCTAATCTTATCACAGCGGTATCCTGTGCGTTCATCCATTCTCCGTTGTCTAAGAGCACAGTCATGGCTTGGGACTTGCTGTGTTGGTTAAGTAAGCTATATTTCGCTTAAAACTTAATCCGGATGGAGTCTGATTCTTTCATTTCTGTCTAATTTGTTGTATTTGTCGTAATCGAATCCAGCATCTTCTTTGTTATCGGCTTCAAATGTTGGTAGCTTTGCTGTCTCTTTAAGAGGTCGACCAAATCTGACGTAGATTAGAGGATTAAGGTCGAACTGAGTAGTTTGACCCCTGATTTCGCTCTCAATCAAATCAACATTGAGCTGGTCACCATTGATACGCAACGAGGATGAGTATCTTGGTCCCAAGATAGGCAGCTGCGAGATAGTCGAATTAACTTGCTACGAAGGCTCGTCAGCATGATCGACCAGTTATTTTGCAAGCTCCTTGAGGTCAGGGAATGCTTTCTCAATGCGCACAACTTTTTCAATATCCTTGATTGGATGTTTTGTCGCGAAGCATACATCGGGCACTGTTCCAGCCTTTACAGCCTCGTCGTACTGCGCTTCACTTAAAAATGTCCACGAGTCATCATCATTCTTATAGAAATGAATAAGACCTATAGCATCGCCACCAGGAAGCTTGTGCACATATAAGTTGTCTGAAGGTTTCTCCTCTCCGGCCATTATCACCATACTATGGTCTCTTGATGCAGAGAAATCGACAATATCGAGATCGTTGAACGCCGTAATCTCATGGTAAGGATTATCTGTTGAAAGCTCTTTTGGGACTCCGAGAGATCGGAAGATATCTTCACCTTTGCCAAGTGAATACATCTTTTTGCGGCCCTATTCGTCGACAGTCTGGATTAAACTGTGCTTAGTGCCCGCTGCTACTTTAAGTACTCTTAGCTTCAAAGTTTCGATGAATGGAACCTTCTGGGGCTTGTATATACCCTCCTAAGTGTCCAGGTCGATACCAGTCTGGAACGAGCTGTTGCTGCCCCATGCCCAGAGCATGTCATTTTGGTCTATTGCAAGAGCAAAGCCAGCACCGACTGAAACTTGTTTAAACTACATGCCTTTTTCAGGTAAAGCAAGCAGTCCGAAAATTTTCGTCTCTTTGATTTTATCTCCTTTTGCGTTAGTGCCCTAACCAAGCAAACCTTACTCAGACTTGCCTACCGAGTAGTACTCGATACCATTTGCGGACTGAACCTCGATAAGGCATAAGATTTCTTCACGATAGTAGCTCGCCCATACTCGTTGCACTTTCCAGTCTTCTTCAAGTTTTACTTTTTCGAATTTGGAGTCGTTAATCTCTTAAGCATAATTTGTCCAAAACTGACCACCCAATGCATAAAGATTACCCTTGCTTGTTACAAAGAAAGTGTAGTGGTTACCGCAGTCAAGATCAAGAATCACTTTGTCATCAAAATTCGACTCCTTGCTCAATTTGAGTTCGGTCCATTTGTCTTTTGACTGATCGTCTGGTAGCGAGTAATTTTTGCTCTTTTTACCAGTATAGAAAACAGTGTTGTCGTTTGCGAGAACGAAGCGACGTTTAGGTGCTGCTACCATTTTGAGAACGGTGCGATCTTTTTTGTCTTTAGTCTGTGGAAGCGCTAAGGCTGTAAATTCTCCTTGATCAGCGCCGCCCCAGTCCTAGCCACATGAGTAAATCTAACCTTATTTTGTTACGATCATAGTCGAGTTTTTGGAGGCTTTTACAGAAGCTGGATCAATTCCATGAGTGCTCATTACCATTTAAGGAGTGTCAGAAGTGCTACTTAACCCGCCCCGATTGCGTCGATATTCACCAAAGCTGATTGCAACCTGACGCTACACCGGGTAGAAAGTATAGTAGTGGGACCGATTCAGCTCGATCGTCTTTTTGGCCAGCTCATTCTGCGAGTAATACTTTATATCTTTGCCTTAAGGGTCTGATGCAAGGCCAAAGAAAGTGAAAGGCTTAAATTCACACCTTTCTGAAAATTTTAGCGTCATTCGCTGCACCTGCTAAATACTAAATTTAGCTGTAGTCTTGATGTCAAATCCTGGGTGATTGGTTTCAAATAGAGTGTTCATCGTTTTTAGATCATGATCCTTGACGCTCTTAAGGTGTATTTAATAAAGCAAAAATGAGAAACGGTCCTTTTCTCTGACTATCTAGAGCGCTTTCTTCGCGTTAAGAATGCCAACTGAATTTTCTAGGTGGGAGTCAAAGTTTACGTTTGCCTTCTACTTCTGTTCATTGTACATGTTCATTAGAGTCAAGTAGATCTCAAGTATAAGCCTCTATTCTTCTGAAAAAGCCTATTCTTCCTTGTTCTCATAGTCTATCTTTGAAGCAATTTAGGTAAGCAGAGGATTGTTAACGATGCTTTCGAATACACCAGACGTCCCATACACGCTGATAAACTCGTTAACGAAGAAAATTATTTGCATGCACGCATGTAGAGTCCTTTATATCATTATTCTTTCGTTGTTGTTCCAAAACTTAACGATCATGCCAAGCGCCATACTGAACAGAGTTGGCAAAATACTCTTACTTTATTGGAGCAACTTAGATCGGTTTTCTATACATGTTCTAATGACAAACTTTAGTAAGTACGGGTTAAGCTCCTTCACTGCTTTGTCCTCAAACGAAAAGTAAGTGATAGCCCGCTAGGGCTTCTGATTCGCTAGTGACGCAAAAGTTTCGTAGCCAGCCTTTATTATATCTTGCAGCAAGAATCGTTTGATCCAGTTGAGGTTTTCTCCACCCTCTTTAAGAGCAAAGCTAAGCAGCTTACGATATTGCTTTTTGAGATTTTTTAGCTCTTCCTTCTAGCCAGTAATCTGCCTGGTCAAAGTTGCCTGATTGTATGTTGATTTAATGAAGCAACTAAATTTCTTTTGTGTTGCGAGGTCAGTGGTCATGAAGGGCAGTATTACTGAGTAATCAAATATCTCGAACATACGACAGAGGGAACTCTTACTGAAGCCGTAGAGCATGTCTTAGAGAGTCTTATTGTACTCTTTTGTGAAGTTAAACTTATCGAACTTCGTGATTTCTTAGAAGAATTGTTTTTTCATCGCTGCTTCCGATTTAGCTTTTTTGTCATCATCTGGATCATTCTCACCGAGTTTTGCGACTGAGTCTTCAATCACTTTAGTGACAAACTTCTCGATATCATCCTTTCCTCCTTTCATTAAGTCAAATATATCAACTTCTGATTAAATTTCAGGTCCTGCTTCGATAGCCTGCTACACGAGTTTATCAATAATGCTGTGGGAAACAGCAGCTTTGTACAGCTCATGCTTTTTCTCCTCAACGGTTTTAGCTCGTTAGGCTAGCAGTTCGCTCCTCGCATTCTTTACAGCCGCCAGATGCTCTCCTTGATTCTCTTTCTCTAAGTCTTTCACTTTTTCGTTGTATTCTTTTTCTTCTGCTGCTATTTTTTCGAGAATGCTTGGCAGCTCTTTCTGTAAAGTTGCGAGCTCAAAGTTTTCACATTATAAGAAGTGCCAAAAAAGCTTTTCAGTATCAACGCCTCCCCACTGCTTCAATTATTGCAAAAAGTCTTCGAACGGGGATTCTTTTTTTTCGCTAAGCCATTCGTCTTTTATAATCGATCCTTTTTCTGGGTCACCAAAGTCTCTTACTCTCAGCCAATCATCCTTGGTCACAATAAACACTACGCAGTTCAATATGTGCTACCATTTATTTTAACGATTTTTGAATTCATCATCGTCTTCCTCATCCATCTTTGTTTTGTCAGAGGCAATAGCTTTTTTGACCATGTTTGTGAACAAGTCCCGCGCTCTTATATCATAAGTCAAGACAGCTTGGGAGCCTTAGAGTAAACCAAGTATATCTTCATCTAATTTTTCTAGCAATTAACCGTCGACTAGAACAAGACCATTTTTGATTATGGCCTTTATACGTCGGTTAGGAGCGTGTTTTGGACTAATATGGACTGAAAGTTTGGTTTGTGCATTTACACGGTGAAGATTGACGGCAGAAAGTAAAAAGATATTCTGAGCAACAAAGTTGTTAGTCTTCTTGTCTACTTAACTGAAAACCAACTGCTTTTGCTCGACGATCTGGCATGTTAGTGTGAAGTCTGGTTGGAGCTGCAGCGTATTTTCAAGCGCTCGCACACGCATGTTTGTAGCTTTAGACTCTAACCAGTTTAATGGGATGATTGAGTCTTTCTTGGTGGCGTCGATCTTGTTGCTTGATATGAGATTAAGGAAGTAAGTCATAAGCTTGCCAGTAAGATCGTTAGCAGTCAGCAGCTCACTGAACTCCTTAGGCAAAAGTTCCATCATGGCTGAAATTGCCTTCATTATATGAATCTTTTGAGCCAAATTATGGTTCTTCTCATCAACAAGCAAGCCTATCAAGTGCTTAAGTACACCAACCTCCATGATCGCGGAGTTCTTGGAGCTGGTATAAATATCTGCCCTGTCAAGGTCAAGCAGAGGCTTCACATCATGAGGAGGTACAAAAATGATCTCTTGCTTGTCTTTAGCGTTAGGGTCATAGAAGAGGCCAACTAAGTTCTACTTTTCATTTTGTTGCTCGTAGCTCAAGCTATGTTTTTAAAGATTTTCGGCTGAGATTTCGTCGGTAATGTCAGTCTCACTGTAGCCTAGCACAATAATGAGCTGCTTTTGATTCGTAATTGCTGGGTTACCAATCGATATCCTTGTAAAATCCGCTCCTACCTGGATAGCAAACAACACATCCTCCTCTGCAGCAGAAAGAGTATCAAGCTTAGTGAATCCTGCGATCAAAGCCTTACAAATTTAACTCTTCCAAACACGCTCAGTGTCGCTAAGGCTTTCTGTCTAGTTAGCAATGTGCCTAAACAGACGGGCAATTTCTTGCGAGATCTCGTATTGACCCTGGCTTTAAATCTCTTATTTGTTAAACATCGCGCTTCTTATGGATAGCATATACTTAAACAGAAAGGTCAGGAAACTTGAGCCCTCAAATGTGATCTTGGACTCCACTGTCGTCAGAATTTTATTGCCTAACGAGTTGGGTGAGTGCTCTAGGAGTTTGATTGTTTGCTCGAAAATCTGTGCTGGAATTCCGACACGGATGATGTTTGTTATGATCTTGAGAGCCAGCATTTTGGTCCGCGGTGACGCTATCAAGATAATGTTAAGTATACTGAATAACATGTAGGGGCTTGCAACCTTTGAAACCAGAGCAAGCGGCTATGATGATGTCAGTGCAACACTGGTGAACATCTCAATAAGTCTGAGGAGGCGTCTTACGAAGGTCTCTGCATAAAGCTTGTCGATTAGTTTCATCTCTTCAGTCTCCATTTAATCGAGATGTTCTTTGACCTTGTTGGTTTCCTCTTCATTATTATTATTGGCCTTATCACCGTCTTCGTCGCCTGACTTCTCCTCGTCGTCACTATCTTTAGAGGCCTATTTTTCTTCACTTTTCTCCTTGGGCTTGCGGACTTTGTGGACTTTTACTTCCTCTTCGATTTCAACTTCTTCTCCATCGCTCATTTCTATCTTCATTTTTCGCTTTTCTATTACTTCCTCAAATTCTTCTTCTTGAGCTTCATCTTAAGTAACTACTTCAGTAGGTTAAGGTTTTTCCTCTGTGGGCTCTTTCTCATCGTGAGTTATAGACTGAGTTGTTTCACTTTAAACTTCAATTTTAACATCAAAAGTTGAAACTGGCTCGTCAGAAGGCATATCTGCTTGAGCTTCTGTGGAGGTCTCTTTTGATTCTTAAGCTTCTTTTTCCTTTTAGATCCTTTCTTTTTCAGCCTCTCGTGCTTTTTTGCGAGCCTCCTTCTCTTTTTTGTATAATTTTTCCTCACACACTTCATCAAGCAGCAAACAATCATCTTGATATTCTGGCTCAACTCCATCTTTTTTCTACTTGTTCCTGACTTTAACATAAGTAGCCCAGTCAATACCCTCAAATGAGTTCAAGACATTGACGTATCGATCCAATTCTTTGAAAAGAACTTCAAATGCTGATCCGATGAGATGCTCAGATGCTTTTGTGTCAATAATAGATTTTGCACGCTCAAATTACGGAATAGAGGTGCCCTTTGACTTTAGGGTAATCTAATCACCGACATCATTCTCTACTATTCGGCTAACAACGTTAATAAACAAATTTTCGAAAGTTGCCAAGAGTACTTTGGTTAGAGTTTAATAACTTTCCTTTTCTTCAACGTTTTAGCGGAGAGCATGGCCCCAAGATCTCCTAAGGATGTTTTTACGATGCCCGTTTCCATTTCTAAGCGCCTTAAATATGTCGAGAGCCTGTAGTGAACTGAAGTCACGACCTTGGAATTTCCACTAAAAAGCGTCCAAGAGCTCGATTGCTTCTTCATATTTCTTGGTTGTCTTGAGTTAATTAAGGATGCTCTTAAGTATGTTGAAGAAGTGAGTTCGGATTTAAAACTCTACGTGGTTACCGCTGCCTTAAATGTTGAGCGTGTAGTGACTCAGATTATTGCTGCCGTTTCTAATCCCGCAGACTAGCCAGTTAACTACATCGGCGATAGACTCAGAAGAAAGCTTGTTGCTGAGGACCTTGGAGAATATGAATAGTCCAGCCATCCTTCGGCAACCATTTAAAAAGACAGTCTCCACTTTCGCAGAAATTTTTTCGCTCGAGATCGGGGTTTGAAGAATAGCGAGAACTGACATGTTGCTTGAATCCAAGATGTCCTTTCGCACGACAGTAAAGTCTTTTATAGCGCCCTGTGATTGTTAATTTGTCCTCCATTACTAGAGCCTAACTTTCCAGTCACTATCCTCAAAGTTTTCTTGTAACAACTTTTCGCGTTGTTCTTTCGATATATCTTCCAAAGCGGCAAAATAGCTTGGAGCTTTAAGCAGTTAGAATTCATCTCGGCTCTCGTCTTTGTCTATCATGGAGTCAGGAACCTACATCTTAATCAAAAATTCAGCCTTTCTGACTATTTCAGTGTAAATATCCGCTAATCGCTAATTGTAAATCTCATCAACAATTTAATTCAGCGCAGTTTCCTCTTCTGCAGATAGCTTAACGACATTATCACTCGCTGCCTCCTTTTCGGTCTCTTTTGTCTCTTAGGGCTTTTCTTCAGATTTTTGTTTAGAGCTAGTATCGATGATTTCTTCCTCAGCCTTTTATGCTTCAGCTTCGACCTGTTCAACTTTGGAAACTTAAGTTTAAGCATCAATATTGGTCTCTATCTTGGTCTCTGAAGTGACCTGAGTTTTTTCCTCATCTTTGGGCTCTGCTTATTTCTTATCAATAAACTTGGAGCGCTCTTCTTTTTCAACCTTTTCACGAAGATTTTTCTTCTTTTCGATAATCCAGGTTCGCATCTTGCTGGCGTTGTGCCACTGTTATTCTACCTTTGCAAATTGTTCGGGGCGGTTTTCTTCAAGGTACTGAGCGCGTTTAATGATTTTTTAATCCGCAACATCTTCGAGTAAATCTGCTTCGACCATATCCAGCTCGTCAACTAAAGCAATCAAATCGTCAGTATGGATTGTAAACTTAATCAAAGGTGCAAATGCGGCCCTTGTCATTGCAAGGCCTTCCTTTCCACCAGTCAAAGCAAACGCAAACTAAATATTGCGCTTAGCTTTTTAAATCAAACGGTGCTACAAGACTTCAATTAAGTAGTCAACGAATTCGTTTTTGCCGATCTAAATTACTGCAGTCAATACATCGTCATATTCGTTCTAAGTATTTTAGATAGTCAGGAGCTCGAGCAGCGTAAAATCATTCGAAATCATTAGGATGTCAGAAATCGTTTCCTTAGTCTTTTAGCTGAATAGATTCATGTGGCGGTTCTCAATACCTCCACTAAGTAGCCTAGAGGACATTAAAAGGCGAGCCATTCGCTCTTTTTCGGCCTCTTTCTTCTACTAGTCTGCTTTGATTTCATCAGGCTTAACGACGACCAGGTTATGTGCTAGGCTGCCAATCAGCCAGCTTAGTTTTCGGGCAAGCTGATTGATTGTTTTCGCGAACTAATCGTTTTTCTCAACCAATTCATCAGCTTCACTATCATCTTCTTCCTCTGAATTTTTGCCGGCGAGTTGCTTAGCATACTTTGTATTGACTAAATCCAGGTAAGCGCAGAGAGTGTGAACCACATCAAGACATGAGTTAGACACTGAGCTGATAAGGAATGAACCTCGGCATATCTCAGATAGTGTCTGGCTGTATAAAAGGAATGTCGACGCATTCTGTTGGAAAATTTCATAGATGTACTTGCTGTAATTGCTATACTGCTTTGACATATCTTCGGTAAAAAATTCACGGCTTTTGGACATAACGATGTTGCTCACCTGATTGTGGACAGCAGTCACCATCGACGTGATCTCTTTGCTAAGACTAGTAAAAATGATGCTAAGGAATTTCTCATACTCCTTCAACAGCTGCTGTTATTATTTCTATCTAATGAGAGCAGCTGCCGATTCACCAACTTTTTTCTGTTTTTTCTGTTGTGCAATTCTAGAGTCTTGATCACTGTAAAGTAGCAAAAATTGTTGTCCAAAACTGTGTACGAATTCACTCGCTGAAATTTCGATCAGCGAAATATTTTTCTTCTTGAAGGGCGTCATCGTAAAGTCAAAAGAATTTATGAAGTCTGATGTTGATTTAGTTTGAATATCAGAGGCGATCTCAAAGACTTTCTTGAGGGTCTCAAAATGTTCGATGTTTTCCTAGCTCAACATTTTCTTGCATTATTCAGGTTTACTTAAAAATCTAAGCGAAAAACTGCAGTTTTCTGCCTCCTTTGGGGTCATTTCTCGTGTTAGCGTGCCGCAAAGCGTTTTGAGGATTTCTGATGTGTCATCGTAAATTAGATCCATAGCCTCGGCAATAATGTGCTAACAAATGCCATAAATGGCGGACCAGATACCGTTGAGCTCGCTAGCAACTGATTCCTAAAAATCCTTCGTGTATCCTCGCTCAATCATTTTTGCGATGTATTCGTTATAAAAGATTATAAACCTCTTAGTACCTTCCTTGTCAAGTAAGTCAGATAGCTTGATCTGTGTGTAGGTCAAGGCCTAAATGTTCTGTGACAGAATGTTGAATAGATACTTTAGGCTGTACTGCTCAATTACGTTTGCCTCAGTTTTAGCCTTATCCACTAAAGCATTAGAAAAGCGCTCAATCAAGGTCACAAGCGATTCAAACAGCTCAGCCGTTAAGTAAGTGGCGTAAGGATATTTGAAGCATTTTATGTAAAAGCCTTCTTTGGTCCGCTTGTTCTTATTTTCTTTAAGTTCGCGGTCAAAGTCGAGACTTTTTTCATTAATAAAGCTCAAAAGTATAGCTTAAATGAGAGAAGCTGAGTTTAAAGGCACTGTTTCGGCCTCAGCTGGGGCGGCTTAGATTCCCTCTTTCTTCCTCATAATTCGCTGAACAACATTCAGAGCCTTTTTTGGCTCCAGTCCGCCAACGTATAGGTCCTTATATTTGGCAAAGACCTCTGAGGCAGTCTTAGATAGATCTGTGCTATCAGTAATGTTATAAGCTTTGAAGTTCTTAACAGTTCCAGTAATCGCCTTTTGGTCAACAAATACTATAAAAGTGTCAGAAATATAATTATGGATCAAGTTAAGTTTGTCGTGAGCCGAGTTTTGCTTATGAATCTTGACACCATCTATCATATCGAAAAAGTATTCTTTCTGTCCCTTGCTGATGACCAGGTACTTTCCATTCGTATACCATGTCGCGTTCATTATAAAATCAAGGCTGTTGCCGTCTTTGACGAACAGACTTTTCTCCTAATTTTTATACAGGACGAATGAGCGCACAAACTTGTAGCTATCGTTGGGGTTGTAGGACTCGACAACAAGTTAAGTAATCTCATCGCCATCGTCTTAAGACTCTTTCTTTTAGGACACGACATAGAAGTAATTGCCGTCGGTAAAGAAGGGGCTCTGCTTAAGAGTGCGGCCCCCGACAGCCTCCTCCTGGAACTTGCCAAGGCTGCAAGGAGCATCCTCGAATGTCGGATCTTTGAATTCTCTATCGACCTCCAAAGTGTCAGGATCGATAACAAAGAAAGGCTTTGATTTGTCGTCAAACGATCGTACGTAAATGCGATTGTTGTAAAAGAGCATCCGTGCGTTGACGCCCCATTTCACTTCCGAATTGTTGTGGCAGATTAGCCCTGGCATCTTGCTAGGATTAGAGATGCTTATCTTATAAAGACCTTTATCTGAGTTGAATTGGTAAAAGTGGCTTTCATCTGCACAAAATGCATCAGTTTGCTAAGGAATCAAGTTTTCATGCTTGTTGCCCAATAACTAAATCTGACTAAATTCTGTAAAAGGAAAGTCCATCTTCGCTTCATCACTACCATGTAACTTAGTGTGGCCTTCAAGAGCGGGAAATGCTCTGATCTCAGGTCTAAGATCAATTTTTTGTGCGTGCTCCGGATTGCTTTAAAGTAGCCTGAGCAGGACAAGCGCATCTTCAACAGAATTTCGGGCAAGAAATAGCCTAAATATGATTTTGTAGCATAGACAAATTACTTAATCTGAGGTATTCTTATCGATTATAAGATCAACAAGGAATTATCGGGCATCGTTGATGCTGCTGTCGTAAAGTAATGACTCTTTATCAGTGCCGTAGAGCGAATCAGGCGTCGTTTCAGTCAGCGCCTAAAGTAGATAGCTCAAAGAGCTAATTAGCATTCCAGGACTCAAGACTCTGATTTCTTTCAGGATTGAAAGTGAGAATTTTAGGCCAACTTCAAGCCCAAGCTAAGTTCTAGCATCCGCCTGAGATTCAACCAAAAACTTATCGATGTATTCGAAGAATGTGAGTTGCTGCAAATGTTAAGATCTTTTTTCAACTTACTTTATTGTTGTGCTACGACTTTTGAATGAAAAGGGAGTAGATCAGGAAAAATTTCTTGCGCTGGAGAAGTGTAAAATTATTTACTTCTTGATTCGTAAATACGGTAAAGAATTTGTCACGCGCTATCGATTGATCAAACAAAATTGCACTTACATGGCTTCTCCAAGCTCTGGAGCTGGCTTTCCGCAGTCTAGAACCCAGCGACGTAGTTCTCTTGGAGTTGGTTGGCCAGGGCATCTTCTCTGTGCCGCTCCCCAACCTCATTTTTCTGTACATTAGTCTGTGTGAACAATTCCTCCCATCTAGGCTCGCATATACTCAGCTGTGACAACATGTTATAAAGGATAGTTTCAATAAGCTCGCGCTCGAAAAGAACCGCAGGGGTCAAGGTAAGCTTTTCTGCCCCTTAAGCGTCATGGTTATTGAATTTTTCTTTTACTTCGAGGTTTCCCATGAGTTTAGTTTTTAATAGTTATAAACACAAAGATACGCCGGCTTTTATATCAGTCGACACGACAAATTAGAACTTCCAAAATCTTCTAATAGGGGTTTTGGGGTTTTGGGG
>Ga0194130_10006308_pt1 | contig 13815 bp, 10 predicted proteins | sample TA2KigsurfametaG_FD_160084 | JGI IMG/M metagenome (GOLD analysis project Ga0194130, IMG submission 160084) | Freshwater microbial communities from Lake Tanganyika, Tanzania - TA2015050 Kigoma 12 surface | ecosystem: Environmental > Aquatic > Freshwater > Lake | place: Tanzania: Lake Tanganyika... | reverse complement strand
CCGTGGTCCAGACCGAGCTGCGGGCGTTGTCGGATCGGCAGGCTGATCTTTCCGGCCGTATCCGTCGGCTAGAGGCCCGAGTGCAGGAGCAGGATCGTGAACAGTCAGCATTGGAGCGTGTTGATCCGACTGCAAAAGGATTGATTTCTGGTCAGCGTCAGGAGGCCCTCGCGCAGTCGCAGGCCGCAGCATCTCAGCTTGAGTCTGCAGAGCAGTCTGTGGTGGCTGCCGAGCGCAGCCGCGCGGCCGCCCAGGAAGAATTGCAAAAGGCCCGTGATCAGCAGGCCCATCTTCAGGCCCAGCTCGAGGCCTTGCGGGGACTGCAGTCTCAGCTTGAGTCGCAGGATCAGCTGGTGCCTTGGCTTAAAAAGCGCGGCCTCGAAGAGCGTCCGCGTCTGTGGTCGAGCATCCGCGTGCGCGAGGGCTGGCAGACCGCAGTCGAGTCTGCGCTTGGCGATCGGCTCTCTGCGGTCGCATTGGATGGCCTAGAGGGTGTCGGTGAGCTCGCCTCCGATGCGCCGCCGGCACGGTTGACACTATTTTCTGGCGAGGCGGCATCGGGCCAGGCCATTCCTGCCGATAGCCTTGCGCAGCAGATTCAAGGCGAGGGCCCCGTGGCAGCCGTTGTGCGCGAGTGGCTTGCCAGCTATCGATGTGCTGAAGAGTTTTCGTCAGCATTGCGTCAGGCGTCAGGCAGCAAGGACCGCTGGATCACGCGTCAGGGCCATATTGTTGAGCGTGGCCTGATTCGGTTTTATGCCGAGGAAAATGAGCAGGCGGGGCTGCTCGCACGCCGAAGCAAGATTGAGCAGCTTGAATCGGCGACCAAGGCCCAGCAGCTGATGCTCGAACAGGCCACGTCCGTAATGCAGCGGGCCGAGTCCGATCTCAATGCGCGGCGCGGTGAGTTGGCAGGCCTTCGGGAACGGGCCCAGAGTGCCCAGGCCCGGGCCCACGAGTTGGCGCTTGCCGAAGTCAAGCTCGACGAAAAAATTCAACGGCTTGGCACGCAGGATGCCGCGTTACTGGCCGCCATCGCGCAGTCGCGGCAAGAGCTTGCCGATCTCAGCGCACAGCGAACGCACTGTGAGCAGTCGACGGAAGAAGCCGAGAGCCGTTTAGTTACGCAGACTGCTGAACTGGATCGGCAAAAGAGTCTGCAGGAGTCGCAGGCCCACGAGGTGGATCAGGCCCGTCTGCAGCTCTCACAGGCCGAGCAGTCTGTGCAGGAGGCATTGCTTGCGCAGCGGCTTGCGCAAGAGCAGCGCAGGGTCTTCGAAGAGCGCATGCGCGAATCGATTGATCGGCTTGAGCAGGCCCGTCATCGTCTCGCTGAGGCGGATCGAGAGCTCGGGGAGCTGCAGCAGGCGCTCGACTCCAGTGATTTACAGCCCCTGCTGGAAAGCCGCGTTGCGCGTGAGGCTGAGGTGGCTGAGATTCGTGAGCGTGCCGATCAGTTGGGCCAGAAACTGCGCGCCTTAGAGGAGCAGCGGCTGCTGATTGAGCGCAAGCTTGAGCCCTTGCGTGCTGCCTTGGCCCAGGCCGATGCCGATAGTTCAGGTGCGCGCGTTGGCATTGAGCAGATCGATCAGCAGCTGGCGGATCAAGGCCTGGCCGTCAGCGAGATTTCCCAGCAGCTTGCCGCCGCATTTCCCGAGGGCCGCTGGCCCAAGCCATCAAGTCTGCACAGCGAGGTTCAGCGGCTCACCAAGGAAATCGAGGCCATGGGTGCTGTCAATCTCGCAGCGCTTTCAGAGCTTGAGCAGTCGCGGGAACGCAAAATGTTCTTGGATTCGCAGGCGGCCGATTTGCTGTCGGCAGTCGAGACCCTGGAGGATGCGATTCGCAAAATTGATCGTGAGACCCGGTCGCTGCTGCAGGAGACATTCGATACCGTGAATCAGAATTTTGGCCAGCTCTTCCCGCGTTTATTCGGCGGCGGCGAGGCCAAGCTTGCGATGACCGGGGAGGAGATTCTTGATTGCGGCGTGCAGGTGATGGCCCAGCCGCCCGGTAAGCGCAATACCTCAATTCATTTGCTCTCCGGTGGTGAGAAGGCCCTGACGGCGATTGCACTGGTCTTTGCGCTGTTTCAGCTCAATCCCGCACCGTTTTGCTTGCTGGATGAGGTCGATGCGCCCCTGGACGATCCCAATACCGAGCGTTTCTGTAATCTGGTGCGTCATATGTCGGCCTCAACGCAGTTTGTCTTTATTACCCACAACAAGATCGCGATGGAGATGGCCCAGCATCTGATGGGCGTTACGATGCAAGAGCAGGGCGTATCACGCATCGTGGCGGTTGATCTGGATGCAGCGAATGCGATGGCCCAAGAGGCCGCATGACCGAACTGCAGTGGACGGTTGTGGCGGGCGCTACGATCGTGCTGCTGGGAGTGTTGGTGGCCAACTTCCGGGATTGGTCCCGGGCAAAAAAACGCATCACACATTCCGCAGCGGCCATTGAAGAGCCGCTGCTGGCGTCTGCGCCGGTGGAGCGGATTATCGAAGGCGTGCTGCCTTCTGAAATTTCTGAGGCGATTGCGATTCTGGAGTGGCAGCTGCCGGCCTCGGTGGCCAAGCTTCAGCAGGAACTGTGTGGCTGGCGGCATGTCGGATCAAAGCCGCTTGCGTTTGGCTGGGTGAGCCGGCCAGGCGAGTTGGCCCAGGCGCAGCCTCAGACCCCAGAAGTCTTTGCGCTTCAGGTCGGACTCTTGTTGGCTACCCGTAGCGGGCCGCTGCACGCGATGGAGTACTCTGAGTGGCAGGAGCAACTGGGCCGAATCGCTGGCGCGTTGGGCGCGCGATTGACCGTGCCTTCCATGTCGGATGTATTGAGTCAGGCGCGCCAGCTCGATCAGCGTTGCGCCGAGGTCGACGCCCAGCTGACCCTCGCCGTCACCTCGGCCGAAATCCTGTCCGCCGCAAAGATTGCATCGGCGGCGAGTGCGGCAGGCCTGGAATCTCGCGGCGAGTCTCGATTCGCAAAGGGGCCTCTGCATCAGCAGCGATTCTCTGTGTTTCCTGGCGAGTCGGGCGCAAGCCTGATTCTGATGCTCGATGTGCCGCGCACCGCAGCGCCGGCTGATGCCTTTCGCGAAATGATTGCCACCGCAGAAGTACTCGCTTCGGTACTGGATGCTTATGTCACTGACGAGGCAGGCCACCGGCTCTTTGCGCAGAATTTCGAAGCCATTGCCGCCCAAGTCGCTGATAAAGAGCAGCGGCTTTTGGCGATGGGCATCACGCCCGGTACGCCCATGGCGCAGCGGCTTTTTCTTTAGGCAGGCATCGCCTTGGCCCCGAGCGCTGCATCGACCTCCGGCGATCTTCAGGAAATCCGTAGCCGAATTCTTGCACTGCGTGCCGAAGTGCTGCGGCACCAGCAGGCTTATCACATGCTAGATGCCCCGACGATCACTGATGCGCAATACGATGCACTGGTGCGCGAGTTGGAGGGCCTGGAGTCACGCTACCCTGAGCTTGCGCCGGGTCCTTCGCCCGTGGATCAGGTGGGATTTGCGCCAAAACGAGAGTTTTCCGAAGTACGACATCGCGTGCCGATGTTGTCGCTGAACAATGCGTTTAGCGATGAGGATATTCAACAGTTTGCAAGCCGATTGGCACAGAATCTTGGCCTCAAGGCAGAGGCCTTGCGTTTTAGTGCTGAGCTGAAATTTGATGGCATCGCCGTGAGTCTGCGCTATGAGGCGGGCAGACTGGTTGAGGCAGCGACCCGCGGCGATGGATCAGTCGGCGAGGACATTACGCCCAACATCCGCGTCATTCAGGATGTGCCCAAGCAGCTGGCTGGACAGAACATTCCGCAGGTGCTGGAGGTACGCGGTGAAGTTCTGATGCGGCGTCAAGATTTTGATGCGCTCAATGAACGTCAGGCGGCCCGCGGCGAGAGGGTCTTTGTGAATCCGCGCAATGCAGCCGCAGGCAGTCTGCGCCAGCTCGACCCCAAGATCACCGCGGGGCGGCCCCTCAGTTTTTATGCGTATGGCACAGGTGAGGTCCGATGGGCTTCCGGCAAAGAGCGGCAGCTCGCCACACATTCAGAGTGGCTTGACGCGTTCGCCGGCTGGGGCCTGCCGGTGGCCACCGATCGGGCTGCGGCACTGCCGTGCGAGGGCCTGCTGAAGTTTTATGCTGAGATTCTCTCGCGCCGACCATCGCTGCCCTTCGAGATCGACGGCGTGGTCTACAAACTCGAGTCCTTGGCGCTGCAGTCGCAGGCAGGCTATGTCTCACGTGCGCCGCGCTTTGCGGTTGCGCATAAGTTTCCCGCCGAAGAGGCCAGCACACGGCTATTGGGCATTGATGTTCAGGTGGGCCGCACCGGCGCATTGACACCTGTTGCCCGGCTTGAGCCCGTATTCGTCGGTGGTGTGACCGTCACCAACGCAACGCTTCACAACGCCGATGAGATTATTCGCAAGGGCATCATGATTGGAGACACCGTCTGGGTCCGGCGGGCCGGTGATGTAATTCCGGAAGTATTGGGCCCGATCGCAGCCCTGCGGCCAGCCGATGCACGCCCTTTTGTGATGCCAACCTCCTGCCCCGCCTGCGGCACGCCTGCAGTGCGTGAGGCCGAAGAGGCGGTTAGCCGATGTCCTGCTGGTCTGACCTGTGGTGCGCAGCGCAAGCAAGCATTTTTACATTTCGCCCAGCGCCGGGCGATGGATATTGAGGGCCTTGGAGAAAAGATTGTCGATCAGCTGGTTGAGAAAAACCTGGTGAGCTCGATTGCAGATTTGTATGAACTCACCATTGATCGGCTTGCGGCCCTGGATCGGATGGCCGAGAAATCTGCCAGCAATCTGATTGCGCAGATCGATGCGTCGCGGTCTGCAAGCCTTGCGCGGCTTTTATTCGGGCTGGGGATTCGTCATGTCGGTGAACGGACGGCCCGCGATCTTGCCCTGCATTTCAAGTCGCTGCAGGCGATCCGAGATGCAAGCCCCGAGGACTTGCTGCAGGCGCCCGATGTCGGGCCCGTGGTGGCCGCATCGATTCGTGAATTTTTCGACAACCCCGAGCAGTCCGCGATTGTGGATCGGCTGCTGGCTGCCATTCGGCTTGAGCGGCTTGATGATCGGCCTGCGGTGGCGCCGGCTGCCGGCACCGCCGCTGCCCAGCCGTTTGCTGGGATGACCGTGGTACTGACCGGAACTTTAGACAGCATGGCCCGCGATGAGGCCGCCAATTGGATCATCGCCTTGGGCGGCAAGACCAGTGGCTCGGTTTCGGCGAAGACTGGTTTGGTGATTGCAGGAGAAGCAGCGGGAAGTAAACTTGCTCGCGCCCAGGAACTGGGCGTGCGGGTCATGGATGAGGCCGCGTTTCTTGAATTGATTCAGCCGTTTCGGCAACAAGGGGCAACATGAGTAAGTTTTCCGGAAAGGTCCGTAAGGCAGTCTTCCCAGTGGCCGGACTCGGCACACGGTTTTTACCGGCCACCAAGGCCAGCCCAAAAGAGATGCTGCCCGTCGTGGATAAGCCGCTCATTCAATATGCGGTCGAGGAGGCCGCTGCAGCAGGCATCACGGATATGATTTTCATTACGGGCCGCTCCAAACGCGCCATTGAGGATCATTTCGATAAGGCCTATGAGCTCGAGGCCGAGCTGGAGGCTAAAAATAAACAGCAGCTGCTCGAAGTCGTGCGGGGTGTGGCCCCGGGGAGCATCAACTGCATTTACATCCGCCAGCCTGAAGCCCTTGGCCTTGGCCATGCCGTCTTGTGTGCCGAGCCGGTGGTGGGCGATGAGCCCTTTGCCATTTTGTTGGCCGATGACTTAATGGATGCAGGCGCGGGCGGCGTGCCGGTGATGCGCCAGATGGTGGAGCAATTCGAGCAGCATCACAGTAGCGTGATTGCTGTCGAAGAGGTGCCGCTAAAAGAGACCTCGAAATACGGCATTGTGAGCACGGCCGCGGCAGGCGGCGCCAATATCGAGACCATGACAGGCATTGTGGAAAAACCACGGCCCGAGGCGGCACCCTCGCGGCTTGCGGTTGTCGGCCGCTATCTGCTGACCGCCCGAATCTTCGATTTGATTCGCCAGCAATCGGCTGGCGCAGGTGGAGAGATTCAACTGACCGATGCAATCGCGCGCTTACTGAAGGAAGAGACCGTGCTGGCCTATCGTTTCCAAGGCCGCCGTTTTGATTGCGGTGCAAAGCTTGGCTACATGCAGGCCTCGGTCACGCTGGCCCAGCGGCATCCGGAGATTGGTGCCGATTTTGCAAGCTGGCTAGGCGGCGACCGCCTTTAACAAGTCGGCCTCCAGGGCGATTTGTTTTTTCTCTTCTCGTATCGATTCACCCTGAATTAAAAATACATCCTCGGCCCGCTCACCATGGGTCATGATGCGGGCGGTCTGAAGCCGAATCCGATGATTGGCCAGCGTCTTGGCAATCGCATAGAGCAGGCCGGTCCGATCGGCCGCCGTCACATTGAGCACGTGATACTGGCCCCGCGAGTCGGGCTGCAGATCAATTCTCGGTGGAATCGGAAAGTAACGGGACTGGCGTGACTGCCGGCCCTGGTTGGCCGCCGGCAGCGGCCCACGTTCGGCCAGCACCCGGGCCAGTCCGGCTTCAATGATGGTGAGCATCTCGCGATGAAAGCCCTCTTGGTTCTGCGGCTCCACCACAAAGGTATCCATTGCATAACCATCTGAGGTCGTATGAATTTTTGCATCCAAAATACTGATGTTTTGGCCGTCAAAGTAGGCGCAAATTCGGGCAAACAGATCGGCCTCATCGGGCTGATAGACCACCACCTGCAAGCCGACCTCATCTGGGGCGCGCCGCGCAATCACAGTAGGTGCCGATGATGGGGCCCGCTGTGACAAGAGCCGCGCATGCCATTCGATCTCGCTGGCCTCGTGGCGTAAAAAGTATTGCAGCTCCAGGGTCTTCCAGAAGGCCTGTGCGGGTGCGACCTCTTTTCCGTGCAGCCGCAGCAGACGCTCGGCCTCGGCGGTCTTGGCCAGGTAGGCATCACGCGGAGGCTGCATTTCAGTGCGCCGGCGTCCGCCCGCAGATTCCATCGCGGCAAGTGTTCGTCGATAGAGTTCTTCGAGGAGCCGGGCCTTCCAGTTGCTCCAGGCCTTGGGGCTGGTGCCGCGAATATCCGCCACCGTGAGCAGGTAAAGCGCGGTGAGCCTGCGGGGCGTGCGGACGATGGCGTGGAACTGTTCAATGGTCTGTGGATCGGCAAGATCTTGCTTTTGTGCCACCTGCGACATGGTCAGATGGTGCTCCACCAAGAACACCAGAAGTGCTGTGGTCTCCGTATCGATCGCATAGTCTCGGGCGAAACGTCGCACCTCGAGCCGGCCCAATGCGGAATGGTCTCCGCCACGGCCTTTGGCGATATCGTGAAACAGGGCCGCGATATACAAAATCCAGGGCCACTGAAATTCCGCCATCAGCCGGCTGCAGAGCGGGAACTCATGGGCATGCTCGTCCATGGTGAGCCGACGCAGATTACGAATGACCTGCAGGATATGTTGATCCACCGTGTAGACATGAAAAAGATCGTGCTGCATCTGGCCGACGATCTTTCGAAAGACGGGCAGCATGCGGCCCAGGATTCCCAGGTTATTCATGAGCCTGAGCCCATGCACAATGCCGCGCGGCTGCTGAAACAGGCTCAGAAACAGCTGGCGATGGCGGGGTTCTTTACGAAACTCGGCATCGATTCGGTCGCGATGATTCCACAGCGCCCGCATCGTGCGGGCCGACATGCCTCGCAATTGTGGATGCTGCTGGACTCTTAAGAAGGCCCGCAGCATCGCGCTGGGTTCGACATCAAAGCGCTGCTCATCACGGACTTCCAGCAGGCCATAGATTTCGTCGAACTCATCATCAATGCGGCGAGGCTGCTGGGCCTGCGGCAGTTGCGCAGAAGGAAAGAGTCGTGGCTCGAAGTTGGCGAGCAGCATGGAACTGATTTGAAAGATCGCTTTGGCAGCGCGGTAGTAGCGTTGCATCAGCATTTCGCTGGCACGGCGCCCACCGCGGGCCGAGAGCCCAAGACGCTTTGCGACCTCAGTCTGCAGATCAAAGACCAGACGGTCCTCGCGACGGCCGGCTGCCAGATGCAGGTGGCCGCGAATCAGTTGCAGCAGACGTTGGGCGCGTTGTACCTCGGCGGCCTCGCGGTCAGTGATCAGACCATCTCGGGCCAGGTCTTTCCAGCGGTGTCCGAGCCCAAAGGCCTGGGTAATCCATCGCAGAATTTGCAGATCACGCAGGCCACCGGGACTTTCTTTGCAGTTGGGCTCAAGGCTATACGGCGAATCATTGTGTCGGCCGTGGCGCTGCTGCATCTCCAGAAGTTTGCCCTGCGCGAATTCCTTGACATTGATCTGCTCAAACCAGGCGTGCCTGAGCGCAGCAAACGGTGGTTTTGGCCCAGCGATCCAGCGTGATTCCAGTAGTGCGGTGGCGATTGTGAGATCGCCTTGCGCGTGCTGCATGCATTCAGAGAGCGAGCGAATGCTGTGTCCGGCATCTAAGCCAATATCCCAAAACCCACTCACCAGTGCTTCGGCCTGCGGAGCGATTGCCGCTTCGCGATAGCCCTCAGGCATCAGGATCAGCAGGTCAACATCCGAAAACGGTGCCAGCACGCCGCGGCCATAGCCGCCCACTGCGATAAGGCTTGCCTGAGGAATTGCAAAATCGCGCCACAGCGCGCGCAAAATATCGTCGACATCACGACTGAAGCGCCGCATTGCTGCGGCAGGATTGGCCCGCGCTGTCCAGAGGCTGGCATTACGCTCGCGCGCTTGCCGCAAGGACTGCTTTAATGCGCCAAGAATTTCGGCACGCGATTGGGGGCTCCTAGCTTGGCCGACGTTGCTCACGGTCGGGGCTGCCTTCTGAGATGGTCAGGACTTCAAATCCTGTCTCGGTGACCAGCACCGTGTGCTCCCACTGGGCCGAAAGACTATGGTCCTTGGTCACGATCGTCCATCCATCGGCCAGCTCTCGGATCTCAGGCCGGCCCGCATTGATCATCGGCTCGATGGTGAAGGTCATGCCGGCTTTAAGTTCCAAGCCGGTGCCTGCCTTGCCATAGTGCAGGACCTGCGGCTCTTCGTGAAAGCCCCGGCCGATGCCGTGGCCGCAGAACTCTCGGACAACGGAGTAGCCGGCCGATTCGGCGAGTTTTTGTATGGCAGCGCCAATATCGCCCAGCCGCTTGCCTGGTGTGACCTGCGCAATGCCCGCCCACATGGCCTGGTGGGTGAGTTCGCAGAGCCGTTTGGCAGCGATGGAGGCCTCACCAACAAAAAACATACGGCTGGTGTCCCCGTGAAAGCCGTCCTTAATCACGGTGATGTCGATGTTCACGATGTCCGAGGACTTCAGGACCCGGTCGCCAGGAACGCCGTGGCAGACCTGGTGATTAATCGAGGTGCAGATAGATTTTGGGTAGGGCTTATAGCCCGGGGGGCAGTAGTTCAGGGGGGCGGGAATCGTGCCCTGCACATTGACCATGTAGTCATGGCAGAGCCGGTCGAGCTCCCCGGTGGTGACCCCGGGCCTGACATGGGGGCCAATGAAGTCCAGGACTTCGGAGGCGAGACGGCCCGCGACCCGCATGGCGTCGATTTCGGGGCCAGATTTGAGCTGGATGGGCATAAGGGGTTAGAATCGCAGGTTGCCGGAAGCCATTGATTAACAAGGTGTTTTTCGGCGCCGTGGGCGCTCATTGTGCCTGATTTTTAAACCAAAGCACTCGAAGCAGGGGTGTCTGAGCGGGAAATAGGGGCTGGCCAGTGGCCTTCCCAGACTGCAGCAGACTCTTTCGAGTGCCGAGCCCAACCCTTGCAAGGAGAAGTCGTATGTCAGTCAGTATGCGTGAAATGCTTGAGGCCGGTGTTCATTTCGGCCACCAGACCCGCTTTTGGAATCCGCGGATGGCCCCGTACATTTTTGGCCATCGCAACAAGATTCACATCATCAATCTCGAACAGACCGTCAGCCATCTTGGTGATGCCTTGAAGTTCATCAAGCAGCTCGCCCAGCGCCGCGGCACAGTGCTCTTTGTTGGCACGAAGCGCCAGTCGCGCGAAATCATCGCCGAAGAAGCAAGCCGCGCTGGCCAGCCCTATGTCGATCAGCGCTGGCTGGGCGGGATGCTCACCAACTTTAAGACCGTGAAGACCTCGATTAAGCGGCTTAAAGATATGGAAACCATGACGGCCGAGGGCGGCCTAGAGCGCATGAGCAAAAAAGAAGCCCTCTCGTTTGGCCGTGAGATGGATAAATTAAACAAAACACTGGGCGGCATTAAGGACATGGCAGGCCTGCCCGATGCCTTGTTTGTTGTCGATGTGGGCTATCACAAGATCGCCGTGCAGGAAGCCAATAAGCTGGGCATTCCGGTGGTGGCAGTGGTCGACACGAATCATTCCCCCGAGGGTGTGGACTATGTCATCCCGGGCAATGACGACGCCAGCCGGGCAGTGCGGCTTTATACCCGCGCTGTGGCGGATGCAATTCTTGATGGCCGGGCCAATGCGGTGGCGGATGTGGTCTCAGCGATCCGTGATGAAAAGGATGAATTCGTTGAGGTGGAAGACGCCTCCTAGGCGGTCTCCATGGCGTGAAGACTGGCCCCCACGAACCGGGCCGATGCATGCGAAGGGGCCGGTCAGTTTGAGCGGCCCTTTTTTTGAAACATGAGTTTGAATCAGGAGAACACAATGGCGGAAATTACCGCGGGAATGGTCAAGGAGCTTCGTGAGAAAACCGATGCTCCGATGATGGAATGCAAAAAGGCCCTGTCAGAGGCCGATGGCGATATGGCAAAGGCTGAAGAAATTCTGCGCGTGAAACTTGGCAGCAAGGCCAGCAAGGCCGCCTCGCGGGTCACGGCAGAGGGCATCGTGTCGATTCACGTTGAGGGCGGCCATGCGGCCATGGTCGAGGTCAATTGCGAGACTGATTTCGTTGCCAAGAACGACGACTTTCTGGCGTTTTCCAGTGATGTAGCCAAGCTGGTCTGTGCCGGTGGCGCTGCTGATGTCGCCAGCTTGAGTACAGCATCACTGTCTGGCGGCACTGTAGATTCAGTGCGCACGGCCCTGGTGGGTAAGATCGGCGAGAACATCAGTGTGCGGCGTTTTATTCGGCTGGCCGCCAAGGGCAAACTCTTCTCCTACATTCATGGTGGCGCGAAGATCGGTGTACTCGTGGACCTGGTCGGTGGCGATGAACAACTCGGCCGTGATTTGGCAATGCATATTGCCGCCTCCAAGCCCAAGTCGCTGGATGCCTCCGGCGTGGATGCCGCGCTCATTGAGACGGAGCGCCGCATCGCCACCGAGAAGGCTGCTGAATCCGGTAAGCCCGCAGAGATCGTTGCCAAGATGGTCGAAGGCACGGTGCAGAAATTCCTAAAAGAGGTCACCTTACTGGGTCAGGTGTTTGTGAAGGCCGAGGACGGCAAACAAACCATCGAGCAGCTCTTAAAGAGCAAAGGCGCCTCGATTGCCTCATTCACGCTTTACATCGTTGGCGAGGGAATCGAGAAACGCGCCGATGATTTTGCAGCCGAAGTCGCTGCCCAGGTCGCCGCCGCCCGCGCTGCCTGATATGACATCACCCAAGCGCATCCTGCTGAAGCTCTCGGGCGAGGCCCTGATGGGCGAGGATCCCTATGGCATTAATCGCCAGACCATCGATTCCATCGTCAAGGAGATCGCCCAGGTCACCGCTTTAGGCGTCGAGGTGGCGGTGGTCATTGGTGGCGGAAATATTTTTCGCGGCGTCGCCCTCGGGGCATCGGGTATGGATCGGGCAACGGCCGATTACATGGGCATGATCGCCACAGTGATGAATGCCCTGGCCTTGCAGGATGCAATGCGTCGTGCAGGCCTGGTGGCCCGCGTTCAGTCGGCGCTCAGAATCGATCAGGTGGTCGAGCCCTATATACGGCCCAAGGCAATCCGCTACCTTGAAGAGGGAAAGATCGTGGTGTTTGCGGCGGGTACGGGAAACCCGTTTTTCACAACCGACACCGCGGCGGCGTTGCGCGGTGCTGAGGTCGGCGCGGAGATTGTGCTCAAGGCCACCAAGGTCGATGGGGTCTATACCAGCGACCCCGCCAAGGACCCTCAGGCCAAGCGTTACGAGGCAGTCACCTTCGACGAGGCAATCTCGCGTAATCTCAAGGTCATGGATGCGACCGCATTTGCGCTGTGCCGTGATCAGAAGCTGCCGATTCGTGTCTTTAGTATCTTTAAGCCCGGCGCACTTGCCCGAATCGTTCGGGGCGAGGCCGAGGGCACCCTGGTCCACGTTTAGCCGGCACGCGAAGCCCGGATTATTGGCAACGGAAAAACATCATGAAAACACCTCAGGAAGTCCGAACCAGCGCCGATCAGAAAATGGGCAAGACGATCGACAACCTGAAGCTCAATCTCTCCAAGGTCCGCACGGGCCGCGCGCATGTGGGCCTGATGGACCATATTCAGGTGGATTACTACGGCAATCCTTCGCCCCTGAATCAAGTGGCCAACGTCACCCTGATCGATAGCCGCACGATTGGCGTTCAGCCCTGGGAGAAAAAGATGGTCGCGGTGGTGGAAAAGGCGATCCGGGAGTCGGATCTGGGCCTTAATCCAGCGACCTCAGGGGATCTGATCCGGGTGCCGATGCCCGCCCTGACCGAAGAGCGTCGGCGTGAGCTGACCAAGGTCATCAAGCATGAGGGCGAAGAGACCAAGATTGCCGTCCGCAATATCCGCCGGGATGCCAATGAAGCCCTCAAAAAACTGGTCAAAGACAAGCTCATCTCTGAAGACGAAGAGCGGCGAGCTCAGGATGACACCCAGAAGCTCACCGATAAACATATTGCAGAGATTGATAAACTCCTGGCTCAGAAGGAGTCAGAGATCATGACGGTCTGAGCCCTGACGAGCGCGAGCCCGAAAAGACATCAATGCCTAAAACTGAAACCCAAAGCTCCACCCTGGTGATCCCGTCTGTTCATGCTGTCCCGCAACATATTGCGGTCATCATGGATGGCAACGGCCGATGGGCCAACGCCCGCCATCTGCCACGCATGGTAGGACACGAGCGGGGGGTAGCCGCCTTGCGGCAAGTGGTTGAGGCCTGCATGCGTCGGGGGGTGCGGTACTTGAGCGTATTTGCATTTAGCTCCGAGAACTGGCGTCGGCCCGAGGAAGAGGTGTCTTTTTTGATGGGGCTATTCATCAAGGCCTTGGAGCGCGAAGTCCGTGAGCTGAAAGAAAACGAGGTGCGGCTACATGTGATTGGGGATCTCAGCGCATTTAATAAGAATCTTCGTGCTGCGATCTCGCGTGCAGAGTCGGCAACGGAAATGAACGATCGGTTTCATCTGACGGTTGCGGCCAATTATGGTGGCCGCTGGGACATCTTGCAGGCGACCCGCAAGATGCTGGATCAGCAGCCGCAGTTGGCACAGCCCGGCGCGCCGATCTCTGAAGAGTTGCTGGCGCCACACCTGGCCATGAACTATGCGCCAGAGCCGGACTTGTTTATTCGGACCGGAGGTGAGGAGCGCATCAGTAATTTCCTTCTGTGGCAGCTTGCCTACACGGAGTTCTATTTCACTGACTGTTACTGGCCCGAATTTGACGAGGTCCAACTCGATCTCGCGATCGAGTCCTATCAAAAGCGCGAACGTCGATTTGGCAGAACCTCTGCCCAGGTCGCCCAAGCATGCTCCGCACCCGCGTCCTAACCGCGGTTCTTGCCTTAATCGTTTTAATCAGCGCTGCGCTTTGGGCGCCTGC
>Ga0194130_10006304_pt1 | contig 13818 bp, 11 predicted proteins | sample TA2KigsurfametaG_FD_160084 | JGI IMG/M metagenome (GOLD analysis project Ga0194130, IMG submission 160084) | Freshwater microbial communities from Lake Tanganyika, Tanzania - TA2015050 Kigoma 12 surface | ecosystem: Environmental > Aquatic > Freshwater > Lake | place: Tanzania: Lake Tanganyika... | reverse complement strand
CGATATTAAATTTTGGCCACACCTTTGGTCATGCGATTGAGGCTGGGCTGGGTTACGGTGAGTGGTTGCATGGTGAGGCAGTCGGTTGTGGCATGGCGATGGCGGCTGACCTGTCAGTCAGGATGGGCTACTTGTCACCTGCTGAGCAAGCAAGCATTGTTGCGCTGATCAAAGCGGCGGGCCTGCCCACGGTAGCGCCCGATCTGGGTGTGGGACGTTGGCTTGATCTGATGGAGGTCGATAAAAAAAACGAGGGTGGCCAGATCAAATTTATTTTGCTCAAACCGCTCGGCACCAGCACGATAACTGAGGTGCCCTCAGAACTGCTGCAGGCAACGCTGACCGCGTGTACTCATCCGTGAGTCGGGTTCGATGAGCATGATCAGCGCCTACGAACTACAACTCGCCCCCTATGCGGCGCGCACAGATAATTCGCGCGGTCGTCAAACCCCCGAGCCTGGTCCTCAAACTCGTAGCGAGTTTCAGCGTGATCGCGATCGAATTATTCACTGCACAGCATTTCGCCGGCTTGAGTACAAAACGCAGGTGTTCGTTAATCATGAAGGTGATTTATTTCGAACACGTTTGACACACAGTATCGAGGTGGCACAGATCGCTCGCTCGCTTGCACGTAATCTGCAACTCAATGAAGACTTAGTCGAAGCAATTTCACTCGCGCACGACCTCGGTCACACACCATTCGGGCATGCGGGTCAGGATGCACTGAATGCCTGCATGAAGGACTACGGTGGATTCGAGCACAATCTGCAAAGCCTTCGTGTGGTCGATATGTTGGAGCAGCGTTATGGTGCATTCGATGGCTTGAATCTGAGCTTCGAAACCCGAGAGGGTATTTTGAAACACTGCTCTTTACCAAACGCAAAGTTACTAGGCGAAGTAGGGTGTCGTTTCATTGAAAAAAAACAGCCTAGTCTCGAGGCGCAACTCGCCAACCTGGCCGATGAGATTGCCTACAACAATCATGATATCGATGATGGCTTGCGTTCTGGTTTGTTAAGCGTGGAGCAGATGCAAGAGGTTGGATTATTCGCGCGATTTTTTGCAGAAGTGCAAAGAGAGTTTGTCGGTATTTCAGGTCGGCGCGCAATCAATGAAACTGTAAGGCGCATGATTAACGCATTGGTAGTTGATCTGATCCAGAATTCGCAGACTAATATCAAGCAAGCAGACGTCAAGACCATAGACGATGTTCGCAACGCGCCAACTTTGATCGGGTTTTCGGAAGACATGAAGCGCGAAGCACAAGCGCTCAAACGATTCCTGCGCACCAATCTGTATCAACACTATCAAGTCAACCGCATGACGAGCAAAGCGCGTCATATCGTCACAGATTTGTTTGATATTTTTCTCTCAGGCCCTCAGCTATTACCGCCCGACTATCAGATCGAAGACAGCGATATCGTGGCCCAGGCGCGCCGAGTAGCGGACTATATTGCGGGCATGACCGATCGCTATGCGATGCGCGAGCATCGCAGGCTATTCGCTGTCGACGAGATCTGAAAGCCCATAAAAAAGGGCGCTTGCGCGCCCTCTGTTGTTCATCGTGCTTTGTTCAAGCGACTTCGGCAGCCCCGTTATAGCCGCGTACCGCTGTACGATGATGGTCTTGTATTCGATCTTTGTGCTTGAGGACTTGTCTGTCCAGTTTATCCATCAGTAGATCGATCGCTGAGTACATATCTTGTGCTTCGCTTTCCACATGCAGGTCTTTCCCTCGCATGTGAAGGTTGATTTCTGCGCGCTGTCGTTTGTCTTTTTCGGTATTGTCGTCCACTGCGAGGATCACGGTGACATCAATCACGTTATCGAAATGGCGTTTAATGCGCTCGAGCTTGCTTTGTACATACTCCCTGAGCGAAGGGGTGAGTTCCAGATGGTGACCGCTGATCTTAAGATTCATACACAGCACTCCTTGGATGGCGTCGCTAGCGGTTCGAACAAGCCTGTTGCAAAGTAAGCCGGCAGGAACACAGCAACGGTTGAAAACTCATGTTGCCCGAATTACGTCTGTCGGCCTGATGCAACCCATCGGGTTGAAAGAATGCAATCAGTTTTAGCAGCTACGGTATCGGGCGATAGTATCAGAGCGATTTGCGCAGGTTGACGGGCGGGATTTTTAGCGCTTCACGGTATTTTGCTACCGTACGGCGGGCAACCACCATACCCTGCTCTGCCAGCATATCGGTGATCTTGCTATCGGAAAATGGGCTCTTTGGGTCTTCGGCTCCTATCAGTTGCTTGATCAATGCCCGTATCGCGGTGGAGGAAGCTTCGCCGCCTGCCTCAGTCGCTACATGGCTACCAAAGAAATATTTCAATTCAAACATGCCGTGCGGCGTCAGCATGTATTTCTGCGTGGTGACACGGGAAATCGTACTCTCGTGCAGACCCAGTGTATCAGCAATTTCGCGCAGCACAAGGGGTCGCATGGCGACTTCGCCGTGCGAGAAGAAATTTCGCTGACGGTCTACGATCGCCTCGGCAACACGCAGTATCGTGTCGAAGCGTTGCCGCATATTTTTGATAAGCCATTTGGCTTCCTGCAGTTGCGACGATAGCGAGCCTTCACCTTTATTTTGCTTCAGGATATTGGCGTACATGGCGTTGACGCGCAGTTTGGGCATCACCTCGCGGTTAAGGCTGACTTGCCAGCCATTCTTTGCGCGTTTGACAATCACGTCCGGCACCACATAGTCAGACACATCGCCCGCATACGGGGCCCCGGGGTGCGGGTTGCAACGTTTGATAACAGCCTGCGCCTCGCGCAGATCCTCATCGTCGCAGTCAAGAATTTTTTTCAGCTTGTTGAATTCGCGCTGCGCGAAAAGTTCGAGATGGTTTTCGACCAAGGTCAGCGCCATACGCCGGGTGACAAAAGCAACCTTGTCCATGCGCCGGATCTGAATCGCAAGGCACTCGCCGGCATCGCGCGCACCCACGCCGGCTGGCTCAAAACTTTGCAACAGTTTTAGCGCCACCAGAAGCTCATCCATTTCAATCTCAAGCTCTTCAGGTAACCGCGCCAATATGTCACCCAAGGGCTCTTCCAGATAGCCATTGTCATCCAGAGCGTCGATCAATAACTCGACCAGTGCGCGGTCACGCCGATTATCAAGCGTCACGGAGAGCTGCTCGAGCAGATGCTCGCGCAAGGTAGTCTGGTGTGCTTCAAGTTGTGGGCGTGCATTGTCGTCTTCAGGTGCCTTGGCGGTGCGCGCGACATCGTCGAAGCTCCAATCTGCATCGCCGGCGGGTGCTGCGTCATCGCCGCTGCCACCCGATAGTTCATCCGGGGATTCGGCGCGAGCTTCGCTATCGCCCTCCGTCGCCGTGGCTGGCGTGCTCGGTGCTGTACTGATGGCACCATCACTCAGCAAACGTACCGAGTGATCGAGTGGATCGTCCAGCCGCTCAAGTAACGGGTTGTCACTTAGCATTTGCTCCAGCTCCTGATGCAGTTCCAGCGTGGACAGCTGTAGCAAGCGTATCGATTGCTGCAGCTGCGGCGTAAGCGCCAAGTGCTGTGAAACGCGGAGCTGAAGTGTCTGCTTCATGACTGTCCCGTTCTACATGCGGAAATGTTCGCCCAGATAGACGCGACGAACTGACTCATTAGCGATGATTTCATCCGGGCTGCCTGAGGCAAGTACGGCACCCTGATTGATGATGTAGGCACGATCGCAAATACCCAGCGTTTCTCGTACATTGTGGTCCGTGATCAATACGCCAATACCGCGCGCTTTTAAAAAGCGCACGATTCGCTGTATTTCGATCACGGCAATCGGGTCAACGCCTGCGAAGGGCTCGTCAAGCAGGATAAAACGCGGCCGCGTCGCCAACGCGCGCGCAATTTCAACGCGACGACGCTCACCACCTGACAAGGACAACGCCGGATTGTCACGCAGGTTTTCAATCTGCAGCTCAGCTAACAACGTGTCCAGACGTTGCTCGATTTCCTGCGCCGGCAGTGGTTTACCCTCAAGCTTCTGCAGTTCCAACACCGCGCGAATATTGTCTTCTGCGGTCAGCTTGCGAAACACCGAGGCTTCCTGCGGCAAGTAGGAGAGGCCACGCTGCGCACGCTTATGAATCGGGAGCTCGGCGATGCTCTCGCCATCCAGCAAAATCTGTCCCCCTTCCGAGGGTACCAAGCCAACGATCATGTAAAACGATGTCGTTTTACCTGCGCCATTCGGCCCCAACAGACCAACTACTTCACCGCTGGCGAGATCGAGCGACACATTGTGAACCACCTGTCGCGCGCCGTAACTTTTCTGCAGGCCGCGCACGTGGAGCAGGCTGTCTGCCTTATTTATCATCGCCTTTGATTTCTTTTTCGCGCGGTTGGATCACGGCACGCACGCGACCTGCGCCGGGCTTGCTTTCGCCACTAGCGGTGTTGTTCGCCGTGTAAAACTCGGCACGCGTGTCGTAAGAGATGTACTCGCCTTCTACTTCATCGGTGATCTTGCTGCCATCAAGCATTTTCACCTTGGACCGTTTGAACAACTTTGCGATTTCAGTTTTTGTGTCGTACTCGATGCGATCCGCTGCGTAGCCTTCCATCCAGAGATCTTTGCCACCATCGCGTTTCTGACGGAAAGTTGCAACGCCGCCCGATGGCGCGAACAAGGTGCCAAACTGGTATCCCGCGCTATCTTTTTTCAATACGAGTTTTTCGCCATGCATGACCAGCGTGCCGCGCGTCACCACCACATTGCCGATGAATGTATTTAGCTGCTTGGATTCATCGTAGAACATCTGATTCGCTTCGATGTTGGTGGGTTTATCGCGATCTGCACGCTCGGCAAGCGCATGGCCGGTAAGCACATACATCAACATCGAGATGATCAGATGGCTACGGATAGATGGATAGACAGGCTTCATCGACGCATCCGTTCAGGAGGTAAATAAATAGCGTTGACTGCGCTATGCAGCGCAAGTGTTTGTTGTTTGCTGTTAGCGGTCATGCCTATGCCCTTGAGTGTAGTGCTGCCTTGCTGAGCCTGCACTGGGCGGTGAGTTTTGGCGATTTCCTGGTTAGGCAAGATGAGCATGTAGTCAGAGGTCACGATCAGCTCATCGCCGGGCCCATCAACCGGGCGTCTCAGCACCACATGGTCGTACAGATGAAATTCGCTTCGATCTACATTGGTGCTGGCGGTATCCGAGCTGACGATCATGTTCGGTCGGTCGGCTGAGTAGCGGGTCATGCGAAAGTCTTCGACGACGGTCTCATTACGGTCGGGGTAATGTGACAGTCGTTCTCCCTCGACCAGATAGTCTGCGCTGCTACCGCCACGCGCTGCGGTATAGCGAAACTGATGCATGGTGTAGTCGGGTAAGCCGCGCTGGGCGGGCTGTGCCGCCCCGGGCTCCGATTGCTCCATCTTTTTCAGCAGCCAGAAACTTCCGGCGGCCAGTGCCAGCATCAAAGCGAGCGTAAGTACAGCCCCTCGGCGTGGACGAAGTTCGTCGATCATGCAAGGTACGGCGCAAGCACCGCCTCATAATTGCCTTGGGCACGCAGGATGAAATCGCAAACTTCGCGCACCGCGCCGTGACCACCATGTGAATTTGCCACCCAATGTGCGCGAGCCCTGACTTCCGGATGGGCGTTCGGTACGCTGGCGCAAAAGCCGACCCGGGTCATGACCGGTAAATCTACGAAGTCATCGCCCATATAGCCACACTGCGCAGCGACTAAATCGGTTTTTTTCAGTAATTGTTCGAAAACAGCGCGCTTGTCATTGACGCCCTGCTGTACCAAAGCGATACCCAGATCGGCAGCGCGACGAGTAACAATATTTGACTCGCGCGCGCTGATGATCGCAACGCGCACGCCGCACTGCTGCAGCAGTTTGATACCGTGGCCGTCTAGCACATTGAAGGTTTTGATGATTTCACCGTGCTCGCCATAGCGCAAGCCGCCATCAGTCAGCACGCCATCGACATCGAAGATCATCAGCTTGACCTGCTGGGCGCGCTCCTTGGCCAGGTAATCCGCTGTCGTGCTCATCAAATCACTTTCGCGCGGGTGAGGTCATGAATATGCAGCGCACCGATCAACGTGCCATCACTCTCTGTGACCAGTACCTGGTTAATGCGGAAATCTTCCATCAACTCGACTGCTTCTACCGCCAACTGTTCCGGCCCCAGCACACGTGGGTTTGCATTCATGACCTCGCGGATGGGCGTGCGAGAAAAATCTTTGCCGAGTTCAATCAGTCGCCGCAAGTCACCATCGGTAAAGATACCAATCACCTTGGCATGTTGATCAACAATGGCTGTCATGGCCATGCCCTTGCGAGTGACTTCGAGCAGGGCCTGCGGCAACAATAGATCGGGGCCGACGCTGGGGATCGCATCACCTGTTCGCATCACGTCGCGCACATGGGTGAGTAGTCGACGGCCGAGTGCACCACCAGGGTGTGAGCGAGCGAAATCCTCTTCACGAAAACCGCGTGCATCGAGTAGTGCAACAGCGAGCGCGTCGCCTAGCGCGAGCGTGGCAGTGGTGCTGGCGGTAGGCGCCAAGTTGAGCGGGCAGGCTTCACGCACGACGCCGACATCAAGATGTACATCGGCCAGCGTGGCGAGTGTGGACTGCGGGCGGCCGGTCATCGAGATCAGTTTGGCGCCAATCCGTTTGATGACCGGCACGATGGCTAGCAACTCTTCCGATTCGCCCGAGTTGGAAATCGCAATCACGGCATCGGCTTCGGTCACCATGCCGAGGTCGCCATGTGCTGCCTCGGCGGGGTGTACGAACAAGGCGGGTGTGCCGGTTGAGGCCAACGTGGCGGCGATCTTGCGGGCGATGTGGCCTGATTTGCCCATGCCGGAGACAACCACGCGGCCGCTGCAAGCGAGTAGCAGCGCGACTGCGCGCGCAAATACATCATCAGCACTGTCTGAAAGTCGAGCTTTCAGCGCGATTATGGCCTCGGCCTCGATCTCCAGCGTTTGCCGGGCCAATTGCAGCGAGCGTAACGCTGCGACGTTATCAAAATGTTTCGACGAACTTTTCTGATGCGTTACACTCATGCTCAGAGTATAGCCCAATAAACAAAGCAAAAAACCTGCCAGACGTAAGATTTCTTCACGTCGCTTCGCAGGTTCAATTACCCGAACCCAGCCAACGACTGATGCACTCTGCGCTCGAACTCACGCTCATCCTGCTGATTGCGGCAGTGCTCGGCGTAGTTGCGTTCCGCATGCTGCATTTGCCGCCGATGCTCGGCTATCTCACGGTGGGTGTATTGATCGGACCGCACGCGCTTGGCCTGGCATCGCAGAGCGCAACCACGCACACGCTCGCCGAATTTGGTGTGGTGTTCCTGATGTTCTCGATTGGTTTGGAGTTTTCGCTACCGAAGCTGAAGGCCATGCGCCGCAATGTGTTTGGGCTCGGTACGGCGCAGGTCGGTTTGACTATTCTGATGTCCATGGCGGGCGTCGCGTTGCTCGCACCTTTGCTGCCGCAATATTTTGAGATGAGCTTAGGTGCGGCATTTGCGATTGGTGGTGCGTTGTCGATGTCATCGACCGCAATTGTGCTGAAGCTGCTGACTGAAAAACTCGAACTTGAGAGCGAGCATGGTCGACGCATCACGGCGATTCTGTTGTTTCAAGATCTGGCAGTCGTGCCGCTACTGATCCTGATTCCGGCGCTTGGTAACCCGGGTGCGGACATGGTCGAAGACCTTTCCAAGGCTGCCCTGAAAGCAGTGTTCGTACTAGCGCTGCTGCTGTCATTTGGTCAGGTCTTGTTACGGCGCTGGTTTCAAATTGTGGTGCAGCGGCGATCGCCTGAATTATTCATGCTGAATCTGTTGCTGATCACGCTTGGCGCCGCATGGATTACGGAAGTCGCCGGCTTATCACTTGCATTGGGCGCATTCATCGCCGGCATGCTGATCTCGGAAACCGAGTACCGCTTGCAAGTTGAAGAAGATATCAAGCCATTCCGAGATGTTTTGCTCGGTCTGTTTTTCATCAGTGTTGGCATGATGCTCGACATGGCGCTGGTGTTGAATAATTTTTTACTTGTACTGGCGCTGCTGTTGATACCTTTTGCGCTGAAGTTTGGTTTGATTGCTGTTGTCGCCCGTTGGTTCGGCGCTTCATCCGGTGTGGCGATTCGTACCGGTCTCGGCTTGGCACAGGGTGGCGAGTTCGGCTTCGTCTTGTTGAACGAAGCAGGCGCATTAAAGCTGATTGATCCGGGTTTCGTGCAATTGATTCTGGCGGCGATGGTGCTGTCGATGCTCGCCACACCATTTATTTTGGCGAACGCTGATCGTATCGTGATGCGCCTGTCGCGTAACGAATGGATGCAACAGTCGCTGGCGTTGACCTCGCTCGCAGCGCGCACCATGAGCGATGAAAAGCACGTCATCATCGCAGGCTTCGGACGAACCGGTCAAAGCATCGCCAAGGTGCTGGAGGAAGAAAACATTCCTTATCACGCGCTGGATCTTGATCCGCAACGGGTACAAGAGGCACAAGCCGCTGGTGCCCGTGTCTCGTATGGCGACACGTCGCGTCGAGAGAGTTTACTGGCCGCCGGCATTCATCGCGCTGCAGTCATGGTCGTGACTTACGCCGATACGCAAGCAGCATTGAAGACGCTTCATTTCGCCAATGAGTTGGCACCCAATCTGCCCGCGATTGTGCGCAGTATTGACGATACGGATCTCGAGAAGCTTCGTGCAGGTGGCGCCGATGAAGTGGTGCCTGAAACCATAGAGAGCAGTTTGATGCTGGCCTCACAAACCCTGTTAATGCTCGGTATTCCACTGAGTGAAGTGGTGCAGCGTGTGCAGCGTGTGCGTGGCGAGCGCTATGCCTCGTTGCGTGGCTACTTCCATGGGCAGGGCGACGCCCCTGATGACGAGCATCACCTGCACGTACGTCTGCATTCGGTGCCAATACGCGAGCGCGCAGCGGCGATCGGCCGTATCTTTTCTGAGCTCGCGCTATCTGATTTGGGCGCAGAGGTCACTGCGGTCAGACGTGGCAAAAGCCGTCTTTCCTTCTCTCCGGATCTGAAGTTGGAGGCCGGTGACGTTGTGGTCCTACGAGGCACTGCCGAGGCAATCGAGCGCGCAGAAAAGCGTTTGCTGTGAGCAGGTAGCCCCATGGACGTGCTCAGCCGAATTGTCGGCATCATCCTGCCGGTTTTTTTGATTATCGCCGCAGGTTATGGCTACGCTCGGTTTCGCGGCGAACAGGTCACCGAGGATATGGCCGGACTCAGCCGCGTCAATGTCGAGTTGTTGTCGCCAGCGCTGTTGTTCTCCGCATTGGCATCCCAAGACTTCGACTTGTTCGCCAACTTGCCACTGATTTCTGCAGGCTTGCTGATTTCGCTGGGCTCAGGACTACTTGCCTGGCCGATTGCGCGTCTGTTCGATTACGACCCGCGTACTTTTGTGCCGCCAATGATTTATAACAATTGCGGTAATATGGGCGTGCCGCTGGCCGTGCTGGCGTTCGGTGCATCTGCGCTGTCAGAAGCGATTGCGATGTTCGTCGCGAGTACCTTGGTGTATTTCACGATCGGGGTTTGGATTATCGAGAGCTCTCGCAAGGGTCCTCGTTTGTCGATGCGACGCACGCTAGCTAATCCCATGATCATGAGCGTGCTGCTGGGGATATTATTTGCAGCGTTTCGAATTCCGCTGCCGACCATGCTGTTGCAAGCGATGCGCATGTTGGGCGAAGCATCAATACCGGTGATGCTGATCGCGCTAGGCGTACGTATGGTGGATGTCAGCTTCGCACATTGGCGGATTGGCCTGATCGGCGCGATCGTCTGTCCCCTCTCCGGGCTTGCTGCTGCATGGGGTATTGATCAATGGCTTGCGCTAAACGAGATGCAGCGCGGGCAGATGTACCTGTTTGCATCGCTGCCACCGGCGGTATTCAGCTTCATGATCTCAACCGCTTACAAGCAGGAGCCTGACAAGGTGGCAGCAATCGTCATGCTTGGTAATTTGGCTGCAATCTTGTTTGTACCGCTTGGACTTTGGATCGGTATTAAGTGACGTTACCCGGCCTGATCAAGGCTGGCCTGCCCACTCATGCAATGTGCTGTTGCCCCCGAGTTGCTATGCAAATCTGTTATCGGCGAACTGCTTCAGGCGCGCTTGCGTTCCTTTTTTTGGAACAGCATGTTGGCCAGGTATCGGCCCGTAAAACTGGCAGGATTTTTCGCCACATCCTCAGGCGTCCCCGCTGCGATGATTTGTCCGCCACCTGCACCACCTTCGGGGCCGAGATCAATAATCCAATCAGCAGTTTTGATCACGTCGAGGTTATGTTCAATGATGACGATGGTATTGCCTTGGTCGCGCAAGCGGTGAATCACTTTGAGCAGTAAATCGATGTCATGAAAATGTAAACCAGTGGTTGGCTCGTCCAGGATATACAAGGTGCGTCCGGTGTCACGCTTGGATAGCTCGAGTGATAACTTGACACGCTGCGCTTCGCCACCGGAAAGCGTGGTTGCACTTTGCCCGAGTCGGATATAACCAAGCCCCACGTCCAATAACGTTTGTAATTTACGTGCGATTAAGGGCACCGGCTTGAAAAACTCGAAAGCATCTTCAACCGTCATGTCGAGCACATTCGAGATATTCTTGCCTTTGTACTGCACTTCGAGTGTTTGGCGGTTGTAGCGCTTGCCATGACAGACATCGCAGGGTACGTAAACGTCCGGCAAAAAGTGCATCTCAACCTTGAGTACACCATCACCTTGGCACGCCTCGCAGCGGCCACCTTTGACGTTGAATGAGAACCGGCCGGCCGAATAACCTCGCTCGCGCGCTTGCGGTACGGTCGAGAACAGTTCTCTGATCGGTGTGAAGACGCCGGTATAGGTAGCGGGGTTGGAGCGTGGCGTACGGCCTATCGGCGCCTGATCAACCGCGATAACTTTATCGAAATGCTCCAGGCCGGTGATACTGTCATGTTCCGCCGGCTCGGCTTGCGAGCCATACAGATGGCGCGCCAGCGCGTGATACAAGGTATCGTTCACCAGGGTGGATTTGCCCGAACCCGAAACACCGGTGACACAGATTAGCAAGCCGACGGGCAGCGTTAGATCAACCTGTTTCAGGTTATTCCCCGCCGCACCACGAATCACAAGCTGCCGTTTACTGTCCGGCGCGGTGCGCTGCGCCGGTATCTCGATCATGCGGGTGCCATTGAGATATTGCGCAGTGAGTGAATTTCGGTTTCTCAAAATGTCCTGCAGACTGCCTTGGGCAATCACTTCGCCACCGTGAACGCCTGCGCCAAGTCCCATGTCGACGATGTGGTCAGCACAGCGAATCGCATCTTCATCATGCTCAACCACTAACACAGTGTTGCCCAGGTCGCGTAGATGCTTCAGGGTCGAGATCAGTCGATCATTGTCGCGCTGATGCAGTCCGATGGATGGCTCGTCGAGCACGTACATCACACCAGTCAGGCCGGAGCCTATTTGTGAAGCGAGTCGAATTCGTTGCGCTTCGCCACCCGATAGCGTGTCGGCGCTACGGGCCAGCGACAGATAATCTAGACCCACGTTATTCAAAAAGCGTAATCGCGCGACGATTTCCTTGATGATGCGATCTGCAATATCTTTCTTCGCACCTTTGAGTGTCAGTTGCTCGAAAAACGCCAGTGCATCACGGAGTCGCAAATCGGCTACTTGAAAGATAGCGCGTCGCTGCGCACCATGACCGACCATCACATGACGGGCCTCGACACGCAGACGTGCGCCGTGGCACTCAGGACATTGCTTTTCATTGATGAATTTGGACAGTTCTTCCTTGACCGCCATCGAGTCGGTCTCGTGGTAGCGTCGCTCAAGATTGTTCACCACGCCTTCAAAGGTATGCTCTCGGATGACGGTGCGACCACGTTCGTTGATGTAAGCAAATGGGATTTTTTCTTTCCCCGAGCCGTACAGTACGACCTGCTGCGCATCTTTGCGCAGGTTTTCGAATGGCGCATCGATATCGAATTCATAGTATTTCGCCAGCGAGGACAGCATGGTGAAATAAAACTGATTGCGGCGATCCCAACCCTTGACCGCGCCCGATGCGAGCGACAAGTTGGGAAAGGCGACAATCCGTTTCGGGTCAAAGAATTCAATATGGCCTAGCCCGTCGCACTCGGGGCAGGCGCCCATTGGATTGTTAAAGGAGAACAGTCGTGGCTCGAGTTCCTGCAGCGAGTAGCCGCAGATCGGGCAGGCGAATTTGTTGGAAAAGACTTGCTCTTTACCGCTATCCATTTCCAACGCAATCGCGCGGCCCTCGGCGAGACGTAGCGCTGTTTCGAAACTTTCTGCCAGCCGTTGCTTGAGATCGACACGAAGTTTCAGTCGGTCGACCACGACATCTATGGTGTGCTTCTCGTTTTTTTTCAGCTTGGGCAGTGCATCGGCTTCGTAGATGCGGGCGGTACCCGTGCCGCTTTGTATGCGAAAGCGCACAAAACCCTGTGCCTGCATTTGCTCGAGCAGATCCAAGTGCTCGCCTTTACGATTGGCAATCACCGGCGCCAAAATCATCAGCTTGGTGTCTTCGGGCATCGCCAGCGCCGTATCGACCATTTGCGACACCGATTGCGCTGCCAACGGATTTTCCGGATGGTCCGGGCAATGCGGGGTGCCAACGCGCGCATACAACAGCCGTAGGTAATCATGAATCTCGGTGACCGTACCGACCGTAGAGCGCGGGTTGTGCGAGGTGGCTTTTTGCTCGATCGAGATCGCAGGTGACAAACCTTCAATCAAATCGACGTCAGGTTTTTCCATCAATTGCAGAAACTGGCGTGCATACGCGGACAATGATTCAACATAGCGCCGCTGACCTTCAGCATACAAGGTGTCAAACGCCAATGAGGATTTGCCGGAGCCCGACAAGCCGGTAATCACAATCAGCTTGTCGCGCGGCAGATCCAGGCTGATGTTTTTCAGGTTGTGGGTGCGAGCGCCCCGAATGCGAATTTCTTCCATCTGGCTTGTCTTTGGGTGACCAAGTGCAGCACTTTTTGAAAATGCTTGCCTCGGTGAGTGCGGGTTAACCTGTTACTATAACTGGTTTTAAAATTCTGCTGACGACCCGTTCACCGTCCGCATCAAGCGGCACCTCAGTTGGTCCTTCATGTCTTTTGCCTCAGCAGCCAAACCTGACCGCATGAGCCCCACCGAGATCTGGGCATCGGTATCGCTGGCCTCGATATTCGGCTTGCGGATGCTCGGTTTGTTCCTGATTCTTCCGGTGTTCGCGGTGCACGCCAAGTCGATGCCCGGCGGCGAAGACGCCATGTTGGTCGGCTTGGCCATGGGCATGTATGGCTTGACCCAGGCGATCGGCCAAATTCCATTTGGTATTGCATCTGATCGCTTTGGTCGCAAGCGCATCATCGTGATCGGCTTGGTGCTATTTGTCATCGGGTCTTTGATTGCGGCGATCGACACCCATGTGGTTTGGGTCATCATTGGCCGGGCGGTGCAGGGCGCGGGTGCGGTATCGGCCGCGGTGACCGCGCTGATTGCAGACTCAACACGCGACGAACATCGAACCAAGGCGATGGCCTTGGTCGGTGCCTCAATCGGCTTGACCTATGCTGCGTCGCTGGTGATGGCGCCGCTGATGTATGCCGCGATTGGAATGCGCGGGATGTTTGTTTTTGTGGCAGCGCTGGCTGCGCTGGCGATTGCCGTGGTGCTGTTCATCACGCCCAAGGCGCCGCCGCGCTCACCCGAACGTGCGCCGTTCATGCAGGTGCTGAACG
>Ga0194130_10006302_pt1 | contig 13823 bp, 18 predicted proteins | sample TA2KigsurfametaG_FD_160084 | JGI IMG/M metagenome (GOLD analysis project Ga0194130, IMG submission 160084) | Freshwater microbial communities from Lake Tanganyika, Tanzania - TA2015050 Kigoma 12 surface | ecosystem: Environmental > Aquatic > Freshwater > Lake | place: Tanzania: Lake Tanganyika... | reverse complement strand
TCTTCTCCAACCTCGCCAGCAGCGATCTCGCCGCCGTCGAGCGCCTCGGCAATCAGCTCACCCTGCGCTTCTCCTCCGGCTCCCAGCTCTCCGTCGCCAACCAGTTCTCCGCCGCCGCCTACCGCGTCGATGCCTTCCGCTTCGCGGACGGCTCCCTCTGGGGACACAGCGATCTGTTTCAGAGCCTTCTCATCGCCGGGGCCACCAACGGCAACGACAGCCTCGGCGGCTTCTCCGACACCCCCAACCGCATCGACGGTCTCGATGGCCACGACACCCTCAGCGGCGGACCCCTCGCCGACCGGCTCAGCGGCGGTTCAGGCAACGATCAGCTCTGGGGCCGCGACGGCAACGACCTCCTCGATGGCGGTGCCGGCAACGACTATCTCGACGGCGGCATCGGCAACGACACCCTCATCGCCGGGGGCGGCAACGACACCCTCAGCGGCGGCTACGGCAGCGACACCTTCCACATCGGCGGCTCCCTCTTCCGCACCCTGATCAGCGATCACGACATCACTCCCGCCAAGCGCGACGAGGTGATCTTCTCCAACCTCGCCAGCACCGATCTCGCCGCCGTCGAGCGCCTCGGCAATCAGCTCACCCTGCGCTTCTCCTCCGGCTCCCAGCTCTCCGTCGCCAACCAGTTCTCCGCCGCCGCCTACCGCGTCGATGCCTTCCGCTTCGCCGATGGCTCCCTCTGGGGGCACAGCGAACTGCTCAGCCGCGTGCAGCTGATCGGCTGAACCTTCCTACACCCAACGCCCCCCGCTGCCCCGCCCTCAGGCCGCGGCCCCCGCCGCCAGCCACTCCGCCAACCCCTGGCGCGGCTGATCCGCGCGGCTGGTGATCTCCACGATCCGCCCCACCGAGGCCGGCGCCTCCAGCGCATCGAGGCACACCCGCGCCACCAGCCGCCGCGGCAGGCTGCCCTCCTCCTGCCCGCCCGGCCCGCTGAACACCACCCCCTGCTGTTCAATCCCCTCCTCCGCTTCCTTGAGGCCGCCCGGGCGCACCACGGTCCAATCCAGGCCGCTTTCCGCCAGCCAGCGCTCGCCCAGGCCCTTCCACACCAGGATCAGGCCAAACAGATTGAGCGGATGCAACAGCCGGCCGCTGCACAGCGAGCTCACCAGCACCAGCCGCTTCACACCAGCCGCCCGGCAAGCCGCCACCTGATCGCGGATCGCCAGCGCATCCACCTTCAGCGGCCCCAGCAGATCCACCGATGGCCGCGCCCCGGTGGCGATCAGCAGGGCTTCACAGCCCTCCAGCGCCCGCTGCAGCGCCGCCCCGTCGCTCAGCTCCAGGCGCACGATCTCCGCGCCCTTCAACCCCTCGGGCAGCGCTGAGCCCGGCCGCAGGATCGCCCGCACCGCCAGCCCCCGGCCGAGCGCCTCCTCCACCACCCGCCAGCCGGTCTTCCCGGAAGCACCGCTCACGGCGATGCGGCGAACGGCAGCGCTGGGGTCGACAGCGGCGCTGGCGGAGGACGACTCGGCCATGGGGAGCTCAACACAAGCGATGGCGTGATCGTATGCAGCACAGGCCCCCAGCCGCCGGCTCAGCGCCCACACCCGCCGCCGCCAGCCGAGCTCCTGATCGCCGCGCGTTCCTGGCCGCAGCTCTCCAGCGCCTCCAGGCAGCGGCCATCGTGCTTGCCGGCCGCCACCATCTCCCGCAGGATCGCCAGCGCCTCCGCATCGGCCAGCGCTTGTTTGTAGGGACGCTCCTGGGTGAGCGAGTCGTAGATATCGGCCACCGCCACGATCCGCCCCGCCAGGCTCACCGCCTCACCCCGCAGACCGCGCGGATAACCACTGCCATCGAGCGCCTCATGGTGGTGCGCCACCACCTCCGGCAGCACCTGCACGGCCGGCACCTCGCTCAGATGCAGCACCTCCAGCACCCGCTCGATCAACGCCATGCCCAGCACCCCATGGCTGCGCATGATCCGTTGCTCCTTCGCATCGAGGCCCGCCAGCTTGAGCAGGATCCGATCCGGGATGCCCACCTTGCCCACATCGTGCAGCGGCGCGAAGCTCGCCAGCAGCGCCGCGTAGCCGGCCGGCAGCGGCCAGGCACGCTCCAGCGCCGAGGCGATCAGGCCGCAGTACTGAGCCACCCGGCGCAGATGGCAGCCGGTGGCGGGGTCGCGCAGCATCACCATCTCGGCCACCAGCGCCAGGGTGGCCTGGAGATCGGCGAGGGGCGCGGCAGGCGGCAGGGATCTCGGCACGGCGCGGCGCGGCTGCGGTCCCGTCGCTGCCCCGCAACCTAATCAGCCTGCCCCGGCTCCGCCCAGCCACCACGGCCACAGCCACCTCCACCACGGGAGCTCCCCCTGGGCTCTCGCCGCCCGCAGGACGCCGGACCCCGCGCTCGATAGGCTGATACCATGGGCCATCAGGTTGTTGCCATCGAGCACCTCAGCGTCCGCCGCGACGGCGAGACGGTGCTCGATGACGTAAGCTTTCGCCTCCCCTCCGAGACCGACACCGCCCTGGTGGGCCCGAACGGCGCCGGCAAGAGCACCCTCGTGCAGGCGTTGCTCGGCATCCTGCCCCGCAGCGGCGGCAGCATCACCCTCCTGGGCCAGCCCCTCAGCCCCTTAGGCCACCTGCCGGAAGCCACCCGCCGGCAGATCGCCTACCTCCCCCAGACCCTCTCCCTGCGCGGCCGCTTGCCGCTGGCCGTGGGCGATTTCGTGGGGCTGGGCTGGGATCCCTCCGGCCTTTCCCTGCCCTGGCGCACCGGCCGCGGCCGCGCCGACGCCGTGGCGGCCGCCCTGCGCCGCACCGATGCCGCCGCCCTGGCATCCCGCCTGCTCAGTGATCTCTCGGTGGGTCAGCTCAAGCGGGTGCTGCTCGCCTTCTGCCTGGTGCGCCCCCGGCGTCTGCTGGTGCTCGATGAGGCCCAGGCCGGCCTCGACAGCCAGGCCAGCGAGCACTTCCACACCCTCCTCTACGACCTGCGCCGCAGCGAGGGCTGGACCATCCTGCAGGTGTCGCACGATCTGGCGATGGTGCGCCGCAACTGCGATCACGTGCTCTGCCTAAACCGCAGCCTGCGCTGCTCCGGCAGCCCCGATCACGCCCTCAGCGCCGCCCAGCTCGAGCGCCTCTACGGCCCCGGCTTCGTGGCCTACCACCACCACCATCCGAGCGGGCCGGCCAGCCGATGAGCGAGGCGCCGGCGGCACTCGCCGACCTGCTGCAGCTGCCCTTTCTGCAGCGCGCTCTGCTCGCCGGCCTGCTCACCGGCGCCCTCGGCGGCCTGCTCGGCAGCGTGGCGGTGCTGCGCCAGCTCTCCTTCTTCAGTGATGCCCTCGGGCACTCCGCCCTGCTCGGCATCACCACCGCGCTGCTGCTGGGCCTCAACCCCACGCTCGTGCTGGTGCCCTTCGCCGTGCTCTTTGCCCTGGCGGTCGACCGGCTGGCCCGCCGCAGCCGCCTGCCCACCGATGCGCTGCTGAACATCGTGTATTCCTCCTCCCTCGCCCTGGCGATGCTGGCCCTCAGCCGCCTGCGCTCCTTCCAGGGCGGCATCGAGCAGCTCCTCTTCGGCGACATCCTCGGCGTGGGCTGGTGGGATCTGGCCCTGCTGCTGCTGCTCCTGCTCGGCTGCGGCGCCGCCCTGCTGCTCAACCGCCGCAGCCAGATCCTGCTCACCCTCGATGAATCGCTCGCCATCTCACGCGGGGTCGCCGCCGGCCAGCAGCGGCTGCTGTTTCTGGTGCTGCTGGCGGTGGTGGTGGCGATCTCGATCAAGGCGGTGGGGGTGCTGCTGATCAGCGCCTTCGTGGTGATCCCCGCCTGCGCCTCCCGGCTGCTCAGCCGCGGCTTCAACCACTACGTGCTGCTCGCCGCGGGCCTGGGGGCCTTCTGCGCCGTGGCCGGCCTGCTGCTCTCCGCCCTGCTCAATCTCCCCTCCGGCCCCGCCGTGGTGGGCGTGCAGCTCGCCGCCTTCCTGCTCGCCCTGGCGATCGCCCCGCGCGGCAGCGGCCAGGCGCCCTGAATCAGGGCCCTGCCAGCGGCGCACCGAAGGCGGTGGGCTGAGCCTGCAGCCAGCGCAGCGTGGCGCGATCAGCGCTGGAGGGGCGCAGCACGGGCCGCGCTCCGGCACTGACCGCCAGGGCATCGGCCGGATCGCTGCTGTGCCCCCAGAGCCCGAAGCCATGGCCCAGTTCGTGCACGGCGGTGGCCTGCAGGGCCTCCGCTCGCTGCCCCGGACCTATCAGCAGTTCCACCGCCGGCTCCAGCCGCCAGAGTCCGGGCTCGCGCTCCACCTCCCGCAGCCGCAGCAGGGCGCGGCCATGGCTGGCGCGCTGGCGCCCATCGGGCCCCGCGGCCAGGGGTGGCCGCTGCCGCCGGATCCACAGCTGGGCCGCCGCCGGATCGCTCACCCGCACCAGCGGCAGCAGCTCCCCCCAGGCCTCTAGCGCCCCCTCCACCGCCTGCAGCCAGCGGCGCTGGAAGGGATCCAGTGGATTGCTGAGGGGTTCCACCCACAGGCACCAGCGATCGAGGCGCGGCCAGCCCAGGGCGGTGGTGCGCAGCGCCGCTGCATAGCCGGGAAGATTGGCCCGCTCCGACGCGGCCGGCAGCGCCGGTGCTGGCAGCTTCGGGGCTTGCTGAGCAGGGGCCGGCTGAGCCTGGGCCGGTGCGATCAGGGTGGCGGGTGCAGCCAGCCGCTCGCTGAGGAGCGGCCGACAGGGAGGCTCCATCGGCGCAGCCCCGGAAGCCGTGGGTTGCCTGGGCAGCGAGGGGCTGGCTGCTGCCTGCGCGGGCTGCTGGAGCGGGGTGGCGCACGATGGCATCACCCAGAGCCCTGGGAGGCCCAGGAAGCCAATCAGCAGACCTTGCCGCAGACCGGCCAGCCAGCGTGCGCATTCCCTGGAGTGGCCTGATGGAACGCTCGAGCAGGCAGGCCGAGGAGGCACCGGCTCAGGCGGAGGGCAGGCCGACACCGCGCGCCATCAGCGTGGCCAGCAGCGGCACCACCGCGAAGCCCACGAGCTCGATGTTGAGGATCCAGCGCAGGCGGTTGGCCAGGGCCTCGCTCACCTTGGGCAGCTCGCCCTTGCGCAGCGGAATCGCCCAGAGGATGTAGGTGATCGTGGGGTAGAGCGACAGGCCACCCACGGCCAGATAGGTGCCAACTTTCCACCAGAACAGGGGATTGCTGGTGTAGAAGTCCGATCCCTGGCCGAAATGCAGCACCCGGGCGATGCCGCTCAGCAGCAGGGCCAGGGCGGCGATGCCGTACACCACATCGGTGATCACCATCAGCACGGCGTCCTTGCGGTCGGGATCGGGGCGGATCAGCCGGCGCTCCAGCACCAGGGCACCGAAACAGAGCATGAAGCTCAGGTAGTGCACATAGGCCACGCCCGCACTGGCGAGTACGGGCCCGGAAGCGGGGAGAAGACCAGCCATCGAAGGCGCCGGAGAGCTGCGTTACTGCAGACCGTAGCGGGAAGCCCCGAGCACCCGTGCCGCCACCGACACGTCAGGCCAGCCCGAGCGCCCCACGAGCGGCGATGCGCAGGCAAGCGCGCCCTGGGGCCAGCGGGGAAAATGCACAGATTCTTGGCAGAAAAACAGGCGCAGATCGGCAGTAAAACAACGCGCAAGCGCCTGAGATGCGGCGCAAATCAGAAGAGATCGCGAAGCAAAAGCGAATCAAATCCGAAAGGCGGAAGCTTTTCTGTTGCTTTTAAGAAAAAGGTCAAAAAAGCCTAGGTTCAATACACTGTTGCATCCACCCCATGGCCAGTTCCCTCAGCGCCTTTCTGGGTGAGATCGGCCGTCACCAGCTGCTCACGCCCGAACAGGAGCTGACCCTGGGACGCAAGGTGCAGGCCATGATCGACCTCCAAGAGCGCTGCTCCCAGGCCGGTGGCAGTGGCCCGGCCTGCGACTTCGACGATCTCGAGCGCCGCACCCTGCGCACCGGTGAGCGGGCCAAGCAGCAGATGATCACCTCCAACCTGCGCCTGGTGGTGAATCTGGCCAAGCGCTACCAGGGCAAGGGCCTCGACCTGCTGGATCTGATTCAGGAGGGCACGATCGGCCTCACCCGTGCCGTGGAGAAGTACGACCCCACCCGCGGCCATCGCTTCAGCACCTATGCCTACTGGTGGATCCGCCAGGGCCTCAACCGCGCCCTCTCCACCCAGAGCCGCACGATCCGGATTCCCGTGAACGTGAACGAGAAGCTCACCCGCCTGCGCGCCGCCAAGGCCCGCCATCTGCAGGCCAATGGCGTCAATCCCTCCACCCGCGAGCTCGCCATCGCCCTCGATCTGCCCCGCGAGGAGGTGGAGGAGCTGCTGGGCTGCGAACTGCGCAGTGTGACCGTGAGCCTGCAGGGGGCGGTGCGCTCCAAGGCCGATCCCTCCGAGCTGGTCGATGTGCTGCCCAGCAATGAGATGCCTCCACTCGAGCGGGCTGAGCTGGCCGAGCGCAGCGATTCGGTCTGGACCCTGCTGGAGCGCGCCAACCTCACCCCCAAGGAGCGCACGGTGGTGATGCTGCGCTTCGGCCTCGACGGCAGCAACGAGTGGCGCACCCTCGCCGAGGTGGCGCGCCAGCTTTCCTGCAGCCGTGAGTACTGCCGCCAGGTGGTGCAGCGCGCCCTGCGCAAGCTGCGCAAGACGGGCATCGAATCGGGACTGGTGGAAAACTGAGCCCCGCCGGTGCTCCCCGGGGCCAGCCGCGGAGAACCGCACCGTCCGGGGGGACAACCGCCCTGGGTCCCTGCGGCCCATGCCCTGAGACTGACTCCGTTGTCGCCCCCGTGGCGCGCCCCCTGAGGAGAACACCATGTCCGCCGCTACCCAGGCCGCGGGCCCTAACGGCCAGACCAGCCTCCAGGCCGACGTGCTCGACGGCACGGCGGTCGATGAAGCCCTGCTGGTCCGGCTGCTGCGCCGTGCCGGCCGCACCATCGCCCGCCCCGCGCTCGAATGCTTCGAGATGCTGGTGGATGGCGGCACGCCTCATCAGGCGCGTCTCACCGTGCTGGCCGCACTCACCTACCTCCTGCTGCCGCTGGATCTGATCCCGGATTTCATCCCGGCCGCCGGCTTCAGCGACGACCTCGTGGCGCTCACCGCGCTGCTCGGCCTCTGCACACGGCACCTCACCCCCGCCATCCGCGGTCGGGCCCAGCGCAGACTGGACTTGTGGTTCCCCCAGCGCCGCTGAGCGGCGTCCGACGCCATGCCCTCCTCCAGCCCATCCCTCGACCACCAGCACCTGGAGGAGCTTGAGGCGTTTCTGAAGGACTGGCTGCGCCACAGCGGCCGCACCCAGGCGGACCTGAGGAGAGCTTTGCGGCTCTCCTCAATCCGCATGCCAGTGCTTCTGAAGGAACTGCAGCGCATCCATCAGCAGGAGGGCCTGGCGGCGCTGGCCGCAAAGCTCTGCTCGATCGAATCGCTATGGCAGATGGAAGAGGGCAGCGATGAAGCCTCAGCCGGCGGCGGCGAGGAATCCATGGCGCTCTCCTTCGGCCAGCTTGATCTGCTGCTCGAGGAGATCCGCCAGGAAAGCGATCGGCCATCTTGAGCTCCGCCCCGGCTGGGGCGGTTAGGTTGCGCTGTATCCAGGGAGCCTGGCTGCGCCAGCCGCACCCAGTTTCGCCGCTTTCCGCCATGACCCCCACCCCCCATCCCCAGGCCAGTGCCCGTCGGCCCCATGCCGTTGGTGCCCTGCTGGCCGCCCTGGCCCTGGGCAGCGCCAGCACGGCGCCGGCCCTGGCCCAGGTGCAGAACTTCCTGCTCAAGCCCGGCAGCAATGTGGGCCCCGCCACCGAGGTGAAGGCCACCGACTGCGTGACCAAGCCCGATGGCACGATCAGCTGCAACACCAAGCTGGTGAATCCGCCGGGCGATACCCCCGCCAAGCCGATCTACTCCCCATTCGAAAACTGAGCTCAGGGCCCAGCCGCCTCGGCGCCGCCAGCCTCGCTCCAGAACAGCACCAGCCACACCGTGCCGCTGCCGCCATCGCTGGCCTCGAGCCGGTGGCGGCGATGGGGGGCGATCCAGAGACTGTCGCCACGGTTGAGGTCGCGGGGCTCTTCTTCATCGGCGAAGCACAGGCGGGCGCTGCCCTGCAGCAGGCACAGCCATTCGTGCTCGCTCTGGTCGTACCAGAAGCCCGGCGGGCTGGAGGCCTGGCACGAATGGATCCGCTGCAGCCGCCACCCCGGTCCCGCACGCAGGGTTTCCTGGCGCTCCTCTCCCGATGCCGGCAGCGGACCGGAGAGGAGGTTGGCATCAGCGCTGCCCAGCCCCGGCCGCTCCCCCCAGCGCCGGCCGATGGCGAAACCCATGCGGGCCGCCAGATCCACCACCTGCTGGTGATGGCTGCAGGCCGCCAGCTCGGCGCGCAGCTCCGGATCCGCCTCAGCCATCGCCACGAAGGCATTGAGATCGCGGACCTTGGCGAGAAACAGCTGCAGATCGGCTTCGGCCATCGGCCCTCGGCGGCATCCGCCTCATCCTCGGTCTGGCCGTGCCTGCGCCCCGAGGGTCCAGGCTCAGGGCAGATCGCGCAGCATCCGCCAGCGCAGAAAGGCCACCCCCGCATAGCAGGCCGTTTCCTCGGCCTCCACGCTCCATCCCTGGCGCTCCAGCAGCGGCCGCGACAGCTGGCTGGCCTCCGTGCGCAGCCGCCGCACACCCCTGGCGGCCGCATGCTCCTGCAGGGCCTGCAGCAGGGCCGTGGCCCGGCCCTGGCGGCTGGAGCGACCGCGGCAGTAGAGCAGGGCCAGGCGATCGAGGGGATCGAGCAAGGCGAAGGCCTCGATGCGCGTCCCATCGGCCGCGGCGCAGCTCACCAGGCCATGGCCGCGCCGCAGCGCTTCGCTCAGGGCCTGCGAAGCGCTGGGATGATCGGCCCAGGCACGCACCTGGGCATCGCTGTAGAGCGCCCCTGCCTGGCTGAGCACCGCATCGCGGTACACCGCCGCCACCATCTCCAGATCGGTGGGCCGTAGTGGCCGGAGCCACACCCCGGCAGAAGGGTGTTCGCTGGGGACAGCTGAACGCATGGGGTGATCCAAGGGGCCTAGGGCTGCCGGCGGGGCCATGCAGCCGGGGATGCGTCGCCGGCATCGCTTCTAGCCTGGAACGCTCCGGTCGCATGTGGCGATGACAACCCCGCAGGCCCTGCCCTCCCAGGCCATATCAGCCCCGATGGGCTGGGCCAGGCGCCTCGCCGCAGCGCTCCTGCTGCTCGCCCTGGCCCTGGGCACCCTGCTCTGGAGCCCGCCGGCCTGGGGCGCGGGCCCCGATCCGGTAGTGCTGCAGCGCGGCGCGCGACTTTTCGACAACGATTGCGCGGGATGTCATGTGAACGGCGGCAATGTGATCCGCCGCACCAAGACCCTGCGCCGCCAGGACCTGCTGCGCGAAGGGGTGAAGAACGCTGCCGATGTGGCTCAGATCGCCGCCGAAGGCAAGGGGCAGATGTCGGGCTATGGCAAGGTTCTTGGCGATGGCGGCGCTGATGCTGTGGGCGCCTGGGTGTGGAAGCAGGCGGAGATGGGCTGGCCACGGCGCTGACGCTCTGCCGTGCCGGCACAGACGGGATTCGTGAGACAAGACAGCGGTTTTTCGGCACACTCCGACCTGTGACACGGCGATCAGTGTCCATCCCGAGATGTATCCGTCGCTGCTTCTCTTTAAATAAGGACTGGTGTGAGACCCTTTTCCCCCAATGACAATCAGCATTCGCAAGTCGGTGCTCCGCGGCCTGGGCGTGGCCGCCGCCACCGGCGGCGCCCTGCTCGGCGCCCCTGTGCTCGCCGCTCCTGAGGCTCCGATCGCCGCTCCCATCACCGTGGCCCAGGGCTTCGGCACCCCCGTGGAAGTGGTAATGGTTGAGTCCGTCAACGGCTGGTACCTCACCGTGGGTGCTGGTGCTGTATGGCCCAGTGATCAAAATATCCGGCTCCGCAATCCTTTGGCTTCAATTATTTCAAGTGGAGGAGGCCCTGTACCGCGTGGTGATTTCAGTACAAATGGCGGCTTTTCTGTCGATGGCGGCCTCGGCTACGACTTCGGCGCAATTCGGGCTGAATTGACATACGGATACAGTGCCCCAAGTTTTGAACGACTCTATGTTCCCAACTATAATTTTACCACATCTTTAGCCGGCAAGATCAATAAGAATGATATCATGGCAAGTGTCTACTGGGATGTGCTCCCGTTCAGCCGGTTCACGCCCTACATCGGTGGTGGCATTGGCTACACCAACCTCAGCACCCCGAACTTGAACCTAGATGGCTTCAATCTCGGCGGAGCGAACAAGGGCCTGTTCGGCTGGCAGGCCAAGGCTGGAGTGAGCTACGCATTGGCCTACAACTGGGATGTTTACGCTGAAGGCACCTATTCTGGAGCTGGTGGTTTCTCCACTCCTGATGCCAACTGGGGTAGTTACAACGACTTTGGCGCCAAGCTCGGTTTCCGCTACCGCTTTGCTCAGCCCGCCGTTGTAGTGGTTGCTCCGGATCCCGCACCAATCCCCGCTCCGGCTCCCGCACCAATCCCCGCTCCTGAGCCCGCCCCTGCTCCCGCTCCCGTGCGCGGCCTCTGGTGATCGCTTCCGGGAAGGCATCACGCCTTCCCACTTTCTTTGAGAACCGGCTGCGGCCGGTCCTTTTTTTGGGCTCTTGGAGCGGATATACCACAGGCCCTGATCCTCAGACTGGCCGTGAGTAGAACACCAGAAGGCCTGGGTTGCGAGCCAGGATTCCGTGATGGGTCCGAATGCTGAGTGGATTGCGACACGTTTGCGCACCTTGTCATGAATACGGCTGCCATGCGATCGGGGCCAACGTGGCCTTGCCTCATCAGAAGCTGAAGGAGAAGGAATCAACAATGCTGACGATGTGACTGGAATCTCCGGCTGCAAAGGGCAAAAGCGGGGCGACGAAAGGTTTTGAGCCAGTGAGGACCTGTGCCACGGCGATCAATGTCCATCCCGAGATGTATCCGTCGCTGCTTCTCTTTAGACAATCACTGGTGTGAGAACCTTTTCCCCAATGACCAACAGCATTCGCAAGTCGGTGCTCCGCGGCCTGGGCGTGGCCGCCGCCACCGGCGGCGCCCTGCTCGGCGCCCCTGTGCTCGCCGCTCCTGAGGCTCCGATCGCCGCTCCCATCACCGTGGCCCAGGGCTTCGGCACCCCCGTGGAAGTGGTAATGGTTGAGTCCGTCAACGGCTGGTACCTCACCGTGGGTGCCGGCGCTGTGTGGCCCTCGAGCCAGAGCTACAACACAGTGGGCGGCTCCCAGTGGAACCGTTTCACCCAGCTGCCCTACGGCGATGTCGGCTTCGGTGGCGGCTTCTCCATCGACGGCGGTATCGGCTACGACTTCGGCGCGATCCGCACCGAACTGACCTACGGCTACTCCGCCCCCAGCTTCAACACCCTCAACTACAGCAACACCGGTGTGAACTGGGCCAACTCCAGTGACATCTCCGGCAAGATCAACAAGAACGACATTCTTGCCAGCGTCTACTGGGACATCATCCCCTTCAGCCGCTTCACCCCCTACATTGGTGGTGGTATCGGTTACACCAACCTCAGCACCCCCAACGTCAACATCAACAGCCTCAATGCCGGTGGTGCCAACAAGGGTCTGTTCGGCTGGCAGGCCAAGGCTGGCGTGAGCTATGCCCTGGCTTACAACTGGGATGTGTATGCGGAAGGTACCTACTCTGGCACCCCTGGCTACAGCACCGAGTACGTGAAGTTCGGCAGCTACGACGACTTCGGCGCCAAGCTTGGCTTCCGCTATCGCTTCGCCCAGCCCGCCGTTGTGGTTGTGGCCCCGGCTCCCGCCCCGGCTCCCGCTCCGATGATCCCCGCTCCCGAGCCCGCCCCGGCTCCCGCTCCCGTGCGCGGCCTCTGGTGATCGCTTCCGGGAAGGCATCACGCCTTCCCACCTTCCTTCAGGACCGGCTGCGGGCGGTCCTTTTTTTATGGCCGAACGACCCGGCTGGGCCCCCCGGGCGCCCTTCGGCATCGCCCCCGCCCCGGCGGCAGCTCAGAAGGCCTGAATCCAGGGGTACACGGCCACGTCGGTCCAGATGCCCTGACGCCAGTAGATGTCGCCTTTCACGAGCGCCTCCACCGCCGCCTGATCCTCGGCCTCGTAGATGCCGAACACATGGGTGCTGCCCTCGGTGGGTCCGAGGGTGAGCAGCACACCACGCTCCTTCTGCTGGCGCAGGCCCGCCAGGTGCTCGTCACGGAAAGGGGTGCGGCGTTCCAGGGCATCGGGGCAATAGGTGCCCCAGAGCACGAATTTCATCGGTTCAGTGAGAGGGTCGCCGCAGCGTTCAGGCGCTGGGATGGTCCCTTCAGTGTTTCATCCCCACGCTGGTCAGGCGTCGAGGCCCTCGCGAAGCTCGCGGCAGAAGCCACCCGCCGCCGCGGCCACATCTAGGCCCTCCGAAGCCGCGGAGGCCATGGCCTTCACCAGAGCGCTGCCCACAATCGCGCCATCGGCACCCCAGGCGCGCACCTGCGCGGCCTGGGAGGGGCCGGCAATCCCAAAACCCACGGCCACCGGTGTTCCCCCCTGGGCCTTGAGGCGCTGCACCAGAGGCTCCACCCGCGCCTCCAGGCTGCTGCGCACGCCCGTCACGCCGGTGACACTCACCAGATAAGTGAAGCCGCGGCTGGCCGCGTGGATGCGTGCCATCCTTTCGGCAGGCGTGGTGGGCGCCACCAGCAACACCAGATCCAGACCAGCCGCCGCAGCGAGCGGTGAGAGTTTTTCGGCCTCCTCCAGGGGCAGATCCGGCACCACCAGGCCCGCGGCGCCCGCAGCGGCAGCCTCGGCGCAGAAGGCCTCCATGCCGCGATTGAGCAGAGGATTGCTGTAGGTGAACAGCACCACGGGCGTGTGCAGCCGCGGGCCAAGCTCCGCCAGCATCGCCAGCACCCCTCCCGGGGTGGTGCCAGCCGCCAGGGCCCGGCCTGCAGAGGCCTGGATCACCGGACCATCGGCGAGGGGATCGCTGTAGGGGATGCCGAGTTCGATCAGATCAGCCCCGGCCTCCTGCAAGGCCAGCAACGTGGCGGCGGTGGTCGCCGTATCGGGATCGCCGGCCATCAGGAAAGGCATCAGGGCACAACGACCCTGGGCCCGGAGGGCGGTGAAACGGGCGGCGATGGGCGTGGGGCCGGTCACGGATGGGCAGCAGGCAACAACAATCCCCCGCGGCGCGGGCGCCTGGGATGTGGCGAGCCTATGGGGTCGGCGCTCAGGGGGTATCGCTGGACGCGCTGCCGCTCGCTGGTGCCGGCACCGGCAGGCCCGGCTCGCCTGCTGCGATATCGGCCAGGAGGCGCTCCTGTTCAGCGGCCGGGAGGGAAGCGAAACGCTCGGCGAGCGCAGCATCGGTGGCGGCTTCGTAGCCGGCCCTGTAGCGACGGCGCTGCTCCGAAAACGTCATGGTGCCGCTGACGACCCGCAGCAGGTAGGTGGCTGTCCAGCCGACAATTACCAGCAGCAGCAGCACGGATGCCGCGATACCCGCTGAAAATCCCTCGAAACCACTGGCCTGAAACACAGCCAGACCACCCAGGCCGCCACCGAGCAGAGCCAGACCGAGCAGTAGAACCTGTCCTCGGGTCACGCCGGCCGGCCGCCCTGACCCTGCAGGCGGAAATTGAGGAAGGGGGCAAACAGGATCAGGCCGGGGAAGAAGAGAAACACCAGGCCATAGACCGCCGTGCGCTCGATCTTGCCCATCACCGTCCAGCGGCGACCCATCCACCAGTAGAGGGCCAGGG
>Ga0194130_10006301_pt1 | contig 13823 bp, 12 predicted proteins | sample TA2KigsurfametaG_FD_160084 | JGI IMG/M metagenome (GOLD analysis project Ga0194130, IMG submission 160084) | Freshwater microbial communities from Lake Tanganyika, Tanzania - TA2015050 Kigoma 12 surface | ecosystem: Environmental > Aquatic > Freshwater > Lake | place: Tanzania: Lake Tanganyika... | reverse complement strand
AGCCTCGACCTCGTGCAGCTGCCTCCGGCTTCTGGTTGCCTCCAATCGGCCCCATAAAGGACTCTCACCTTCCGTCATTCATCCATGTCCAACGCACCGCGGCGAGCGTGCCGCTCGACGCGACCTGCACGACGTTGGATGCAGACGACGCCACGCCGCCGAGCCACACGTTGGCACCCGACACGCTGCCGCCGGCGAGGACGTCGAGCCAGTTGCCCGTGCCGTCGAAGCCGACGTTGAGCGTGCCCGCGACGCCGAGCCTGGAATCGACGAGGAGCCTGGTGGCCGAGTTCCCGCCGCTGACGCCGATGGTGGCGTTGGGGCTGGTCACCCGGGCGTCGGTGGTCAGGGTGAGCAGGGCCGAGGACCCGTCCACGGAAAAGTTGTCGGAGAGGGCGAGGGAGCCGGTCGTCAGCGCGTAGCCGCTGCCCGTCACCGTGAGCCGATTGGCGACGGCCGCTCCCGGGAGCGAGATCGTGGGGTTCGACGCCAGGGGGGCCGGCAAGAACGCGTTGTCGGCCGCGGTCGAGGTGCCTGCCGACCAGTTTCCGGCCGTCGACCAGTCGCCGCTGACCGAACCCGCCCAGTTGGTGTCGACCGCGAAAGTTGGTGAGACGATGACGGCAACCGCGATCGCGGCGGACAGCGGGTGCAGGATGCGAATCACGCGCGGACTCCTCGAGATGTGGATGCGCGGCGGCCCTTCGACCGTGGGATCGAAGGTCGGACACCACCGAAGCGCAGCGGAGTCGAACACATATCGGCAGCCGGTGAACGCCCCGGATCGGAGAAAGGGACGAATCGGCGGGGGAACCCGGCAATGTGGCCGGCCGTGCGCCGATCCCGCCCCTCCCGGGGGAGCGTGCGGTTCGCCCGAGCCCCGTATCAAGGCGGTGACACCCAACGCACGGTATGCGAGAGTTCTCCGCGGGCGGTGCGCTGCGGCGCCGTGGCGGATTCGTCGAGGTGATGGTCCATGCCGACCGACTGGGACCAACGGTATCTCGAGGCGGACACGCCCTGGGACAAGGGGGCGGCGCACCCGGCCCTCGTTCGCTGGCTCGCCGCGCACCCGGGTCTGATGACGGGCGACGTGCTGGTGCCGGGGTGCGGGCTCGGGCACGACGTGCAGCTGATCGCCGTCGCGGAGCCGACCGCCCGTGTGCTCGGGCTCGACATCGCCCCGGTGGCGATCACGGCCGCGACCCGGCGTCCGAATCCGGCCAACGCGACCTTCCGGCACGGCGACCTGTTCGATCCGCCTGCCGATCTTCCGGGGCGATTCTCGTGGGTCTGGGAGCACACCTGCTTCTGCGCGATCGACATCGACCGCCGCGACGACTACGTGGCAGCCGTCGCCGCCGCGCTCCAGCCGAACGGACGTCTCCTCGGCGTCTTCTACCTCGATCCGTACCGGGGCGATCACCGGCCCGGCGGCGGTCCGCCCCACGGCTGCACCCGCGACGAGCTCGCGACGCGATTCGAGGCGGGCGGGATGTTCCGGCTCATCGACGGCCGCCTGCCCGAGGTGACCTATCCGGAGCGGGAGGGGCGTGAGCTCCTGGTCTTGATGGAGCGCACCGGGCGGTCGTCGCCCTGACCGGGCGGCTACACTTCGGGTGAGTGTTTTCCGGACGCTTCGGCTCGAGCCGCCGACATGCAGGCCATCCCATCCGCCGGCGATCTGCTCCGCGTGACGGAGTCGGGCCTGTACTGTGAGCGCGGCGACTTCTACGTCGACCCCTGGCGGCGGGTGCCGCGGGCGATCATCACCCACGCCCACGCCGACCACGCCCGGGCCGGCTGCGACCGCTACCTCTGCGCCGCCGAGGGCAAGCTCGTGCTCCGCGCGCGGATCGGCGGCGCCGCGCCGATCGACACGCTCCGCCGGGGCGAGCGCGTGTCGCTCAACGGCGTGGCGGTGTCGCTCCATCCGGCCGGCCACCTCCTCGGCTCCGCGCAGGTGCGGATCGAGCACGGGGGCACGACCTGGGTCGTCACCGGCGACTACAAGCTCCACCACGACCCGACCTGTGCGGCGTTCGAGCCGGTCCGCTGCGACGTGTTCGTCACGGAGTCGACGTTCGGCCTGCCGGTCTACCGCTGGCAAAGCCCGGCGGCGATCGCCGCGGAGATCAACGCCTGGTGGCGGGCCAACCGCGACGCCGGCCGCACGAGCGTGATCCTCGCCTACGCGCTCGGCAAGGCGCAGCGGCTGGCGGCGCTGGTCGACCCCTCGATCGGCCCGATCGTGGCCCACGGCGCGGTGATGAAGATCGTCGAGGCCTACCGGGCCAGCGGCGTGCGGCTGCCCCCCATCGACCGCGTGCCACCGCGGGCCCGTCGGGTGGGCAACGGCCGGGCGCTGGTGATCGCCCCCCCGAGCGTGCTCGGCAGTTCGTGGCTGAAGCTGTTCGGCGAGTCGAGCGTGGCGATGGCCTCGGGCTGGATGACGCTCCGGGGCGTCCGCCGCCGCCGCGGCTTCGAGCGGGGCTTCGCCGTCTCCGACCATGCCGACTTTCCGGGGCTGCTCACGGCGATCGAGGCGACCGGCGCCCGCCGCGTGCTCGCGACCCACGGCTTCAGCGACGCGCTCTCGCGATATCTCCGCGAGACGCGCGGGCTCGACGCGTCGGTGCTGGCGACCCGGTTCGCCGGGGAGGCCGCTCCCGACGCGGCCGCCGCGGAGGACGACGGTGTCGGCGACGACGAGCGTGCCGGCGACGAGCGGGAGGCCGACGCGTGAAGGCCTTCACCGATCTCTACTGGCGGCTCGACGGCACGACGAGCACGACGGAGAAGGTGGCGGCCCTCCGCGACTACTTCGCGGCGGCTCCGCATGCCGACGCCGCCTGCGCCCTCGGCGTGCTCTCCGGGGGCCGCCAGGTGCGGGCCGTCTCCACCGGTCAGCTTCGCGAGTGGGCCGCCGAGGCCACCGGCTTCCCGGGTTGGCTCGTGGAGGAGTGCTACGCCCACGTCGGCGACCTCGCCGAGACGCTCGCCCTGGTGCTGCCGGAGCCCGCCGCCCCCGAGGCCGCTGCCGATCTTGGCCTCGCCGAGGTGATGCAGACCACGATTCGCGGTCTGCGCGGGTCCGACGACGCCCACAAGCGGCAGGTGGTCACGGCCGTCTGGAAGCGGCTCGAGCCGCGGGAGCGAATCGTCTGGCACAAGCTCCTCACCGGCGGCCTGCGGGTGGGCGTGTCGCGAACGCTCGTGGCCCGGGCGCTCGCCGACCTGGCCGGCATCGACCAGGCCGAGATGGCCCACCGCCTGATGGGCGCGCCGCCGGCCGACGCCGCCGGATTCGCGCGGCTGCTCGCGGCAGGGGCCGACGCGGCCGACAGCCGCCGGCCGTATCCCTTCTTCCTGGCATCGGCCCTCGACCGCACGGCGGTCGAGCACGTGGCCGAGGATCTCGGCGACGTCTCCGCATGGCAGGCCGAGTGGAAGTGGGACGGGATGCGGGCCCAGCTCGTCCGCCGCGGCGTTGATGTCACCCTCTGGAGCCGCGGCGAGGAGCTCGTCAACGACGCCTTCCCGGAGATCGTGGCGGCCGGCCGCCCGCTCCCCTCCGGCACCGTCCTCGACGGCGAACTGCTCGCCGTCCGCGACGGCCGCCTGCTGCCCTTCGCCATGCTCTCCAAGCGGGCCAGCCGCAAGCAGGCCACGAAGAAGGTGCTCGGCGAGGTGCCCTGCGTGTTCGTGGCCTACGACCTGCTCGAGCACGGCGGCACCGATCTTCGCGAGCGGCCGCTCGCGGATCGCCGCCGCCTGCTGGGATCGCTCGTCGGCGGCCCCTTCACCGACTTCCTCCACGGCGGCTCGGCGACGACGGGGCGGCTCTTCCTCTCGCCCGTGGTAAGGGCCGGCTCCTGGGCGGATCTCTCCGCCCATCGGGCCGAGTCGCGGGGCCGCGGCGTGGAGGGCCTGATGCTCAAGCGGCTGGCGAGCCCCTACGCCGTGGGCCGCTCGCGGGGGGACTGGTGGAAGTGGAAGGTGGAGCCTCTCGAGATCGACGCCGTGATCCTCTACGCCCAGGCGGGCCACGGCCGCCGGGCCGGGCTCCACAGCGACTACACGCTCGGGCTCTGGCACGAGGGCGCGCTCGTCACGGTGGCCAAGGCCTACTCCGGGCTCACCGACGCCGAGATCGTGGAGGTCGACCGGATCGTGCGGGCGACCACGCTCGAGCGGCACGGCCCGGTGCGGATCTGCCGTCCCACGCTGGTGATGCAGCTCGCCTTCGAGGGCGTGTCGCTCTCGACGCGGCACAAGTCGGGCGTGGCGGTGCGGTTCCCGCGGATCGTCCGCTGGCGGCGCGACAAGGAGCCCGCCGACGCCGGCACGCTGGCCGACCTCAAGCGGATGATCCCGGCGGATGGTTGAGGTGAGCCGCCGAGAGCAACTCATGCCAGCGGCTCACCCGCGGATCCCGCCTGCCGAACAGATCGACGAGCCGCGTGGTGATCCAATCGCTGTCGAGACGCCCGGCCTGGGTCCGCAGGATCTGGGCGATGTCGACCGGATCCTTGTCGCGAAAGAACATCAGTTTGAAGATCACCGGCGTCTCGGCATCCCAGATCATCAGCGGCACGCCGCTGAGATCGACCCGCCGGCGGCGACCCCGGGCCACTGTGTAGAAGTCGACGATGGGCAGGAACACATCGACGCGGAGTCCGGCGAGTGTTGCCGAACAGAAACCGTGTTCGGCCAGCGTGCCCCGGGCCCTCTCCGCGTCGACCACGCATCCGACCGCGTCGAGCAACGCGATCACCCCCCTCGTGTCCTCCGGCGGCATGTAGTGGGTGATGTCGACATCGAGCGTTCCGCGCGGCATGCCCCAGTAGCCGAACGCCAACGCTCCGCCGATCGCGTAGGCGACGCCGCGTGCATCGAGCGCCCTGGCCAGCCGCATGGCGGCCTCGGCCGGATCGATCGGCTCGCCCGACGCGGTCACCGGTTCACGCCCGTGGAAGCGGCGTGAAACGCGGAGGCGTGGCGGCGGAGGAACTCACGCGTCGATGCGGGCCACGCCTCCACGACGGGCTCGGGCAAACCCGACTCCCGCCGGCTGCGATCGATGATCGCGGCGGCCCGAACCGCCCGCGCCACCATCCGGCCCCTCTCTTCGACCGAGGCGTCACGAATCTCCGCCTCGGCGGACTGGAGGACGTCGGGGGGCTCGGCGGGGATCCGCGATGGAGTTCCTGTCATCACGTGGCCTCTGGGCAGCCATCAGGATAGTGCGGGAGAAGGAGCCTTCGCAATCGCGTGACGATTGATGGGACCTGCCGCCGCTGCATCACGTCACAGCCGAACTCCCGCCGATCATCGCGGCGTCAACGCCGCCGGGACCTGCTTCGCCACGCCCACCAGATGAGCCCGCCGGCCGCGATCGCAAAGCCGATCCCTCGCCGACGAGACGCGAGCCGGAAGTGGTGCCTGTCGACCCACTCGTGAATGCGGCGAGCGGCGGCGAACGCAGCAGCGATGTGGGCCCGGCATCTGCCGGACTCCCCTCCACCGCGTAGAACTTGGTATCGTATCGTTGTCGGTGTTGATCCGTAGTTCGTGCGGGTACCGTGATTCGTGGCGGTCGTGATGCGAGGGCGGGCGGCAGCCGACAGCGGCGCGGACCAGATCCCCGGCGTCGTTGTCGGGTATCGCCGCTGGTTCGCCGACCGCGGCTGGGTGCCGTTTTCATTTCAGGAAGACGTCTGGCAGTCCGTGGCCGCAGGCGCCAGCGGCGTGCTCCATGCGCCGACCGGCACTGGCAAGACGCTCGCCGCGTGGCTCGGTGCCGTCGCCCGCACCTCGGCCATCGATGCGGCCGGCGGCGAACCCGCGTCAGGCCTTCACGTCGTCTGGGTCACGCCGCTGCGGGCCCTCGCGGCCGACACCGTGCGGGCCCTCGAGGAGCCGCTCGGCAGGCCGGGCCCCGTGGTTCGCGGCTGGACGGTCGGCCTCCGCACCGGCGACTCGTCCGCCGCGGACCGGCGGCGGCTGCGGGCCAACTGGCCGACCGCGCTGGTCACCACTCCCGAGTCGCTCTCGATCCTGCTCTCGCTCGACGACGCCCACGAGATCTTCGGGACGCTCGACACCGTGATCGTGGACGAGTGGCACGAACTGCTCTCCACGAAGCGGGGCGTGCAGACGGAACTCGCCCTGGAGCGGCTGCGGTCGCTGCGGCCCGAGGTCGTCACCTGGGGCCTCTCGGCCACGCTCGCCAATCTCGGCGACGCCGTCGAGGCGCTCGTGGGCCCGACCCGCGCCGCCGACGCCCGCCTGGTCTCGGCCGCGATCCCGCGGCGGCTCGAGATCGAGACCCTGATCCCGGAGCCGATGGAGCGGTTTCCCTGGGCGGGCCACATGGGGTTGCGGCTGGTGCCGCAGGTGGTGGCGGCGATCGACCGGGCCGCGACCACGCTGGTGTTCACCAACACCCGCTCCCAGGCCGAGCGGTGGTTCGACGCGATTTCGGCCGCCCGGCCCGACTGGAGAAAGTCGCTGGCCTTGCACCACGGCTCCGTCGACCGCGACCTCCGTACGAAGGCCGAGGCCGGGCTGAAGCAAGGCCGCATGAAGTGCGTGGTGGCCACGTCGAGCCTCGACCTCGGCGTCGACTTCGGGCCCGTCGAGCAGGTGCTCCAGGTGGGCAGCCCCAAGGGGATCGGCCGGCTCCTGCAGCGGGCCGGCCGCAGCGGCCATGCCCCGGGCGCCACCGGCCGGCTCGTGTGCGTGCCCACCCACGCGCTGGAGCTGATCGAGTGCGCCGCCGCCCGCGGAGCCGTGGCCGAAGGCACGGTCGAGGCCCGTCGGCCGCTGGAACTCGCCCTCGACTGCCTCGCGCAGCACATCGTCACCGTCGCCTGCAGCGGCGGCTTCCGCGAGGCCGACCTGCTCGCCGAGGTCCGCCGCACGCGGGCCTTCGCCCGCCTCGACGACGCGTCATGGCGCTGGGCGCTCGACTTCGCCGCCCGCGGCGGCCCGGCCCTCGCCGCCTATCCGAACTACGCCCGGATCGTGGAGCGGTTCGGCCGCTGGTACGTGTCGAGCAAGGCGATCGCCCGCCGTCACCGGATGGGGATCGGGACGATCGCGAGCGACGCCACGGTCGAGGTCAAATGGCTCCGCGGCGGACGGCTCGGCACGGTCGAGGAGTCGTTCATCTCCCGGCTCGACGAGGGTGATCGCTTCCTGTTCGCCGGCCGGCCGCTCGTGCTCTTTCGGTTCGACGGGCTCACCGCCTGGGTCAAGCGCAGCCGGGTCACCGCGGCGCTGCAGGTGCCGCGGTGGAACGGCGGCCGGATGCCGCTCTCCACGCTGCTCTCGTCCGCCGTGCTCGACCTCGTGCGCGAGGCGACGAAGCCCGGAGCCGGGCGGGCTGCGCCGCGGGAAGTGGCCGCCGTGCTGCCGCTGCTCCAGATCCAATCGCGGTGGAGCCGGCTCCCGGACCGCGACACGCTGCTCATCGAGCGCTGGACCGGCCGCGACGGCCACCATGCGTTCGTGTTTCCCTTCGAGGGGCGGCTCGTGCACGAGGGCCTCGCCGCCCTCGTGGCCTGGCGGATCGCGCGGGCCAAGCCGAGCACGCTCACCTTCGCCTGCACCGACTGGGGCTTCGAACTCGCGGGGCCGGAGGCCGACATCGCCGCCGAGCGCACCTGGCGGCGGCTGCTCTCCCCGGCGAACCTGCTCGAAGACCTGCTCGCCTGCCTGAACACCACCGAGATGGCGCGCCGCCACTTCCGGGAGATCGCCCGCGTGGCCGGGCTCGTGCAGGGGGGCGGGCGGACCGACCGGCAGACCCAGGCCTCGGCCGGCCTGATCTACGACGTGCTCGCCGAGCACGACGCCACCAACATGCTCCTCGCCCAGGCCCGCCGCGAGGTGCTGGAGCAGCAGTTCGAGTTTCGCCGGCTGGCCGGGGCCCTCGAGGCGATCGCCGTCAAGGACATCCGGATCGTGGAGACGCCGCGGATCACGCCGCTGGCGTTTCCGATCTGGGCCGAGTTCGTGCAGTCGCGGCTGACGACGAAGGACTGGCTGGCGCGGATCGCCGACATGGCGCGGGAGCTCGAGCACGAAGCCGGCGGGCCATCCTCGTAGCCCGGGTTTCCAACCCGCGTGCCCCCAGTAGCGCGGGTTTCCAACCCGCGTGCCCCCAGTAGCGCGGGTTTCCAACTCGCGTGCCCCCAGTAGCCCGGGTTTCCAACCCGCGTGCCCCCAGTAGCCCGGGTTTCCAACCCGCGTGCCCCCAGTAGCGCGGGTTTCCAACCCGCGTGTCTTCCCCCGTGCATGGCACAGGCCGCTGTCTACTGCCGCGTCGCCCGACGGATGCATGGGCTCATCCGGCATGAACTCAGCGAGGGGCTGTCGGTGCCCCGGGAGCCGGCGTTGCTGGCCAGCGCAGCCATGGATGGCGGAGCGCAGCCAGCGTCGAGTGAGCACAGGCCCGGAGGGCCGACGCGAACGTCCGGCGACGGGGCACCGGCAGCCCTGAGCCTTCGCGAGGTACGGCGGCTCGCCTGATTCCTGTCGGTCGTGTAAGACTTTGGTGACGAGGCCCGGTTTGCAGATCGACATCGCTTCATCGCCGCCATTCACGGATACCCGGGCAGACATCCTCCTCCTGGCGGGACGGGGGGCGTTTCTGCCGGCTTCCGGGACCCTGCTCGTGGCCGACGTGCACCTCGGCAAGGCGGCCACGTTTCGCAGCGTCGGCATCCCGGTCCCGGAGGGTTCCGCGCAGGCCGACCTCGCCAGGCTGGAGCGGCTCGTCCACGAGACCGCGGCCCGGCGGCTGATCGTGCTCGGCGACCTGTTCCACGCCCGCAGCGGCTGCACGCAGACCGTGTTCGAGGAGTTCACGGCCACGCGTGGCCGATTCGCGGCGACGGAGGTGATCCTCGTCCCGGGCAACCACGACCGAGCGATCGGCAGGCTGCCGTCGTCGCTTGGCATCGACTCCTGCCTGCGGACGCACGACGAGCCCCCCTTCCACTTCGTGCACGAGCCCGACACGGAACTGCCCGAGCCGGGCCGCACCTGCTTCACGATCGCCGGCCACCTGCACCCGACCGTGAGCATCCGCTCCCCGTCCGGCGACCGGATCACCGAGCGCTGCTTCGTGGCCGAGGATGCGGCGCTCGTGCTGCCCGCCTTCGGCTCGTTCACCGGCGGCCATCGCGTACGGGAGATCGGCGGCCTGCGGCTCTGGATCGCCCGCGACGACGGCGTGGTCGACGTCACGCGGCTTGCCGGGCTGTCGGCCAAGGCTGGCGAGCCCCGTCACTCGAGCTCGCGGAACGCCACGTAGAGCCGGTCGAGCACGTCGCGGGCCGTCATCGACACCTGGCCGCGATCTGCGGCCGCCGCATTCCCCGCCCGGCCGTGTGCCCAGGCCGCGAGCCGGGCCGCGTCGAAGGCCGCCATCCGCTGGGCGAGCAGCGCCGCCGCCGCGCCGGTGAGGACGTCCCCGGTGCCCGCGGTGGCCAGGCCGGCGTTGCCGGTCGTGTTCCGCGCCTCCCGGCGACCGTCGGTGACGAGCGTGCCGGCACCCTTGAGGAGGATCACACCGTCGATCGCGGCCGCCAGACGCCGGGACTCCCGCTCCAGAAACGGCCGCTCGTCGGCCTCGGGGGCCGAGGCCTCGCGGCCGATCAGCCGGAGCAGTTCACCGGCGTGCGGCGTGAGCAGCCGCGGCCCGGCCGGCGGCGGCAACGGGCTCGCGGTGGCCAGCGCCCAGAGCGCGTCGGCATCGAACACGGCCGGTGCCGCGCAGCCGCGCCACAGGGCGAGCACGAGGCTGCGGACTCCCGCGGATCGGCCGATCCCGGGGCCGATCGCCACGGCGTCGGCGCGAGCGACGAGCGCGTCGAACCGCTCCAGGCACGAGGCGTCGAAGCAGCCCTCGTGATCCGCCGGCAGGCCGAGGGTCATCACGCAGGGATCGAACCCGGCGGCGATCGCCCAGACCGGCTCGGGCACGACGAGTTCGACGAGGCCCGCCCCACTCCGCAGGGCCGCCATCGCGGAAAGCGCCGGCGCGCCGGCCATCCCGACGCTGCCGCCGATCACCACCACGCGACCGAAGTCGCGCTTGCTCGCCACCTCGCGCCTCGGCGGAAGGCGGGGCAGGTCCGCTGGGGGCGGAGACGGCATCGAAAGAGCCTCCAACGGCGGCCGCAGGCGAGGGAGGTCGCCTTACGCTACGTTTACCTTGACGTCCGCGCCACGCAAGGGCTACCCTCGCCCGGAATTCAGCCGATTTTCAGCCGCCCCGGCGGCCGGCGCAGCGGCCCGAGTCAGCTCGCATCGGCCCCCAGACGTTGGTCATCCCAGGAGATCCGCATCCCATGCCAGCTGCGTCCAACCCGGGCGACATCTTCGACGTCAAAAAAGTCCGCCAACTGATCGAGCTCATGAAGGAGCACGAACTCTCCGAACTGGATCTCAAGCAGGCCAACAACCGCGTGAGAATCCGTCGGGGCGGCGAGGTGGTCGCCTACTCGGCCCCCGCCGCGGCGGTGGCGCGACCGGTGGCCCCGGCCGGCCCGGCCGGAGGCGGCGAACCCGCGGCCCCCGATCGCACCGTCGTGATCAAGAGCCCCATGGTGGGCACCTTCTACAAGGCCAGCGGGCCCGACTCGGCGCCCTTCGTGAAAGTCGGTGACAGGATCGGCCCCGAAAAGACCGTCTGCATCGTCGAGGCGATGAAGGTGTTCAACGAGATTCCGGCCGGTGTGTCGGGCCAGGTGGTGGCGATCCTCGTCGAGAACGGCGCCCCGGTCGAGTTTGGCCAGCCGCTGATCAAGGTCGACCCCGAGGGCTGAGCGCAGGGGCGCGGCCGGGCCGCGGCCACCGCACAGCCGTGGAGAAGCGATGTTCAAACGGATTCTGATTGCCAATCGGGGCGAGATCGCCCTGCGTGTGATCCGGGCCTGCCGGGAACTCGGTGTCGAGACGGTGGCGATCTACAGCGAGGCCGACCGCGGTGCCCCGTACCTCGACCTCGCCGACGAGGCGATCTGCGTCGGTACGGCCAAGGCGGCCGACAGCTACCTGCGGATCGACCGCGTGATCAGCGCCGCCGAGATCGGCAACGTGCAGGCGATCCACCCCGGCTACGGCTTCCTCTCCGAGAACTCCCACTTCGCGGAGGTCTGCCGGTCGTGTGACATCGGCTTCATCGGCCCCACGCCCGAGGCGATGGAGCGGGTGGGCGACAAGAACTCGGCCCGGGCCCTCGCCCGCGAGGCCGGCGTGCCGACCGTGCCGGGCAGCGACGGCCTGATCGCCAACGAGCAGGAGGCGGTGCGGATCGCGAAGCAGATCGGCTTCCCGGTGCTCCTCAAGGCCACGGCCGGCGGCGGCGGCAAGGGCATGCGGGTGGCGGCCAACGACCTCGCGCTCGCCAGCTCCTGGCAGCAGGCCTCGGCCGAGGCCCAGGCCGCGTTCGGCAACCCGGGCATCTACATCGAGAAGTACATCGAGCGGCCGCGGCACGTGGAAATCCAGATCCTCGGGGATCAGCACGGCAACGTGTTCCACCTCTGGGAGCGGGACTGCTCCACCCAGCGGCGGCACCAGAAGCTGATCGAGGAGAGTCCGTCGCCCCGGCTCCCGCAGGCGATCCGGCAGAAGATGGCCGACGCGGCCGTGCGGCTGGCGAAGACGGCCGGCTACTACTCGGCGGGCACCGTGGAGTTCATCGTCGACCAGCAGGACAACTTCTACTTCATCGAGGTCAACGCCCGGATCCAGGTCGAGCACCCGGTCAGCGAGATGGTGACGGGGATCGACCTGCTCAAGGCGCAGATCCGGGTGGCGGCCGGCGAGAAGCTCGACCTCGAGCAGGCCGCCATCGTCCCCCGCGGCCACGCGATCGAGTGCCGGATCAACGCCGAGGATCCGGCCCACAACTTCCGCCCCAACCCCGGCCGCATCGAGCGGATCATCGCTCCGGGCGGCTTCGGAGTCCGCTGGGATTCGCACGCCACCACCGGCTACGTCGTGCCGCCGCACTACGACTCGCTGGTCGGCAAGCTGATCGTCCACCAGCCCACCCGCAAGGAGGCGATCGCCACCATGATCCGGGCCCTCAAGGAATTGCGGGTCGAGGGGATCAAGACGACCGTGCCGCTGCACCTCGAGGTCCTCTCCAACACCGCCTTCCACGAGGCCCAGATCGACACCACCTTCGTGGAGCGGATGCTCGCCCGTTGACACCCCAGGAGCCTGTGATGTCCGAGTCCCTCGCCCGTCCCGACCGCGCCGTCCATCACTTCCGCCGCGTGGCGATCCTGTTCGCCGGCGGCCCCGCCCCGGGCGCCAACGCGGTGATCTCGACGGCGGCCACGTCGTTCATGCGCGAAGGGACCGAGGTGATCGGCATGAAGCACGGCTACTCGTCGCTGGCCGACTACTCGCCGGCCAAGCCGCTCGTCGAGGGGCGCGACTACATCAGGATCACTCCCGAGTTTCTCAAGCGGACGCGGAGCGGTCAGGGCATCATGATCGGCACCGCCCGCACCAACCCGGGCAAGCACGTGTCGCATCCCAGCCACCTCGACGACGCCCAGCGGGTGCAGCCGCTCAAGAACGCCTACGAGGGGCTGCGGTCGCTCGGGGTCGAAGCCCTGATCTCGATCGGCGGCGACGACACCCTCAAGACCGCCAACAAGTTCAAGCTCTACCAGGACCGCCTGCCGGCCGACGCCAAGCGGATCCCGGTCGTCCACCTGCCGAAGACGATCGACAACGACTACATGGGGATCGACTTCACGTTCGGCTTCTTCACCGCCGTCGACACGCTCGGTGGTGAGATCCGCAACCTCCTCTACGACGCCGAGGCGAGCCGCTCCTACTTCCTCTGCGAGACGATGGGCCGCAGCGCCGGCTGGCTCTCCTACGGGGCCGCGATCGCCGGCGAGGCGAGCCTGGTGATCAGCGTCGAGGACATCCACGGCAAGTACCGGGGCGAGGAGACCATCGCCGGCCCCGACGGCGAGACCCGGATCAAGCCGGTGATGAACATCGACGGGGTCGTCGGCCGGATCGTCAAGACGATGCGGGTCCGCGAGGAGCAGGAGGGGAAGCAGTACGGGGTGATCGTGATGGCGGAGGGCCTCGCCGAATACCTCCCCGCCAAAAGCCTCGAAGGCATCCCCCGCGACGACCACGGCCACATCTCCATCTCGCACGTGCAGCTCGGCAAGATGTTCGCCAAGCTGGCGGCCGACGAGTTCAAGAAGCAGACCGGACGGTCGCGGAAGGTCGTGGGGCTGCAGCTCGGCTACGAGGCCCGCTGCGCCAAGCCGCACGCCTTCGACGTGATGCTCGGCAGCCAACTGGGCGTGGGGGGCTACCGGGCGCTGGCGGAGCGGGGGCTCAACGGCGTGATGGTGAGCGTGTCGGGCCAGCTCGACCTCAACTACGTCCCCTTCGAGGAACTCGTCGACCCCAACACGCTCGTCACGGTCGTCCGCTACGTGGAACGCGGCTGCGACTTTCACAAGCTCGCCCGGTTCCTCGAGACGTACGTCAACGAGTAGCGTCTTGACGGAGCGTTGTCGTCACTGACGATGAAGCCACGGGCTCCGGCGGAGGTGACGCGAGGGGCTGCCCGTACCCTCTCGCTGGACGCTCGCCGAGGGCATCGTGCCCTCGGCTCGCTGCGTGTCCGCGAGTCGAGTAGGCCCGGGGGCTTTCGCCCCCAGGCCTCTCACAGAACCGGACTTGTGGGTCCCACATCCGGCTCTTTGGGTTCCGTTCTCACAGGTCAAACAGGAGCGTCTGACCAGAGGCCAGTTTCG
>Ga0194130_10006300_pt1 | contig 13823 bp, 10 predicted proteins | sample TA2KigsurfametaG_FD_160084 | JGI IMG/M metagenome (GOLD analysis project Ga0194130, IMG submission 160084) | Freshwater microbial communities from Lake Tanganyika, Tanzania - TA2015050 Kigoma 12 surface | ecosystem: Environmental > Aquatic > Freshwater > Lake | place: Tanzania: Lake Tanganyika... | reverse complement strand
CGAGCATCGTGCGCAGCCCCGCGACGACCTTGCTCGTGCCGACAGGGCCGTAGATGTGCGTGACGATGGGCTGCGGCGACATGATCCAGCGCGATGTGACGATGTCGTTCAAGTCGCTGATGTGGTCACTATGTAGATGGGTGAGCAGAACCGCAGAGAGAAAGGGAGGAAACACTCCGGCGCCGGTGAGGCGCATCACGCAGCCGCGACCGCAGTCCACCACGATGTGCTGACCGGCCGCCTGCACGAGAGTGGAGGGGCCCGCACGATTCGGATCGGGAATCGGGCTTCCAGTGCCGAGCAACGTCACTTTCATCACCACGACGGTAGGTGATTCGGGCCGCTGGAATGTCAGCGTGGGCGCGGGCTCAGGGTGCGGGAGTGATGGCGTGGAGTTGCCTGCCCGTCACGTTGTTTAGCATCGGCAATCGCATGACCCACCGACCTGTCCGCCTGGAGAAACACGAGTTTTTCGTGCGAGGTGTGCGCGAGCCGGTTCGCAGACATCTGATAGGTGAACGTTGGGTCGACGTGTGGATACCCGACGCTGCCCCAAGTGGGATCATCATCGCTCACGACGGACAGAACATTTTTGATGATCGCGCTGCCATGCACCATCAAACGTGGGATGCAGCACGGGCAGCAATTCGCGCAGCTCGGCACGTCGGTGTCAATCCGCCTGCGGTGGTCGGGGTGTGGAACGGGAGCACCGCAGAACGACCAACGCAGCGAGGCTTCGAACTTGCGCCACAGAAAGTGATGAGTGCCGCAATGACGATCGATCCACGAGTTGCTGACTGGTTTGATGCGTCAAAGATGGAAGGCGACAAGTATCTCGCCGAACTCTGCGACCACATCGTGCCCGCCGTGACGGCTCTTGTCGGCAGCGAAGTGCCGATTGCGATGATGGGTGCCAGCATGGGCGGACTCGCAACGATCTATGCCCTCGGTGAAAGACCCGACGTCGTTGGGTGTGGGCTTGCATTCTCGGTTCACTGGCCGTTCGCCGGTGACCCGCTCGTAGACGGACTCATCGACCGTTTGCCAGCCCCTGGTCGCATACGGCTGTGGATGCAGAACGGAACGGGCGGGTTGGACAGTTCGTATGCGCCGTTTCAGCAACGGGCCGATGCGCGGCTGGTTGCGCGCGGTTATCGACCTGGCCGTGACTTTGTGTCGCGTGTGCTGAGCCGCAGTGGCCACAACGAATGGTCGTGGGCCAAGCGCCTGCCTGCTGCAATCAGTTGGTGGCTCAGAGGCCTCTAGCCACCGGAAACTGTCCGCGTCTGGCTCAGCGTGTGCGAGCGCGAAATGCGGCGTGAGAGTAGGGCACTCGCAACAAGTCGTGTCGCACCATGTGGTACTCAATCTCAAAGTGTGACTCGATAATCCTGCGGTACCCGGCCGGATTGCGCGAAAAACGCCCACGGTCGAGTTTGGAAAGCAACCTTGCAATCGGGTGCTGACCTTCGGCGAGTGTGTTGTCAAATGTGATGAGTCGACCGCTCGGCGAAAGACTCGAGGACAGTGTTTGCATGAGCAGAGCGCACTCATCGTCGTTGAGATGATGCAGCACGCCGAGCACGAGTATCCGATCGAAATTGCCGAGGCTCTTGAACGAAGGATCGTTAACATCGAGTACCTCGAAGCGACCTCGCGAGCCGTACACCGAGCGTGCCTTTTCTATATATCGCGGGTTGTGATCGATGCCGAGGTAGTTCACCTCGGGAAGCAGTGAGAGAATTCCGGCTGTTCCGCAGCCGACATCGAGTACCCGCATTCCTGGTGCAATCTGGATCACGTCACTTGTGAGCCAACGATTGGTGTCGGGTTTGGCGAGTCCGTAGGTGAGCAACTCGTAGACGAGCGGAATCTGCAGCAGTCGCGCTCTCAGACCCATTCGTTACGCCGCCAGGTGCTTGGCGAAGAAGTCGAGGATGATTTCGGCACGTTGCACACGGTGCACCGGCGAACCTGATCGCGACAATTCATGTGTCTCACCGGGGAACCGGTAGAACGTCACATCCTTTCCGAGAATCCTCATCGCAACGAAGAGCTCTTCGGCTTGGCTAATCGGGCAACGCAGGTCGTCTTCGCTGTGAATGATGAGAAACGGAACATTGATGTTGCGCACATGGCGAATCGGTGACATGCGCTTGTAGTCCTCCTCACCGTCGAGGTGGTTCGGGCCATGTTCGACGCGGAATACTGTGCCGATGTCGCTCGACCATTCTTCGCTGAGCATGTTGTTCACCGCACGCTCAGAACAAATGGCCTTGAACTTTTCTCCATGACATCCGGCGAGCATGGTGGCCATGTAGCCGCCGTAGCTGCCGCCGAGCATGCCGACTCGCTTACCGTCGCAGAACGAGTATTTGGCGAGCGCCCCGTCAAGAACGGCGAGCACGTCCTTCACATCGGCATCACCCCAACCGGTGCCCGGCGCAACCGGATGTTGGCGTCCGAGAATCGCTTGTCCCCACGCTTGCTCGCGACCGCTTGAACCGCGCGGGTTGCTCATGAGTACGACGAAACCTGCGGCTGCCTGCATCTGCGCCTCGTCGAAGAATGTCTCGCCGTACTGCGTGTGCGGGCCGCCGTGCACATTCAGCAGCACTGGGTACTTCTTCTTCGGATCGAAGCCAACCGGCTTCATGATCCATGCGTCCACTTCGGCCGGGCCGCCTGCATATGCAGAACCAGTCGGCACCGTGAAGTGTTCCCATGTCTGCGGCTTGACCTCAGCAACAAGATTGGCGCCGAGATCGCTGAGGCGGCGCTCCGTTGAGTTGACGATGGAATACGCCTCGGTCAATTGATCAACGGCGCTCGCAACAAAGCCAATCGTGCCATTCGCGGCGTGCACACCCTTCACGATGCGGCGACCAGTGGTTACCCACTCAGGCGACTTCTTTCCGGTTGGGTCGACGCGAACGACGTGTGCCGTGCCGCGATCTTCGGCGTATGCGAGCAACGAGCCGTCGCTCATCCAGATTGGTGGCACGCTGCCTGCGGTGGTGCCAAAGGTTCGATCGAGCGCGCGCGACACCCACTGACGCTTCTTGGTGGCTAGTTCGAGCACTCCGATGTGATCGTTCTGTGGAGAAGTGAGCGGGTCGTCAAAACCGATGAATGCCACATGTTTTCCATCAGGGGAAACTGACGGCTGGTAGTAGACGCCTTTGCGATCCGTCAGCGTGGTGATTGAGCCGTCGAGTTTCACGACGTGCAAATCAGTGGCGAGGTCGATATCCCACCCGTCGTGTAGCGCGCCACTGGTAACCACACCCGATGAGTCATGCAGCCACGAGGGTTGAGAATGCTCGAATTTTCCTGGAGTGAGATTTCTTGGGGCAAGGGTTCCATCGCTCGGCACGACATAGACGTGTTGCGGTCGGTCGAACACGAAGTCCTCGCCATTCAGACGAGTAAAGAAGGTCTCGATCTTGCGCGGTGACATCCACGAGGAATCATCCTTTGTGTAACGCTCGTCTTGTGTGCGCGAAGTGAAGGCAATCCACTTGCCGCATGGCGACCACTTGATTGATCCGACGCCATCAGGCATTGTCGCGATGGTACGAATCTCACCGCTCGGACCGATGGGAATGATGCACAGCGTGGTTTCGCCCTTCTTCTCACTACGACCGCTGGTGAATGCGAGCCATGTGCCATCCGGCGACCAACTTGGGTTTCCGTCGCGTTTCTCGCCGGCGGTCAGGGGTCGTGGTGCGGTAGACCCGTCAGTGGCGGCCAGCCACACCTGCGAGCGGTACTTGTTGGCCTTGTAGTCGACTCTTGTAACCACATAGGCGAGATGTTTGCCGTCCGGTGAGACGGCAGGCGATGCCGCCCCGATCTGTCGCGAGACGATCTTCTCTGCGAGATCGGCGTGCTTGCCCGGTGCTGTGGATTTGTTCATCGTGCTGACGCTAGTTGCCTGTTCTTGGGCCGCCGGCCGAATCGGCACTATTCCAGATCAACCTGCAAGATCCAGAACGAGATAACGAGAGTTCTCAAAAACTGCTGGTTCTTTGAATGTGGGGACTGCGAGGTCTCCAAGTGCGGCTTTGTCAACCAAGAAATAGTCCGCTCCGTCGTGGATGAGTTCGGCCGCGTACACAGAGGAACCAGTTGCCCCGAACAGCACCGACGCCTCGAGCCGTTCGACTAAGAGAATCTTGTCGGAAAAGGTCCCAATGAATCTTGGTCCAGCGATTAGGAATTGTCGACGTGACACCGAGACATGGAGGTAGTTGGCCCCACCACGCGACGTCTCGCCAAGTCCGAAAACCTTTGTCAATTCGTTAAGTTCGGTAAACGCATTCGTCAACCACTCGGTCCCGCTGCAACAGAAGCTATTGCTCGCGACTATTGCATCGCTGGGGGTCGATTCACGGAGAAACCTCCCAACTTCTGACGTGGCGGTATCGGGATGGGAAGCGTCGAATGCTGCTGTTTCGTCGGTGTTCGTAGTGACACTGGAGTGGTGGTCAAGCACATTTGCGGTGGATAGACAAAAAGCTAACCCAAGTTGTAAGGAAAAGACGACAGTCAAAGCTCGCGGCGACTCGCGAATTATTCGACCGAAAGATAACTGCCATATAGTCGCAATGAACACGACCACTAACGGCAATAGCTTCTGAAATTGTGCAACAGCAAACCATATCCAACGACCGCGAGGATCTTGAATCAAGGTCTCTAGACCCCCGCTAATTGATGGTGCCCTGAAGACTGCAAAGTACGATACGAATCCTAGGAATGCAAGAACAATCAGAAACAGTGCGAACGTTCTATTGCGTTGTGGCGACCGTAGTGACCCGATCAGGTGTGCAGTGATACTCAGGATGAGCAACAAAACGACAAAGCCGAAATGTCGCGCCAAGTACTCGCGTTGAGTGTGATTGGGGATGAGTAATGCGAAGGTAGCTCCGGCCGCAGCAATCCAAATCAATAGTGAGCGAGCGGCTGCAACTTCACGAGGCATGTGAACCTGCCGAGTTGCCAGAGAGAGCATCGCTACTCCGATGAGGAAGGCAACCCAGATGAGGTCGCCCCTGACCTGCCAAGCACCATCATTGTTGGGAAGCGCCTTCAGCACTCGAAGAACTGACCTGTCAGCCTCTTCCGAATAGTTCGAAGCATTCGGTAAGTAGTAAGCAATGAAGAAGACCCCAGCTGGGGCGATATGCCACGGGATGGATTGAAGCAAGTCCTTAGGTCGACGCTCGAACAACGTCGATCGTCCGGCGAGACTTGAAATTAGTGCCGCGACCCCAACGATTGGAAGAGCTGTCGCCTTACCGAAAACGGCTATGAAAGCGACTATCGCCAAGAGAGCCTGATGTCTTGTCGAGAGACTGCGAGAGTTCTCTTCTCGATGTAGCACAAGAATCAGCATCAAATAGACTGCAATCGCCCAGTTTGAGAACACCAACGAAGTGGTCGACGATATTCTCAGAACTGTGCCAAGTACAAGTAGCAATCCAGTTGATACAGCGAATGACTCCGTGTGACGTAGTAGGTGGGGGAACAAGACCAGTGCCAACGAAGACAACAGAAGCAAGGGCAGCAGCACATTTAACACGTAGTACGGAGGCGCTCCGCTGAGTTCGGAAATTGCGCCGGACACCGCGTATGCCAAGTAGTGATAGCCGAAAATTGCCTCCTCCGGCAGTCCGGGGTGCGCCTGCGGTCCATTCTTAGCAAGCGACCAGCCAATCGACTCAAAAAAAGTTGCGTCATTGCTCACGGATAGCCACCAACCAGGCTCGTGACGACGCGCTAGCTCCGAGAGTCCGAGCAGAGTGATTGTGACTAGGCCTGTTATGAGCCGTGAAGTATGGGAAAGACGGTCCTTGTATCGGAATGCCAAGGCTGGCAGGATGATCGCTGCACCCAAGAGGCGGGGAAATCCTGCGGGATAGTTGACCGACAACACGGCGGATCCGACGATTACGAGTGATGTCGAAGAGTGATCTCTGAATCGTCCCCAGGCGGTGGCCTTGAGGCGCCAGATATCCCATTGCGACGATGCCCCGTGAATCAGCGTCCTGAGTCGAAGCAAGACTCCGAACAGCGAGAGGATTGGAAGTGTCAGAAGTGGGAAATGACGCATTAGCGGTACTGATGTCTGCAGAATCCCAAGGGCGCTGAGTCCGATGAGGATCCCCGTGCCGAGACGAACCATGGAGTCAAGCTGTGTGGATAATCTTCCAACTAACTCCCAGCCCAACCAGCCGGAACAGACCAAGGCGACCCCACAGAGCGATAGCCATTGAATGGTCGCGGTACCGGTCACGGACCGAGGTTAGCCAAGTTGGCTTGGGGTATTCGCTAGCGCGGGGGCCGGACAGATGAGTCGGCTGCCCCGATTTGTCGCGAGACAATCTTCTCTGCGAGTTCAGCGTGCGGGATGGCATCTGTGGAAGTGCTCATCTCGACGACGCTAGTTGTTACTTAGGCGCAGGTATCTACGGAACGAACTGCGTCACCGCTTCAAGAACTCGATGTTGATCGCTCTCGCTCAAGGTGTTGTACATCGGAAGCCGAACCAGGCAGTCGCCGGCGTGTTCTGCAACGGAGCACTGGCCTTTCCGGCCTCCAAACTGTTGACCAACAGGCGACACATTTAGTGGCTGATAGTGGAAAACGCAGGAGATATCCCGACGCCTCATGTGCTCAATGAAACATGATCGTTGATCGAGCATTTGAAATCGCAGGTGATAGACGTGGCCAACATGTTCGCAGCCGTCAGGCACGACGGGTCGCAACACGCCGTGCCCGTCTGCCCAATCGGCAAGACCTGTGTGGTAGCGATTCCAGATTGCGACCCGTCTCGTGTTGACCTCCGCGGCTCGTTGAAGCTGACCCCAAAGAATCGCCGCCAGCAGGTCACTCATTACCCAGCTGGACCCGATGTCCACCCACGTGTACTTGTCGACCTGACCGCGCAGAAACTTGCTTCGATTCGTGCCCTTCTCGCGCAGGATTTCCGCGCGGTCAACTAGCCCAGAGTCGTTGATTAAGAGTGCCCCACCCTCGCCGCAGGTGATGTTCTTCGTTTCGTGGAAGCTCTGCGTTGCCATTGCCCCGAATGTGCCGAGGTACCTTCCTTTGTACTTTGCGAAGAGTCCGTGGGCGTTGTCTTCAATCACAAGAAGGTTGTGCTTTCCGGCAATGCTAAGGATCTTTTCCATTTCACAGGCAACTCCCCCGTAGTGAACAACACAGATTGCGCGCGTACGGGGAGTGATTGCTGATTCAATCACGGAAGAGTCGATATTTAACGTGTCGGAGCGAGAGTCCACAAACACGGGCCTAGCGCCGAACATGGCAAACGCACTAGCCGTCGACACGAACGTGTATGAAGGCACGAGCACCTCATCACCCGGCTTAATCTGAGCCAGTAGTGCCGACATCTCCAACGCGTGAGTGCACGAGGTAGTAAGGAGAGCACGTCCTACGTGAAGCTCCGTTTTCATTAGCTCCTCGGACCGCTGAGTGAAAGGGCCATTACCCGAGCTATGGCCGGATTCAAGTGCTTCCTTAAGCAATTCTCGATCGCTCAGTGAGATCTCGGGCCGATTGAACGGAATTCCGTGTTTACTCATTCATTTTTCAACCTACCAACAGATCAAGTAGCAATTTATGCATTCGTGCAGTTCGGCAGAACTGCTTCTAGATCACATTGGGTAATACAGCGCCACAACCGTTCCGATTCTCTTGGTGGGCATTTTGACAACAGGACAGTCGGGTCGTAAGCCAGCAACTCAGAATATAAAGAGTCTCAATTTGATAACCATTACTTGGGTGGCCATAGGTCACAATACAACGAGCTCGATGTCTCAAAGCTCTCATCACACCAGACATGGATGGTGTATTCAAAGGGAAACTCAAAATGTGAGATGAGGATACGGCGAGAAACCCGTCTTGCAATAGAGAGAATTCTCTCGCTCTTTGCGTAGAAGAGACTCTTATCTCGAAAAGTTGTCGCATCACTCAAGAAGTTGACTGAAAATCCAACTCTACATGCCGCTCGCAATCTGTTCATGACGCTGTCGATGGCAGAATAGTTCTCATCCTCAGATTCAAAGTCCATCACATTAAATGTTCCAGATGCGAGAGCAATATCGCATAAAGGAAGATTTTGAGAAGAAAAGAGATCGCGATTTATAACTTCGAACTTGGGTCCCGAGAAGCGCCCTCGTGCAAATTCGCAATAGGCATCAACAAAGTCAATGCCGATGTAGCGCTTGATACCTCTAGGCTCGACAAACTCATACAAGTCGCAGATTCCGCAGCCGACATCTAGTATCACCCGTTCGTCAAAATCCCATACCCGAGAGAGTGCTTCGAATCGAAGCGCCTGTAAACCTTTCGTGCCCCATCCCAGCCCTTGGGGAGAAGGTCCAAACTCGGCAAACATTTTCGAGTAAAAGCGTTGAGTTGACTTGTTTGAATGCTGTGGAGTGTCTTTCATGATTTTGGGTCGTTGGTTATGCGATTACTATTGAAGGCAGTGCACCTGAGTTGAGGTACTCAGACGCTTGGTCTGATCCGACGGCAGCCAGGTAGTCAAGTACCGAGACACTCGGCTCAAAACCCATGTACTTCTGGTGATACACCGGCAGCTGCGAGTAGTCGGCGACTTCGACAACAATCGACGAGTTTCTGAACTGATCAAGGTCGAGATATTGCATGGCCTTCGAACCTGTGAGATATGTGGTTGCTTTAAGTTTTTTGCATATGTTGACAAGGCGGAGCGTCGGGTCTGTTCCTGGTGATAGAAGTTCAGCTGTGGCCACCTCAGTGTCTAGGACGACTGGGGTCGATATTGCACCAAGATGGCAAATCGTTCGAATGAGTTTAAGGTTAATCTTGTGCAGTAATCGTTCGTCTGAAAACGACAAGTAATCTGCGGCTAAACGTTCAGCTATTTGAGCAGAAAATCTCAAGCCAGATAGTGCTTCACGAATCGAGAAAAAATGTTTATGCGCCCATCGAGTATCAGAAACCGTTGCGTCGTAAATTCTCTTCCTCGTGCTTTCATGCTCGATTGGTATTGTCAACCAGAAAGAACCGTTGGCGCCGCGTAGTTTATTGCGATTTCTCCAATCGTTCTTCGTGTACTTTGCACTATCAAGCACAACAAGAACATCAGCACTGGCTATCAACGCAAAGTAGCCGAGCCAAGGAATGTAATTCGATTGAAGAATCACAACCCGATCTCCGGATATTGAGCGGGGCTCCGAATCGATTGTTTCCGTCAAGACCAGCGTACTATACAACAGTTATCGTCCCGCGCTAAATGAGCTCTCCAAGGTCGAGAGAACTATCGTAATTGGATGTTATGAGTACGTCGTCGCTGCCACCTACCAATTCCACTGATCGTCTGACGGTTGTCGTAACTGCCTACAACTCGGAACAAACGATTGCCGAGTTTCTTGGTCAACTTGTCACTGTCATTAGTGCGTCATCGTTGATCACCCTCCACCAGCTTGTGGTCGTCGATGATTGCAGTACCGACGACACTTTCAATGTGGCGACAGCACTCGCTGAAACAATCCCTGCCTTGCGAGTCATCAAACTTAGCCGCAACCGGGGCCAACAGCTTGCAGTTAGCGCCGGTGTGTCAGTTTCTACTGGCGAGTTGACGCTCGTAATTGATGACGACGGACAGAATCCGATTAGTGAAATACCAAATCTAATCAAGCGAAGCATCGAGACCTCTGCTGATGTGATTATCGCAACATCTCAGCATCGTAAGTTTGGCCGACGAATCTCTTCAAGACTGTTCTGGTCGGTGATGCGAGGTTCGCGACTCGAAGGTGAACCTGACTCACAGTTGATGATGAGAGTGCTAAGTCGCCGTGTGGTCGATGCATTCAATAGTTATCCAGAATCGACCAGGACCGTCTACGGAATAGTGCGGGATATCGGTTTCAGAACCGAAGGGTATGAGGTTCAAGTCCAACCCCACATTGCAGGTCGAGAAGCCTCCCGTTATTCATTCTTGGACCGTCTAAAGGTATTCATCGACACCTACCTGACCAGCGCCAATCGTCCTTTCGAATTTTTGGTAACTTTTTCACTGGGCGTTTTTGTTTTAGGCGCCGGGCTATTGCTTGGTGCCGCTATAAGCTCACTTTACGTCTGGAGTAATCGTTCGTTCTTACTTCTGATGTCTGGCTTACTTTCGATCCTTCTAGCTGGGGCGTTTTTTGGACTTTCGATAGTCATTCGACTACTCGTACTGGTCTACCTGGAAGTGCGAAGACGCCCATTGTTCCATGTCGCTGAAGACACAGATCTGTGGCAGCGGAAGACAGATGGGCATTCTTGAAAGTTGCTGATGTTGTGCCTAAATCCGACTATCAATTCGTCGTTGTCGGAGGGAGTCTTTATTCACTTGTGCTCATAGGTGCACTAATCAACGGAGGAGTGCATCCAAGCGAGATTCTGTTAGTCGAGAGTTCAAAGTCGCTCGGTGGTCAGTTCAGATCTGACCGAAGCGAGATCAATGTGCTATTTGATAAAGGTACGCGAATTTTGTATGAGACGGGAGATAGACGAGCTGACGGATTCATTTCGAACGTGGTTGAACGATGCGAGTCAAGTGTTCTTGGTGGAAATCAGCGAGACATAGGAGGAATCTTTCTCAATAGACGCCTTGAGACAGGTTCTGTCTTTCCGTCTTTTCGAAACGTCTCTGTTGATACACAATTTCAAATTCTCGGAGAAATTCTCATGAGAGCAGGAGTAAGTACTAGTGAGATTGCCGAAAAGTCATCGTCACTAGGTGAATACCTGGATTCGCAGTTTGGTCCGACGGCGCGAGAATGTATTCATGAAGTCATTTGTCGACACGTCTTCAATGTAAGCGCCACTCAGCTATCTACTCGTGTGCTCGACATCTTGCCACTAAACCGGCTCTCCGGTTTCAGTCATCAACTAATGATGGACTTGTCTAAGTCTGAGGGACTACGATCACGTTTAGCATTTCCTGACCAACTTAGGCTTCCCCTGAAAAGAAAACAGGAATATCGCGGCTACTATCCGACGAGTCCCGGCATTGAAAGATATGTTGATGTTGCTGAGACAATTCTTTGCGAAGCTGGTGTTCAAATACTCGTGGGTCATGCAGTTGCACGAATTCAGAATTCCAGTAGTAAAACTGAAAAGACTGAAATGTATGTCACTGATTCATCCGGGAATACCAAAGCTATACAAGTAGCCAGTAAGGTCTTCTGGACCTCCGGACCCCGAGCCCTTGCCGTCTGCGCAGGAATTGACAAAGCACAATTACCAGCGGAGATTTCTCGGAAAGTGGCGCTGGCACATCTCCTGGTTTCGAGGATTGATTCGATGGGCGAACTTTATTATGCGTATAACTATGACCCGGAAGTCAGTTTTTTCAGAGTTACGAACTACTCGGCGTATTGCAAAGACTCTCAGGTCTCAGGTCAGTTTCCACTCAGCGTTGAGATCTTCGCTGATGATGACGATGAAGTCAACTTTCAAGAGAACATCGAGCGAGATCTAAGAATTTTCTTGGGACTTACTTGTTCGAAAGACATCGGGATTCAATTGGTAGGACGATCTACGGGATTCTTTCCATTACCGCGTCTTGATGTCGAGGAACGTTGGACAATTATTGCTCAGATGATTGCCGACCAACTCCATGGTTCACTTTGCTTTCCTGGACTAGGGTCAAAGTCAGCGAAGTTTCTGGGCCGAGACATCGTCAATGATCTCCTTGCGCAATTCGATCAGGGCACGAATTAATGCGAAAAATTAGCCTCGGAGAATTTCCATTCTATTGGCGAGTTGCTGAATCAGGATTTGATGAGTTGCCCATCCGCTTACCATTCAGTTTCGGAGTTCAAGAATCCTTGCCCTATCTCGTGCGACGACAATTTGATCAATCAGACCTAGACATTTTGAGAGCTATGTATTGCCTTGATTCGAACGTTGGCTACCTCCAGGAGTCGAACTCCTTGGGAATGGCTTATGCACGAGACCTTCTGCGAAAAATTACGACTCTTCGACACTCGTCGGCCTCGGCATTCTCGAAGCACCCAACGCCACGAGTTCTGGAAATTGGATGCGGTGGAGCCGTCGTCCTGCGCAGCCTCGCAAGTGATCACATATCCTGCGTAGGAATCGACCCGAGTCCGATTGCGATTCAGGCTGTTCAAGGTACCGAAATCGAACTAATTTCTGATTTCTTCCCAAACCAGCTAAACGGACAAAGATTTGATTTTATATTCAATGCTGATGTCCTCGAGCATGTTGAGGACCCTCTTGACTTCTTGAGAGTCTGTGGTGATCATCTGGTTGACGACGGTTTACTCCTAGTTTCTGTGCCAGACTGCACCAGGAGTATCCGTATCGGGGATGTCTCAATGGCTCTCCATCAACATCTGTCGTATTTTGATGTGGAGAGCCTCAAGCGCGTCTTCCGGGAAGCAGGATTTGCAGATGTCTCGGTAGAGCAAGCGGAATACGGCGGGTCTCTCTATGCGGTTGGCAAGAAGCCTCGGTCACGTCATGACAATGAAGACCCGATCGGAAACCACGAACAGATTCTGGATCAATTCTTTCAAAGAGCTTCATCGTCAGTTTCCCTGCTAGAAACTCTGGTCAAGAATGCACTTCACAGTCAGATGTCGGTTGGAATGTATGTACCGCTACGAGCTCTACCTTACTTGGGGCGAGATGCGGAATTAAGGGAACTTGTTTCGTCAATCCGCATGTTTGACGACACGCCGATGTGGCGCGGTAAGCGAATTCAACAGGGCTTGAGCCGGATTGAGGATTTCTCCCAGCTAATCCAGAATCCAGTCGACCATCTCTTCGTTATGAGTCTGACCTTCGGCGAGATTATCGCCCGAAAAGTTGCGAGCTCACTAGGTTCTGCGGTACAAATTGAAGAGCTAGAAGCATTGATTAGCTAAACAACAACAAGTTCTCGGTACCGAGGCTTGACGATTTCGTTGATGATCTTCAGTCGCTCTTCGAAGTGGGCGAATGCGCTCTTTACCGAATTCACCGTGACCCACTGAAAGTCATCCAGCGTCCAGCCGAAGGCGTCGGCACATTGGGTGAACTCACGTGTCATCGACGTGTTGCTCATGAGCCGGTTGTCGGTATTCAGCGTTACGCGAAATCGCAGGCGTCGCAGCATGCCGATGGGGTGCTCAGCAATCGATCCGCATACCCCGGTGTTCACGTTCGATGTCGGGCAGAGCTCGAGGGGGATGCGACGATCACGGACGAATTCGGCGAGCCGCCCAAGGATTTCATGGCCGGGCTCGCCGGTGATGTCATCGACGATTCGCACACCGTGTCCGAGCCGCTCCGCTCCGCAAAACTGCAGCGCTTCCCAAATCGACGGGAGACCAAACGCCTCACCCGCGTGGATGGTGGTGTGGAAGTTGGACCGCTGAATGAATTGGAACGCGTCAAGATGTCGGGTGGGCGGGTAGCCAGCTTCGGCACCGGCAATGTCAAAGCCGACAACGCCCTCATCGCGGAACCTGACGCTGAGTTCGGCGATCTCCTGGCTGCGTGCCGCAGTGCGCATCGCTGAGAGGATCGCGTAGATGGTGAGATCCGTGCCTGCCGACCCACGACGGAAGCCGGCGAGTACAGCTCGCACAACCTCTTCGAGCGAGAGCCCTCCCTCGGTATGAAGCTCCGGCGCAAAGCGCACCTCGGCGTACACCACATTGTCGGCAGCGAGATCCTGCGCGCACTCAAAGGCAACCCGCTCGATGGCATCACGGTGCTGCATCACGCCGACGGTGTGGGCAAATGTCTCG
>Ga0194130_10006299_pt1 | contig 13824 bp, 12 predicted proteins | sample TA2KigsurfametaG_FD_160084 | JGI IMG/M metagenome (GOLD analysis project Ga0194130, IMG submission 160084) | Freshwater microbial communities from Lake Tanganyika, Tanzania - TA2015050 Kigoma 12 surface | ecosystem: Environmental > Aquatic > Freshwater > Lake | place: Tanzania: Lake Tanganyika... | reverse complement strand
GTGTGACAAATCTAATCCGTGTGACAAATCTAATCCGTGTGACAAATCTAATCGACACAAAAGAGACGAATCGATGATCGCTCGATTATCCTCGAAGTGGGAACACTCTAACCGCACTGATAACATGATCTGCGAAATCGATTCTCTGGAAGTCATCGGTCGCTAGCCGATCCGGATAGAACCGATGAATCCACTCTTTGATCTTTTGGCTTGCCCTCTCGTCCCATCGGTACGAGGCATGGAATGGAGGTGCACTTGGGGACAACCAACCTGCTGGCCAATCCATCCTAAGCCTTAAGCACGCGGGACCGCCCCCATTCGCCATACTCTCACTGAGGTGTGCGTAGCTCACTCCAAGGATTGGATTACGCGCATCATCAATCCAGTTACCAATCAATTCACGTGCGGCAGTCGATTGCTCACACTGCACTGGGCAAACCATATGCATCCCACCATGCGGCAGCGATAGAATTTGGCTGTTGAAAAGGTACGTACGAACGGCTTCCTGGAGCGGGATGGCCGCGTCATCAATCCGTAGCAGGTGAAGTGGTGTTCCAAAAAGCGATTCGTATTTGATGCATATTTCTTGAACGAGGGAATCCGCGTTTAGAAAAGACTTTTCATGATAGAGAAAAAGATTTCTATTGGAGGTCGCAATCACATCATTGTGAAAGACACCAGCATCGACGGCCTCGGGGCTCTGCTCCGCGAAAATCAACTGCTCTAACGGCAATCGCATGAACTTACTGATTGTCCGGGATGCCAAGCTAGACTGTCGAGAACGAAAGGTATTACCGACGGAAGTGGCTGCATGCACAAAGACATGCAACCCCAAGGGGGATTTACTCGAGGGCGGGGCTGCAAATCGCATGTGATTCGCCGCTCCTTCATCGCGGAGCGGATCGACCGCGGGAAGCGGCAGACAGACTTGCACCGTCTCAACACCTCGAAACAGGTCTGTGAACTGCAGGTAGCGTTCGACTGCCTCCATCCCTCGGTGGAGACTGCTCGAGAGGTTCGCAAGCACCAACCGCGACACACCGTCCATCGCGTCCGATTCGGGACAAAACGTTCCCGCATTAGCAGCCCACATGTACGATGAACTATAAGCTGCCGACAGAAGGGCAGGCGATTCGTCAGCACATCGCTTGAGAGCATCAGCCTGCTCGGAGCGATCGAATCGCTGTTTGGAATCGATCCAGCCGCACCGGATCAGAAAATCCCAATTCGGCCTCACTAGTGGAGGCAAGAAGAACTGTGGAACACCGAGGGACGCCACCTGGTCCATCTTTGCAGCACCCTCGAGCGCTGCTGCCTTCGGATGCGAATGTTTCGCTTGATTGGCAAGGCTTGCGACATTTCCAATCCCTAACCCACCAAAATGATGGGTTGGTCCAATGATTCCATCGATTTGCACTTCGATGAGCGTTGGGGCCTCCCGCGATGGATCAACAACGGGTTGCTGGTTGCTACCTGAGTTCATCACAGCACCCCTCGACGCTCCATCGCGCACTATTGCTGAATGGCGAGTTGTAAAAAATCACCCGCATCACGCATCTGCGACGTCGACATAAACCTTGAGAGCGCTATTGTCTTCGACGAGCAACCGCATCATTTCTAGATACTGATCGAGGCCTTTGACAGGATTCGTCAGAATCTTTTGAAGGAACCCTGGGAACATTACTTCGCCCAAGGCGAGATCGCGAATCCCCATTTCAAAGTGCTCTCGGTTCGCATTCACACTCCCTAATAGCAGTTTATTCCCGAGCACCCACTCGATATTGATCTTGTCGGAAGGAACGGTCGTTGTGTTCTTGCCGCCAGTGATACTGGTCCAAACCAAGGCGCCATTGTGGCCGAGCGACTGCATCGCGCTAAAAGCGATCTGTGAAGATCCCGTCGCATCAACGATCAAATCAGCCTTGCCAACCTTGGCTGTCACTTGCTCAAGAGACACCTCGGAGGTCGGAACATACGTAGCTTCCATCCCCTCGACAATGGAACTCTTGAGGTGTGGGCCTTTCGCTCGGGCAAGTGTAAACACTTCGAGGCCTTTCAAACGAAGTACCAGTGTCGACAATAGGCCGATCTGTCCCGCTCCGAGAACGAACGCCCTCTTGGGGCTCCATACCTTCATGCGGCGCTGAGCCTCAAATGCTTGGTAGATCGCTTTGGCTGCGCAGCTCATCGGTTCCATCAGCACGTGTAGATGCTTCAGCCCCATCGGAACGCGCACGATGTAATCTTCGTGGTCCACAAAGTATTCAGTTAGGTAGCCGTGAAGCAGGTTGATACCTCGCTCGTAGTAGGTTTCCTCACTGGTCATATCGTACGTGCCGATTTTGTCATAAATCGAACCACCTGGTCGACGCACGGTGGCCGTCACGTAATCGCCAACACGAATATTGCGAACATTAGGACCAACTTGTTGAACAATCCCAAACGATTCGTGTCCGAGGACCAAATAATCGTCACCCGGCGGTGCATTCCCATAAAGAGCATCATTGATTTCCCGGTCCGTCGCATCGACCCCCACCTTGAGCACTTTGACCAAGATTCCTTTTCCGTCCGGAATCTTCTGAATGTCAGGCATTGGGATATCGCGCTGATGAACACTGTTGGGGATACCGGGACGTACTGCGATCGCTTTCATGAGAATTCGAATACCGATATAAAGTTTTGACAGAAGATTTATTTTGACAGAGGATTTGGCCGGTAGCATCGAGCAGGAACCTCCAAGCCGTGCCGCCGCGCATGCCCTAAAGTCCCGCTCGGAAGATGGCGGCCCTTTAAGCCGGCCCGCCACCCGACCGAACGACCGCACCAGTATAGCCATCTTTCATATTCCGTCCCATGCCATCTGGCCTCACCATCCTGGTTTGCGTTCGACTCCTATTCACTTGGCGATACAATTGGGACTCCGGGGCGATTTGTCTACCGAGTAATTTCCATACCCCAAGAGTCCAAAGGATCGACGAACGTCCAAATCGAGCAACCTCTTTTGGGTGCACTGATTGGCGTGATCCCTAACTGGCATAAACAGGAGTGATTGAGCAGGTGAGGGAACGACGCGAAAGGGCGCCTGTCCTAGCGGTATTCCACACGTTAAGCGGCAAGGCCTTTGTCTTCGGACTCCAACGTTTTGACAATGATTTTTTAGATTACGACAAAGCACTCTGGTAGCCGCTGGCATACAACCAAAATCGAAGAGTGAGCTGATGAGCCAACTCCAAGACCCACTCGTCCACGTTTCCATGATAGACACCCTACCCTTTGTCATTGACTCCATCGAAGGGACCTCCAGATGACTAATTCCGCCCGGCGTGTAGTCCTGGCAATGAGCGGCGGCGTTGACTCCAGCGTAGCCGCCCACCTGCTGCTCCAGCAAGGCTACGATGTGGTTGGAGTCTTCATGAGGCACGGTGAACAATCGAGCCAAGCTTGTGAATTGGGAGAAGGGCGTCCCAACCCACTGTTGCCGATACTTGAGGGGCGACTCGACCATAAACAAGGCTGCTGCAGCGCAAGCGATGCGGCAGATGCGAGACGCGTTGCCGACAAGATGTCGATCCCCTTTTACGCATTGGACCTCGAATCCGACTTTCGACGAATCGTTGACTACTTCGTCGATGAGTACCACCACGGTCGAACCCCTAATCCATGCGTACAATGCAACAACTGGATCAAATTTGGAAGGTTGTTTGAATACGCTGATGCGGTCGGAGCCCATTTCGTCGCAACGGGTCACTATGCCCGCATGATCTCCGATCCGACGCGCACCCAGTCCACAACGCATCAAGCAGTTTCTGAAAGCGAGGATGCAGACGGCGAGGAAAGACCCAACTATGAATTGCATCGCGGGCTCGACGATGACAAAGACCAAGCGTACGTGCTCACCGGAATCGCCCGATCGCTCCTGCCCAGGATGCTACTGCCAGTGGGTAGCTATCACAAATCGGAAATACGCAGGATCGCGACTGAGATCGGTTTAAAGGTTGCCGACAAAAAAGACAGTCAAGAAATCTGTTTTGTGACGACGGGACAACATGCTCAATTCGTTCGACAAAAAAGTCACACAGATACATCTGGCGAGATCGTCACAAGCGACGGACGCGTGGTGGGACATCATCCAGGAGTCGAAGGCTTTACCATCGGTCAACGCAAAGGGATCGGTGTTGCTATGGGCAGTCCCTATTTCGTCACCTCCATCGATCCGACCGCCAATCGCGTCGTCATCGGCCCCCATGAAGAATTGGGGCGAACTTGGTTAGAAGCAGATGAAGACAACTGGCTAACCGACTTCCCTCTTGATGCTCCATGCCCTGCCGAGGTCCAAATTCGTTACAACTCCTCGCCGGAACCAGCGACCGTGACTCGATGGAGCGATCGCAGGTTCCGTGTCGACTTTACTTCTCCTGTCTTTGGTGTTTCTCCTGGCCAACTTGCTGCGGTTTTCTCAGGAACCAGGGCCTTGGGTTGCGGATGGATTCGGACAACCGGGCGGCAATAGGATCGCCTCATCTGGCAAAAGACACGGTATCCCATCGATCATCGGATAAAACCAGCCGAGATCCTCTGAAACTAGACCTTGCGTCGGAACGGCGGAAATTGTACGACCCAATTTCGTGCAGAGATCTCCACGTTCCATCCGCTCTTTCACGAAGCGCAAGACACATGGGGATGCTAGCATTAACTTTGTTTTTGAGTTCGGGCAACGGACGAGGCCCATGAGCCAATCTGGCATATCTTTACTCCATGCCATCGCTAGACGACTCCTTGCAGGTTTCGTGGTTTGCTTGATGCACGTCGCGCTTCCAGCGGAGCCAACGTTGGCAATTCAAGCCGGTTCTATTCCGTCGAATGCTGCAGCACCCTCGAGTTTCACAGGTGCGAACGCACTGGCATCGGATTCACCTGACCAATTTCAGGGCTCCGCACCGGTTATGACATTTCTGGACATGTACACCGGACAGCCCTGGGGACGCTATGTTGTATCCGAATCGGTGACGGTCCCAAAGTACGAGTATCGCGAGGTCAAGGAGCGAGTCTATGTGCCAACTTGGGTGCAGGAGCCCAAAGCCACAACATTGACTCAATACGACCCGATAGTTTCGTACCAACTCAGACCTCGGTCGGTACCGAGCATGAACCCATTTTATCCTCCTCAACAGATCGTTGAGTACGTTCCCATCGTTCAATACCAACCGCGCAACGTCCAAACAACACAGATGACGCAGTACCAAAAGTACGAAGAACGCGATGTCAGCAGGATGGTCCCCGTTCTTGTGAATGCGACAGAACAAAGGTCTCGGTTCGTCGATCGCCCCTTGTCAGCAAATCCAAATACCCCGATATCTTCGAGCAATTTGGTGCAATACTCCGCCAACATAGCGCAAGCCAATCGGACAACGGCGCGCTACCCAACGCGCTCGATCGATTATCCATCCCAAATGGTCTACGGCGCACCGGTGTACGGCAACACGCCATCAGCACTCGCTTGGTCCACGCCGAAAACGATGATCCCTCCGCCTCCTCCTACGACGGTTCCGGCTTCCTACGCTTCCTTTTCAACACCGGTAGCAGGTCAATATGTTGCAGGCCAGTACAACGTCGCTGCCGGTTACCCAAACAATACGATGGCCCCCGCCGCTGCACCTAACCAAATAAGCTCGGCACCAATTGTTCCCATACCGCAAACCACAACTTTGCCGCCAGCCTACGCAGGGGCCGGCAGTCCTCTACCTACCTACGCCGCAACACCCGCTGGAATGCCTCCCTATGGTATCGCTTACGGGCAACCTCAATACGGGTTGCCGCAATATGGGGCACCTCAAAACGGAACACCGGGCCCAGCCATGAATGGATATCCGCCTCCGCCTTACTATGCGAATGCGTATAACCCCAACCCGTATTACCCATCCTGGCTCACCTCACAAGGAAGCCTCTTTAGCACCAATTGGTTCACACAGCGGGGTGGCACGGCCTCGATGACCACAACGGGCGGCTTTCCGTACACGGGATATCCGCCTGGCGCCTACCCACAGCCGAGCGGTACTGTTCCAGGTTACAACAGCCCAACCAGCTACAACGTGCCCCAACTCGCATCGAACAACTTGGGCTATTCGTCCAACTCCCCAAACTTCTGGGGACGCACGACGCCACCGATCTCATCGCCAGCGGGAACTCCAGGCATCTCTCCTACCTACCCACCTACCACTCCCTACCCTCCCACAGGCTATCCACCTGCAGGAGCTTACCCGCCAGCAGGTCAACCGAGCTATGGGCCCCCCGGCTACGGCCAGCCCAGTTACGGGCAACCCAGTTACGGGCAACCCAGTTACGGGGGCCCGGCGACACCCCCCTACGGTTATTCAACAACGGCGAATTACCGCGACCCGTATCAAACAGGGATGCCTCCGGCCGTTATGCGTTAAATCCCAACTGTTTCGATCGATCTTTTGTCTCGACGCGACCTTCTTCTTCGCTGTATAAGAAACGCCCATCTAGCAAATCTTGGCACTTTGTTTGCTGTGTACCTCTCAGCTCGGTTTGACATGGGGATTCCTTGGTATTTTAATCAAGGATAGCCCGCTGTTTCCGAGGGACCTTTCAATCAGTCAACGAAGGGTTCGACGTACTTTCCTGCCATGCACACGTTTCTGGAGTTACAAAACCGAATGAAAAAGTTTGTCATCTACACTGCCGTCGCTTTGACTGCTACTGCGGTATCTCCGAGCGCATTTGCGATCAAGGAGTTCGGCGAAACATGGACCAAGATCTACGCAGAAAAAAGCACGAACGAGGAGTTCAAGAAGTTAGTTGCGGAAGCGAAGTGCAACGTTTGCCATATCGATGGCGAAAACAAGAAGATGCACAATCCATACGGAGACGCAGTGGAAGCCGCAGGTATCACGAAGAAGAACTTCCCTGCTCCGAAATTCAAGCAAAACCCCGACGAAGTCCGTAAGGAAGTCGAGAAGATCCTAAAGACTTTGGAAGAAAAAAAAGCCGAAGGGCAGTCAAAAACGTTCGGGGAACGGATCAAGGAAGGCTTGCTCCCAGGGGGTGACGTTAAGGGCAAGTAAAAGCCTGACAACTCGTCCTAAAATTAGGGTCTCCGTCGAACCGAAACACTGTTTAGTTCGTTTATACTAAGTGCGTCTGGGCTCAAAAGTTCGGACGCACTTTGATTTTCGGGGTGCATTTTCCCAGAGTCGATGGCGCCTCGCTGCGGATCAAGGTTCTGTCGAACCCCCACACCAATCGCCACCATCCTCCCCTCCCTTTCTGAAAGCAGAATCCATGTCGCGTTTTACCATCATGTTTGTCGCTTTGGCGGGTTTGCTCCCACAGGCCCCATCCCGTGCGTTGGCGCAGGAGTCCAGCAAGCCCGAGACCGAAGCCGGATTTGTTAGTTTGTTCGATGGCAAGTCGATGAACGGCTGGAAAGTGAATGAGAACCAAAACAGCTGGAAAGTCGAAAATGGCACCTTAGTCTGCAATGGAGAACGCAGTCACATTTTCTATGTCGGCGACGATAAACCCTTCAAGAATTTCCATTTCAAGGCGGATGTGAAAACGGAACCCAATAGCAACGCAGGAATCTACTTTCACACCAAATACCAAGATTCCGGTTGGCCAAAGTATGGATTTGAATGCCAAGTTAACTTGTCGTACAAGTCTGACCCCCGAAAGACCAGCAGTCTGTACGCGGTCAAGGATGTGTTGGAACCGGCTGCAAAGGACAACGAATGGTACACCCAAGAGATCATTGTTGTTGGTAAGAAGATCACTCTGAAAGTCAACGGAAAGACTCTTGTGGAATACGTGGAACCAGATGATCAAAAGGCTGGATCCGATTTTACTCGCAAGATCGACGAGGGAACCTTTGCCCTCCAAGCCCACGATCCAGGAAGCAAGGTTTACTTCAAGAATCTTCGCGTCAAGCGATTGGATTAAGGTCAAACCGTCGACATGAGTTTTACTACGATCGCTCGTTACGATCGCATCGCTTCCTATCATCGAGTTTCGCCACAGCAATCCTTGCTGTGGCGCCTCTTGTTTTGTTTCGGAATCGTATGCCAACTCCTGCCCCAATCCCATTCGCTCGGGGCTAGCACAGACAACTTGCAAGTGTCCGTGACGTCAGGTCTTGCGGGTTTTTGGAAAATAGGGTTCCCGACGCTCCACCGGGTAACAGTATCAATCCCTGGAAATGGTTCGGGAGCTGTATCGAGAGGATCGATCGAGGTGCACACCTTTGATGGAGATGGCGTTCCCGTCATCTACCGTTCGAAAGAGTGGGTGTTCGACTTTTCCGGGAATCGGACTTCGACCATTGATCTACTGGCAAAGCATGGTCGCGGTAACCGCCCAATTCGAATCGTCGTCGTCGATGACAAAAACCAAACTATCCTTGAGCACACGCTTGCGGACTCCGAACGAGGTACCGCTTTGCCAGCTAACCAGCCATGGATCGTAGGGCTGGGGACTTCCCAAATCGCCCTCGCACAAGGGACGATGAAATCGGCTCAAGGAACCTTTGGGGAACTGAGCGTTTCGGAAATAACCGAAGCTAAATCGCTACCCAATAACGAGCTTGCTTATTCAGGTGTCGACGCAGTCGTGTTCTCGTCAGCGAACGAGGAATTAAACCGCGGCATTACAGCGAAGCAAGCGATCGCGTTAACCGCTTGGACTAAGTTAGGTGGCCAACTGGTTCTCTGCTGGGGCAAGTCCGCGAAGACTTTAGCCAATGTCCCCGAACTCAAGGATTTGATACCTGGGGAGATGGTGAGTTTTTCAGACGATGGAGAACCAGGTCCGATCGAATCGCTCTTGGGTTCGCAGCAGCAATTGCAACCTTTACCCTGTGCCGTACTGAACATCCATCAAGGCCGCGTGGATGTGGTTACTGCGACAGCAACACGCACCAAACTGCCGTTCATCGCCCGATGGGTGGTTGGAATCGGTAGTGTCGTTTGGTTGGCGACTGAAATCGATTGCCCTCAGATGTTAGCTTGGGAAACGCGACCGGCTCTTATCAAATACTTGCTGAAGGATTTTTGGGAAAAGCCGGAGTCGCGAGTCAACAAATCCATCTATCAATCCTACGATGAATTGGTCGGGCAACTCAACGCAACGCTCGACACGTTTCCAAACCTTCGACTTGGAAACCTTGGTCAACTTGTTCTCATCGCAGGCTTATTGGCACTGTTGATCGGACCTCTCGACTACTTTTTGATTTCGAAAGCTTGGCAAAAACCTCGATGGACTTGGTGGACACTCATTCTGTCGTCCATCGGAATCATGGCTGTGTCATCGGTGCTCGCGAGAGCCTGGAAGCCAGATCTACCGAGTATTAATAGCCTGGAAATCATCGATGTGAATGACCAAACACAGCAACTTCATGGGCGTGCCTACTCCCACTGCTACTCAGGGCGCAGAGGCTTGTACGATTTTTCGACCTATCACCGTCCGCTGCAGAATTTGTCCGTAGATAAAGGGACCAGAGACAAAGAGACCAACTCGAAACCCCCTCTGGATTCGAAGCCTCGTCCAAACCGTATCGATTGGTTTGGACAGCCCGGCAAAGGGTTAGGTGGGTTTGACTCCAACGTCACTACCCAATTAGGCTTGCCAACCTACACGGTTGAGTCATCGACAAATGACTCAACAGACATTCAAGGGATGGGGTTTCCAGCAGCAGGCACGAAGGCCTTTTACACCGAATGGTCAGACCCCTTCGAGTTCCCTGCCCCCTTCAACGGGCTTGGTACGGTATCAGGTAAAGACGATTTGCTCCAAGGTTCCTTTGCGAATCCGCTTAGTGTGGATCTCCTCGAAGGAGTCCTTTACTTTGCTGGCCGAGCGTACACAATCCCATCCCGAATTCGCCCCGGGGAACGCGTGCCGATATCGACTTCGATCCCAAAGGACATCACGCGGCGGCTGCAGCGTCGAACGTTCGTCGCCGGAGAGGAACAAGGTTCCGATTGGAACCCTGCTGACACCAACAACCTCGAGCGACTAGCCGAACTGCTCTCATTCCACCGTTCGGCGGGTGCCTCGTCCTACTCCAGTTTATCGAATCGCTATTTGAGCACTCTCGAATGCTCCGACTTGTTAAAGCTGGAGCGGGCAGTGATCTTTGCCCAAGTTGCAGAGCCTGTCAGCACTTGGAATCTTCGTCGTAATGGAGCTCCTGTACAACCGATCGGGGGCAAGCAACTCTCGATCGTGCGGATGGTCTTCACCGTAGAAAACAACAGCAAACCTTCGAACGCACTCCGAGATCTTTCCTTCAGCTCCAATCCCTAATGGCGTCCCATCGTGATCAAGACGATAAAACTAACCAAGAAATACGATGACATGTACGCCATCCGAGATATCGACTTGGATTTAGGCCAAGGGGATCTGTTCGGATTTATTGGCCCTAACGGCGCTGGCAAAACAACTACGATGCGCATCGTGGCCACACTGCTCGAGCCCACGGAAGGCGAAGCTTACGTCTGCGATTACTCGATCTATACCCACCCGAAAGAAATACGTCGTCTCGTCGGTTTCATGCCTGACTTCTTTGGTGTCTACGACGACATGACTGTGATCGAGTATCTTGAGTTTTTTGCTGCGGCTTATCGCATCGGACCGCAAGCACGCCGTAAACGTTGCAATGAAATGCTTGAGGTCGTCGATTTAGATTTTAAGCGTGATGCTTATGCCAACACACTTTCCCGCGGTCAAACGCAGCGATTAGGGCTAGCCCGCACCTTGCTTCACGACCCCGCAGTTCTGCTCCTCGATGAACCGCTCAGCGGCCTCGACCCGCGGGCACGTATTGAGATGCGAGCTTTGATGCGTCGACTCGGTGCAATGGGAAAAACCATCATCGTAAGCAGCCATATTTTGCCCGAACTCGCCGACGTTTGTAACAAAGTTGGCATCATCGACTCCGGACGAATGATCGCAAGCAATGATGTTGCATCGATCATTAAACAGGTAAGTCCGTTTACTGTGATCTTAATTGAGCCTGTCGAACCATCAGACCTAGACTCCACAGGAAAACTACTCGAGAAACAAGATATCGTTTCCGCAGTATCCTCAAGTGGCAACACTCTGCGAGTCACCCTCAAGCCTGATGTCGAGGACTACTCGATTCTAGCAACGAACTTGATGCAAGCAGGCATACGATTCAAACGGTTCGCCGCTGAAGAAATCAATCTTGAGTCGGCATTTATGGCATTCACCAAGGGAGCAGGTTCCAAGATCTAGTTCCCTCTCCCATGAATCGTCAATCACGACAATCGAGAAAGATTCTCCATGCACTCCCCGTACGGAACCGATGCATCTGTTGCGATACCACCCACCCGACAGGTGCATGAAGATTGGCTGATCGTCGGTATCGGTGCTATCGCTCTCATGGTAGCAACCATGTTTGTCTCGATGAAGCCATCTAACGACATCGGGAAAAAACCAGAGATCACAAACCATGCAAAAAGCACTCTCGCAAAACTGGAATCTTGGAAAGATGCCCCAGGAAAGGCTTTTTATAGCAAGCCCAAAATTGGGGAACCGCAATTCCTCGGTGGCGCACTCCTCATCACCTTCGCTGTGATTGGCACGCTCCTAATACCTATCGCTTATGCTCGAGGCATCTCACCTGGTTCATTCTTGGCGGGGTACTCAGTTTTATTCGTTTTAGCAATCCTTGCGTTTTTGATGTCCACCCAAGAAGTGGTCAAGCAATACAACTTTGAATACGTGCTATGGGCCCTCTTATTGGGGTTGACCATCAGTAACACCGTCGGCACACCAAACTTTCTCAAGCCGATGGTCATCGGAGATACCTTCATCAAACTCGGACTCGTCCTGTTCGGCGCCGAGGTGTTGTTCGGAAAGCTAATCGCCTTAGGCGCACCAGGTATCTTCACATCCTGGGTAGTAACCCCAATCGTCTTGATAACCACGTACTGGTTCGGACAACGCGTTTTAAAAATCGAGTCCCCAAGCTTAAACATGGTGATTTCGGCGGACATGTCTGTGTGCGGTGTCTCAGCCGCAATTGCTACTGGCGCTGCATGCCGGGCCAAGCGTGAGGAAGTCTCTTATGCGATCGGCGTCTCCCTACTTTTTACCGCTGTGATGATGATTGTTCAGCCCTACATTGTTCTCAAGACAGGTATGGATCCAATTGTCGGCGCCGCATGGATCGGTGGAACCATCGATTCGACCGGTGCCGTTGCCGCTGCGGGAGCTGTCCTTGGGGACGATGCAGCAACCGTCGCGAACACGGTAAAAATGATCCAAAACGTGCTCATTGGTGTCATTGCATTTGGCGTAGCAACCTATTGGTCAACACGAGATCGCGAATCAGGAGATTCGAACAAAGTAGGAATATCTGAGATCTGGACAAGGTTTCCGAAATTCGTGATCGGTTTTATCGGCGCCTCACTCGCATTCTCCTTTCTCCCCTCGTTGCTAGGATGGGATAGCAAATTTGCTGAGGTCGTGTCTAAAGAAATCACCTCCCAAGTTCGGATATGGCTGTTTTGCCTCGCCTTTGTCGCGTTCGGACTCGAAACCAACTTTCGTGAGCTTTGGAAATACCTTTGCGTTGGAAAGCCGCTCTTTCTGTACATCGTAGGACAAGCATGGAGCATGATCCTGTCACTGGCGATGGCAACCTTGATGTTCGGTGTGCTTTACGCAGACAAAGTGAAATCGATCCTTTCGAAATAGAACAAGGACTGTCCCATGAATGCCTTCCGTTCAAAAAACCAATCAGGGACGATGGCACTGCTCGGCTGCGTCGTGGGAATCGCAACCATTTGGTTGATAGTACTCCCTGCAACGGCAAATCTTCCTATCGTCCGAAGCCATCTCGAGTTTCTCGAGTCACACCGAGTCAACGCCGCCGCTATGTTTTATACCGAACTTGAACCAAAAGATTCATTTCCTCCGACGAGGTAACTTCGGCTAGAGATTGAATCGCAATGCCCGTCCACTGCGACTAGGCCCATTTCCGATTGCAACGGCGATACTTATTGGTTTCCTGGGTTCGCAAAGTACAGCCTTGCCACTTCATGGTACGGCAATCCCTGCCAGCTTGCAGCAAGTTCTCTGGCGATCAATCCATCGACCAATGGCTTGCGTTCATAGACAGCAGATAAACACTCCTCTACTAATCTCGCAGAGGAATCTTTACGAACCACGAGAAGCGCCGCCGTTGCGATCGTCATCGTCGGTTCTTGGATGATACCACGGTATGCTCCCGCCTTGAGTTCTAACAGTCGGAACATAGGCTCCGTCAATGTGAGTGAAGCCGCATCGCGGATAGAGAGTAATCGGTACTTACCCTCAGACAGCAGTTCCACCATTCCCGTCTGCTCTGGTTTCACCATCGCTACGAGTACATTTTGAGGTTGCCGCATTTGTGATTGCGTCCAGTCACCATCTACGATTTCAAAGTCCCCCTCTGACAAATCGAAATGCTTCAACAAACGCAGTGCAGCTTGTCGAGTTCCAGACTCCTTATTTCCCAGCACGATCTTCTTTCCCGCCAAATCCTCCATCCGTTCAATACCCATCTCCACGGGGACAAGTATATGTATCGCTTCAAAAAACAATGGTGCCACCACAGCGACTTGATCCGCGCGTATGGTGGACTCTTGCATCAATGCCACATCGGCGTGTGAGTCGAGCAGTTGACGGAGATTCTCGATCGATCCCCCGGTCGATATCACCGACGGAGGGCGACCGCTCCCGGTCTTCATTCGGTCGGAGAGTTTCCCTGCGATATCGTAGTACATCCCTCCTGGCGCTCCG
>Ga0194130_10006294_pt1 | contig 13834 bp, 13 predicted proteins | sample TA2KigsurfametaG_FD_160084 | JGI IMG/M metagenome (GOLD analysis project Ga0194130, IMG submission 160084) | Freshwater microbial communities from Lake Tanganyika, Tanzania - TA2015050 Kigoma 12 surface | ecosystem: Environmental > Aquatic > Freshwater > Lake | place: Tanzania: Lake Tanganyika... | reverse complement strand
CTCCATATCGGTTTGATTTCAACGGTACAGATCAGAACCTAGAATACCCTATCAAAGTTCGCTCCGCTGATTACTTGTCCTGGACAAACGGTCTTGGCCTTAACGAAGGTGCACCCCATGGGAAACCCCGACGACAGCGCTGGAAACGTACACGCCGTCGACCTGAGCATTTCCGCAGTTGAACGCGACACCGGCTTGTCGAAGGACGCCTTGCGTGTGTGGGAGCGGCGCTATGGGTTTCCAACCCCGCTGCGGGACCATCTCGGGGAGCGGCACTATCCGGTTGAGCAGGTCGAGCGGTTGCGACTGGTTCGACGCCTGATGGACGCCGGACACCGGCCAGGCAAGATCATGCGGATGAAGCCCGAGCAACTCGCACAACTTGCGAGCCAGATTCGCTCGCCCGCAACCCCGCGCCTCGATGCGGAGCACCCCTTGCGCGACGACCTCGCTGGTTTCATGGGCCAGATCAAGCGCCACCAGGTTGACGAGTTGCGGCGCGCGCTCAGCCAGGCGGCGCTGCGGCTGGGGCTTGACCGATTCGTGCGGGAAGTGGCTGCGCCGCTCAACGCACTCGTTGGGGATGCCTGGGCACGCAACCAGTTCGAGATCTTCGAGGAACATCTCTACACCGAATCGATGCAGGTGGTGCTGCGAAACGCGATCAGCAACATTCCCGGACCCGGGCGTTCCCCGCGGGTGCTCCTTACCACCTTTCCTCAGGAGCCGCACGGTCTGGGGCTGCTCATGGCCGAGGCGATTCTTGCGCTCGAAGGCTGCCGTTGCCTGTCTCTGGGGGTGCAGACCCCGATCTACGACATCGCAATGGCCGCTGCGGCACAGCGCGCCGAAATCGTGGGCCTGTCTTTCTCCGCAAGCATGAACCCCAACCACGTCGTGGACGGACTCACCGAGTTGCGCGCCAAACTGGCGCGTGAGGTTGAGATCTGGGCAGGCGGCCAATGCCCGATCCTGCAGCGCAGACCACCCGCGGATGTGCGGGTGATCGCCGACCTTGCCGGGATCCATGAGGCGCTGCGGGCCTGGCGAACGAAGCATGCCGCCGGAGCGCCGCTCAACTGAAGGCCATCAGCACGGCCGAGTACGCGTGCAGGCGATTTGCGTGGATTTCCCCATTGGCGTGAAAGCCAACGAGTGCCGGAGCACCCAGATAGTGCTGCACCCATTCGGTCTCGATCCCTGAGCGCCCGAAGAGGTGTTCGCCGCGGGCGAGACAACTCACATAGACGGCCCCGCGAAGACGCTCGCCTCGCTCCTCCACAAATTCCCGTATCTGGGTGCACATGCGGATGAGGTCGGCCCGAGCAGAGCCCGCATCCCGGGTACAGAACCGCAGGGCAGCGCCCTCGGTAGCTTGGCCCGCGATGGCGATGCAACCGTCGACCGTGTCGATTCCCAGGAGGTTGCGGACCCACGCCGTGGCGACCTCTCCGGGCGCAGCAGGAGGTTCGCCAAGTTCGACGAGCAGGCCGCCGCGCAGGCGCTCTTTCGGCATCGAAGCCATGATATCGCGTCCGTTTCGTGGACGGCGTACGCCGGAGGGCATACCCAATTCGTCGAGCAACACGTCCAGCGCGGGTCGATCGTCGATCTCGCGGATCAGGTGGCGGTCGCTTCGTGTGACGCGGTGACCGGTCCCGATCGGTGCGCAACCCTGGGTGAATCCCAGGTGAGCGCCAACGTTATCGGAAAACACCACACCCGATAGGCCACCCTCGAGCAACTCGCCTGCGACCTGTGGGATCGCCGACTCGAAGCCGCTGGTGATGCCACCGAAGCAGTTGCGCGCACCGTGGCGTCGGGCAAGATCATCAAGCAGTTCATCAAGGTCGGCCAACTGCGGGTCGGCGTGCACTTGCAGCCACCGTGATCCCTTCTCCCCGGTTGCTGCGGCCTCGGAACGACGCCCGGAGAAAAGCCTGAAGCTCCTCGGAGGAAGCCGCCCCAGCATCAGCGCGATGGCGGGTTCGTTGGCGTACTCGGCCGAACCCGCAAGCACCCGATCACTGCAGCAACCTGTCCAGTTACGGATCCCTGTGCGCTGGATCAAATGGTTGAGCAATGCCCCGGCGTGTGCAGCCATCGGTGTCGTCATGTAGACCCAGCCGAGCCAGTCTTCGGCACCTTCAGGCAGAGGGGGCGTCTCGCCAGTGCCCGGCCGCTGGTCCGATCCCGGCCCCCGCCCGAGGCGCTGATCCTTTCCAGGGTCTTGCCCCTGCTGCAGTCGCTGATCCTTCCCAGTCCCCTGATCCTTCCCCGGACCTCGACCCTCGAACTGGGCAAGCGCAAGCTCGCAGGCCATGCGCCAGTCGTGGTGCGTGGCATGACCCGCGAGGAAGGGTGAACTGTCCCGATCAGTCATTGTGGAGCGTGCTTTTCGAGGTCCGCTTTCGCAGGCGTGCCGGAGGGTCTGGTGGCACGGGGTGGCCAGGCCGGGGCTCGTTTTCGCGCGGCGACAAGGGTCCATGCGGGATGCGGCGAAGCCGCAGTGGTTCAAGGCCCTGACTTGCACCAGGATCTTCTTTGGTAGGCGCGAGCGGTCCTGAGGTCGATGCAGCGCCCCGGGCTGGCCTGGCCCGGCGGGGTCTCGGCTCGGCAGCCTGCTTGGGTGATTCGCGGTCTGCAGCGGGAGGTTTCGGAGATATTCGGGTCGGCAGGGCCGAAGGGGGGTCGAGGGGCGTGCCTGAGCTTGGGCCGGCCGGAGTTGGCAAGGGCTCGGCGGGGGCTGCGCCCTCCCGCGCCGAGGTCGGTTCCGGCATACGGGGCAGCGTGGATGCGGCCGAGTCGGCCAGCTGACGGAACTGCTGCTGGAGGAACTGCCACCACTGCCCGGCCTGCTGAGCTGCGGCTTCCATGGCCGGCGCAAAGCCCTGCGAAACCGCAGGCGCGGTGTTGGCTGCGGCCTGGGCCCCTGTCTGGAAGGAGGCGGTTTGGGGCTCGGGGGGGGGCGGCCTGCCCGCCGCATTCCCTGGAGACTTAGGGGGCGCGGTCGAAGGAGTTGATGCGGCTTGCGCATGTGCAGCGCTCGAGCCGGTTGCATTGGATGCTGCGCCGCCCGGCTCCTCATGGAGCGGGCGCGCCATCGCCCCTGCAAACGCCTTCAGGGTCGCCAGGGTGGTGCGCTGGATCTCGAGGCCCTGAATCGTTGTGCGCAACAGATTCTGGTTGACGGCAAGCCACTGCTCGACCGCCTTCAGGTCGCGGATGCGTCGCTCGAGCTCTTCGAGGTCGAGCGTGGGGGTGATCGGCGAATTGAGCAGCTGGGTCCACATGGTGCGCATTAGATCAATGCCCTGCGCGAGTTCGCCAAAGGGCAGGTTGAGCGTAGGCCCTCCGAAGGCGCCCGTAAATGGCCCTGGAAAGCTTCCAGGCAATGAGCCGGGGATGGTCTCTGGGGTTGGCCCGGGGTAAGCGCCGGAGAAGAACCCGGACCCGCTCGCGGAACCGTCGATCATCCCCGGTCTCCTTCGTGAACCGCCGACGGCTCAACTGACGGGGCGCCGCGGATTGACGCGCCGATGGCGTGGCCGCCTGCCGACAGAGCGCCAGGACCTGAATCCTCGCGGTCGAGCGCTAGCACTTCCTGATCGATCGCGCCAAAGAGGCTCTGCGCTTGCGCATCGAGCACCTCGATGCGGACGCGTTCGCCAAACCGGAGGTAGGGCGTTCGCACCTCACCGTTTTCGATGTCCTCGCGAGCACGCGCCTCCGCGATGCAGCTTACCCCCCGACGATGGTCCCGGTTCGACACAGTGCCCGAGCCGAATATCGAGCCGGCACGCAATCGGCGGGTCTTCGCCGCGTGCGCGATCAGCGCCGGAAATCCGAAGACCATGTCCTCACCGGCGTGCGCGGACCCGACGAGTTCCTTGTTTCGCCAACAAAGTACCGGAAGGTGCAAGCGTTCGCCGTCCCAGGCATCACCGGCCTCTTCGGGGGTAACCGCGACCGGAGCGAAGGCGGTGGCCGGCTTGGACTGGAAAAAGCCGAACCCCTTGGCTAGTTCGTCGGGAATCAGGTGGCGGAGACTCCAGTCATTGACCAGCATCAGCAGACGCACATGGATGGTCGCATCCTCCCGCGAGCATTGCATCGGGACGTCGTCGACCACGACCGCGATCTCGGCTTCGAAGTCGATGCCCCATTGCTCGCTGGCAAAGAGCGCGGGTCGGCAGGCGCCGAGGAAATCGTCGCTGCCTCCCTGGTACATCAGCGGGTCGTGCCAGAAGCGCTCCGGCATTGGTGCTCCGCGGGCCCGCCTCAGCAGTTCCACATGGTTGACATACGACGAGGCATCGGCCCACTGGTAGGCGCGCGGCAGGGGTGCAAGACAATGCCTCGGGTCGAATCCGAAGGCGTGCCGGGGCTTGCCGAAGTTGAGCGTGTCGTAGAGATCGGCAAGCTGGGGCGCCATGAAGGGCCAGTCGTCGAGCGCGCTCTGCAGGCGCGGAGCAATACCGGTGGCAAGGTGCGCGCGCTGCAAGTCGCGCGAGACGACGATCAATTGGCCGTCGCGCGTCCCATCGTCCAGCGTGGCAAGCTTCATGCAACCCCTTGCGCTCCGATCGGTTCTGATTTGGGCTAGACACGCCTCGCCGGTTCGGTCGGGCCCGGACGCTGCTGTCAGCCGCGCCAAACACGGTGCACGGCCCCGGCGAGCCCCGTGGCGCCCGCATCCCCAGCGGCACGGAGGTGCACACCACAACCCTGCCGCAAACACGATACCATGAGGCGCAGGGTGCAGGTGGACTCAGGTGTTGCGGTGCTTGCGCGCAACTCCCCAACAGCGCCGAAGCCCAAGAATCAAATCCCGGGAATCGAATCCCGGGAATCGAATCCCGAACCCTCACCGACGCCAAAGATGCCATCGATCGAAACCCTGCGCCGCATTCTTGCGGAGTCCCGCACGATTGCCGTGGTGGGGATCAGCGAACAATGGCACCGACCGAGTTTCTTCGTGGGCAAATACCTGCTCGCGCACGGCTACCGGATGGTCCCGGTGAATCCCCGCTACCGGGAAGTGCTTGGCCAGATCTGCTACCCCAGCTTGCACGAGATCCCTTTCCAGGTCGACCTGGTGGATGTGTTCCGTCGCACTGAAGAGGTGCTCCCCATTGCTCAGGACGCGGTGACGATCGGTGCGAAGGTGCTCTGGCAGCAACTCGGGGTCACCAACGTGGAGGCCGATGCGCTGGCGCGCGCGCACTGCATGGACGCAGTGATGGACCGATGTGTAAAGATCGAGCATGCGCGACTCTTCGGCGGGCTCAACTGGATGGGCGTGAACACTGGCGTGATTTCGGCACGCAGACCCCAGCAACTTCCTTACTGAAATCCAGGGCGCCCGTCGAGGGCACACAACCCGAGGCAGCCCTCCCTACGCCACGTCACCCGCCACGCCACCCGTCACGTCACTCCACCACCTCCACCCAACAGAGCATCATGCACGGCATGGCAGGCAACGACAATCGGCCCGACAGGGCTTTCGGCTTTGAGACGCTCTGCCTGCATGCCGGTCAGTTTCCCGACCCGGTGACCGGCGCTCGCGCAGCGCCGATCTACCAGACGACGTCGTACGTCTTCGATTCGGCCGAGCATGCGGCCTCGCTTTTCAATCTCCAGACTTTCGGCCACGTGTATGCGCGGCTATCCAACCCCACGGTTGCGCTCTTCGAGGAACGCGTTGCTGCGCTCGAAGGTGGGCGCGCAGCGGTGGCGGCCTCGAGCGGTATGGCAGCCGAGATGCTCGCAATGCTCACCCTTTGCAAGCAGGGCGACCACATCGTTGCGGCGCGAACGCTCTACGGAGGCACCTACGCCCAGTTTGCGGTGACCTTTGCGCGCTTCGGGATTTCCTGCACTTTTGTGGACCCCGAGGATCCCGAGCACTTTGCCCGGGCGATCACGGAACAGACCAAGGCGATCTTCGCCGAATCGCTTGCCAATCCGCAGCTCAACCTGCTCGACATCGAGGCGGTTGCTGCAATCGCCGCGCGGCACGGCATCCCGCTGGTGATCGACAACACCCTCGCATCGCCCTACCTGTGCCAACCGCTTCGGCACGGTGCCGATCTCGTGGTGCATTCGGCCACCAAGTATCTGGGCGGACACGGGACCACCATGGGAGGTGTGGTGGTCGAGTCTGGGAAATTCCCCTGGGACAATGGGCGCTTTCCCGACCTTGTCCTGCCCAGCGCCGGCTACCACGGGGTACGGTTTTTCGAGACCTTTGGCGACTTCGCCTTCACCATGAAGGCGCGATTCGAGACTGCCCGCACCCTTGGACCGACGCTCGCGCCGATGAGCGCGTGGCTGCTGCTTCAAGGCATCGAAACACTCGCCGTGCGGATGGACCGGATCTGCGCCAACGCGCTGAAGCTTGCGCAACACCTGTCGACGCACCCGCAAGTGGCCTGGGTGAACTACCCGGGACTGCCGGAGAGCCCCTACCACGCACGCGCCCGCCGCTACATGCCGCGGGGTAGCGGAGGGATTCTGGGTTTCGGACTCAAGGGCGGTGCTCCGGCTGCGGTGGGCTTCATCGACGCGGCACGTTTCATGAGCCATCTGGCCAACGTGGGCGACGCGCGCACCTTGATCATTCACCCGGCCTCCACCACGCACCGTCAGCTTGACGTCGAGGCGCAGAGGGCAGCGGGCGTCACTCCCGACCTGGTTCGCATGTCGGTGGGCCTCGAGAGCATCGAGGACCTGATCTGGGATGTCGATCAGGCCTTGGGCGCGAGCGCAAGTTCAGCCCACATGTCCTGATCCCTCGCGGCGGTCCAGATCCGGGGGTGACGGATCCCGCTGGCCTCGTCAAAGGCGCGCGAAACGTCGAAAGGCATGCAGTGCTCGTAGATTGGCACAGTGCCAAACACCGGGTCCATGCGCGCGCGGGTCAGGTCGTAGGCCTGCTTGAGCGACATGCCGGCCGCCACCGCTTCCTGTGCGCTGCTGAAGAGCATCTGCACCCAGCGGCGGGTGTAGTCGAGCGCCCGCTCGCAATCAGCCCCGGTCTTCATCGCCTCTCCACGTCCGGGCATGAGCTTTTCGGGCCGCAGCGCTGCGAGCACTTCGAGCGTTGCCGGCCACTCGCGCAGATGTGCATCTCCGGTGTAGACACCGGCCTCGAACTCGACGAGGTCGCCCGAGAAGAGAACCCTTTGCGACGGAATCCACACGACGGTGTCGCCCCGGGTGTGCCCCGGACCTGGCTGAAGGATCTCCACTTCCAGATCGTCGAGCATCAGCGTGAGTTTGCCCTCGAAGACCAGGCTCGGCCAGGTGAGTCCCGGTATCGATTCCCGGCCGCGGAAGAGCCGCGGGAAACGTTCGATTTCCGACAGCATGTCCTGCGCTCCGCGTTCCACGATCAGTTCGTGGGTGGGACGCGAGGCGATGATCTCCTGCGCACCCTCGGCCTTGTACGCCGAGGCACCCAGCACCCGCACTGCATGGTAATGCGAGAGCACCACATACCGGATCGGCTTGTCGGTGAGCGCGCGGATGCGGGCGATCAGGTCCTGCGCCATCAACGGCGTGGCCGTGGTGTCGATCACCATCACCGCATTCCTGCCGATGATCACGCCCGAGTTGGGGTCGCCCTGGGCGGTGTAGGCCCAGGCATTCTCCGAGAGCTGAGTGAAGGAGATCACCTTGTCGCTCAGGTCGGCCTGCGAGGCAAAGCTTGCGCTCATGAACATGACTCCTGGACGGGGAAGTTGAGGGGGCGACCCGGTGGGCACAACCGCCCGTCAGGGTGTGCCTTCGTCGTGCGCGCGGCTCTGGCGCGGAGCGCTCCGTCCCAGAGCAGGGCCAGTTCCTGCGCAAAAGCCTTCGCGTTGAGGCCGCCTTCCGGGCGCCACCACGCAAAGCTGAAGTTGAGCATGCCAAGAAGCGACATGGTGAGTGCCCCGAGGTATTGATGGTGGCCGAGCTCCGGGTAGGCCTCGAGGATCGCCTGCTGAAAGTGCGCCACGATCTGTCGCTCGAGCCTGCGGATGCGGTCACGCGCGGGCGCAGGCAGGTGGTGGACGTCGTTGAGCAAAGCCTTGTGGTAGTGCGCTGCGTCGCTGTAGGCCAGAACAAAACGTTCGAGGATCCGTTCGAGTCGCACACGTGCAGCCGCTGGCGCGCTTGCCCCTGTTGCAGGGCCTTGCGCCGCGTTGCTGCCGCCACTGACCGAGGTGTCTTCGTCGCGGCCTAGTGCCTCGAGTGCCTCGGTGTGGCGCTCCAGCGCATGAAAGAGGAGCGCATCCTTGCCGCTGAAGTAGTGGTAGAGGTTTGCCTTCGAGATGCCGCAGTCGCGCGCGATCGCGCCCATCGTGGCACTTGCATACCCGTTCCGCGCAAAGGAGCGCACCGCCAGGTCTGCAATCCGGTGGCGTTCGCTCTCGAAGCCCGCACTTCGGGTACGCGCCAAGACGGGCCCTCAGCGTTCGTCGTAGCTCAGGCTCACGCCCGGGCTGAGCGGGCGGGCCTGACAGGTGAGCACAAATCCCTGTTCGAGTTCGGATTCCTCGAGGCTGAAGTTGCGGTCCATGCGCACTTCGCCCTGGGTCACACGGGCGCGGCAGGTGCAGCACACCCCGGCCTGGCAGGCGTAGGGAAGCGGCATGCCGGCCAGGAGTCCGGCCTGAAGGATCGTGGTTCCTTGCGCGTCCACCACAACCGAACGTTCCTTGCCGTCGATCGTGATGCGCACCGTGCTGGCCGAACCGGGCTCCGACGCAGGTTCAGATACGGATCCAGCGCCCGACCCCGGCGGCGAGCCTGATTCCGACGCCCACGCCAGTCCTGACTCCATCCTTGCTCGCCCCGCGTTTGTGAAACCTGCCTGAACGGAGCGCGGTGCGGTCGGCGCGGCCTGCGGTGCTGCGCTGAAGCGTTCGATGAGGATGCGCCGAGGGTCAACGCCTGCGCTTCGCAACGCTGCCTCGGCCGCGAGCATCATTGGCTCCGGGCCACAGATGTAGGCCACGTCGATCGACGCCGGGTTGATCAGCTGGCTGAGGAGCAGGCGGCACTTGTCCGGGTCGAGCAGCCCCTGATGGAGTTCGACTTCGGTCCGCTCCTCGGACAGGATGTGGATCAGGTGGAGGCGCTCGAGAAAAGTATTCTTCAGATCCTCGAGTTCTTCGAGGAACATCACGCTCTGGCTGTGGCGATTACCGTAGATGAGGGTAAAGCGCGACTGCGGTTCGGCACGCAGTCGCGTCTTGAGAATCGCCATGATCGGCGTGATCCCCGAGCCTCCTGCGAAAGCCAGGTGGTGGCGGCCTGGCCGCGTTTCAGATTCGCCGCTCGGCAGGTCTTCGTGATGCGATGCGATGGGGGGCGTGAAGCGACCGTCCGGTGTCATCACCTCGATGCTGTCGCCCGCCTTGAGCACAGTCTTGGCCCACGTGGAAAAGCGGCCCTCGGCGATGCGACGGATTCCCACCCGCAGAACGCTGCCCGCCTCGTAGTCCTGCACCGCGGTGCAAATCGAATAGGGCCTGCGCAGCACCTCGTCGTCGATCTGCGCCTGCAGGGTGAGGAACTGTCCCTCCCTGAATCGGTAGACACTGCGCAGATCAGGGGGAACCAGGAGGTGCAAGGCCACGCTGTCGGGGGTGAGTTCGGTGCGGGCGGCAACCCGCAGTCGGTGAAAGGATGGCATCGCGGTGGCGTTCAGAGGGTCTTGAAGAAGTCGAAGGGCTCGCGGCAGGCGAGACACCGGTAGAGCGCCTTGCAAGGTGTTGAACCAAACTCGCTGAGCCGCTCCACCTCGCCGCTGTCGCAGCGCGGGCAGCGCAAGCCTGATTCGTCGTGCCCGGCGCTGCGGGCGCGGCGGTCCATCCAGCGGATGCTCGTGCCGCCGCATGACGGACCCGGGGGGGCGATTCCGTAGGCTCGCAGCTTTTGGCGACCGTCCTCGGATATCCATGTGCTGCTCCAGGCAGGCGAAAGAACGATGCGCACCTGGGCCGAGGTCTCCCCCAGAGCATGAAGCGTCTGCAGCACTTCGCTGCGAATCATTTCGGTGGCTGGACAGCCGCAGTAGGTTGGCGTGATCTGCACCTCCACATGGGCGTCGCGACGCGAGAGCCCGCGCACCACGCCCAGATCCCCGAGCGTGATCACCGGGATCTCAGGGTCTGGAATCGCGCAGACTGCCTCGAGCAGGGCGGTGTCGACAGCCGCCAGAGTGCTGTGAGCCACCGGCGCGTCGCTGCTCACCGGCACGTCTCCAGCGACCGATGCGTCGCCGCTCACCACTGCGCCCCAGGGTGTGCGCGCGCAACCGACTGCAATTCGGCAAGCAGCACGCTGAGGTGTTCGCCGTGCCGACCGTAGCGACCGCAGGTCAGCAGCGCGCTTGGGGAGGGCCAGGTCAGGGTTGACTCAGCGAGCACCGGTTCAAGCAACGCCAGCCACTGCGCGCGCAACCCGCCAGCCAGCGCTTCGAGCGGTTGGCGGAAATCCGCAGCGGCGGCAATGTGGCACTGGTCGGGGCGGGAAAAATGGGCGTGATCCGGAGCGGCGTCGCCTGCACTTCGGGCGGAGTGGGCACGGCAGTCACTGGTCACGTGCCGGGAAAGGAAAGCAAGATCAAGCGCATCCAGAGCAAACCACTCGTTGGTGTAGGGCATGAACTGCTCAAGCGCCATCTGCATCCTCTGATGCGAGGGCTCGGTGCCGTCGCCGAGTTTCACGAGCCAGTCGCTCGCATGGCGCCAGTGGTAACGGGTCTCCTTGATCGCCTTGCCTGCAATTTGAGCAAGGTTTGCGTCGGGGCCTGCGAGCAGACGCTCCCATACCGCAAGCATGTATGCCGAGTAGAGGGCATGGCGCACGATGGTGAATGCGTAGTCGCCCTGAGCGCCGCGTGCGGCATGGACTCCACTGTTGGGGAGTTCGAGCGCAGTGAAGTTACGGAACGCCGCAGCGTCCCTGAAATAGGCCAGGTCATCCTCGGTTTGCGGCGGATCCATCAGGCGTCCGGCATGGCTGAGCAGCATCCGCGCCTGCCCCAGGTGATCGAGCGCGATGTTGGCGAGCGCGATGTCCTCTTCAAGCACCGGGCCATGGCCGGTCCACTCGCCAAGCCGCTGGCTGTGAATCAGGGCGTTGTCGGCCCAACGCAGCACGAATTCCGGCGGCGCGGTCGCCGCCCGTACTGCGCCTGGCGTCTCCGGTCCTGTTGTGGGCTGCGGAGTTGGCGGATCAGTTTCCTGCAACATGCGGCGCCCTACATGTGTTCCACTGCCTTGGGCAACGCGTAAAAGCTCGGGTGACGGTAGACCTTGTCTGCCATGGGGTCGAAGAAAGCGTCCTTGTGCGCAGACTCCGAGGCCGTGATCGCCGCAGAGGGCACAACCCAGATCGAGACGCCTTCCTGCCGACGGGTGTAGACGTCACGCGCCATCTGCAGGGCCTGTGGTGCATCGGCCGCATGCAGTGAGCCGCAGTGCTTGTGCTCGAGGCCCTGCTTGCTGCGCACAAAAACCTCCCAAAGCGGCCAGGGATCGGCCGGGTGCGACCGCAAGGCGCTGGCGCTCGCGGCATGGGCAGCTTGCGAGGCGGTTGCACCTGCAGCGGGGGCGGAGGACTCTGCGCAAGCTGGTGCGGGGGATGGAGCCGCAGTGTCGCCCGCAAAGGTTGGAGATGCGGCGGCAGCTGGTGTGGTGGCAGGATGCATGGCAACTTTCAGGCGCGGTTGGCGATCAGGCTGCGCGATCGAGCGGGGCGCCGGCAACCGGCCCACTGCCACGGCGCTTTTCGGCGTGTGCGCGTGCGGCGTCCCTCACCCATGCACCGCGCTCGTGCGCGCTCTTGCGGGTGTTGAGCCGTTCGCGGTTGCAAGGCCCATCGCCTTGCACTACCCGCCAGAATTCGGCCCAGTCGATCGGACCGCAACGCCAGTGGCCAGTGGAGGGCTCGAACCGGAGCTCCGGATCGGGGATTGAAAGGCCCAGGAGCTGCGCCTGGGGGACTGTAGCGTCGAGAAACTTCTGGCGCAGCGCATCGTTGGAGATCCTCTTGATCCCCCACTTCATTGTTTGCGCCGAATGAATCGAGTCGGCGTCGGGGGGGCCGAACATCATCAGCACCGGCCACCACCAGCGGTTGAAGGCCTCCTGCGCCATCGCCTTCTGGCCGGCGGTACCTTGGCACAGTGCAAGCATGAGCTCAAAGCCCTGGCGCTGGTGGAAGGATTCCTCCTTGCAGATCCGGATCATCGCCCGCGCATACGGCCCATAGGTGCAGCGGCACAGCGGAATCTGGTTCATGATCGCTGCGCCATCCACGAGCCAACCGACGCAGCCCACGTCCGCCCAGCTGAGCGTGGGGTAGTTGAAGATGCTCGAGTATTTCGCCCGGCCTTCGAGCAGCGCATCGACCATCTCACCACGGGCGGAACCCAGCGTTTCGGCCGCGCTGTAGAGATAAAGGCCGTGGCCGCCCTCGTCCTGCACCTTGGCGAGCAGGATCGCCTTGCGGCGCAGGCTCGGCGCGCGGCTGATCCAGTTGCCCTCGGGCAACATGCCAACAATCTCTGAATGGGCGTGCTGCGAGATCTGGCGCAGCAGGGTTTTGCGGTAGGCCTCCGGCATCCAGTCCTTGGCCTCGATTTTCTCATCGCGGTCGATGCGCGCATCAAACCGCGCCTGAAGGCCGGCGGTGGCCGGCGCCCCGTCAGCCGTCGCCCCGTCAGCCGTCACCTCGCAAGCCGTCGCCCCGTCAGCCGGCGCCCCGCCAGCCGGCTTGAGGTGGCCGGGGCTTGGCCGATCGCGAGGCGAAGCGCGTTGTGCGCCTGGCTCAAGGTCGAGTGATTGCGTGTACATGATGCTGCGCTCCGGTGGGCGTGTGCGATTGGGCTTCAGGGACTCCACGTAACCCTCCTCGTATCATATACACCAACCGACCGGTCGGTCAATGATTTTTTGAGTCCGGGTCAATACTCCCCGAACCTCCAGGCCAACGTTACCCGGCGCCCGAGAACGGAGCAGCTTGTGGCGCGACATCGGACCGGTGGCGCGAAGTCGAGGCCGGTCGTCACGCACCAGCGCGGTTGCGCCCGATGGCCGGGTCGTCGATTGGGCGCATCGTGAAGGACACCGGCGGTAGACCCTCGTGTGGACTTCGTTGCGCGCAATTTGACACGCAAAACTACACAGGCGAAAATCCGAGGTTGCCTGGAGGGGTGCCCGAGTGGCTAAAGGGGGCAGACTGTAAATCTGTTGGCTAGCGCCTACGTTGGTTCGAATCCAACCTCCTCCACCAGTGGCACCCCGGGGTTTTGGGGGGCGTGGCGCGCGAGGGCATGCGGGTGTAGCTCAATGGCAGAGCAGAAGCCTTCCAAGCTTACGACGAGGGTTCGATTCCCTTCACCCGCTCCAGGCCTGGGCTCGGGCGAGGCGCCCCGGGGTGCAGCACGGTTGGATTCGGTGGTTCGGAGTTGCTCGGGGGTCGAACGCGAAACGCGCGATCTACGGCTTGGTGTGAAGTTGCAGGTTTTGCCCATGTGGCTCAGTGGTAGAGCACTCCCTTGGTAAGGGAGAGGTCACGCGTTCGATCCGCGTCATGGGCACCAGTCAACACAAGCGTTGGTGAGGGCACAAGCGCTCCGCAACGGTTGTGAATGTTGTTCGTACATTTCTAGATTTGCGTCGACTACAGGGTCGACCGTTCGGGAGCGCGTAATGGCAAAGAGCAAGTTTGAGCGGACCAAGCCGCATGTGAATGTGGGGACGATTGGTCATGTGGATCATGGCAAGACGACGCTGACGGCGGCGATCACGACGGTGCTGTCGAGCAAGTTTGG
>Ga0194130_10006293_pt1 | contig 13835 bp, 13 predicted proteins | sample TA2KigsurfametaG_FD_160084 | JGI IMG/M metagenome (GOLD analysis project Ga0194130, IMG submission 160084) | Freshwater microbial communities from Lake Tanganyika, Tanzania - TA2015050 Kigoma 12 surface | ecosystem: Environmental > Aquatic > Freshwater > Lake | place: Tanzania: Lake Tanganyika... | reverse complement strand
TTTCGGTGCATATCGGATGGGAATGTCTTCAGTTTGAATCTTTCTGAGCTCTTCAATGGATTCCGGTGATAGAAATTGAACACCGTTGACTTTTCCATTGTTCAGGATCATGGTGAGAAATCGCATATAATCATCTGCATTCGAGATAGCACCGCCCGAAGGGTTTACTGGTCCGCCGTCCAAGTTGGTGAAGCTGGACCGTCGCATGGCTAACGGATTAAACAACTTAGTCTTGATGAGTAAATCGAATTTTTTTTTGGTGACTACTTCCAATACCCTACCCGCGATGTTCAGTCCCACGCCTCCATACCAAAAATCTTTTCCTGCATTGGCGCGAATCTTACCGGATGCCAGCTCATTTACTTCTTCAGCCAATGATTGGAATTTTCGGCGTTCAGAAAGTTTTCTCAGAAGTCCGCCCTCGTCGGCAATGCCGGTGGTGTGACTCAGGCATTGACGCAGGGTAATGTAGTTTTTAAAATATTTTCCGAATTCCGGAATGTAATTCACGACCGGATCGTCGAGGCTAATCTTTCCTTCCTCCACCATCTTCATCACCAGTGCGGCGGTCAGCCATTTACTGCAACTGGCTATGGGTACCTGGGTTTTGGAATTTAAATCACCCATTTCCTTTTTAAAGATCAGCGAATCCTTATTCCAGATCAGTACCACCACGTTAGTTCCAAGCTTTTTTTGGTTTTGCTCGAACTTGGCGGAGAGCATGCTCCAATTGTATTGAGCATTAGCCGACTGCAATTGTAGCAGCCCTCCCCCCAGCAAGAAAATGAAGAGAGGAGAGACGAAGCTTCGAAAAACTGACATAGTTACGGGGTTTAGGTGCTTAAATTGGGGTTTATCACTAAAAGATATTTACAGAGTTATAAAGAATAAAAAAAAGAAAAGTTCTATAGTTAATCATTTCTAATATAGTGAAATGTTCAACCCCCCAACTTCTTAATTGAGGTTGGGGGATTTTTATTTCCCTTTTTTTGAAGTGAAAGGGGACCAGATTTCGGTCCCACAATCCTCAATTTTTGGATAAAAAGGGTATCCAAAACCATTAGATTTGGAGTAGAATGGGTATTTGAAAAGAAAAAACCCTCACAAATTGTTGATTTGCAAGGTTTTATTTCTATAAAGTGGTGGTGTGGGGCGGGATTGAGCTTTTCCCCACTATACAATTAATATCAATGAATTTTACGTATTAAAAAAGAACTACTGTCGCCAGATTGTCGCTTGGATGAAGTTACGCTATTATACTATACATTCTTTTTTGCGTTAAATTTATGATGAACCTTCGGTTCTAGCAGATGAAAAAGTAATACAAATCGCTTACTGTTCAATTAAAAAAACCATCAACGATTCTTAGGAATCAAATTGTTTAATTTTATTTGATAAATCAACCTCTATTCCTATGCGATTCAATCGAATTTTGGTTTTCTCATTAACGACACACATAAGTAAATTGACATATTGCCAAAAAGCACGTACAATTAAGCTGTAGGAAGTAAAAAATTGTTCTAAATGGTCAAAAAGGTTCTCATTTTTTAAAGGAAACAGACTTAATATGTAAAACCTGCTTTTAATAATTGATTAATTTTGTAGATACTTTTATGTACTTCAAACGTAAAAATTTAAGGTCATTGAAATCTCTATTCAATAAAAATCTAATAGTTTTAAAATGTGGAAAATACCTGCTCTAATTTTTTATGCACTATTACAAATTAATACTTCGAGCTCACAAGAAATTCTCTCTGATGGTCAAAAATACACTACCACACTGACGCTGAACTCGGAGTTTAACAAAGCTTCAGAGGATTATATCCGAGTTTACCAAAAATACATTAGCGGTTTGCGCGGAAACTCCTGTCCGATGTTTCCAAGTTGTTCGAACTATACCTTGCAATATATTAATAAATATGGGTTGATCCCTGGTATAATAAATGGATCTGATCGCATGTTACGCTGTGGACATGAGCATAAACTTTATAATACAACTTTACAAGAAAATGGCATTAAGCTATTGGATCTTGTTGATGATACTGAAGAAGAGAAATTTATATATAAAAGATCAAAATCCTATTACCCCTTTAATCAAAGTTATAATGATACAACTTTAAATTTTATTGGGCATCTTATTAAAAACAACTTATTCTCTGAGGCCTTACTCGAAATTTATAGAATAAAATCAAGAAATATAGGATTTACAAGCGAATTTCTTGCATATGAAATGCTATGTCTTAATGCATTATTAAAATATGAAAATTCAATTTTATCATTTGAATTATCCAATGATAGTTCTAAACTAACTAATTCAAATATTGCAAAGCAATTGGCGGTGAGCTACTATTCACTACAAAATTTTAAAAAGGTCAAAGAGGTAGATAGTATATTTTCGCAATCCATTGAAACAAATGATTGGAACATGAGAGCGTCTCACAATCTTGCATTTCTTTCAATGCTAAAAAGCGGTAGTATAATAGATGCCGAGAGATATATAAGTGTTAACTCTTGTTTAGATTCAAGCATTGCAAAGCAATCCCTAAGACAATATAAAGAATTAAGATTTAAATCACCTGTTCTCGCCAGTATCTTATCAGCCGTTATTCCTGGATCAGGTTATTTCTATTCAGGCAGTAAAGCAACAGGCCTGTCTGCATTGATTTTCAATGGGCTAGTTGGATATGCTGCATACTCATCATACAAATCGAAAAATAATGGAGTAGGTATATTAACAAGTCTCTTAGGCCTTGGATTCTACATTGGAAATATTCAAGGAGCAAAAAAAAGTGCAATACGGCATAATAATTTTTTGAAATCAAATATTTTTACTTTATTTGAAGAGAGAACGAAATTGAATAATTAAACCTAAACTATTGCATCATGATAATCCAACTCTTATCCAAAAAATTTGTAAAGATTCCAAGTGTTATTTTAATGCTCATCGCATTTACAAATCTCTCATTTACATTAAAACCTAATGGAGAGATAATTCTTCCAGCGGGGACTATTGTACCTCTAGAGACAATTGGAGTATTGTCTTCTGCTGCTGAAAAGTCTGTTGGACAGATGGTTGAATTAAAAGTCCGTAGTGATGTGAAAGTTGGTAACGTTGTTGCAATTCCAGCGGGGTCAATTGCAAAAGCGCAAATCACTCGAGTAAAGGCTCCTAAAGGGTTTGGCAAAGAAGGATTTATTGAAATGCAGGTCAAAACAGTAAAGTCTGTTGATGGTCAAGATGTAAATTTAAGTTCAGGAAGTATTTATAAAGAGGGAGATGACAAGCAGACACTCTCTATTGTTCTTGGAATTTTTATTTGTGTTCTATTCTTTCTTATGAAAGGCAAAAATGCCGAAATTGCTCCGGGCTATCAAGTCGACGCTGTAGTATCATCAAATATATCAATTAAAACGAACTAGGTTAAACCTTGTAAGTTATTTGCCCCACAACTTGTTGTGGGGTTTTTTTTGGAATAAAGAAATTTAAAATCTTATTTTAATTTCAGGTGAACTTTAATTGGGTATAAAATGATAACTATAATAATAGCAACCACAACACTGATCTTTATTGTACTTTTCATCAAAACAAATATTAAATTTTCAGCGTTCAAAAAAAAGTATAAAGATATTACTGATATCGAAAAAGAACTTCTAAAAAATCAAAATGAATTAACTATTGTACAAAAAAAAGTTCAGCTCTTAAATGATGAATATGAAAATCGAAAAATTAAAATAAGTGCTGATTATGATGATAAGCAAAAAATATTAAATGATTTATTAAGTGAAATATCAATAGCATTCGGTACTGTATCAATCATTGCAATTTTAATGGTTATTTTTTCATCTATCGCTATACTTCAAATGGAAGATGCCCCAAATAGTAATATTAAAACTGCTGAAGATGCTATTTGGTGGGCCTACGTTACAGTAACTACCGTTGGGTATGGTGATAAGTTTCCAGTAACAACTGAGGGAAGAATTATTGCTGCTGCATTGATGTACTCAAAAGGAAAAACTGGAGATGATTATCTATTTCCGAAAACAATAAATGGAAACTTCTACCCAAATCAGAAATTTAATCAACATATAAAAGAGGTGGGTAAACTCTGTAGATTATTGAGACCTGTTTCCCGTCCCCTACATAGTGGAAAAAAAATCGTTGAGGGGACAGAAGATAAAAAACAACTATTTGAAGTATTATCCTCACATACAGGAAGGAGAACATTTATTAAGGAGGGGATAATCAATAAGATAGAACCTTATGTGATAATGAGTATGGTTGGACATAAGAGTTTACGAGTGTTTGAAAGATATTTTAGTATGAATGACGAGGACCGAAAAGTATCCAATCAACTATTCAGTTTCGTATCAGATAATCCAAAAGTTCAATTAAAATCCAAAGGGAGTATTAAAGAAAGATTGAAAGAATTAAAAGAGTTATTGAAGGAACAATTAATTGATAATCAGGTTTATAAAGAAAAAGAAAACGAAATATTAAAAGAGTATTTAACTTAGGGATTCTAAGAAATTCATCATATGAATCTATATCAACTAAAAGGAAGTAAAACAGAGTTTATAGGATGACATCCATACAAAACTAAAAGACTGACAATTGATTTTTCTAGTAAATACTTTCCAGATAAACCAGTTTCAAATTGTAATCACTGTTTAAAAAAATAAATATGAAAAAAGTCTTAATATTTATTGTAGTATTAACTTCTATATTAAAAAATGTTAGTAGTCAGGATAGTGTAAAAATTAATACATATCTAAAAGGCTACCATCAACTAAGTGATAAAAATGATATCAAAATATTAAAATCAAATGTTTTTGATTATTTTGATTTAGAGATAGGTTCAGAATTAAAAAAAGAACAATATAAATTAAGTAAAGAATATAAAGTTTATCAAGACTCATTAAATAAACTTAAATCAAATATCAAGGGTTTGTCCTACTTAGTATTCAACGGATATCAATCTTGGAATGATCGAACTGAATACAATATTAAAACAGGGGGTTTCTATTTTTATACTGGTAATAGAAGTGAGATATCGGAAAATTTTGATATAAGAAATAAAATTAATCTAAAATTTTTAAACGGAGATGACAATTTAGGAGTTGTATTCACAAATCTTAACACAGTTATAAAAAATATATCAATTAGTTCTGGAAGGTATATTTCAAGATTTAAAGATGAACATTTATTTATTCCAGTTTCAAAAAAAATAGGTTCAATAATAGAGGAAAGTTCAAATTATCCAAGAATATATATTTTATTCAATTGTTCAGGTTATAAAACAGTTAAAGAATATCAAAACTATATAGGATTAAGTGTATTAAACGATTATTTGGTTGGAACTGTAAAAAGAATCTTTATTACAATTGACGAAAAAATAATTTATGATAAGGTTTACTAACTATAAATTAAATAATATCAAAATATAATAAAGTGTTTATATACTTAAATTATGATACAAGTTACATCATCTCATCAAAACTCTGATATAGACTACACAATGTTTTTGATAAATCAGAAGTATACAAATATCAAATGATTGATATATGTCTTTTATCTCCTCTCGACTAATTCCCAAATAATTATCCGATTCTCTTTGTATTCTGATTAATCCGATACATCTGATAAGTTTGTATACCGGTAAGTAGATTATTAAAGAGTCTTTATTTTATCTAAAACAATATTATAAAAGTGAAGAAGATTATTAGTTTTAATTGTTCCTTGAGAAATTATATAATTTCCTCTTATACTGTATTCCACTTTATTTGAATCGGTTAATTTTTTGATTAATATTTCATCAATGTGAAACTTTAATCTCTCAGTAATCATAGAATTTTTTAAGGGATTTCCATCCGAGGAGTATTTCAAAACTTCTGAAATAGTTATAATATTTTTATCTTTACAGATGAATATAACTTTAGGGTTTTCTTGAAATTTAAATTCAAAATCAAATTCACCTGTGTAATAGGAGACATAAGTAATATTTAAACTTATCTCTTTTATTACTCTAGAACAGGTTATAATTTTAAAAAATACAATTATAGAACCATCTGTGACATTTCTGTGTAGAAATGTAAAACTATAACTTTTTTCATTATAATGTATTAAATACAAATTGTTTCCAGTCGTATTCTTTGACTTGCATCCCCGCTGATAATTTTTTACCTCCGGAGTTTACATACATAGCGGTGAACCCATTACAGTCGCCTAAGGCAACTATTTATCCTTTTCCAAATTTGCCTGCGAGTTAGTGTGAAAGTCAAAGTGTCAGCAATTATTTTAAAGCGCTGCTTACAATTTCATATACATAAAATGTCTAAATTTATTAAAATTATGAGATGGAAGCAATTAATGAATTTATAATTAAAATATCCTCGCGGTGTAATCTGAATTGTACTTATTGTTATGAGTATAATCTAGGAGACAATTCGTGGAAATACATGCAAAAAAAAATTTCGATTTCCACAATACATCGCTTAATTGAAAGGATCATTGCACATTGTAAACAATATGAAATTAGAGATATTGTAATTAGTTTACACGGGGGAGAGCCGTTATTAGTCGGGTATACGCTTTTAGAAGAAATTATATTAGAGTTTAAAAAATTAGAGAACCACGACATATTTCCATTAATCACACTGCAAACAAATGCAACATTAGTTGATGAGCAAGTAGTAGAATTATTTTTAAAACATGAAGTTTATGTATCTGCTAGTATTGATGGAGATATAAATCATAATTATAATCGTATATATCATAACAATACAAGCTCATTTCATGATGCTTTGAAAGGGATTGAATTAATAAGAGAGAAGATGCCAAAACAATTCCTTGGCGTTTTAAGTGTAATAGATATCTCCAATGACCCTAGTGAGGTTTACACTTTTTTTAAAAAAAATCAAATAGAAAACTTCGATTTGATTTTGCCTGATTATTCATGGCAAAATCAGCCACCTAGGCCCAGTAAATTAAACTGGAAGCAAGATCAGACAGACCAAGACAATTCAATAATATATGGTATTTGGTATTCAAAAATTTGGGATTTATGGGTTAATGATGATAATGACCCACCAAAAATTAGGTTCTTTGAAAATATACTCCATAATATAGTTACTGGCAATGGGATTTTTGAACTTATGAATAACGATCCAGCAACTTTAATCACAATAAATACAAATGGTGACTATGAAGGGGTCGATACTCTTAAAAGTCTAGGAAATGGTTATCAGAAACTGAATTTGAATATTTTCGATCATGGTTTAGAGTTAGTTATGGAACATCCTAAGTATCAGCTAAGACAAAACCCCAAAGACCAATATTCTAGTAAATGCTTGAATTGCAATAATTTAGACGTTTGCTGGGGCGGTTATTTTCCGCACAGAATAGATGGAGATGCGATAAAAGAAAGTGTATATTGTAATGACTTGTACTATATTATTGATTACATCAAAAATTATCTTTAAAATAAAGCATTTGTTAATAAATTCTTTACATTTAGGAAAATTATAAAAAATGGGAAAGAAAATAAACTTAAAAGATCTTCTGGATTCTGAATCAGAAATTATTAAGAAAATTGGCCAAGAAATTGAGCAGTCTGATGATGGGAGTATTCAATTTAGGCACCTATCAGGTGCAAGACACACGTCTTCTGGCTCTCATAAATCTGGTCACTCATCTAGCGGGAGACACAGCAGTACAACAACTGCAAAAATTGAAAAGCCAATTAAGAGCAAATAAGAAGAGATCTTTTTTTTAATTGATGGGATTTACATAGTAAAATATGGCGATCTCATCTTTTTTTATGACCTATATACCCATACAAAAAACAAGTGATAAAAGATTTTTTGAATTTTTATTGCACGTCTGCAAGTGTTGGGTTGAGCGTATTATCTGAATTTATTTTGTTTATTTCAAATAAAAAAGAAATACTAAGATTATCATTAACATATGATGATTTTATGCTACTTCAAAATTTGTGTGATAACCATAATCTAAAATTAAAGTATACCTCTTTTAAAGCTGTTGACTATGGTGGGGGCTGGGCTAGTTTAGTAAAAAATAATGGACAAACAATAGATAAAAATAGCGACACAATAGTTGTCGTTATTGGTAATACAGCGGATAAACTGAGTCAATATATTGATGCTGAAGCTAAATTTGACTATATAAAGGCAGGAGAGTTGCTTGGCTATCCCCAGTGTTGTATAAAATCTTATTTAGACATTGAGATACTGAAGCATAATTGGTACCAATATTATCTACGTGATGGGAAAATGAAATACCCGTATTGGGCGAATAGAATAAATACAATTTTTGGTGGAGGATCCTTTGTAGGTGAAATGTTCCCGTGCAGTTTAAATTGCAAAAAAGCTATTGATATAGGCAAAAATGCTGCTAATACAATGCATTCATTTGGATTAATTAAACTTGCAGAAGTTATTAAAAGTCATTGTCTATCACCAATATACTTAGACGAGTTTAATAGTATATCAAAAGTTGTCACACAAAAAAAAATAGAGTTTTATTAAATATTTATCATCAAATAATATAATCGCGAGTCATTCAATTTTAGAAAATAGATTAAAGAAATGCACTCTTGAATTTGATATTTTGAAAGACAGATTGTTGGAAAACAGTTATGTAGCTAAGAATTATAGAGGTATTTTAAACGAGATATTAATAGATTGCGATCTAATTAAAAACCCATTGTATAATTCTTGGATTATTGCGGCAAAGCAAATAATCAAAAGTAAAGGATTGGATGCAGGCAGTAATTTCTCTTGGAATAGTATTTTTATTACTATCGACTCTAATAAATACGAGCGAATAATTGATAAGTTAATACTGGAATTATTGGCAATTAGACTTTTTTATGATTTAGAGAAGTCAAGAAAAGTTAAATATAAAATCAAAATATGTTTATTTAGGGGGTTTCATATACCACTATATTATAAGTCTTCAGAAAAAATTAATATAGCTTGTATTACTGCATATAATGGGGAGTTGAAGATTAATAACAAAAAAATAAAGAAAGGATTTGGTTGTAAAAATGACTTAAAAGAATGCCTATACATCTATAATGATTCTGATTTGAAGTATTTATGTAACAATGTCCCCTCTGTAATTATTGATGAGACGGAAATAATTAAAAGGAGTAAAATTAAACGAGCATTTAGTCTTATTAAAAAGCAGTTTCCGTTTGATATTATAGATCTTCTAAGCTTTTGTGATTGTACATACATGATTTACTCAAATGATAAGATGTTTTATAGTGGTAATGATGAAATGTACTTGGGTTTAATCTATTTGCCAAACATCAGCAATGAATATTATTTGGCAGAGTGCATATTGCATGAATTTATGCATCAGAAGTTGTGCTGTATTGAAGATATAGCCAAAATATATAATGGGTCAAATCATCTTAATGAATATTATTATTCCCCATGGAGAAGCGATGCAAGACCATTAAGAATGATATTACATGGATTGTTTGTGTTTACAGCTGTTGTTGAATTTTGGCATTGTTTTATTAACGACCCAAAATTGAAAAGGGAATCAATTGAAAATTGTTATTTGAGAATAATGCAAAATAAGATTGCAATTAAGATTTTGACCAAGCATTCAAAATTTACAAAATTGGGGTTTCATATTTTATGTGAATTAGATCATGTAAATAATAAAATAGAGCATGGTATTATAGATAAACTTACAAAAACAAGCAGGTTGTCTTTAAATAAACAAATAGCCGAACATAAGAAAAAATACAATATGTATGTATCATAGTCAGTTATCTAAAAATATTGCAAAAAGGTACATGTATATATTGCATAGGTGTTTAACGGCCTTAGATATTAGGGATAGAGAAATTATTCAAGAGAAGGGAGTAATTGAATTGAGTGATCTAATTAAGGACTCAAGCTTTAATATTTTTATTTGTTTTATTGAGGAATTAATCAACCAAAATAATCTAAAATCGAAACAAGCAAAATTAATTTTACTTTTTTGTAATGAATTTAATTTTAAGCATAAAAACACAGAACCCTTTTTGCCATTTTATAATCAAAATAAAAATCAATTAATTAGTCAGACAAAGTTCTTAGAGTTTTTTCTACCTGATGCTATGTCATCTAAATTGAAATTAGATGGCAATAGTTATTCAAAACTACTGTACAAACTAAATATGGCATTGAATTTAGCAGATAAGCATTTGCCAGATTGTTTAAAGCAAACTATAAACAAAAAAACAAAATATGTTAATATTAACAATGAATATGGACTTATCAATTCTTTGACTATTTATAAATGCTATGACTTAATATTCCTCAGTTTAAATAATCCTTATTTTCTCATAATTGAACAAATTATTCATGAACAAACTCATATTAAATTTGGCAAATTAATTGAAACGAATCGTTATGAACGTTTATTTGAAGTTCCATATTCTGCGTACTCTCCATTTGCAGAGAAGGTAAGGCCTATAGAGTATATTGCAAATGGGTACTTTTCTTTTTTGTCAGTTTTAAATTTGTATCATTTTTATTTAGAAAAGCACCCATTGATTAAAGGGGAGCTTGAAATCGATAGTAAAATAACAATAAAAAATAGGATAAAGACTTTAACTCCACGTATTAAAACTGCTGAAAAAGTCTTGAATAACATATTCAAGAGTAATTTGCTGTGGAAAAAATTCATCTCGGAGTTTAAACTAAATTACCAATTACCAATTGGTACTGTACGAGTGAATAAATTTAAGTATACAGACATGTTGTCTGATATTCAAAATGCTGAAATTATTTTAGGCCTAAATACAAATAAAATCGCTCGAATAACTATTCCTATCTCTCAGACAAAAAAAATATCCGAGTTACTTCCTATAGATAAATACCTTTTTTCAAACGATGCCTTCGTCGATTCAGACTTTGAAGAGTTGAAATTATTTAGAAATATACATACCAATGTAGGTTCTCATCTTAATTCATTAGATGATGATAGTACATATGTTAATTGTTATATTGGTAAAAAGGTGAGCGATGTAAAAAGAGCTGTTGAAATGGATCAAATCGATAAATCTGGAGATTTATTTAACATACCTAAATGTTGTCAAAAACATTTTCTTTCAAATTGGGATACAATTGTAAAGATGTATAAAGGAGATTTCACAAAGTATGCACTTTTAAAAATTGAAGATAATCAAAGATTTAAATGGCAAACTAACTCTATTGCAATGTATTTTGATGCCGGTTTTACCTGGCATTTTCCTTGTACGTTCAATTGTAAGAATACAATTTTACTCAGCACAAAAAGATACAGAGATTTGAAAAAAGTAAACAAAAAGTTAGCAGATAAACTAGTAGATAATGCTACTGGCGAATTTCATCTTTTATCAAATAACAATTATCTCAGGATTAAAAAATCCGAAAATACATATACAAAGGAGAACGATTCTTGCAAAATAGTAAAAAAAATCACATTTGCTTAGAATATTTGATATTAGTTTCTTGATGTAAAGTGGCCTTATGACTTCTTATCCTTGTCCGGCCTGATAATCAACAATGTTCTTGATTATCAGGCTCTAACTGTGGTGTGGGGCGAACAATCACCCTTTACAATTAGTTGAAGCGATAATCATTTTTGACTATCGGCTGAAACCTTTGCTGGTCAAGGGTTTCAGCGAAATTTGTTTGCAGAAAAAACTGCTGTTTTCTGCTTTATAAAGATCTTTCTGAAGAGCACCGTGCTCGGGGAGTGCTCTGGTTACTTCGTAAAGGTACTTATTTTAAATAACGATTGTTCCGCAATATACACCATGCGTGCTAAATAGTAGTTGCTGTAGGTACGTTTTTTGGTTGTTTGAATCTTGTCCGTCTTGAAGTTGGGATACTGAATAAAGTAGACGGACTGGTTATTGCTGGCGTATTTATAGAGATCTGTATAGGAGTGGCCGTTGTAGTTGCATCTTGATTTCTGAATTGTGCGCGCATCTTTTCAAGCGAAATCAATTTAACAGGTATAACAGGGTTCTCTTGATCAACTTTTTTAGCCGGCTTGTTTACCATTTCAAAAAATGCTTGTTCGCTTTCATTAAATGTTCTCTCCAGCTTTTTTGTATTGTATTTCCGACAATAGCCGAGCTTTTGGCAATCGGAGCAAAGAAAAGGGTCGCGCATAAAATTTTTTGAGATACCAAATCTAAATTTTTTCTGTGAGTTTTAGACCCGACTATTCACTTCAGGATTTTCCACGTTCACAAGTGATTGCCAAGGGTGACTTTTATATATTTCGTTCAATTATTAACATGGATCGCTGGGGAGAAAGTCCCCGGAGCAGTTCTTACTCCAGTACGGACAAAAAAATCAACCTTGTAAAACAGAAAAAATACCCGAAATTGTCTCAAATTTTAACCCCGTTTTGTCCAAGAATTAAGGGGTCGATACATTTCTAAACAAACACAAGTAGGATCAAATAAACAATATAATGGTGGTTGTTTATCTGTTTTTTTCATTTTAATGGCTATTGGTGCAACTTTTTGTACATTCATTTTTAAAGGAACATAAATCCATACTAAATGCTGCTTGAAACATTACAGAATTTCGCTGATCAAAACCAACCTTTACTTAATTATGAAAATGTAATAGCCAAGACACAAAAAAAATTATCATTCTCAATATTTCGCTTTCTGAGAAATGATATTTTAGAAAAAATGAATGAAACGAATTTTGTTTTTGCCTTTGAATTTGATATCGCTTGTTATGTGTCCTCTGAACTAAAAGATTATTTATCAACCGTGAATATTAAATCCATCCACGGAAGGGTAATGCACCCTTAGACACAAGGGAAAATAGAGAGGTATCACCGCTCCATGAAAAATGTAGTAAAACTTGAAAACTATTATCATCCCGAGCAGTTAGTGGATGCCATCCAGGATTTTGTGGAATACTATAATCATGAACGCTACCGTGAATCACTGCAAAATGTAACCCCTTCAGATGTGTATTATGGAAGGCAAGAACAAATCCTACAGAAAAGAGCACTCATTAAACAACAGTCCCTAAAAAGACGGAAAAAACTATTTTTAAAAGAAAAAATTCTACATTTAAACAACGAAACTCTCTACAACTAAATCGTCCACTTTCTTTGACGACATACAGCCAAATTGTCGCTGGGGTGAAGATATAAAAAAAGCCAGATTTTCTATTAGCTAGAAAACCTGGCCTGAAATATGTAACCTATCTCATTTCAGCTTTTAAAAGAAATTCTTCTGATAATATCGTTAGTAATTGAATCATATTCGACATTTTCATTCTTTAATAAAACATCAATTACTATACAAAGGGTCATATTAGGTTCATTAAATACTATTCTAATTATTTTTTCATTGTTTAAAATAAAACTGAAGCAGAAGTATTCCGTTTCTTTTTTCTTTACAATTTTTTTAAAAGTGAATTGAGTACCGCTATCATTTAGTTTTTTTGTTAGATCATTTAGGGTTCCCGTAGTGTATAAAGAAATGACAATAGTTTGTTTTGGCTCGCTAATAAATTTATTCAAGTAAGTATTTAAACTTAATTTTTCGTTAATCATTTCCAACAACTTAGTCTCTCTTTTGGATGGTTCTATAGTTGTGGATGAGTTATTTAATAAAAAATTTGTAAACAACCCGCAATCCAAATACGTCTGAGCCTGCACTTCTGAAATTGCAATTGATAAAAGTGCAACCACTAGTAATAATTTTTTTCTCATAGTCATTAAGGATTTACTAAAAAAAAGAGGGGGGGGGGTGCCCCTCCCTCTTTTCATTTTAAAAAAAGGTACTAGTAAA
>Ga0194130_10006292_pt1 | contig 13836 bp, 12 predicted proteins | sample TA2KigsurfametaG_FD_160084 | JGI IMG/M metagenome (GOLD analysis project Ga0194130, IMG submission 160084) | Freshwater microbial communities from Lake Tanganyika, Tanzania - TA2015050 Kigoma 12 surface | ecosystem: Environmental > Aquatic > Freshwater > Lake | place: Tanzania: Lake Tanganyika... | reverse complement strand
ACTCTCTAATTATATTTTTTCGAAACTTGTTGCAGAAGGTATTGATACTGTTTTTTTAGTAACTGGTGGAGGGGCAATGCATCTAAATGATGCCATTGGTAGAACACCAGGATTGAAATTTGTGTGCAACCATAATGAACAGGCTTCTTCAATTGCAGCCGAAGGTTATGCAAGGTTAAAAAATAAGCCAGCAATTGTAAATGTAACAACTGGACCAGGTTCCATAAACTCATTAAATGGGGTGCATGGTGCATTCACTGATTCTATACCTATGATTATCATTTCTGGTCAAGTGAAAAGAGAAACTCTCATGTCCACTTATAATAACCCCGGTTTAAGACAATTGGGTGATCAAGAAGTTGACATAATTAGTATGGTAAAGGGTATAAGTAAATATGCAGTTGAAATTACGGATCCTAACACAATAAGATACCACTTGGAGAAAGCAATATATCTATCAACTAGTGGAAGACCCGGGCCAGTTTGGATAAGTATACCAGTTGATGTACAAGCTGCCGAAGTGGACATTGTTAAGTGCGAGGGTTTTACTCCTGAAATATTAAATATTGATCAAGATGTCTTAACTGAAGATGTTAATCATATAATTGATAGGATAACAAATGCAAAAAGGCCAGTAATTATCGGTAGTACAGGTATAAGATTAGCAAATGCCTTAAATGAATTTGAAGAGTTTGCTAATTTAACAGGTATACCTATTGTAACAGCCTGGTCACATGATATTATTCATCATGATCATTCAAACTATGTTGGTAAACAAGGATCCATTGGAAATCGTTCTGGCAATTTCGCTGTTCAAAATTCTGATTTAGTAATTATTATTGGCAGTAGAATGCCCATTAGGCAATTGAGTTATAATTGGGAAAACTTTGCGAGAGAAGCTTATAAAATTCATATTGATATTGATCCAGCTGAATTACAAAGACCTTTTTTAAAAGCAGACCTTCCTTTAGTGTATGATGCTAAATATATTTTAACTGCTTTAAATAATAAATTAAAAAAAGAAAACAAAACTTTTGATTTTAAACCATGGTTAGATTGGTGTTTAGAAAGAAAAAATAAATATCCTGTTGTACAGGAGCATCACAAGGATCCAACCAAGCCAATCAATCCTTATTATTTTATTTCAACTTTGCAATCAATGTTAGGTGGGAATGATGTAATAGTATGTGGTAATGCTACAGCTTGCATTGTTCCGTTCCAAACTTCAAGTATAAAAAAAGGGCAACAATTATTTAGTAATTCTGGTTCTGCCTCAATGGGTTATGACCTTCCAGCTGCTATTGGTGCAGCTATTGCAGATCCTAATAAAAGAGTAATATGTTTTGCAGGAGATGGAAGTATACTAATGAATTTACAAGAATTGCAAACCATAAAGCATAATAATTTAAACATCAAAATAATTGTTTTGGACAATAACGGCTATTTGTCCATAAAGTCTACACAACAAAATTTCTTTGGTTTAGCAATTGGAAGCGCTCCAGATAATGGTGTTAGTTTTCCAGATATGCAAAAGGTTGGAAATTCATTTAATATCCCTTCTTATAGCTTGGAAAAATTTAATTTTAAGGATGAGCTTCAAAATTTAATTGATTTAGATGGCCCCGTCCTTATTAATGTGAAACTTGATCCCTTACAAATGTTTGAACCTAAGCTGAGTTCAAAAAAACTACCGGACGGAAAAATGGTTTCAGCCCCTTTGGAAGACATGTTTCCTTTTTTAAGTGAAATTGAGTTAGCATCAAACATGATCATTAAAACAATTAAGTTTTAATAGAGTTGAGTTATAAAAACTTTTTATTTGATTTAGACGGCACACTTATTGATTCTGCACCAGGGATAGAAGCGTCTTTTTATTTTGCTTATCTAAAAGTATATAATAAAGAATGTCCGAAAAAAATTACAACTTTTATTGGACCTCCAATAGACCAAGTTTTAACAACAGTAAATGGAGAAACCAATTTAGAAATAATTAATCGCTTTGTAGATGCCTTTAAACAACATTATGATTCCGAAGGGTATAAAAATTCGAAACTTTATGATGATGTTGAATCAGTTCTCGAGATTTTATTGAAAAATAAATCGAAGACATTTATAGCTACTAATAAACGAGTTAAACCAACAAAATTAATTTTGGAATGCTTGTCAATTGGTAAATACTTTCACGCTATTTATTGTCCTGATATTTTAGAGTACAAATTTAAAAATAAAACAGACCTTATTGCATATATATTAAGAATTAACTCCTTATTATTGAGTGAGACAATTATGATAGGAGATACTATGCATGATGGTTTAGCGGCAGATGAAAATAAATTAGATTTTGCATTGGTAGAATATGGATATGGAGAATATGAAAAAAGCAAATACAAATTAAAACATTTTAAACAACTAATAAATATTTTATAAAAAAGCAACAGTATGAAAAAATCAAAAAATGAAATTTTTGACGGCTTATTTGTCCTAGAATTAGCAAATAATCATTTGGGTAACTTGCAAAGAGGATTAAATCAAGTTGAGGAGTTTTCTCAGGTAGTAAGATTTAACAATGTAAAAGCTGCGATCAAGCTTCAATTTAGAGATATGGATACTTTCGTTCATACCGATTATGTGGGAAGTAAGGACGTGAAGTATATTAAAAAAACAACTGAAAAGAAGCTTACTAAAAAAGAATACAAAACTTTAGTAGATAAAATCGTTAGCTCGGGTTGCATACCAATGTCGACTCCATTTGACGAAGCTTCTGTGGATTTATGCCAAGAATTTAATTTACCAATTATTAAAGTTGCAAGTTCTGATATTAATGATTGGCCATTGATTGAAAAAATAGCAAAAACAAAAAAACCAGTTATTTTATCAAATGGAGGTTCATCATTAAAAGACATGGACGATGTAGTTGCATTCTTTTTAAATAGAGATATTCCGATCGCACTAAACCATTGTGTTTCATTATACCCTTCGGAAGATAGCGAGTTGGAATTGAATCAAATCGATTTTCTTAAAAATAGATATCCTGAAATCGTAATAGGACATTCTACACACGAATATCATGATTGGACTAATTCTATGTTAATTACCTATGCAAAAGGAGCAAGAACTTTCGAAAGACACATTGATACCTCAATGGAAGGGTATGATATGCAAATTTATAATTCTACTTCTGAGCAAATTGATATTTGGTTTAAGGCATATTATAAAGCTATTGAAATGTGTGGTGGTTCACCCGATCAAAAAAGAAGAAACTCGGAAAAAGAAATTAAGTATTTAGATGCATTGGTAAGAGGAATTTACGCAAAAAAAGATATTCCAAAGGGCTATGAAGTTAAAAATGAAGACTTTGAGGAATACTTTTATTTAGCAGTTCCATTGCACAAGGGACAATTATCAGTTAGAGAATTTAAAAATGGTGAAGTGTTCACTAATGAAGTTAAGAAAGATGAAAAAATAATGATTGATCATATTGATTCTCCATATGCTAAGATAGATTCTTTGAAAAAACTTATTTATCAAAGAGGTATATAATGGTTTACAATTTTGTAAAAACAAATGTTTAAAGGTTTAAAATTTGCATATTTAGCTACAATTCTGGATTTATTTAGTCCAGTTGTATTACTACCATTTGTAATTATTTATCTCAATTCAAATGAATTAGGATTTTGGTATTTAATGGCAAGCCTAAATGTAATCGTTAAATTTCCAGAATCAGCTTTAAATGCTTCAATAATAAGAAATTGTACTTATTATTTAGCTCAATTCAAAGACAAAATTCAAAATGATCAGATTAACAAATTCAAAACGATTTTGTATAATAATATAATAGAAAAGAAAATTTACTTTCTAATTTTATTTTCTATTATATTATATTTAATACCTTGTAGTATCTATATTAATTATTTAGCCAATGATATTCATTATAATTTTTTTTGGATAATTTTTGTAATATCAAATATCATTCTTACATATGGTACTAAATTTAAAACAATTTCAATAATTTTTGGTGGAATTGATAAAGTTTATATACCAGAAGCGATTTCAAAATTAATTTATGTATCATTAGCTATAATTTCACTTAAACTTAATTTATCTCTTAAAGGTTTAGTCTTGGCTCAATTGGCATCTACTATAACTTATTTAATTATGATAAGAAGAATTTATATCATAAATTTTCAAATTAAAAAAATTAACGATAATCTAAATTGTGTTGAAAAAAAATATAAAAATTTAATATTTATTTTAAATGCGCATATAAAAAAAGAATTAATTAAACAGCTTAAAATAGAAGGTGCAAATACTTTGACAGCTCGATTTAGTGTTTTAATAGTAGGTGCAGCATTTTCAGTACAAGAAGTTGCAGTTTATGGTTTAACGTCAAATCTGTACTCTATAATTCATCGACTATCAACTCTACCTTTTATTCATTTAACACCTTTTTTTGCAAAGTTGAATGGTATAACGAAAAATAAATTGTTGGTTAATATATTTAAAAAAGTTTTAATTTATTCATTACTATTTGCAATTATAGCATCACTATTTGTTGTATTTTTTGGACAACATACTTTGCTTCTAATTTCTAATGCTAAGATTGGAAACACTACTACATTGGTTTTATTTTCAATTATTACTGTTCTTAGTGTTATATACGATTCATTTATCACACTTCTAATTACTAAAAAAGATTTTATTTTTTTGAATTCATCTATTTTAACGGGATTAATTGTTATTTTAATTCAATTTTTATATACAAATCATTTAGGGATTAATTATTTATTGTTAACTACTATGATAATTCCAATGAGCTATATATACTGGAAATGGCCTATATATACATTTAAGAAACTTAACTTAACATAAGTTGTTAACTATCAAAATCTATTTAAAGTCTACCACACTGCTTCTTTTTCAATTATTAGTTATAATTAAAACAAAAATTAGTAAGCTCAGGGGGAAAAAAATTATTTTATATTGTGGTCAGGTACATAGTCCACATTTTAAATCTTTCATTTCCCAACTCCAAAAAAATAAGCCACATTATTATATTACTGCATGCACTTTTCCATATAATAATTTAGATTTAAAACATTCAATTTATGATATTTCACTAAGTAATCTTTTTTTAAAGAAGAATGACTTAAATAATTTTTTAGCTAGAATTTATAATTTAGCTAGTAACCCAATTTTTGGAATAAAAAAGCAACTCACTTTTTTAATTAATTTTCTAAAACCTGATATTATTTGGTTTCATGAATTACAAAGTTCAACATGTGCAATTAATTTAGACAAATTAAATTATTCACCAATTATTTATGTAACTACTTATGGGAATGATATAACATTTTTTATAGACGTTGAAAAACATAAAGTATTAATTGAGAATTTAATAAATAAAATTAAGCTATTTCATATTGAAACTTTAAGGGAAAAAAATATCCTTTTACAAAAAGGATATAAAAATGAAATTGTTATTGGGAGTGCTACTTTATCTGAATTTAAAGATAATTATCCATTTTTACCTCGGTTTAAAAATATTGATTTTTTAATTAAAGGAGGCAACTCTTATAGAGGGTCTTCGAGTTCAATTTATGAGTTATTAAAAAATGATTATACAAAATTTTTAGGTTATAATTTTGTAATTTTTGATTGTGATGAATACGATAAATTTAAATTTAATAGACTTAAAGAAAAATTTAATTTAAATATATTAGTACTAGAAAGGCTTGATAAATCTATAATTCAAACTTATTTATCAGAATCCAAATTTTTATTTATTAATTCATATTCTGATGGTATGTCCAATTTGGTTTATGAATCTTGGATAAATAGATGTTGCGTTGTTACAACTTTTGAAAATGGTTTTTCTGAATTATATAGTAAAAATGCGTCAGAAAAATTATTGTTTAATATAGTCCCTAATTACGACTATTTTATTAATTTAATAGCAATGTATGATCAAGGGTTGTTTAATTCAATTTTAGATGAGCAGCTTTATTTGATAAGACAATATTATAGTGATAACGTAAAAAAAGAATTATCGAAATTTCTTGTGTAAGATTTTTTTTATGAAATTATCAATTGTTATACCGACATATAATAGGACAAAGCTTTTAATTAATTTAGTAAATAGCGTAATAAGAATTATGCCCAAATGGGTAGAATTAGTTATTATGGATAATTCTTCGCCTAATTCTGATTTATTTGAAGATCATTTTTCAGATGATATTAACAATGGTTCAATTAAGTTCATTAAACATAAATATAATGTTGAAGGAAACGAAAATATATTAAGATGTTTTGAACACGCTCAAGGTGAGTGGATTTGGGTCTTAGGAGATGATGATATAATTTATCCAAAAACATTTGAAATTATTGAAGAATCTTTAAATAATATTGCCAATAAAGATATATTTTTTATACACTTTAATTGGGAGCATAATAAATTTTATAGTAATACAGATCAAATTTATAGTTTTGAATCACTTTTTAAGAGTGTTCATTCTCTGGGGGATTTAAATTTCATATCATCGAATATTATTAAAAGAGACTCAATAAAAAGCTTTTCTGGTTTATTGCATTTCTATCAACTTTCTTGTACTCCAATCGCTTCTATTGCTTTGTTAGGTCTAGATAATAAACTTGGATCAATTATATTATCTAATAATGTAATTGTAGAAAATGGATTTTATTCAAGTGAAAAAGAGAAAGAAGATCATTGGGACATTGAGCTAGTTTTAAGGTGTATTTCTATATTAGCTTCATATCCTTTTTCAATTGAAAATAAAAAATGTATAATTAGGGAAATTAATAAGATTTGTACAATATCAATTGCTTTTAAAAGTTCTATTCGACAGTATATTAAATCAAATAACCGAACCGAAGCAGTTTTTACTTTTAAAGAAATATTAAAATTAAAACTCATCTATGGTTCAATACTAAATAAAATAAATATTGAAATCATATCAATATTGATATTTATTTCAATAAAAAACATTTGTAAAATCATATCTTTTCAAAAAAATATAAATAAATGAAAAAACTAATAATTGATATTAAAAATCAGTTTAAAAAAAGTAAAATTTTTAATTTCAATGTTGTTAATAGAGATAATTGGATTAAGAAAGAAGCTGCAAAGATACCCAATGGTCAAAAAATCCTAGACGTTGGTGCTGGATCGAGTCCATATAGATTTTTTTTTAAGCATTGTGAATATATAACACAAGATTTTTGTCAACTAAATCCTAAGCAACTAAGATTTGGTATCGGTTATACTGCAATTGATATTATATCCGAAGCACATAAAATACCATTACCCGATAATTCAATTGATGTAATAATCTTAACTGAAGTACTAGAACATGTTCCTTTTCCAATAGAAGTCATTAAAGAGGCCTCAAGATTATTAAGAAAAAACGGTAAAATTTTAATTACTGCACCTCTTGGTTCAGGTTTACATCAACAACCTTTCCATTTTTATGGAGGCTATACACCTTTTTGGTATGATAAATTCCTGAGTGAATTTCATTTTAGTAAAATTGAAATAGAGCCAAATGGTAATTTTTTCAAATATTTTGGTCAAGAATTTCAAAGATTTATTCAATCGACTAACCCTTTACGATTCCCTTATTTCTTTTTTCTTAAAATTATTTGGTTGCCAATTTGGATTTTTCTCTTACCCTTTTGGATTATAGTTCCTTTCTTTTGCCATTTAATTGATAAGAATGATTTTGATAAAATATTTACAGTCGGATACCATGTGGTAGCAATTAAAAATGAATAATCTATTTTTTTTAGCATGATCTTTTTTTACTTAACACTACTACACTTACTATTTTGGATTATTGTATTTTACAAAAAATTAAATACAATTTTTAATCCAGTTACATTATATTCATCTGCTTTACTTATTTCAGTTATTTCAGTTTATCTCTCAGATCTTCTTGGCTTATTAAGAGGGTCCAATATCAGCGACTCCTTTGTAATATTAAATCTTTACAATGTTTCTGTAATATTTTTTATTATCCCGTGGATAAATTTCAAAGAGAAAAAAATATTTAATTTTGTACAAAAAAAAGAAAATAAATTAATAATCATAATATATATATTAATTTTATTATTTACAATTCTTTCTACACTTACTTATATTTTACTTGGTGGAATACCAATTCTTGATATGTTATCTGGCAAATTAAACATAGTTGATTATAATATGTTAATTAAAAGATTGCCAATGGGGATGCTATCAATTTTTTTATTAATTTCTACTTTATTTTCACTTTTTTTTTCGAGTTTTATAGTAAAACGAAATGAGCTAAAATATAAATTTTGGTTTTTAACACTACTATTTTTCATTACATTAGTATCTACAGTTTGGCAAGGTAAAAGACAAGGAATTTTAATGTTGTTTTTTTTTGTTATTGCTAGATTTTTTCAAAAATCAGATTATTCAAAAAATATGAATATATCTCTTTCAAAAAAAATTTATATAATAATTTTCTTTTGTTTATTTATTTTATCTTTTATGCAAATTGGAAGAGTACGTCATAATGACACAAATATTGATAATACAGAAATTTTATCATATACAATGTTTCCTGTTATGAATTTTACATATACGGTTTCAAATACCAATTTTTATGGCAATTCTTTATTCCCGAATGCAGTCATTAATGATTTATTTCCAAGACGAGTAGCAGACAATAAGGTGTTAAATCAAATTGAAACAACTACATTTGAGCCATCATCCCCAAGTGGTTATTTAAACCCGTGGTATTATGATTTTGGAATATTTGGTATAGTTGTTGGAACTATAATCTTAAGTTCTATTTCGCTTTTTTTTTACAGACGCAGAAATTATTCAGAAAATAATATGAGAAAAAACATTTTAATTTTATGGTGCTGTTCTACAATTGGGGTATATAATCATTTCATTACACTTAATTATTTTGTAATACCAATGATTGCAATTTTATCTCTTGATCTTTTAGTTGTCAAAAAAGTGAGAAATGTTAATAGTTAGAATTTGTGGAGGCTTGGGAAATCAGATGTTTCAGTATGCATTTGGGAGGTATCTATCATTTAAGCATAATAAAGATCTTTTAATTGACGCTTCATTTTTTAAGAATAAGAATTCGAATCGAGAAATTGGAATTTCTAAATTAAACGTACATTGCAAAATATCTTTAGATGCTTATAAAACACAGAAGTACTTTAAGAACCCAACTATCAATAAATATTTTAATTATTTTTTATTAAATTTTAATATTTACTCTGAGTCTAAGGTCTCTAATTTTAAAAAAGATTTACTAAAAAAAAATAAAGGATATTTTGACGGATATTGGCAAACCGAAAAATATTTTTATCCTATTAGAGACATATTAATTGAAGAATTTAAACCAAAGCACATCTCATTAGAAATTATTGATTTAATTCATAAAATTCAAAATACAAATTCAATTAGCCTTCATATTAGAAAGGCTGATTACTTATACGTTATTAACTCTGGTATATACGCTAACTGTAGTACAAGTTATTATATGAACTCGATTAATCTAATGTTAAATAAATTTTCTAATGCAGTTTTTTATATATTCACTGACGATTTAAATTGGGTAAACAATAATTTAAACTTTACAAATATAAAACATGAATTTGTTTCCAAAGATCCAATAGAAGATCTTTATATAATGTCAAAGTGTAAACATAATATAATTTCTAATAGCACATTTAGTTGGTGGTCTGCGTGGTTAAATGAATATTCTAAAAAAGTAGTTATTGCTCCATTATTTTGGTTTACAGAAAAATCTCAAATTTCCTATAATATAGTCCCAGACAGTTGGATTAGAATAGCTAATGAATAATTATGAATGAACTTGTTACAATAGGATTGCCATTTTATAATTCTGAATCTACTTTAGAGCTTGCAATTAAGTCCGTATTAATGCAAACTTATAAGAATATTGAATTGATAATTATAAATGACGGATCTAATGACAATTCTGATATTATTGTTAAAAATTTTTTATTACTTGATTCACGAATCAAATATTATCATTTTAACGAGAATATGGGGCTTGTGCATAGATTAAATCAAATAGTAGAATTATCAAATTCGAGTTATATTGCTAGAATGGATTCCGACGATATGATGGTACAAACTAGAATAGAGAAACAGCTATATGTTTTGATTAATGATAGCACTATTGATGTTGTTGCAACAGGAATTTATACAATTGATGAGATGAATAATCCAACTGGAATTAGAGATATAAATCCAATAAATTCTTCAATTAAAAGCATTTTAGAAAAAAAGTTTATTACACATCCAACTGTAATGGCAAGAAAAGAGTGGTATCTTAAAAACAAATATTTGAATTATCATCGAGCTGAAGATTTAGAATTATGGCTAAGAACTTACAACTTCACAAAATATTATAGAATTGAGGAGCCACTCTACTTGTACCGAGAAGGCAATGTTAGTATTTCAAATTACTTACAAACCAATATTACTTTTATTAAATTATTGAATTTACAAAAGAATATTCATGTAAGTAATTTATACATATTAAAACTTAAGGTGTTAACTCATTTTAAATCAATTTTATTTTCCATTTTTGGATATTTTAATTTTCAATATTTTTTGGTTAGAATTAGGAGCAATCCATTGACTAATGAAAAAAAGGGTCAAGTAATTGAAATAATTAATAATATTAATAATTATTATTTGTGAAAAAATATAGAATATTATATGTCTTAAACGACTCACATCCATTAAAATATTTTTTAAAAAATCATATTGATTATTTGAATAAATTGGGTTGTTATGAAATATCTGTAATTATGAATAATAATAACAGCGAAAATTTCGATGATTACAAAATCAATCTATTCAATTTTAAAATTAAAAGACAACCAAATCTCTTTTCTGATTTAATAATTCTAGTAAAAATAATTATACATTTAATTAGATATCGTTATGATATAGTTCATTCGATAACACCAAAATCAGGCTTGCTTACTGCTATTGCAGGATATATTACCTTCCAAAAAACAAGAATCCACACTTTTACAGGACAAGTATGGGCAAATTATACAGGTTTCAAGCGAAAAGTGTTTAAATCAATTGATTTATTAATTTTTAAATTAAATACACATATTTTAACAGATTCAAAAGAACAAAGAAAATACCTTGTAGAAAATAAGATAGGTTCAATAACTAGAATTCATGTGCTTAATAAAGGATCAATATGTGGAGTAGACCTTGTTAAATTTCAAAAATCTGATAATCTAGCTGGTATATTGATGAAAGACCTAGATATTATGGATGATGATTTTGTTGTTTTATATGTAGGAAGATTAAATTATGACAAAGGGATAGTTGACTTAATAAATGCTTATGTGAAGTTTAAAAAGAAAAATATGCATTTAATTGTCCTAGGAAGAGACGAGTCGAATATTATATACTACATTAAAAATTTATATCCAAATATTAATCAACATAATATTCGTTTTATAAATGAAACAATGTCTCCTGAGATTTACATGTCAATTGCTAGTATCTTATGTTTACCAAGCTATAGAGAAGGGTTCGGGAATGTAGTAATTGAAGCGGCTGCATTGGGTGTGCCATCAGTAGTTTCTAACATTTACGGCCTGAAAGATTCAATTATAGATGGTGAAACTGGATTTTTTTTTGAACCTGGAAATATAGACGATCTATATAATAAAATTAATTTTTTATACTCTGATTTAGACTTACTAAATAAAATGAAAGTAAAATGTAAGTCATTTGTTTTTAAAAATTTCGATTCAAAAATAATTTCTCAATCATTAGCTTTTTTTTACTTAAGGTGCATAAAAAATGAATAATAAAATAGCGATACTAAATCCTGGCTTTCTATATAAACATTTAATTGCAGAAAATGAAATTAAATTTGTTAAGCAGTTCTTGCCTATAAATTACAATAATTTAATTAAACAAAAAAATTCAGAATTTTCGACAATAAAAATTGTTTATATTGATGATTTTAATATTTCTTTTGAAAGCCAGATTTTTCAAATCAAAAAACTTGATACTTATGATTATGAATATAGATCACTTACGGATTTATATGAACAATTTCATGAAAGGGCTGCACTTATTTATGACAATGGGGTTTTGAACTTTCCGGTTTATTTAAATGAATTAAAAGAAAATAGTTTTTTTAATTTTTTTTTTAGAATATTCGATATTATATTCTCAATTTTATTTTTACCATTAGCTTTTATAATAACTTTTGTATCAAGTATTCTTTTACTTATTAATTCTGGTAGGCCATTTTATTTTACTCAAAAAAGAATCGGAAAGAATGCTAAGATTTTTACTATCTATAAAATTAGAACAATGGTTAATAATGATTCTAAAGCTTATACTGTTTCAAACGACAATAGAATATTTCCTTTAGGTATGTTTTATAGAAAATTTAAAATAGATGAGTTGCCTCAATTATTAAATATTTTAATAGGGAATATGAGTTTTTTTGGTCCTAGACCTGAAAGATTAGATTTACATATGAATATTTGTAATTCACTCCCATTATTTGAAACAAGATTACTTGTTAGACCAGGATTGACAGGCTGGGCACAAATTAAAAATCCAAAAGCTACTCCTGGCGATAGTTTTGAAAAACTTCAATACGATATTTATTTTATTAGAAATATCAGTTTTAAAATGATTTTCAAAATAATTTTAAAAACATTAGAAATATTAATAAAAAAAAATAGCAACTAACTCTTTTTAATGATATATCAAAAAATCATTCTATGTTACACTTAAACTTATACATGCCTAAGTATTTATTTTATTATTTTAATAAAAAAGCATAAAAAATTTAATCCAATTATCTTTTTTAATTGTATAATTCATTTTTTTTGGTGTTTGAAAGTTCTAAATAGCTGAAATTTTTTTGTGCCAGACGATATTACTTTCTTTTTTCGATTAAAATACAAAGTTTAAATGTTTTCTTGAACTAAAAAGTTTATTTACTGCATAGTAAACAGCTTAATTAATGATAGTAGCATCTTAAAAACTAACTCTATGCCTTATTTATTTACTTCTGAGAGTGTTTCTGAAGGACATCCAGACAAAGTAGCGGATCAGATTTCTGACGCCTTAATTCACAATTTTTTAGCATTTGATCCACAATCAAAAGTGGCTTGTGAAACTTTAGTTACCACTGGTCAAGTAGTACTTGCAGGTGAAGTAAAATCTAAAGCATATTTAGACGTTCAAGAAATTGCACGTGGTGTGATCAAGAAAATTGGCTACACGAAAAGTGAATATATGTTTGAAGCAAATAGCTGTGGTATTTTATCGGCTATTCACGAACAGTCTGCAGATATAAACCAAGGTGTTGATAGAAAAAAGAAAGAAGAGCAAGGTGCTGGTGATCAGGGTATGATGTTTGGTTATGCAACCAACGAAACCGATGATTACATGCCATTGGCGCTTGACTTAGCGCACAAAATCTTAATTGAACTTGCTGCTTTAAGAAGAGAAAACAAAGCCATCAAATATTTACGTCCGGATGCAAAGTCTCAAGTAACCCTTGAGTACAACGATAAAAATGAGCCTGTAAGAATTGACGCGATTGTGGTGTCTACACAACACGACGATTTTGACAAGGAAGGCAAAATGCTTGAGAAGATTAAAAAAGATATCATCGAAATTTTAATCCCGCGCGTAAAGGCTTGTATGTCGTCAAAGAAAGTGGACAGTTTAGTTGTAGAGGGTTTCGTTGTTTAAATGTAGGATTTTTTCTTTTAAAAATAGTTGTTTTCGTCTTTTTA
>Ga0194130_10006290_pt1 | contig 13841 bp, 12 predicted proteins | sample TA2KigsurfametaG_FD_160084 | JGI IMG/M metagenome (GOLD analysis project Ga0194130, IMG submission 160084) | Freshwater microbial communities from Lake Tanganyika, Tanzania - TA2015050 Kigoma 12 surface | ecosystem: Environmental > Aquatic > Freshwater > Lake | place: Tanzania: Lake Tanganyika... | reverse complement strand
GATTGACCCAAAACAGTTAGTTGTGGCCCGAGGCGAATTTGAAAATAAAAAACTCGTAACCCCCATCGCGGACCCAAAAGATGAAGCTTTTAAATTTTTTAAAGCAGTTGAGACTTTTTTGGATCCAAAAAACAACGTGATCATTAAATCTTTTGAATCAGCTTCAGGAAAAGGACTTGCAGGCGTCATTGAGTCGATGAATTTTGATTGGTATAACCAGACGACCTGGGAGATCGCTCCTGGTTACACAGCTCCAAAGATGTGTAAAGTTTCAATATCATTTTCTCCGATACATGACATCACACCAGGAATTGATCACATGGGTTACAATAGAGCTCCAATATATCCGGTAGGAAATGCATTGAATACTGCACCACCAAAAACCAGTGGATGAGGTGATGAATAATGGCGATTTTTAGTCGATACAGGAATGACGATAAGCTAGGTTTTAATTACCAATACGGAACCTCAAGATCGATGTCCGTCGTTCGTTCTGCAATTAGTTTAGGAGTCATACCCATCGTCGAAACAATAACGTTATCAGAAAACCAGCGGCTTGATCAACTTGCAGCGATTTATTATAAAGATGCAAGATTTTGGTGGGTTCTTGCGGCTGCATCTGACATAGGATGGGGTTTACAAGTCCCTCCTGGTACAATAATAAACGTACCTGACATCAATGCGTTAGCTTCTGTCATTATATAATTCATATTTTTTATGTCTAAAGAGTACAGCGAAATTGTAAGAGAAAGTGGACGAATTCAAGACTTTTATTCTGATTTTTCTACACAATCAGACTCTGATTCAAAAACATTTATAGGTGACAGCGGATTTGATGCAAAAGACCATAAAATATTGATGAAATTGCTTTTTCCTGATTCTGCGGCTGGAATCTTTGATGGTAAAACCATTTGGGAACGAATAAAAAATCTATACAGTGGTGAAGAAAAAAACAAACCTAGCGAAGTTTTAAAAAAGTTTGTAGCACAAAAAATACGAATATACTACTTCGATGGTAACATTCAATCCGACGGTGGGGGTGACACACATAAGCAAATATTAGAATTTTATGGAGAAGTTACTTCTAAACCTTCCCCTTCCCCTGCAGCGAAGCCCAAAGGAAAAGCAGCTTCTGCTGCACCACAACCTGCCTCGCCACCGGCCTCACCCCCAGCAGCTCCTGCAGGCGGAGGATCTCGCCCTTCTGCATATACATCATACGATCAAACAAATTATGTAACTGTAAAGAGCGGTTTACAAGAATTGTTGAAACAATGTTTAGGTGATTCTCCAAGCAATAAAAAACTTCCTGCGTTGACGATGATTCTTGTCGATACTCCTGATATAGATCTAAAATTAAGAAACTGTGACGTTACTTCTACGTTTTTAAATTACACTCCTGGAATTGTAGCTTCACAGATAGTTCCTTATCTTGATGTCATGTTTTCTTTAGAAAGAAAAGTGACTGCTCAAGAAGCTGAATTAAATGTCATGTCACCTTTAAAGTTTTTGTTAGGATCTCAACCCATAGGTGAATCAGGGGCAAACAAGTTTCTTTATGACAGTTACACAGCCAGGCGGATTAGAGAAAAAAGAAAATTGACGTCGAGCCCAGAAGAATTTCTTAAAAAGCAAATTGCAAATGCTGAACAAGAATCAAAATCTGCAGCAAGCGGAAAAAACCCTGCAAAAAAAACTAGAAAAACTCCTGCTGCTACCGGCTCGACAGAACTGAAATCTGAACCCGCTGAAATTAAAGAAGACATAACCATTACAGGAATGGAGATGTTTACAATGCCTCAAACGTTGATCAACATGGATTATGATCAATTTACTACGCCCAGGTACAATCCTGTCATTAATTCCACTGTTCCATTCGGTTCTATATTATCGTTTAAGATTGATCTTACTTCTCAAGGTTTGGGATTTTCTTACAAAACAGGACTTTTAACACTAAAGATATTCGATCGATCAAGATTGGTTGAGATTGCTGATTTCTTAAACCCAAGACTATATTCAAAGGCTACGTTGTGGATAACTTATGGATGGAGAGCTCCTTCCCAATCGAACAATGACCCAGACGAGAATAAATACTTTTCATTAATCAATCAAAACATGATGAAGAGAGAAGCATATGGAATCTCGAATAGTTCTATTTCCATAACAGATGATGGAACTTGCACGGTAACTCTAAATCTATTCATGAAGTTTGCTCATGAGCTATCCACTGTTTCTGAAACGACTGGCGGTGCTGCGTTTAATTCCACATTAGAATTTCAACAGGAAAAAATTTCTGAATTAAGAGATATCGCTAAACGTATAGGATTGCAAGGCTTTTTAGGGACTGGAGCTGGAGATGTTCGAGGCTCGGTGTTGGTTAAATCTGCATTAGAGGCAAAGATACCACAGCTAGACAGCAAAGGGTTAGAAACTGAAATAAAATCTATAAATGATGCGTTAAAAGGCAGCACAGATCCAAATGTGATAAGATTTAACCAATTAGTGTCAGAACTTTATTCTGTTGCTAAAGGAGGCGATAAATCTAGCACAATGGCAAATTTAGATGCGGCAGCAAAAATAGCTTCAGAAGATAGATTTAGCGCTTTAAAAAAGACAGAAAAGCTAGACCTTTGGTCAGTTGTCAATCTAGGAGATAAAACGAACAGTAAGTTTGAACCTAACAACGAACCAGATTATATTCATCCTCTTTCTAAATTGTATCCGACCCTAGGACTAGAAAAAAATGGTCAATCACTTGATGCAGGTGTATATGGAAGGTTCGGGGCAGTTTCTTTTGCTAGGTTGTTTGCTACTTATTTTTCAACTGCAACGACATACGTCAACGATTCATCACCCATAGATGAATATCAGGTCATTTTCTATAACTTCAATGATTATGCAGGATTCGTTTCTAACATGAACATAGGAGAATTTCCTATCGACATGACCCTTTTGACGAAACATTACGAAGAAGAGATCGTAAAGCAAAAAGGAGAGAACTTTACTTTAATAAAATTTCTTGAAATCGTTCGAATATCTCAGTTTGGAAACATACGCCACAAAGCGTTCGGGTTTAGCGACCTTTTTGATGACAAGGGAAACGTTGTTAAAGAAAAAAATGATGAGTTTGTGAAAAGACAGTTTTACAATCAAGGATTAGGAGCAGGGTTTACGCTTCCTGCAGTCGATTTTTATTTAGAGACTTCTGCCGCGATTGAACAACACGTCGAAGAAGACTTGTTGGTCACGTTTCAAGCCGGAGCAGCTCTTCTAAATTCATCGCTAAACGGAACTTCTAAACCACGAGGATACAAAAAAATTCTTAGAATTCACATTTATGATAAAGCTTCGATGGCGCATAAAGAAGCTTATGACATCATGAGATCTTCAGATGGGACTTTTGTGGAGGTCGAAAATTCTTGGACAAAAAGGTACAGAAGAAACCAACATAAAATAATGAAATCCTTGGCTCAAGGAAAATTTACTAAAACAACAACAGCTCCACCAAAACCTCCAAAGCCAGGCCCCCCTGGGCGGCGCGCGCCACAAGCCGTCGCCACCGGTGAACGTAAACTTACTGTCGATGAATATGAAAAGTCTCAACCAGAATTTCTCCCTCCAGAAGAAACGACAAATGGAGTAAATTATGGATACAGAGTGCGATCCTTCAATGAGCTAGCCGGAGCGCAGACAGAATTAGCTCCTCCCGTGGTAGATAAGTTAACTACCACAGATCTTGTCGTAAAAACGATGGATTTTGGAAAGGGAGACCCAAAAATGACGTTCGATAAAGTCAAAAGACAGATTTCTAAGTTTGTTCCTACAATAATTTATGGATCAAATGGAACCTTGATAAAGAGCCTAAATTATGGGTCAGAACAAGACGCAATGTTATCAACGATTATGATGCTTAGAAACAAAACAGACGATGAAAACGTTACGAACGTTAATGGATCGTCCAAAGGCGATCTTCCGCTGCGAGTCATACCAGGTCAGCTTTCCATCAGCACGATGGGTTGTCCACTCTTGGAATATATGCAACAATATTTCGTCGATTTAGGAACAGGCACAACGATAGACAATCTTTATAACATAACTGGAATATCTCATAATTTTTCTCCAGGGTCGTTTATTTCAGAAATAAAGTTTACTTTTGCAGATGCATATGGAAAGTATGAGGGAGCTCAACCTCTCGAAGTTCAAATAAAAAGCATGTCAGAACAGATTAAAACCCAAGTTATCAATAGCAACAAATCCGAGGGCGGAGGCAAAAAGAAAAAGTGATCGAAACGATTTTTATGTAAAGTTTTTTTGTTTCGTTGTATTCTTGTGTCATGGATGTCGTGATAAGCTCTTCGTTGCTTGGATCAAAAAAGAATTTGTTGCTGTCTGATGACGGCTTCACATGGATCGAAAAAGAAAGAAGCGACTCGTGGTTCCTTACTGGGCTTCCGAAACAAGGTTTCGACCTGTGTCTTGACACGGCATTCATTTTAGAAAGTGTGCCTAATGTGCCGTCTGTTCCTGAGAAGCACAAGAAGTCGATGTCCGTTTTGATGGATGGTGACCCTCCGTGGTCGATGATTCTTCCACGAGATGCGTATAAGTCATTCTTTAATGATGTTATATCTCATGTAAAAACACACAAGGATATTTCAAAAGATTATTATACGAACGCCTGGGTTCCTGGAAATAAGGTACTAAACCTGATGAAGCCGGTGAAGACAGACGCACAAAGAGTCAATGACATTATCAGTTCATCTGCAATAAATTCTCAGGTCGTCGAATCTTTCAGGCCCAGAGCAGGAGGTTATGCTCAGCCCGTTCGTTATGACAGGTTTGGAACGGTGACCGGTCGATTGACTGTGGCGTCAGGTCCGAACATTCTTTTGTTGAAGAAAGACTATCGTCAGGTGTTGAAACCGTCACATCCGGATGGTCGAATCGTGTCCTTGGACTTTTCATCTTTGGAAGCCAGGATCTTGCTGTATGAGTCAGGAAAAGATTGCACTGAGTTTGACTTGTACGAGATGTTAGCATCTAGGTTTGGAGGTCTACCTCGTCAGATGGTAAAGGCCGCAGTGTTGTCTGTTCTTTACGGATCTTCAAAATCTTCTGTCGCTCTTCATCTAGGAACATCAGAAGAAAAGATATCAAAATTGGTTCAGCAGATCGAAGACTACATCGATACACGTTCACTCTTGAAGAGATTAAAGAACGAGCACAAAGAGTCAGGATTCATCAAGAACAAGTTCGGTAGAAAGATTCCCGTCGACAGAGCGCAAGACAACATATTCATCAATTATTATGCACAAAGCACAGGAGTTGATGTGTCCTTGATGGGATTTTCAAAAATCGTCGAAACTTTAGGAACGAGCGGCGTAAGACCAGTTTTCGTTCTCCACGATGCACTTCTTCTAGACGTCCACCCAGATAGGCTACAAGATGTATCAGACATCACGAACGTTAACGTTCCTGGGTATGATCAGGCGTTTCCAGTAAAATTCGAGGAAATTTCAAGGTAAAAACTTGTACAGAAATAAAAAAAGAATTACGATGACCTATTATGTCATTAACACCCGAAGAAATTACAGCCAACTTTGACAAGTTTCGATCGCTCTGCGAGAAGCTAGGGGATCGGTCGGAAGCCGCCCTGGCGATGGTTGATGCCCTCGGCGAACAGCTCGCCTTGTGTCCGGCTTCTAGTAGGAAAGAGTTCCACGCTGCTTATCCTGGTGGACTCGTCGAGCACTCGCTTCGTGTACTTTCTAATGCGATGAAACTAACGAAGGCGTACGGTTGGCAGGTCTCCAAGGAATCTCTCATCATTAGTTGCCTCTTCCACGACATCGGAAAGGTTGGTCTCGCGAATGACGATGGTACTGTGACAGACTATTATGTCCCGCAGGATTCAGACTGGCACCGTGAGAAGTTGGGCGAGTTCTACAAGCATAACAAGGAGATGCAGTACATGTCGACGCCTCAGCGCAGCGTTCACATGTGCCAGGCATTTGGTCTGAAGTTGAAGATGGACGAATACCTCTCCATCCTCCTCAACGATGGTTTTGTCCTCGACGAGAACAAGCCATATTGTTTGAAGACGAGTCCCTTGGTCTTCACGACGATGACGGCAGACTATATCTCCACCATGCAAGAAAAAGTCGGCGGTCCGTGGACACCTTGAACATATTTAATCTTCATGAAAGAAGAACTTCGCAATTACATCAGGATCATTCTTGATGAGATCATATCTGAAAATCCTCGTGTAGCTTCGCAACTTGTTTCTGAACCAAGGAACAAAAATTCTAAGCCTGTTCATGATGAAGAAGATATCGAAAAAGAAATTGATGAATTTAGCGGTGTCGGTGCTATTCAAGGATTTTCATTACCGTTAGGTATGACATCTGACATGCCCGTTGCAGGTTCAAAGAATCGTAAGAAGAGTCCAAAACGTAAAAACCCTGGGTGGACGTGAATAAAAGGGTTGAACACAATTAAAGGTTAGTAGTAGGGTAGGATTCACCTGCATGGAGCAGGGAGAAAAATATTCCTGCTACACATAGGAATAGGAAAACGGAAAAGGAAAAATGTTATGGCAATTGATCTAGAAGCAATTAAGCGTCGTGTTGCAGAGCTCAGCGGTGTGAAGAAGACATCATCAGTTCAGCTGTGGAAGCCAAGCCTTGGTGAGCACAAGATTCGATGTCTACCATGGAAGAATGCACCTGATGGCCAGCCGTTTGCTGAACGTTGGTTTTATTACATCGGTGACAATGCAGGAATTCTTTCACCTCATCAGTTTGGGAAACCAGACCCGATCAACGACTTGATTAAGAAGTTGTACAGCAGTGGCAAGCCTGATGATCGTGTCCTTGCCAAGAAGTTACAACCGAAGATGCGATGTTATACCCCCGTTGTCGTTCGTGGCGAGGAGGACAAAGGAGTTCAAGTTTGGGCTTTCGGAAAGTTAGTCTATCAACGAATGTTAGGATTCTTCCTTGATGAAGAGGTTGGCGACATCTTGTCCCCGACCGAAGGTTTCGACTTGAAGGTCTCGATCACGAAGCAACCAGGTAAGCAGTTCAACGACACAACTGTTGATCCTGCCCGCCGCCCAACGAAGCTTCACGAGGATGCGAAGCAGATGGAAACATGGTTGAATTCAATTCCGAACATCGATGACATGTATCGACTGAAGTCTACCCAAGAAATTGAGACTGTTCTTAATAACTGGTTAAATGGAGGTTCAGCTGCAGATGCAACGCCTGAAATGTCCAGAGGCATTGCCACGACAGATGCGCTTGACGATCTTGTTGCTGAAGTAAAGTCATCAACAACTGATTCTAAACCAGTTGTAAAGAAGACAAAGAAGGAAGAAGACACGAAGAAGCAATCTTTAGATGATGCATTCGCTGACTTGATGAACGACGAGTGATCAGCAACTAGTCGCATAAAACGCCGGAGATCAAATGGGTTTCCGGCGTTTGTACTATTCAAACGCAGTAGGAGATAATAACAAGACATATGGCCAAGAATAAAGAAGAAAAGACATCATCAAAAAGCAATGAAGTTGACTTTGCAGCAGAGCTAATTCGTGACATCAATAAAGAATTTGGAACTAGGATTGCTTACAATCTTGCAGAGATGGATGCACCGACCATCGTAAAACGTTGGATCGATACCGGTTCTATCCAACTGAATTATGCGATCAGAAACGCATTCGGTGGAGGATATCCTGAAGGTCGAATCATTGAAATCTCTGGTCTTCCTTCGTCTGGTAAATCCCACTTAGCATATCATGCAGCGGCCGTTGCCCAAAGAATGGGCGGTCTTGTTGTTTATATTGATACAGAAAATGCTACGCCTGTTCAAAAGTTATCCGACATGGGGATCGATGTTCGTAAACGATTTGTTTATTGTGACTCGCATTGTACTGAAGAAGTCTTTTCCATCATTGAATCTACGATTCTGAAAGCAAAGCAGATAGTTGAAAAAAATGTTCCTATTCTTGTTATTTGGGATTCTGTCGCAGCAACATCACCAAAAGCTGAGCTTGATGGAGAATACGAACAAAATTCAATCGGTCTTCAAGCCCGCGCCATCTCAAAAGGCATGCGTAAAATTACTGGTGTAATCGGTCAAAATAATGTTACTCTGCTTTGCCTTAATCAAATTAGAGACAATATTGGGTGCGTTTCTCCTGACACTAAACTAACTGTGAGAAAACGACAGTAATACTCAAACCTGGTTGATACTTATGACATATGAAGTTATGTCATACATGCCATAAAGAGATTTTTGAAACCAAGAATTTTTGTAACAAATTTTGTTACTTTTCAAGGAAAGATTACAACAACCACTCAGAAGAAACAAAACAAAAGATTGCAAAAGGAAATTCAAAGCCTTTTACAGCGGAAAGAAAAAAGAACATATCGCTTTCAAAACAAAAGCCAATTGATAAAGAACTATTAAAAACCTTAAATTACCTTTGGAGTTTAACATACGTGAGTCCAAAAGTGATAAAAGAAATTTCTGGTCTATCTAGAAGAAGTAGAATTTATGAAAATTTATTCAAGAAATTTTGCAAGTATGATCAGAAAAAATTTATGCCGTCTGATTGGTATCCAGAGCATTATCAAAAACTATTCGAGCTGGCCGATCAAAGGATATGGTTTAAGCAAATTGCAAAGATCCTTGGGTTCGGCAAAAAACAAGTTTATTCCGTGATGAAGAAGTTAGGACTTCAAATAAACACAAAAAATCCTGATGCATGGAGCTGTGTAACATCAAAAGTCGAGTTTGAAGTTATTTCGTGGATAAAAGAAAAAAAATTTCAAGTTGAAACACAATTCCATATCGGAAATTTCTTGTACGATGGTCACATAAAAAATTCTAACATTTTAATAGAAGTTAACGGTGATTATTGGCATTGCAATCCACAAGTCTACAAGAATGGTCCGATTAACCAAATGCAAAAATCTCACATAAGAAGGGATTTTGCAAAAAAAAGCTTTGCAGCAAAACAAGGATACTATCTTGTGACGATTTGGGAAAAAAACGTAAAAGATAATCCTGAAAAAACAAAAGAGTGGTTGTTGAATAAGATTAAATCAAACATCATTGAGACAAAAAATGACTGAAAATCAAACAACAATTAAAGAACTGTTTTCGACTCTCGGATATGATTACTTAACGATGGACGTTAATAAGTCTATTGATGTTTCTCATTTAGGTTATGAAGTAAAAACATCAAAAAATGGTGAACCAGCTTGGTCTTTGGTGAAAAGCATAATTCGAAAAGATTCGACCGATGCGTATTATGTCCCTCAATTTGACCTAAGCGTAAGTCCTCTACACATATTTTTTGCAAAAGTTGACAGTTCTGAACCACACTGGATCGAAGCTACGGCTTTGATTGATTGCGAAAATGTTGAACTTTATCATGAGTCTGGTGAATGGGTTCCTGCTCAGGTTTTATGGCAAAAAGGTAGAAGGATTGATATCCTCGACATCGAAGTTGAAGGAACACATTCATATTTTTCCAATGAAGTTCTTTCTCATAATACGATGCACGGAGATCCGTTAACAACTCCTGGAGGTCGTGCAATCCCATTTCATTCTTCCGTTCGTATTCGTCTCGGATCCGGAAATCAAGTCAAAGACAAGAACGGCATGCCTATTGGCATCCACACAACGGTTACTATTAAGAAGAACAAGGTAGCTGCTCCATTCAGAAAGATGGAGTTTGATATCATCTTCGGTAAAGGAATCGTCGAAGACGAATATCTCTTTGATGAATGTAGATCGCATTGCAAAGAGAACGGTCCTGTCAAACGTAGGGGTCATGCAATCAATATTTCTGGTGAAGGTGCATGGAAGGAGCTTAGCGTTGTAGATGAAAAGACTGGTGAAGTTGTTGTAGAAAAGAAGTTCTACAAATCTGAATTTGGATCTTTGATGCGCGACGACGTTCATGGTCCTTTTATCATGGAAGTGATCGACTGCTCTTTGACGCTAACTACCGGTCCTGCAGCAGAAACAGATGCTGACGATAACGTAACTGATGATGGAGGCGGGGATGAGTGAGCGCTTCACAAATCCTATTTGGGTAAAAGTATTAACTGATGATGACTCGCAAATACCGACTTATCAAACTCATGGGTCTGCGGCTTGCGATTTAAAGTCGACCGATGACGTTGTCATTCCACCTGGATCTAGGTTTGTTGTCGGTACAGGGATTAAGCTTGAAATTCCAAACGGATTTGGTGCAATGGTTTGTTCTCGCTCAGGTCTAGCGGCAAAGAATGGTATCCAAGTGCTAAATGACCCAGGGTTAATTGATACTGATTACCGCGGGGAGGTGAAGGTCATTCTTCATAATGCAGGTAAGGAAGAATTTATTGTTAAAAAAGGTGATAGGATTGCACAACTTTTATTTTTCCCTATTTTTCAAGCCATTTTTCAAAAAACTAAGGTGGTTGCAGAAACACCGCGAGGAGAAGGTGGATTTGGAAGTACAGGGGTTTAAGCTTGAATTTTGAACATCCGATCTTGATTGTCGATGCCCAAAACTTATTTTTAAGAAGTTGGGCAGCGTATCCGACGATGAATAAAAATGGAGAGCCGATGGGCGGATGCATCGGCTTTCTAAAATCTCTTCAACGTATTTGCCGTGAGATTCAACCTTCCAAGGTATATGTCGCGTGGGAAGGTGGAGGTTCTCAAAGAAGAAGAAATCTGTATTCTGAATATAAACTAGGTCGGCGACCAGAAAAGTTGAATAGATTTTACGGAGATGATATACCTGACTCTGAAGAGAATAGAAAACATCAGTTGATAACTCTTCTAAACATGCTAAAGTCAATACCTGTATGTCAAATCTATGTTTCTGATTGTGAAGGTGATGATGTAATCGCTCATCTGTGTACTGGTCCTTTTAGAAATGAATGCAAAATCATTGTTTCATCCGACAAAGACATGTATCAACTATTAGATGACAAGACAAGGATTTATAGTTTGCATAAGAAAAAAGTTGTAAATGCAGATGATATTTTTAAAGAGTATAGAATAAAAACGCATAATTTTGCGATTGCGAAAGCAATTTGTGGAGATCCTGGTGACAACGTTCCTGGTGTGAAAGGAATTGGATTCAAAAAGGTTTCTTCAAAAATACCGATTTTATCAGGAGATCAAGAACTAATTTTGCAGGAAGTATTTGACTTTTGTCAATCCAGAATTGACGAGTCTATTATTTATCGACGAATCGTAGAAAGCGCACAAGACGTAAAGAGAAATTGGAAATTGGTTCATCTTGATGGAAGTATGTTATCTGCAGACCAAGTTTCAAAGGTGCAACACATGGTCAATACATTCAATCCTCATATCAATAGGATGGGGTTAATTCGAATGTTGCTCAAAGAAGGAATTGAAGACTTCGATATAGAAGGATTCTACTACGATTTAAAATGTGTGACCTTGTCTAATAACGCAACCGGAGATTGAAATGTCTGATAATGATAATAAAACAATGACGAAGGTGTCATTCGGCACCTACGGAAAATCCTTCCAAGAAAAGATCGGTCAAGCATTATTGACAGATCAAAAATGGGCCGAACAAATGATGGAGGTATTCGATTCTTCGTATTTTGAATTAAAGTATCTTCAATTCCTTGCAGATCGTTATTTCGCATATTCAAAGAAGTATAAAGTTTTTCCAACCTTACAACTTCTTGCTACAATTATTAAAGAAGACTTAAAAGTAGGAACAGACGTAATTTTGCGTGATCAAATTATCGATTATCTTCAACGTATGAAAGCAAATCCAGATCCAGGCGATTTGCAATTTGTCAAAGATAAGTCATTAGATTTTTGTCGCAAACAAGCTCTTAAAGCTGCGTTAGAAGGCGCAGTCGATCAGATGCAAGCTGAAAAGTATGAATCCATCGTTGAATCTATTAGGAAGGCTGTTCAAGTCGGTACTGCACCATCAGTTGGTCACGATTTCTTCAATGAGATGGATGCAAGATTTACTCGACTAAAACGTGACACAATCCCGACAGGAATACAAGAATTAGATAAAAAAGAATTACTAAATGGTGGTTCTGGAAAAGGTGAACTCCTTTGTGTCGTTGGTGGTTCGGGTTCTGGTAAGTCTCATTGGCTTACGATGATCGGTGCCAACGCCCTCCGGCATGGCAGGAATGTTCTTCACTATACGTTTGAGCTTTCTGAGACAGCAGTAGGAATTCGTTATGATTCTAATCTTTGTGATATGGATTCAAATGAAGTGATGGATCGTAAGGAAGAAGTAAAAAAATTCTATGATGAAACCAAAGGTTTAGGAAGATTATTTATCAAGGAATATCCTACAAATACTGCATCAATCTTCACGATTCGATCACACATTGAAAGGTTGGATTTAAAAGGATTCAAACCTGATATCATCATCATTGATTACGCTGATATTATGAGATCTACTAGACAATTTGATTCATTACGACATGAATTGAAACTTGTTTATGAGGAGTTGCGTGGGGTGGCGATGGAGTATGGTATCCCGATTTGGACTGCATCACAGTCTAATAAGGAAGGTGCTAACGCAGAAGTAATCGACATGACAAATATGTCTGAAGCATACGGTAAGGCAATGATCTGCGATTTCATCATTTCGGTTTCTCGCCGCTCTCATGAGAAAGCTACTGGATGGGGTCGTCTCTATGTTGCCAAAAATCGTGCAGGCCGTGATGGATTGGTTTTCCCGGCAAAAATCAACACGGCAAGAAGCAAGTTTGAAATCGTCGGCACGGCTGACACACTAGAAATAGCAGCCTTATCAGATGATGATGTACAGAAAAGAGCATTACGTGCAAAATGGCGCGAACTAAAGAATGAATTTCCTTCTCAAAAACCGAGCAGCTTAGAAGCTAAAGTTATATAATTAAACTTCCCCAACAAGAGATCCACATGATATACACAAGAGATGAAGCACACAAAGCATCCCTCAAGTACTTTAACAATGATGAACTTGCCGCGTCAGTGTTTGTTTCAAAATATGCTCTACGAAATTCAAAAGATGAACTTCTTGAGTTAACCCCTTCAGATATGCACCGCAGATTAGCCCGTGAGTTTGCTCGTATCGAGGCCAAGTATCCTAACCCTATGTCTGAGAAAGAAATCTTTTGTCTCCTTGCAGATGTAGAACATATTGACATTTCGCAGAGAGCCGTGATGTCTCTTGAAGAACTGGCTAAAGAATCACGTGGCCTTGGACCTATCGTTCCTCAAGGTTCGCCGATGTCTGCAATTGGAAACGACTATAAATTACAATCGTTGTCTAACTGTTTCGTGATCGATTCACCACAAGATTCTTATGGTGGAATTCTATTTGCTGATCAAGAACAGGCTCAAATCATGAAGCGACGAGGCGGCGTTGGTTTCGACATCTCAACAATTCGCCCTAAGGGATTAAGTACAGCAAATGCGGCTGGCACCACAGATGGAATCGGCGTCTTTATGGAAAGATTTTCAAACACTTGCCGTGAGGTCGCGCAAGGCGGAAGACGCGGAGCTCTGATGCAGACTATATCAGTTGTCCACCCAGAAATTGAGACTTTCATCAACATCAAGCGCGATTTGAAAAAGGTGACAGGAGCGAATATCTCAATTCGTCTCACTGATGAGTTTATGCAGGCAGTTAAAGATGATACATCTTTTACATTGCAATGGCCCGTGGATGTGCCGCTTGAACAGGCCAAGGTCACCAAGCAAGTCAAGGCCAAGCAAATTTGGGATCAAATCATCGATGCCGCGTGGAACTCAGCAGAACCAGGCCTGCTTTTCTG
>Ga0194130_10006284_pt1 | contig 13845 bp, 7 predicted proteins | sample TA2KigsurfametaG_FD_160084 | JGI IMG/M metagenome (GOLD analysis project Ga0194130, IMG submission 160084) | Freshwater microbial communities from Lake Tanganyika, Tanzania - TA2015050 Kigoma 12 surface | ecosystem: Environmental > Aquatic > Freshwater > Lake | place: Tanzania: Lake Tanganyika... | reverse complement strand
GAAGCAACGCATCCCTAGCTCAGGGCTTCAATGATAACGAATGGATTTTTGGAAATTGTCCTACGGGAGACAATACTTACCTCTCCTTTGGTAAAGGAGGCCCCGCCTCGGTCAAAACCATCCCCTCCTCTGTAATTACAGGGGAATTCAATAATGCCCTTGCCATAGATCCCATCACGGGACAACCCTTTTTCTATACCAACGGGGAATTGGTGTACGACTACAGTGGAAGCCCCATAGAAGGAAGTGCGCCTGGGCTAAATGGCAATTTTCAGGGCCGACAGACGGTAGCAACCGGCTTTCTGGAATACCAACCTGCAGGCAATAAATTGTTTTATATCTTTTACGTTTCTCTTGCAGGTCAGCTTCAGTACGCTTTGGTAGACATGAATGCTGCAGGTCAAGCTACAGGCAATCAACGTCCCCTTGGTAAGATTACCACTAAAAATCAGACCATTGCCCCAGCACAAGGCGCTATTATTGTGGTAAAAAGTCCCAGTTCTCCCTCCTACCTGATCAGTTTTGCTGGTGGAAATCTCCAAGCCAGAAGACTAGGGCCAAGTGCCGGTAGCTTTACTACAACTGGCACCCGCTCCCTCCCCTTCACCCCCGTCGCCATGGTCTTTGACGAGCCCAGAGGCCGCTTACTTCTGCTTCCTCCAAACCCTGGGGATGACCTGCTGCTAGTACCTTTCGATACGGCCACGGGTACTTTTGGCGTCCCCCAAGCTTTGAGCAATTCAGGAGGAACAGAGGCTATTTTTGGGGCTGCATTTTCCCCCGATGGCTCATTTATCTATTTTTCTAGAGGCAACAAACTCTACCGTCTTCCAAGCAACAGTCCAACGGCTAGTCCAGTAGAAATTCCAATAAATCCAAGCATTCACAAAGTTTATGACCTCAAGATAGGACCAGATGGGAGCCTGTATTACCTCTACGAAGAGCAGTCCGGCGGGCCCCAAGTGATGGGAAGAATTACCCAGCCCAACGCCAGTAATTTGATCAATGTAGGCATAGAAGAGGACCCATTCGCCGGAAGTGATTTTTGTGGACGCATTTTTCCAGTTTTTGCTCCCAATGCCGATATAGAACCCTCCATAGATTTTACCTGGGACCCAGAGGCTCCCTGTGCCAACAACCCTGTCCAACTTACCAGTGTCCTTACCCCTCAAAACTACCGTCCGCTCTCCTTCCTTTGGGAATTTTCTCCTCCATTGACCGATGCCGATGGCAACCCTCTGCCAGCAGATTTTAATCAAGAACATTTCTTGGTGCCTGCAGAAGCTGCCCAAGGAAATAGTATATCTGTCACCCTGACTGTCACCTTTGCAGACAGCACCACCAAAAAGGTGACCAAAACCATTTCCCTCACGGAAAATGAGCTTCAGGCCAATTTTACTCCTTCAGACACTACCCTATGCGAATCATGCATTGACCTAGATCCCCTGCTGCAAGCCCAAGCTGGGGGTGGCGCCGGAGGAGGTGCTGGGGGTGGTACTGGATCTGGCACCTCCTACGAATACTTTTGGTCCAACAAGCGAGATCAAGGCTGGATTGGAAAGCAAGGAAATGAAGTGTGTAAGCCAGGACTCTATTGGGTACTTGTTCGAGAACCAGGATCTACTTGCTATGCTTATGCCGAGATTCGGATCAAAATGTGGGACGTGCCGGACCAAAGCAATAACATTTGGTATTTCGGTGACGGAGCTGGACTAGACTTTAATCCCGATCCAAACGACGAAAATGCGCCCATTCCAAGACCCATAGCAGCAGCACACCCTCAAAATATTCCGGCAGGCACCTCCACCGTGTCTGACCAGGCGGGACAAGTATTATTTTTCACCGATGGGCAATCGGTCTGGGACCTCAACGGGGCCCTGATGCAAAACGGGAGCGATATTGGTGGCAGCAATACTTCTAGCCAAGGCGTACTTGCCGTCGGAGTACCCACCGAACCTACCCTATTTTATTTGTTTACCACCCAAGCAAGCAGCAGTGGTACCAATGTGGTTAGCTTTTCTCTAGTAGATATCAAAGCAGAAAATAGTACTGGGGTAGGTAATGTAGTGACCAAAAATAATTTTCTATTTAGCCCCTCCACCGAACACAGTGCCGCCCTAACCGCAGGGGATATAACCTGGGTAGTTTTTCATGAATTGGGCAACAATACCTTCCGGGCCTATCCGGTGTCAAGCCAAGGAATTGGACAAGCCGTACTCAGTTCGGTGGGTAGCACCCATGGCTATTCCTCTGGAATTGGTGCAATGAAATTTAGTCCTGACGGGAGCAAACTGGCCATCACCCGATCGGAGGGAGGCTGCAACCGCGTAGAAATTTTTGACTTTAACCAGCAAACGGGTGAACTAAGTGAATATGCGCTCCTAGATCTGGGATGCTCTGGGGACGTGTATGGATTGGAATTCTCTCCAGATTCGGATCGAATCCTGGTCTCCTACAGAGATGGCGGTCCTGGTATAGAGGAAATGGTCATCAAAGAAGTCAATCCCAATTGTCCCAGCTGCTTTGCTACTGCTACTACGCCCGCCTTGAGAGCCACCTGCATCCTAAGTACCAAAAAACAAGTTAGCGGGACCCAAGGACTCGACCTAGGCGCCCTGCAAATCGCTTCTGACGGACAAATCTACGTCGCTGTGGTGGGGGACAATCGAATCGGCCAAATCCAAGTAGGCTCCGGCTGTACTGCTAGCAGTACTTTCAACCAAAATGCAGTAGAAGCCATGCCCGGCACAGCCAATTTGGGATTACCTTCCTTCGAACAAAACTCGGGGAGCTCCATTCCCGAACCTGCCCTAGCATTGCCTCCCCAACTCTGTCTTGATCCCACATCTGGAACTACTGCTACCTTGGAAGGGGGAGGCGAACCTGATATTGATTCTTACTTTTGGACCATCACCCACGAAGACGGCACCGTGGTACGATCCAACTTTGGAGGGCCAGGGGATCAATTTCAAAACTTAGAGCAAATTTTTACCCGTGCGGGTACCTACACCATAGAATTGCGGGTGGATCGCTGCGCGGAAATCGGCTACTTTACCGCCGAAGGCACCTTGGAGGTGATAGCCCCACCTACACTTACCTTGGCATCCGATGCCACTCTTTGTGCAGGAACACCCATTACCTTGACCGCCATCGAAGGATACAATCCTTCAGATGGTCTGTACGATTTTTTATGGACCAATGCAGCAGGAGATGTTTTTGGGGATGCCAATTCCAATAGCATAACCGTTACAGAGGAAAGCATATACACCGTGGTGGTTAGCTACCGTCCTTCAGCTGGAGATGAGGAGGATGTGATTGAAAGCTGTACCTCCACCGCGGAGATTTTTGTAGGTCCTGCCTTTGAATTTGACATGACCCAAACTGCCCAAGAGGTTTGCTACGAAGAGACAACGGTTACTTTTGCTCCCAATACTCCCCTAACAGGAGAATGGTTTTACGAGCGAAACCAGAGCGGAACCCAGGTAGCCATAGGATCATTCTTTGAGTTGAAATTGAGCATTTTGAGCCTTCCTGGTCCAGGCGCATACAAACTTACCTTCTTGGCCCAAGATCCCATTTTGCCAGGCTGCAAGGTTTCCAAAACCATGAACCTTTTGGTGAATGAAGTTCCTGTGATGTCGGCCCAGGCTACCGCCCCAGCCAGCTCTTGCGCCATTGCCAACGGGGCCATCGAAGTACGTCTCCAAGCACCTGTCTCGAGAGTAAGGTTGGTGGAGCTGGGTCTCAGCTATCCGGCTGCTCCAGCAGGAAGCATTATACCCATTGCTGGGCTTCTTCCTGGGGTATACACCCTGGAGGCAGAAAACGCAGCGGGCTGTACTTATGCTACCTCTGTGACTGTGGAAAACGCAAATCCTCCTAGTGGGTATGCCTTTAGCATCTTGCCTGCAGACGAAACATGTTCTGGAACAGGGATTTCGCAAGGATCTATCCAGGTAACTTTTACCCTAGGACTGCCTAGGGTGGGAACCTACAAAATCGTTCGCCAAGGAGATGGCTTAGAATTTACAGGCCCCCTACCCAACCAAGCTAGCTTTCAAGTGCAGGTGCCGCACGGAGACTACCTAGTGGAAATTAGCGATCCTTCGGGATGTTCCATCCCCGACAAAAAAATCTACACAGTCAAACAAAAATTTGAGGTACAATTTTCTGTCCCTTCCCAAGTTGAGGCCTGCGTGTCTTATGTATTTACCCCAAGTGGTCCCAAGCCTCTGATTTATAGCCTGACGGGCCCAGGGGGTGTGGTTATTCCTGCCGAAGCAAATGGATCATTTATTTTGACCCAATCGGGCAGCTATTCGGTCTTGGGAAAAGATCCTACAGGCCTTGATTGTCCTAAACAAGCCTCCATGAACGTGGTACTTAGTACTGCCCTAGACTTTGAGGTGTCTCCGCCCCTAGTAGACTGCCTCACAGGCATACGCTACGAGGCAGTCTTGAAAAATGCCCTCCCTGAGAACGTGATTTTTTTGTGGAGGGATGAGCTTGGCATTATCGTAGGCAGAAGGCAAGAATTTGTGCCTAGCAAATCAGGAACCTATTCTTTGGAAATGCAGCCTGCTTCGGGTGGACTTTGTCCACCCAAAAAAGTGAACTTTACCGCCACCCTGCTTCCTAGACTTATTTCCATAAATCTGACTGCCCTTCCCTTTTGCCGAGATCAGTCCAGCACCAGCCTAGAGGTGATTGGTACCTTGACCGTCGTGAGCACCTACGAATGGTACCTGGTTACCGGAGGCACTCGCACCCGACTCCCTCAGTTTTCTACCAAGACCATAGCGGTAAGTCAAGAAGGAACCTACGAAGTAATCGCTAGAAGCAGTTTTGGGTGCGAATTAGGTAGAGCCAATGCCGTGGTAGTACAATCCACCCTTGTTCCTCCTACTCTTCCCAGTGAAGCCCTAAGCATTTGTGCCGTAGAAGGAAAAACGGTACTCATAGAACCTGGAAGTTATGCCTCCTACTCTTGGATTTTAGATGGCAAAGAAGTATCCCAGGAGGCTACCTTTTCTCCTACCGCAGGGGGTACCTACACCCTAAAAGTAGCCGACTACTTGGGATGCGAATGGGAAGGTGAATTTACCATTGTGGAAGATTGCAATCTTAAAGTCCGCTTTCCTACGGGAATGGCTTTGGGCGATCCAGAACGAGAGTTTATTCTCTATGCCAACTCCTACATCGATGAGGTGGATGTGTTTATTTACAACCGTTGGGGGGAATTGATTTTTTATTGTCAGCACGAAAATTTGGAGCCAGGACAGCCTTTCTGTCCTTGGGACGGCAGAGTGTATGGAAAATTAGTTCCTACGGGAACATACGCAGCCGTTGTTCGGTTTACCTCTAGGGAACAAAGTCTCACCCAAACCGAAACCAAAGCGATTACGATTATTCATTGACCCATGTTGATTGTCTTATCCCCTTCCAAAACCTTAGATTTCAGTACCCCTACCCTTACTACCTCCTCCTCTCCCGAATTCCAAGCGGAGGTTCGGGATTTGGTGAGCCTATTGCAAAAGAAATCCTCCGCTCAATTGGGGAAATTGATGCATTTGAGTGAGGACTTGGCAAACGTAAATGCGGATCGTTACGCTTCCTTTTCTACCAGCCTCGCCGACGATCTGGGAAAGCAGGCGCTTTTAGCCTTTAAAGGAGACGTGTACACCCGCATGGACGTAGACACCTACACCAAGGAAGAACTCCACTTTGCCCAAGAACATCTAAGAATATTGTCTGGGCTTTACGGACTTTTAAAACCCCTAGACCTTATCCAGCCCTATCGATTGGAAATGGGAACCCGATTAAAAACCAAAAAAGGGGCTTCTTTGTATGAATTTTGGGGAACCAAGATCAGCAAGGCCCTCAATGAAGCAGGACAGGGAAAAACCTTGGTCAACCTAGCTTCCCAGGAGTATTTCAAGGCAGTTGACAAAAAAGCCTTGAAACTTCCCGTGGTTCATATCCACTTTAAGGAATACAAGAACGGCAGCTACCAGGTAGTGGGACTTTTTGCCAAGCAAGCCCGAGGCTTGATGAGTGATTACGCCATAAAAAATAGAATTACTTCCCCTGAGGAGCTCAAAGGATTTCAAAGGGAGCGGTACGAATTTGCAGAAAGTCAGAGTAGCCCAAAGGACTGGGTTTTTGTGCGATAGAAACGAAAATCCATCGCATTACTTAGGTGCTCAAAGTATTTTTTTAGGCTAAGCGGGTTAATTTTTTTAGGAATAAGGAGGTCGAATTCTAATTTTTTCCCTACTTTGTCTGGTGTAACACGTCATCTTGACCTAACCCAAAAACCTAAAGCACTACCTTATGACGCAAACTATCAACCGAAGCGCCTTATTCAACGCAAGCTGTTTGGCGCTCATCACCACCGCCTTTTCCTTTTCCATTCGAGCTGGCATTCTGCCACAGCTTGGAGTTTCTTTTAACCTTTCTGCAGAGGAACTTGGCTTTATCAATTCCATGTGGTTTTTAGGATTCCCCATTTCTATGATTTTGGGAGGATTATTTTACCACATCGTCGGACCTGCCAATATCATGCGCATCGCCTTCCTTACCCACACCGTAGGAATTCTGACCACCATTTATGCCGATGGATATACTACCCTCTTGATCTCAACCCTCATGATAGGATTCGGCAATGGCTGTACGGAAGCCGCCTGTAATCCCATGATTGCAGACATGTATTCGGGTACTACGCTGAATAAAATGCTCAATCGATTCCACATGTGGTTCCCAGGAGGGATTGTTTTAGGAAGTTTGGTGTCTAAGTTTATGACAGATTTTTCCTGGTTTACTTACGTAACTAAAGATCAGATTTCTTTTTTAACCAATCTAAACATCATTGGTGAGACAGGGAGCTTTACATGGCAAGCTCAGGTTTGGGTTATGATGATTCCTACCCTTGCCTATGCCATCTTGTTCTTTGGCAAAACCTTTCCTAAGCCTTCGGTAGAAGGAGTGACTTCAGTAGGCTCTAACATCAAGGCCATGTTTAGCCCCGTGTTTATTTTCCTTTTCTTTGCCATGGCCTTGACGGCCATTTCCGAATTTGGTCCTCAGCAATGGGCCAATATCGTATTGAGCTCCAGTGGAGCTTCGGGTATGCTGATCTTGGCTTTGACCACTGGCGTGATGGCAATAGGTAGGTTCTTTGCTGGTCCGGTGGTAAAAGCCCTTGGACAAACTGGGGTCTTACTGGGTGGAGCCATTTTTGCTTCCATAGGAGTATTTTTGTTTAGCACGGTTACCGGCAATATGGCCTACGTAGCTGCCCTTTTCTTTGCCATTGGGGTTTGCTACTTCTGGCCAGTAATGGTAGGGGCCGTGGCTCAGCGTGTACCCTTGTCGGGGGCTCTTGGCATGTCTATCATCGGTGGGGTGGGTATGTTCTCTACCGCCATCTTCCAACCCATCATTGGGAGCTGGATAGATGGAGCCAAGGAAGTGGCTACAAAAGCTGGATACACAGGATCTTCTTTGGATTTAGCTGCTGGCCAGGCTACCCTTCAAAAAATGATTCTTTTCCCAGGCATCTTAATCGTCCTCTTTATCATCTTCTTCTTCTGGCAGCGGGGAGTCAAGCCTGCGGCAGGAGCAGGACATTAAATGTAAAAAGCAGCCTTCGGGCTGCTTTTTTTATACTTCTCTCATTCATTAAAAAATGCACAAAAAAAGCCCTAACTTCTTAAAAGCTAGGGCTAGTGACCTCGTCAAGATTCAAACTTGAAACCTCCTGAGCCGTAATCAGGTGCTCTATTCAGTTGAGCTACGAAGCCATATCTTGAGGTAAAATTAAGCATTAAATTTTTCCTAACAACAATCCCCTCCCAAGAATTCCAATTCCCCTGGCGCAGCTACCCTACCTTAATAATAATTAAGAGGGAGAAGCGGATAAATCCTTGGGGATTTTATATTTTTGCCCACAGCTTATTCGACAAGAAGCTTCATCTAATGAAAAATTTACTCGCTCTTATTTTTCTAGCACTTACCTGGGGAGCCCAAGCCCAAGATGACTCGCCTAAGCCAAAAACACCCATAGGAGGTAGACCCAATATCCCCAATGACTTGACTGTGGAATTTGGATGGAACCAGTTCACCAATAGACCGGCAGACCTACAACTGAAATTCTTTGGCTCTCGAAGTTTCAATGCCTACTACCAGGCTCCCATCCCTATTTTGGGCGAAGAGTCGGGCTTTGTTTTCAGCCCAGGAATAGGTCTTTCTGCCAATAAATTTTCTTTTGACGGAGATAAAAACCTCTTCAGAAATAGTACCCTAGGAGCCAACTCCTCCACCTTGAAGGAACTAAAAAGCGTCTATGGCACGTCCATCACCATCAATACAAATAGCTTCGCGGTAAATTACGTAGAGGTGCCCCTAGACCTTCAATACCACTTCAACAAACAAGACTATAGCAAAAGTTTTCGCGTAAGCTTAGGCGCCAAAGTCGGATTCCTCTACGGAGCCCATACCAAAATCTCCTACGATTCCCCTTCAACGGGAAATGTAAAAATCAAACAGGCCGAAAACTACGGATTGGAAAAAGTGCGATACGGCATCAACCTGAAAGCTGGCAGCCCAGGATTTTACGTATGGACTACCTACTACCTCAATCCCATGTGGAAAGCCAACCGAGGACCTTTCGCCACCGAGGCCACCCAAGTCAATTTTGGGCTTGCCATAGGCTTGTTCTAATACCCTAAAACATTATTGATTGCAATACACCTTCATTTTTCTATGGAGGTGTATTTTTTTTGTCTCTTTTCCTAGAAAATGGAACTCTCGGCACCTATGCCCTCAAGAATAAATCCATTGAAACCCTAGCCAGCAACAAACAAATCCCATCGCTAGACCAGCATATATCTCTACCGGGCGATGGGCATGCAGGTACAACCTGGCGGAGGCTACCCCCCCGGTCAATAGCAGGGCCCCCAAAAGAAGGTAGACGGAGGTAAATGCAGGAAATAAGGTACTCAAGACCCCAACCACGCCCAGTAATCCTCCCAATCCGGTCAGGTGGGCAGACATTTTCCAAACCAAAGTAATCCCAGTCAATAGGACTACCGTGCCTGTCATCACAGCCATTCCTTGCCAAAGAATGGGATCCAACTCTGTTTTTTGATAAAAGAATGCAGTGGTCAACACGTACACCAAGGTCAACAGAACAAAGGGCATCCTGCGTTCAGCCAATTCTTCAAAATGCAAGCTTTTGATCCATCCCCCCCAGCGTAAGCCTAGCATGAGCGCCATGGGTAGCAGCCAGGTAGAAAGCACGATGACATAAAACAAACGTGATTTAAATTCCTCAGGAAGCGTGGTGGCCTGGGGAACAGCAAAAAGCAAGGTCCCAAAGACTAAGGTGGGCATCACCAGGGGCTGGAAAAGCACGGTTAGCGCTAGGGCAAGGGGACGTAACACTACAGTTTTTTTCTAAGTCTAGCTACGGGAATTTGCAGCTGCTCTCGGTACTTGGCTACCGTACGACGAGCAATGGTATACCCTTTTTTGTTGAGCATCTTTACCAATTTATCGTCGGAAAGAGGTCTTTTTTTATCTTCTCCGTCCACCATACCTTGCAATACAGATTTCACCTCCCTATTGCTCACGTCCTCCCCGCTCTCAGTCGCAATGCCTTCGGAGAAAAAATACTTTAAAGGAAATACTCCAAATTCGGTTTGGATGGATTTGCTGTTGGCCACGCGGGAGACCGTGGAAATGTCCATGTCAATTTTTTCGGCAATATCCTTTAAAATCATGGGGCGAAGGGCCGCCTCGTCTCCATCGATAAAGAAAGGGTGTTGGTATTCCAATATTGCCTCCATGGTCTTCAATAAGGTGTTTTGCCTTTGCTTGATCGCATCGATAAACCATTTGGCTGAATCCAATTTTTGCTTCACAAAGGACACCGTTTCTTTCAGCTTTTTGTCCTTTTTGTCGCTCTTGTCGTAGGTATCAAAAAGCTCTGCATAGGAACGAGAAATGCGCAATTCGGGTGCATTTTTGGAATTGAGACTGATTTCAAATTTCCCTCCGTTGGAATTCAAAATAAAATCAGGAATCACATATTGGGTACGGACCATTCCGTCGGCAACTCCTCCCGGTTTGGGATTGAGGCGGGTGATCAGTTGCACGGCATCCTTGATTTCATCTTCATTAAGGTGAAGTCGCTTTTGGATCTTGGGGTAGTGCTTTTTGGTAAATTCTTCAAAACAATCCTGTACTATCGCAAGGGCATGCAACACGCTTGGGTCATCGGGATGCTCCTTGCGCTCCAATTGGATAATCAAACATTCCTGAAGGGTACGCGCTGCAATGCCTGCGGGATCAAAGGTTTGCACCTTGCGCAAGATTTCCTCCATCTCATCGATGTCGGTTTCAATGTTTTGTGAAAATACCAGGTCATTGATGATGGAGGTCAATTCCCTTCGTATGTATCCATCGTTTTCAATGCTGCCGATGAGTTGCAGCCCAATGAGCTTTTGTCTCTCGTCCAGCTTCAAAAAATTCAATTGGGTAATCAATTGCTCATGCAGGGAAGTCTGAAAAGAAATGGGAAATTCATGATCTTCCTCATCGGGAGAGTAATTGCCATCACCCTGCATTTTATAGCCCCCATATTCATCATCCAGGTAATCGTCCAGATTGACCTCCGCATTGTCGTCTCCATACTCCTCTGCATAGGGATCCTCGTAGTCCTCTTCGGTGCTGGTTTCGGGAGCTTCTTCCTTTCCCTCTTCCAGCGCAGGATTAATTTCCAACTCCTCCTCTATCCTAGCATCCAATTCAGCCGTGGGCACTTGCAGCAACTTGATAAACTGTATCTGCTGGGGAGAAAGTTTTTGAGAAAGGGTCTGAGAAAGGGTTAACTTTTGCATTGAAATGAATGAAATCATTTAATTGACTTAAAAAAAGCAAATTCATTGAGAAAGCTTCCTAGCCAAATTTAGGAAAAAGCGGCAATTTTTTGATAAAAAGGTGATTTAATCGTTTTTTTGCATTCCAACTAATTTCTATAGGAAATATTCTATTTCCTTAACTCCTTCACGCATGGCATTCAACAATCGGGTAAAAATCAAAAACGTCCTCCAGCAGGACCTTATCGGACAAGAAATCACCCTGATGGGCTGGGTACGCACCAAACGGAGCAACAAAAATGTATCCTTTATTGCCCTCAACGATGGATCCATCCTGACCAACTACCAGGTAGTCGCAGACCCTGAGGTAATTGCTGAAGAAACGCTCAAAAGATGTAGCACAGGAGCCTGCCTGAAAATCCAGGGGACGGTAGTGGCATCTCAAGGTTCAGGACAGCAGTCGGAACTTCATGCCCGATCCATAGAGGTACTAGGCGATGCCGATCCAGAAAAATATCCGCTACAACCTAAAAAGCACTCCTTGGAATTTCTAAGGGAAATAGCCCACCTGCGCATGCGAACCAATACCTTTGGAGCAGTATTTCGAGTACGACATACCCTCGCCTATGCCGTACATACCTATTTCCATACCAAAGGATTTTTCTACATCCATACCCCCATCATTACTGCTTCAGATGCCGAAGGAGCGGGAGAAACCTTCAAAGTAACCACCCTAGACCTTAATCGACCCCCAAAAAAGGAAGATGGAAGTATCGATTACAGCCAAGACTTTTTTGAAAGGGAAACAAACCTTACCGTGTCGGGTCAACTGGAAGGCGAACTTGCTGCCATGGCCTTATCTGAAATCTATACCTTTGGCCCTACCTTCAGAGCAGAAAATTCAAACACTACCCGGCATTTGGCGGAATTTTGGATGATTGAACCCGAAATGGCCTTCTACGATGCAGAAGACAATCAAACCCTTGCAGAAGACTTCCTCAAGTACATCATCAGCTATGCCTTGGAGCACTGCGCCGAAGACCTTGCCTTCCTTGATCAACGTGCCGCAGAGGAGGAACAAACGAAGCCTGCGGAGCAACGAGCTGAATTGGGACTACTTGATAAATTGCACTTTGTGGTCAACAACGATTTTGTTCGCCTGACCTACACCGAGGCCATAGACATCCTTCGCAACTCCAACCACAACAAAAAGAAGAAGTTTAGCTACTTGATTGAATCTTGGGGCACCGACTTGCAATCCGAGCACGAGCGCTACCTGGTAGAGAAGCACTTCAAGAAGCCAGTGATCCTTACCGACTACCCCAAGGACATCAAGGCCTTTTACATGCGTCAAAACGAGGACGGAAAAACTGTCGCAGCGATGGACATCCTATTTCCAGGAATAGGTGAAATCATAGGGGGCTCCCAGCGAGAAGAAAGGCTGGATAAGATCACCCAGCGCATGAAAGAAATGCATGTCCCCGAGAAAGAATTGTGGTGGTATTTGGATACCCGAAGATTTGGAGCTACCCCTCATGCAGGATTTGGATTGGGATTTGAGCGCATGGTGCAGTTTGTAACTGGCATGGGCAATATCCGAGATGTAATTGCTTTTCCTAGAACACCAGGAAATGCGGAATTTTAAATCCTAATAGCTACTTCAAGACCCTAGGCCAAGTGACTAGGGTCTTTTTTTGTGCTCAACTGACCACCTGTATCCTTCTGGCCAAGGGGATGCAGATCAGGCTGAAAGCTATGGCCAAATACCCTACGTAATTGAAATTAGTCAATTGGCCCAGTTCATTTTCTCCAATCATCATCCCTGCAATCAAGGAAGCTACCCCTGAGGCTAATTGCTGTACTGAAGAATTGAAACTGAGAAAGCTCCCGCGATTTTCTGGTTGTGCGGTACCCGTAATCATGGCTGCTGCGGGTACATACCGCCCGTTAGAGGTAACAAAAAACAGCGTGGTCACCAGCAATACCAAGCCTATGGGGGTGACCCCCAAATGGGTGATGATGGCTATGGGAATCAAATTTAAGAGCATGAAAATGGTAAAAATCTTCAATTTGCCCTTTCTATCTGCCAATTTGCCTACCCATGGGGAAGTGAAGATGGTGCAAGCACCCCCCGTAATATAGACATAGGTAAGCTGCATCTCCGAAAACCCCACATTGGCCACATTATAGGGACTCAAAAAGGGAATGATCATAAACTGTCCCAGCATCATCATGATGGAAAGCGTGATGGCCCGCATTTGATTGGCATTGCTTGTGACCTTGGAAATGACCGCAAACGGATGAGGGCGAGCCTGCGCTACACGGAGGTGTCCTTTGATAGAGGGAATACTTTTTACAATCATTCCCAAACTGAGCACAGACAAGATCGATAAGATATAAAAAGGCAAATGCCAATTGGATAAGCTTGCTAAGAAAAGTCCCAAAGGGACCCCCATCACCGAAGCAAAGGAAAAGGCAGACATCACCAATCCCATGGCACTTCCTCTACGCTCGTGGGGCACCACATCACCAATAATTGCTAAGATCAAAGCAGAAGTAAGCCCTCCAAAAATCCCGGACACCACTCTTGCCAAGAGCAATACGGCATAATTGGGGGAAAGGGCACAGCCTAGGGTTCCTAGGGTAAAACCCACATAGACCCAAAGTAATATCTTCTTGCGGTCAAACCTATCCAACACAAAGGCTCCAAAAAAGCTAGATACTCCAGCGCTAAAGGTATAGGAGGACACCAAAAACCCGAACTGACTGGGGCTGATATCAAACAAGCGCATCAATTGCGGACCCAGAGGCATCAGGATCATAAAATCCACAATGTGTATAAAGTTGATGGCGGCCAAAGTCCAGAGTAAGGCTTTTTCTTGCTTCATGGAAAATTTAAAACTAAAAATAGGGTAGAAATAGAATGGAAATAAAGTGGAAATAGAATGGAAATAAAATGGAAATA
>Ga0194130_10006281_pt1 | contig 13850 bp, 10 predicted proteins | sample TA2KigsurfametaG_FD_160084 | JGI IMG/M metagenome (GOLD analysis project Ga0194130, IMG submission 160084) | Freshwater microbial communities from Lake Tanganyika, Tanzania - TA2015050 Kigoma 12 surface | ecosystem: Environmental > Aquatic > Freshwater > Lake | place: Tanzania: Lake Tanganyika... | reverse complement strand
GTTTTCCCACTGCGAGTCGTTGACTTGTTTGGGAGCACCACCCCCTCCGTGCATCGAAATGTAGAGGCTTCGCCCACCTTCGGGCATCTCTCCGAATACTTTGTAAGCGAACGGCATTTTAAGTTCACCGATCACGATTTCCCGTGATTCGAATTCATCGATTCTGGACTGGCGTTGACGCTTTTGAAAGTCCTCGACCAACAACCTTTCCGCAGCGATCGCTTGTTCTTTGCTCAGCGGCAGCGTCGCGAACGCTTGCTGGTCGATGGCACTACACGTACCCGGATCCATGGCCAAGTATCTTTCGAGGCCTTGGATGGCGGCATTGCTGTCACCGTTTTCAGGCATCGGCTTTGGTTGTGGTTGTTCGCTTGGTACGTACCAGGAGATCAAACGAGGTTGGTCGCCGACTTGGAATTCGTCCGACCAACGGCGATCGCCAACTTCCACCTCAACGGTGTACTTGCTGCCTTGCTTGAGGAACTGAAGCACGTGATCATTCGAGTCGAATCGCTCGTCTTTCGTGGTACCTTCGAGCACCACCGCGCCGGATTCATCCTTAACGTAGACTTTGGCCTCTGTCCTCGCATTAGTTTCGGGATCCAACACGCGGAAGGAAACCATCTGAGTACCCTCGGGTTGCTTAAATCCGAGTTGGGTATAGCGATCGGTAACGTTGACGGCGCTGATGTAGTCGATGGAGCGATCCCAGACGAGCGGAAATCGGAGTGGAGTCCTTTGGAAACTGACCGCGTAAATTGCGTGTTTCGGATCGTCGCGTTTCGCCGTCGAAGCCCTGCCGATGAACCATGCTTGGTCGAGCTGATCACCGCTCGGTTCCGCTGCTCCAGTAAAATGCCATCCGTTATCCCACACTTCAATCCAAGAATGGTTGCCGCTGTTGTCCGACCATAATGGGGTTCCTACGAATCGAGCTGGAATTCCTAATGCTCTGCAAGCATCGATGAGAAGTACTGACAAACCTGTGCAAGAAGCCAAACCGGAGTCCATCGATTCGTACGGGCTTTGGTCGGCCTTGGCTCGTTGTGTCGAGTACTTCACCTTCACCATAGGGTAAAGCTTTTGATTGAGCATCGCTGCTGCTTGAGCGGGCGTCGTTGCCCCGATGATCAACGGGTAAAAGCGATCTCGAAAGTCCTTGCGCCAAGCGTCACGACGCTCATTGATGTTCGCGTAGGGGAGAATGTTGTTGAGGAAAATATCCTTGGGGATCTGTTTTCCCCAGGGGGCTTCATCGAGCGTCTCGCGGGCGATTTGGATTTCGGAAAGGAGGAAGTCAGCCTTGAGCGATTTCAAATCACGCGGTGGCATATTGGCGACCAGAAACTCGGCAGATTCGAATTGCGAGTCTGGTACCATACGAAGGAGTTGTTCAAGTTCCCCACGGTTTTCGCCGGCTGCATCCAAGGCGTTCAATACTTCGCGGCTCCATGTTCGAACCGAGAGTCGAGAGTCTTCGGCAACCGTTGCCACCAGCCACGTGGTATCGGGAGCGTGTGATTCGCCTTGAGGCTGAGCAATCGATGCGAGGTATCCAGAGCTTGTTTTCAGAATCGCTGGGGATTGGAGTCCGCTAGCATGCGTGGGTGCCCACTTTAAGGAATCAAATGAATCGGCAAATTGCGAATGCGTTGCTCGGTGAACCAATTGTCGGTGATAAACCTCCATCAATTGATCGCGAAGGGTTAGTCGAGCGTCGGAGACGAAAGCTTCGGAGTCGGTTGAGTTCCTGAAGAGGACGAACCCCCAGCGTTCTGGGCGATGCATATCGATGATCCCTTGCGGCGACCATACCCAGTTGTCCTCAGGCCGCCCCGGCTTCTTTTGGTACTTGCCATCGACAATGTCGAACTCCCATTCCACGCGAGAAAACCCGAAACGCCAGTAATCACCATCCTTGGGTGGGGCTGATACATGCGTGATCGACTTCAGTGAGGTCCATGGAATCGCGATCTCTACCGTCCAGCCTTCATCGATGTCCGAAGGATCGTTGAGGGTTCCTTGAAGGTTCACCGCGGTCTTAAGTCCAGCGATCTCGTAGCTGTTGTCGGCTTTACCCCCATCCTTGTAGGGGCGATCGAGGAACAAATCCCATGTGGTGTTGAGCGTGTTCAACTCCAGTTCGGCGTACCGATGGTTGTCTCCATCTGGATCGATAAAGACCTCGAAGTCGTTGTCTTGAAATATAACCGCATCGTGCTGGAGAATACTCCCTTGCAGGTGAGGTTCGATAAGTTGTGCCGCGATGAATAGGTATTCGTCATCCCAAAGGAGTTTGGCTCGAGTCGGATGCTTCGGGGCGGGAAGTGAAGGACCTTGGATATCGATGAACTCGTCCGTCCAAACCGCGTGAGCCCACTCCGAAGCATCCAGTTTGCCATCGATTTGAACGGGGGATTTAGTCCTTAATGCGACGACTCCGCGAGGCGTAATCGGGCGCATACGTCCCCAATCCCCAGCCCCGCTATCTCCGTCAGTTACTTCATTCGCATATGCGTCACCGGCAATCCTTCTGGTTGCATCTGGAAATCCGGCAAACGCGAAGAACCAAGAAGCAAGGACCGAGGAACAGAGAACATGATTCCATCGAACGGTCATGCGTTGAATCTTTCTGTAGAACGGCGAGTTTACACGCGGAATAATTCGGAAATAGCAACGTCAGGGTGATTCCATAGGATAACCCAGTCAATTTCCAAACGGGATCCCTGAATCCGAAACGGCTCCCGTAAATGGTTCAGAAACGCAAAGTTCGCTCGGCCAATCCCGGGGCCTTTGTTGGATGGTCAGGCCATTGGCGATATCCCGATGGCGTTCTGTAACGATCAAAAACCCGTCCCGCCACAAATCGATTCGATTGGATACGTGGGGGATTGTGCATGATCGGTTATCCCAATGGTCTCATCCTAGATTTGGGGCTCAACAGGGGGCTGTGGACGGTTTAAAAGCCACTCATCCAACAGCAGCCGTACCGCTCGAATTTCGTCAGGGTCTGGGAGTCGCGACCGTGGGGTATCTGAGACAGAAGCAGTGCCGCGAAAGGAACCGTGCAGTTGGCGGCACCCTGTTCGAAATAAAATCTCCATCGCATTGAGTCGGGATATGCCTCCTGCGGGAAGGATTTCTATTTTTGTACCAAATGACTCCTGCCAAATACGAAGCTCTTCCAGCGAGTCTTCTGCACGTTCTGCACCTCCGCTGGTCAAAATACGGCGGTATCCAAAATCGATGAGCCTCGGGATGGCCACCATCGGGTTTGGGACCAAGTCGAACGCTCGATGGATGACCCGTTCCACGCTCGGAAAACGATACGCCATCGATTCCAAAAAATCCCAATTCAAATCGTTGCCGCGTACACTGGCACCCACGGCAATTCCTGTGCACCCGAAATCGATCGCTGATTGAGCCTCGTCGTGCATTTGTTGCAACTCTCCATCGTCAAAATAGAAGTCTCCAGGGCGGCAACGGATGAGGGCAACGGCATTCCTTAACGGCGATCGAGAGTCGGTTGTCGGAAATTCGGTGAGGGTAGATTCCTGCGTAGCCAGAGTTAGGCGGATGAGAGATCGCGATGGAGTGATCCCACCAACGTCAAGACGGTCGCTGACCTCGATCCGCTGCGCACCTGCCGATGCAGCTATTCGAGTTCCCTCCACACTGTCGACGCATACTTCGAGCATGACTTAAAAGCCTTTCCTCCAATTCGTGACCCGATGCGTTGATTATCCAACATGACGGCCCCGAAATTACGATGAATTGGTGCGTTCGGCGGTGTAGCGAGTTTACGTATTTCGTTGCCCGTTAGGGGGGCTTTCCGTCTTCTCCAAGGGAGTGTGGACGAAACGTCGCACAGGTTTTACCCAATGAAATCATTGGTCGAAATGGTTTTTGGAGATCGCAAGCCAAAAAATTGAAAAAGTAGACGACTCTCGCAAATTGCAACCTACATCTTGCTGTCGCCACGGGAAAAGTCGCCGCGGACAACAGACTGCCGGGTCAACACAACTTGGACTGCACCGATTAACCCTTCGGGTTATTCATGTCGTCACGAGGGGGGACTCGGCGGATCGTAGTTATCCGATCGCCGTATCCAGAGGCCGATTTAACAACTGAGTCACATCCAGATTCACTTTTTTTAGGGTTTGTTTCGAATGCGTTTTCCTCGTTTTCTCACCGTTGCGTTTGCTTTTACTACTGTTTTCACCTGCAACACGGTTTTTGGCCAATCCACTGCGAACCAAACCTTCAAGGTTATTGTTCCTACTAGTGTCAGCATCTCGGCACCAGCCGCGGTAACGATCAACCACGATGAGACCAACTCAGCACAATCTTTCCCAGCTCAGGCATGGGTTGTTAAAGAGAATGCCAAGTCGGGTGTGAATGTGTCCTTTTCAACGGGTTCAGCGTTCGTCAACAATCAAGATGCGACCCAGAAGCATGATGCGAAATTGACACTCGCTATTGGCGATACCGCTGGTCCAGGCACTTGGACGATTGTAAATGCGACCGACACCACCGACTATGCGAAGAACGACGAAGTCGCACAAGTCAGCGCGTCGTCCGATGGGGTTGGCCGTGCTAACCTTAACTTGACCGTTCAGTTCCAAACGGTCGAGTGTGGTCTGTTCGCAGCAGGCGAATACTCCACAGTCATCACCGGTACCGTTGCTGCGAACTAGTCCCAGTAACGAAACAGCGTGTCGTAGCAAATGCGACATCCGACGAAAAATCAAGTCCGCGGCGATGCTAAGCATCGCCGCGGATTTTCCTTTAATGCTTGCAATCAGATGATGAATGCCGGCATTTTTAGAGAGATAATCACCAAGACTACTATTGCCCTCCAGTCGCTTACCCAGGTAAAAGCCCTCCATCGGGAAACGCCTTCCCATACCTTGAAGTGCATTATTAGTTTTGGGAGTCTGGATTCATTACTCGGTTTGCATCATTGAGTTCATCGCGGATCCTATTGCTTGTTTCTGTTCGCGGCTTTCACGTCGACAGGTTGCTTTGGCAAAAACAAGATCATCAAGCGAACGGTACAGGATCTGTACGAGGAAGCACTCCAATCGGCGGCGCGGAGACCAGAGTTCGTGCGCCCTGCAATACCAGAGTCCGTCGCCGACCAGTTCGATGCGTCGGGCAATAGAGTCTCCTCGTTATCTTGCGATCGGATCCCTATCGAGATGGTGGAGTCACCCGCTTCATGGGAACCGAGCAATCCAACGGGGAGTTCCGTTTCATCATCGATGAAAACGGGATCTGGGATTTCGCGGGTTGCTCCTGCAACCAAGAAGGAAGTCCCACAAAAAGTCAGTACCGAACTCAGAGACATTGCGGATCGAAGCGAAAATTCAGAATTTAAAGACGCCATAAAATTCGAGGACCATGGTCAATTTATTGACTCGGAAGCGACCGAACCTGACGAACGCGAACCCCTTCCGTTGCTTGATCGTCACAATCCAGAACTGGAAATCGATGAGGGAAACCTCATGGCGGATCCCCCTGTGGTGTCGGCAGTGTCGACTCGTAAGCATCGGCAGCTTTTGTCCAAAGCGACTTCGGGGGCTGGAAAAGAGTCCTCCGCAATTGGGCAACAAAAGTCGAGGAGGGCATCGCGAAACCAACCCGTGAAGTCCGAGGTTGTTCAGGCTTCGTTCCGCGATACGGGACGGATCTTCGGCGTTTCTGCGCCTGCGGATTCGCAAGATCCTAGGATCGACTCTGACGCGATGGACGACATGAATATCACGGAGTCGTTCGATCAAACCGATATTCGCGAGGCGCTAAATATCATCGCGGCGCAGGCAAAAAAATCGGTAGTAATCGATGATACGATCGGCGGTGTCGTCAGTGCTGAGATTATGAACCAGGACTTCGAAGCGGCTCTGAAATCGTTATTGCAACCGCTCGAACTTTATTATTCGAAGGACGGGGATCGATACATCATTGCCCCAGCCGATCCCGATTCTCCATTGTATCCGTACATCGCGAAACGTAGCCTTTACACCCCAAAGCATCAGGAGACGGCAAACTTAACGTCCATGCTTCCGATGCGGTATAAAAAGTTTTTCCAGATATCGCAGGAGCGGAACTTGATTGTGATCGACGCTCCGAATCGGATTGCAGAGGAAATCGAAGAACGATTGCTGGAACTGGATAAACCGATTCCAATGGTAGAACTAGAAGCCATCGTATGCGTTGTTGCTCCGGACAGTTCTTTTCGATATGGATTCGATTGGGGGCATCGTGTTGGAGGCGCCGAATCCGAAGATCTCAATGTCTCGATGAATAATTTGGGCCTAAGGTCCGCTGTAAGTGCGGATGGGGCGCGAAATACGTTCTCCGATTTCGCAGTCACCTCGACGTTTATCAGACTCTTGGAACAAGAGGGCGACATCACGATCATGGCTCAACCCCGAATCATGGCCACGGATGGCGAAAAAGCGATTATTGCGCTCGATCAAGAAACCTTTTTTAACTTGCAACCGAACAACAGCAGCGTCTTTTTTCAGCAGAGCATTCAAAAAGCCGAGGCGGGGATTTCGCTTGAAATTACCCCTCGTGTGCATGGCGACATGGTTAACGTCAAAATCGGCAAATTAGAGGTCAGCGAGTATCTTCGTACACAAACAGGTAATGCAGACGTAAGCGGCGTGGTTGCTCCTACGATCGATCGGCGCAACGTTTCCAGTGAAGTTATGGTGCGAGACGGCCATACAATCGTCATCGGCGGATTAGTCCAACGCCGAACGGTGGATCGCATCGCTAAAGTGCCATTCTTTAGCAGCATACCGATCGCCGGCAAGCTTTTTGAAAGCATCGAGAAGCAAGAGCAGGATGCAGAAGTGCGGGTTTTTATCTGTCCTAGAATAGTACCTATCAGTACCATATGTCCCGAATTTACTCATTAGTCTTTACCGCTTGCTTGGTCCTGTTCGTGACATGCGTCGTTGATCCACAAACTGCATTGGCTCAAAAGGCAGGACGTGGCAATCAAATCGTAGTGCGCGAGTCGTTTGAAGCTACGTTTCGAATCGAGCCCCTCGTAAACCGACTCAATGGCCGAGGTAACGAAGAGCTTCCATTTAAGTTCAATATCGAGTCTGCCAATCGCGATACTACGGTCGAAATCGTTCCAATCGGGCTCGCTCAAGACATCTCGGGCCAGGTCCTGCACAACACCGATCTAAAAACCTCGGATACGATTCGGATCCTCACCCCTCAAACATTGAAGCTCGAAGCGAACAAATCGGCTTACATCGAAGGGCTCGTCAAGATTCCTCGTGGTGAGGCCAAGCACCACTCCTATGGAATCATGGTCCGCGATATCGGAGACGATAACAATCTTGTACCGTCGTTTGACCCCAGTGGAAAACGAAAGACCCAAGCGGGTGTACGATTCATGACCCAGTATGTTCTACGCTTGGACGTGGAGGTTGATGGTAACCGAGGTGAACAAGTCCGACAGCTATTGATCGAAGAAGCGTCGATTCAGCCACGCAATGGTCGTCCACTTCTGCGGGCAATCGTCACCAATCCATCAGACACAACCTTTGCGTTCGAGCTTCGAGCCCGGCTCCGTTCTTCTCCAAGCGATCGGACTGCCAAGCAAGTCAGTTTGGTCATGCCTATTCGAGCTGCCAACGAAGATGACTCGAGAAAAATCGGAAGAATCCTTGGTAAGTCGCGGATTCGTATGGAGGAACTTCTTCCCGAAGCGATCGCAGGCGGACAATACGAAGTGGATCTTGAGGTCTGGAGCGACCAAAAAGCGGTCAAGAATAAGACCATTTCAATTGACGTTGATGCCGAAGATTTTCCAGCCCAGGAAGTGGTCATCGCACAAGTTGGCCCGGGACTGCAAGTTTCCCCGGCTCAGATTGAACTTTCCCATCTGCGAGGTGGCAGTCGCCGTGTTTCTCTCCTTCTTAAGAATCATGGTAAAGAGGAAAAAACAGTCCATCTAAAAGTGCTTAGCGAAGATGAACTCCTTTTGGGCAGTGTGACCTTCCAACCGTCCACCGTGAAATTAGCTCCCGGTTCGTCTCGCAAGATCGCGATGACCTTGGTCGTTGGGCAAAGTGAACATGCTTTCGCTTATGGAACTGTGCTCATCGAGTCTCAGTCCGATCGAAAGGAGTTTCGAGATACGAGACGTTTGCCTCTCGCGATCCTCTACAAGAAAGGTGGCGAAACCAATATCAATGTGTCTCCACTCGCATGGGATCCCAACGGAAAATATCCAGCGTTCCGAACCACCGTGGAAAACACGGGAACGCTTCACTTTCCTGTCGATGCACGGTTGACGATCAGCTCCGAGCTAGGCCGTCGTTACCAAGTCCTCGGGGGATTCGGTCAATGGGTGATGCCTGGACAAAAAACACAGATTGCCTTCAGGCTCGATTTCCCACTCCCTCCGGACAACTACAAATTCAAGTGTGAGTTCATCACAGGAGGAGATCCCGCAGTGGTCGAACAAGAGTTCGTCGTGTCGGACCTTACGGATGCCGCAGATAAGAAACCGGTCTCGACGGATAGCTCGAGGAAAGTGAACTAGGTACTCGTATCAGTCTCTTTTCGCGGGTATACCAGGCATCGTTGTTCTCGCCACTCGCATTCAGTCGTGGCAGTCCGATCGCGAGCCTTGGTATGCTCGAAATCGCTTGTTCATCAATACCACCAATCCTAAGCCTGCAAAGATAATTCCGGTTCCAGGCAATGGTACATGTGGAGGATCTCGGGGATCGGCTGGAGTGTTACGGAGTATGTCGATGCACCCGCTGATGTCGGTCGGAACAGAAAAAATTGGCCATCCTGCCAAGGCATCTTAGCCCCATCGATATCGCGAAAGTACACCCCGCCATCACTCCTTTGAGGATCCGCTAGGATGGCACCATTGCTGATCGAATCCAGCCCGATCAAACTCAACATATCACCGAAATCAGTGGTTCCAGCAGTGTTAGCGATGTAGCTGAATGCAATGTCGTCTCGATGGAATTGGAATCCATTGAGTATTGTGTCTCCCTCGAACCACAGCATCTGTGCAGTTCGGTCTGTTTTCGGCCAGCTTGCACCACCACTAGCTTCCGTGAAGAGAACTACATTTCGCCACGTGAGATCGATGAAGCTACCGGGACTATCGTGAAAAAGAATTCTGTTAGGAGGCAAACCACCGTCTGACAGTATATCGTTCGGTAGGTAGACATAGTCATCCCACAATGGAGCAATGCGATCGTATCCGCGTGCCGTATTGTAAGACAAGTCTCCCGAAAAGTTGATATTACCATCGCTCGTTGCAAACAGTCTCCCGCCAAGTTCGCTCACGGTCTTACCGAATAGACGACCGTTAAAGTTACTTCGAAGGCCTAAGTCGGTTGACCATGGCGTATCAAAGTCGTTCACGGTCGCAGGACCGTCGAATAAGACTTGGGAGTTGCCACTGGTCGGACTTAAAACAACCGCAGCATAAGCGTCACTGAGACGAATCGCCCCAACGAAAATCGAAAAGCGTGAACACCGAAATCAAACCCATGCGTCCGTGCATGCTTGCCCTCCTAGAAATCATGATGTGGTATCGTACGGGCGAGCGAAGATTACGGGCAAGTCATTCGTAAATGGTCAAGCAGGTGTCGCTGCACTCGCTCGGAATCACGATCGAAATGCACTCACGAATCACCGAATCGAATGCGTTGTCTAGTTGCCAGCAATTAACCGAAACAGTGCGAGTCGCTTGCCTTCATGATCCATATACCAATTGCTGGACATGCGCAATAACATCTTTGGGGGATTCCTCCATAACGTAATGCCCTACATCGCTCAGTTCTTCAGTTACCGCACCAGGCCAAGCGGCTTGGAATCGCCTTAAACATGTAGGCGTAAAGCACCAATCCTTCATCCCCCAAACGAGATGGATCGGTAGGCCTGATAATTCCGGTAGACGCGATTCCAATGTTGACAATATACCGTAGGTGGGATGCTTCTTCGAGAGCGGAATGTCGCGAACAAAAGTATCGATCCCCACCCGGTGTTCGGGCGTGTCGTAGGGGGCCAACAATCCCTCGCGTACATTGTCATCCAATCGCGGAAGTCGATCGATGGCCATGGTCGTTGCAGCGCGAGCAAACAGGTTTAACCGCGTCATGCTCCAGGAGCCCAGGATCGGTATTCGGCACGCAGCGATGCGTAACGGCACATAAGGTGGCGGAAACGCACCTGTGTTGAGCACCACGAGACCAGAGATGCGATCTCGGCATTGCACAGCAGCACCCAACCCAATCGCTCCACCCCAGTCATGAACCACCATGACGATGTTCCGCAAATCAAGATTTTCGATCCAACGGACCAAGTTCGAGGTGTGTGTTGCAAGGCAATATGGATACATCTGCGGTTTGTCGCTTAAGCCGCACCCGATATGATCGACCGCCAACGCGCGATGAGTTCCCCGCATTGCTGCGATGATCGAGCGGTAGTAAAAAGACCACGTTGGGTTGCCGTGCACGGCAACAACGCATTTGTCGTCTGGTCCCGAGGAACCCTCGTCGATGTAGTGCATGCGCACGCCGCCATCGAACTCCATGCGGTGGGAGGCGAAGGGATATAGTTTACGCCACGATACACCGGTGCTCTGCATCAGTGGGAACTCGACGCTGATTCAGGACGGATGTCGCCAAAGTCTCGCAGGTAATAGGGAAGGCCAACGTAGTCGAGGACTTTGCATAGACCTCGAAGTGCGACGCCGAATCCGTCCGGGCCGCTAAAGCCTCCGAATTGACCACCACCCTTCACATGCGGTTCCAAATCGACGAACAACCCAGGTAATCCACGCTGCGAAAGCCGCTGATGGATCTCCGCGTATGATCGCTTGATATCCCTGAAAATTGCCTCGTGCCCGCAGTCGCCAAGATCTGCTGGGACAAACGCGCTCAGCGATTCCTCGTCGACATGCGACGCTCGGACGGCTGGTCGTTTGTAATCTTTCACATGGATCCATCCCATGCCTGGCTTCATCGCTTGGTACTCTTCAAAAACTTGATCGGTCGACATCCCTTGGCAGACCAAGTTCGCTCCGTCGAAGACCAAGACCAACGCAGGATTGGCAACCGCATCGTGGATTTTCGCCAAGAGCTTTCCTGTCTGTCCAACGAGATTGGCTTCGACCTCGAGACCATAGGTCAGTCCATACTGGTCGCAAACATGAACAATCTCGCCGATCTGATCGATGGCTTGTTGCAAGTGCGTTTCTGGTTCGGATCCTCGCGGATGGTAGAACGAGAATCCACGGATTAACTTGCAATCAAAGGTATTCGCCAGTTCACATGCACGCCGAACGTCGCGAGCCAAATACTCTTCGAAGGGGACGTACCGGTTTGTAGTACCATCCTCGGCATGGATCAGTTTCACCTTGCCGATCGGAGAGCCGATACTGGATACACTCAACCCATACTCACGCTGCAGGGCCAAAATGTGTTCGATGGCTGCGGGTTCCAATTGCATCACGTTCTGGATACCAGCACCAGCGTCGATGAATCGCAACGTATAGTACCGCAAGCCTAAAGCGGCAAAGGCGCAGAATTGCTGCATTGCGGTTTTTTGATTGGCCGCTTCATCGGCCAATCCGCCGAGCAGCACTGGCTTATGGAAGTCGTGGTCGGCCATGGTTACTCCTTGGGACGCCCCAAAATTGTGTGTCCCACTGACAGACAAATCGTGCGATTCGGTCGAGGGCCCTTACTGCTCGGATCGAGATCTACTTGGACTGAGGGTACGATACAGTGATCGTTGATGTGATGCCTCCGCGAGCACCCCAGCGGCTTTCCAGTTGAGCGGTGCGAGGCGACACAACGGATAAAAAGTCATCGAAGATCCGGTTCGTCACGTTCTCGTAAAAAATGCCTTCGTTCCGGAAGCGCTGCAGGTATAGCTTGAGGCTTTTCAGTTCGACGCACTTTGCGTCGGGAACATAGCGGAACACGAGTGTCCCAAAGTCCGGTTGCCCCGTCTTTGGGCAAATGGAGGTGAACTCCGGACAGACGATTTCGATCTGATAGTCTCGGTTGGGGTAGGAATTCTCAAAGCATTCCAACTGATCGACAAATGGAGTTCCTGACACGTTCGGATCCGATGCTCTCTGGTATTGTTAGGAGAAATGGTGGGGCTGGTAACGAACAGCCCCTCGAATTGACCGCCAATCCATTGGCTGACCGCTCGATAGCGAATATCTTAACAACGGATCTTAATTGCAACAGACGCATTTTAGGCCCCGGTTTACCGCGAGGAACACGCTAGGAGTATTGGGTTTTGATCAACATTTCGGAGATTTTTAACAGCGTACAGGGAGAAGGGATCCTCACCGGGACCCCGAGCATTTTCGTGCGCACGAGTGGCTGCAATCTCCGCTGTTGGTTCTGTGATACTCGTTATGCGTCATGGGAGCCGGAGGGGGACAGCCTTTCGGTCAAGGGAGTTTTAGAGTCGATCCGGAGGTGGCCTACGGGGCATGTTGTCATCACCGGTGGTGAACCGATGATTTTCGAAGACCTTCCGGCGTTGTGTCGCGGTCTGAAAGCTGCAGGCAAGCACATCACGATTGAGACGGCTGGGACGGTCGATCAAGACCTCATGTGCGATCTCTGGTCGATTAGCCCCAAGCTGAGCAACTCAACTCCGGTGGGTTACGCAAGCGACGAGTGGATTCGCCAGCATGATCAGCGCCGCGCGACACCGGAGATCGTAGAACGGTTGATGACGCGTGGTGATTATCAACTCAAGTTCGTGGTGGGCTCGATCCTCGATGCCGAAGAGGTTTTGGAGTATTTGCAAGTTCTGAAGGGATGGGATCGCGAGCGCGTGATGCTGATGCCGCGCGGGGTAACCGGCGAGGAGCTGAAATTGCAGACGAGTTGGTTGGCGAAATGGTGCCGCGATCATGACTTGCGTCTGTGCGACCGGCAACACATCCATTGGTTCGGGAACCGCCGTGGGACGTGAGGCCATCATGGTTGCTCAAGCCTAAATCGCCCTTCGGCCTATGTTTTTCTCCTTACAACCGTCACAACCGATTCATCTTTGGACTGACAGCATGGTTCGACCCCTGATTTTCTGGAAATCGTCCGGCGTCGGATTAGTCTGAGAGCTATGAAAAGCTCCATCTCCTATCGCCATTGCTCTGCTTTTGTTCTCGTTTGGGTGATCTGCATCGCAGTCCAACGGAAGGATGTGTGTGCGCAGTCATCGTCGGAAGTATGCTTGCCCAATCCGCATACATCCATGCCGACCCAGAAATCCAAATCCCTAACGAAATCGGCGAGGGTTCAACCGAAATCGCCAGCCGTGGACTGGACCACGATGGCGTCGACGTACACGCATGATGCAACAGGTCAGAGGGTTGATCAACACACGCGAGGCATGGAGCCTGAATCGAACGAGCGTGCAGATTTCGTAACCAGTGGGTTCCGAAGTTCTCGAAGTTCACTTCAGGTTGGCTTTAGTTCCGATCATTACCACACCACGCAAGCCTGGGGGTCCGCCCAGCGTCCGTATGGGGAATGGCGTTATCCGAATCGACCATACTCGGTTCCGTACGGAGCTTGGGGGCCACAGCTTCCCAATGTCGTTGCCAACGGCGTAGGGGGTTGGGGACCATGGGGTGGTCCGGTGGGTCCGAAGGGACCCGGAGGTGGCTGGCCACATCCACATCCAGGTCCGCATCCCGGTGTTCCAGGAGGTGCTGCTGGTGGTGGTGCAACTGCTGGTGCTGGTGCTGGCCCGATGGGTGCTGGCCCGATGGGTGCTGGCCCGATGGGTGCTGGCCCGATGGGTGCTGGCCCGATGGG
>Ga0194130_10006274_pt1 | contig 13857 bp, 12 predicted proteins | sample TA2KigsurfametaG_FD_160084 | JGI IMG/M metagenome (GOLD analysis project Ga0194130, IMG submission 160084) | Freshwater microbial communities from Lake Tanganyika, Tanzania - TA2015050 Kigoma 12 surface | ecosystem: Environmental > Aquatic > Freshwater > Lake | place: Tanzania: Lake Tanganyika... | reverse complement strand
GTATATGATAAGCGTAGTAGAGAAGTAACTGATATGGTAGATGAACAAGTGCAAAATGATGCAGAAGAAATAGACAAACAAATAAATAATGAACAATCATCACTTGAAAAGTTTAATGAAAGCATGGACAATATAGGAAAACTACTAACAAAATATAATGAGATTGTCGACGATGCAGAAAATACAAAAATAAATAATACACGAAAAACGACCGTTTCACAAAAAAGACTGGATGAATTTTTTCAACATATGTTGAGCAAGGACATGATTGATTTTATTCACGAATTCGATAAAACAGCTAATCCAAGAAAGGAAGATGAAAGAATTGATTGGATTACTCAAAATGTGTTTTATAAATTACCTGCATCAATTGCCAAAAAATTTATCAACAATGTCATTACAGATTTAGATGCAGAAAATCCAGAGTTCGTTGATGTCAAGATAACCAGAGCCAAAACTAAAATGATAGCTCAAATAAATTTCGATGAATATAAAAAAAAAACAGGTGTTGATATCATGAAACTAGTCACTCAAAACGGTCTTACAGAAGTTGATGAAAATAAATTAAAGATAATAAGTAACAAAATTGTTTTTATTGCAAGAGGAGATAAATTAAATTTGGTTGATATACTTGATAAAAATAAACAAGTATCACATAAGTATTTAAAAGCTTATAATCAAATGAAAACAGCATATACTACAGAAGATGTTATCAATGATGAAACACAACGTGGAAATATACAAAATGATGAAATTCAATTATTAGCCAAAGCAATTATATACAATAACAATTACCTAGATATTCAAAACTATTTTGAAGGATACTTGACAACAAAAGTTGACGAAGTAAATAAATATATTAATTTTCTTCTTGATAACCAAGGATTCGTTTTTACTTATGATGATATACGTCAATTCTTTGATGATCTCAATAGTGTTCTGCCAGCATCATCGGCATCTGCATCAACACCAGCTAAATCCAATGGTCAATCAAACAGTACTACTAACAGTCCAGCACCAACACTTCCTTCAACTTATCAACAATCATCACCTCTTCCAGGTATTACAAATCCTATGACTTCACAATCTACTCAACCATCAACATCTGGTCTTGGATTAAGTAAAAAAGGGAGAGTGGGTAAAAGTAGTGTTTACAATGATATTAAACATCCATTATTATATATTGATAAAAAATTACTGGATAAAAATATGTTGAGTTTAAAATATAAAAAGAATGGTAATTCACATCCAAAATTTAAAACAGTATACATAAGTGATGACTTGAAAAAAGCAATATTGACGAATAATCACAGTATGAAATTAGATGCAAGAGAAAAACAAATATTAAAAAATCTGATATTATTAATTGGTTCAGATGAAGAGAAGAAACCATTTGAAACTGATAATGAATTTAATGAAAAATTTAAAATATTAATAGGAGAATTTAGAGCTGGTAATGATTCCAAAATATTAAAAACTGAATTAAAAAAATATATATTAGCAGGACTACAAGAAAATAAATTATCTCGTAGTGTAGCTTTAGATTTAATGATTGAATTGAATGAATAAAATATCATGTTATTATATATAAATGGAATCTATCGTAAATCCAAAACCAAAAGGTAAAATGACAAAAAAAGGGAAAAAAGGAAACGGAAAAGGAAAAGGAAAAACAGAAGTTGTGTCAATATCACCAATTAAAATAGAATATGGTACTTTTATAATTTTTGGAGATTGAAATTTAATATCACATATATTTATATATAAATACAAAACATAATGAAATGGATACAGTTTGTAAAAGATTATGCTAAAAAGAATAAAATGAGTTATAGGGACGCATTAAAAGACCCAAAATGTAATGAATTATATCGCCAAACTAAATATAGTGGTGGAGGATTTCTTGATGAGGCTGTTGGAATGGTAACGAATGCAGTCAACAAACAGATTGATAAAGTTAAAAATGGTAAGTCATATTTAGTACCACCATCACTAAAAACAACCTTAAGTAAATATGCTGATAATGTAATTGTTGGAGCAACCTTATATAGACATCCAGTTGATGCTTGGATACGAAAATCATTAAATGTATTAGGTTCAAATAAAACACCATTTGATAAATTATTTCATCTTCGTTTATTATTAAAATTAGATAATGGAAAAGATATATTTATTGAGAAAAATGAAAGATTAAATAGTGGTATTGGTATGGGTGATAAAAAAGAAGGATTGGAAACTATGCCTATTGATTCATCTGATATACCAACTGGACTAACATTTGGTGAATTAGTCGATAAAACCAAAGAATATCAAGGTGAAAAATTTTTAACTTATTCATCTAGTTCAAATAATTGTCAATATTTTATAAATGCTATATTACAATCAAATAATTTTGGTAATGTGTCAAAATATGCTAATTTTATTAAACAAGACACAGAATCAATTTTTAAAAATAATCCTGCATTAAGAAAAATCGCAAATACCTTTACAGACCTTGGAGCAAATGTTAATGTATTACAAAATGGAGGTAGATTAGGTAATTTGAGGTTATTACCACATACTAATGTTATGATTCACTCACAACCAGAAGTTAAAACTACTGGTGGAAAAATTAAAAAAGGAAAAAAAGATACACTTGGTAAATTTAGAATGGATTTAAAAGCACATATGAATGAAGATTCAAAAGAACAAAAAGAAATGAATAAGTCATTGAAAGCAATAACTAAATTAGATAGAGAAATATTAAAATTATTACAGTAAATCACTTAAATACATTGAGGTATAATTTGGATAGGAGATAATCATTTTTAGTTGTATCATCATCAAAATAATCAATATATTTAGACGCAATTTGTAATAATGTATAATTTAAATGTTTATATTTATGGTATGTTAAGATAAATGCTAGTGAATAATATCCACATGTTACTGATTTAATATTTTGTATAATAAAATCTGAAAAATGGACTTTACCATACATCTTTTTTAATTTATTTGATATTTTTTCAGGTGGTGGAGTACCATAGGAATCAATATACATACATTCATTTTTAGTACATATGAGTGCTGTCCAATGAGTTCCTTGACCTTGTGGGTTATCTAGATTAATAATATAATAGTGGTTCTTTTTAATTGATTCTATTTGGTCTTTCATAATTATTTTTAACATATTATTATTTATACCTAATACATTAGCAATGTTCATTATTTGAATATTAGTGATTTCTTTAGTTGTGTCAATTATCATTTACTGTTTATATATAATATAGTATATTTTTATTTTGTATTTAAATTAATTAAACCTTTTATTACATCATTCATAACATTATTATTTAGTGCATCACCAAAGCGTATTTTTTGTTTAACTGGATGAAAAGTTATACTCATTGGGTTATCCATAGTAAATGAATCATTATTATTGCTACTGTGTCTATTATAATCTGTTTGTAGTATCTGTATATTTTCTTCAGACATTATGATGGGTGGTGGTGTTTCGTCTGTTGGTTGTATTTGTTGAGATATTACTACAGATTTAGCTAGTTTTAATACATTTTCATTATATACTCTTGATTTATTTTTCATTAAGTTATGGACAACATCTTTAAATGATGGTTTAGAACCATTTGACTTTTGTTTTTCTTCTCGTATCTGATCAATTATTTTTCTGACAGTATCTTTAAGATGTGGTGTACTTTCTTTTCTATTTTGTATGTTAAATGTAGTGCTCATTTCTGACATTGGAATAGATACTGACCTTTTTAATTCTGGTCTAGTGGAGAATTTACCTTTCGATTGTTTATTAAATTTTGACATGTGTTATATATAGTATATGTAGAATTAAATTATAATTGAGTCAATAAAGTTTTAAATTCTTCCACAAGTTTTTCAAATTCTTCTTTCTTCTCTTTATTTTCTTTTAATATTTCATTGTGATTTTTAATGTCATTATCTAATTTACTTATTTTTTTACTTAATAGTTTAATTTCTTCTTGTACTTTACTCTTTGTAAATTCTTTTAGTTCAATTTGTTTTTTCATGATATTTATTATTATATTATATTATAAAATCCAATTTCAATTTTTAAATTTTTTATATAGGATTATTATATACAGAAATTATAAATGAACGTTTTAAAACCAAAGACAACATCATCTAAATTTAATGTAAGTGCATATAAATATCAAGACCAAACAGTATCATATAAAGACCTTCTGTCTCTTAACAATGGAACACAAACATTAGCAGGTGATAAACAATTTATTAATAAAATAACAGTTGATGAAATGGCTGATGTAAATGGTAATTTTGAAATTGGTGAATCATCATCAAATATTTTTAATTGTAAAGCATCAAGTACTTTTCGTGCTCCTGTTTCTTCTCTCGATAAAATGTATGTTTATAAAGGAATTGAATTTATTGGTGGTGATAATAATAAACTGAATGTTGGTAATGCTGATATTACTTTTTTAAATGTTACTACTATGTTAAATAATATTACACCACCACAACTTGCTAAAATTCCAAATATTCAAAACACTACTTATGATGTAGCATCTAAAATTTCAGGTATTGAAACTAATGTTTCTAATAATACTAATTCTATTACTTCTATTAATTCAGATATATCAGCTATTAAAACGAAAAATACAAGTCAAGATACTAGTATCAATTCTATTAATACAGAGATTTCAAATATAAAAACAACTAATACAAATCAAGATAATACTCTTCTGCTTTTAACTGCTGATATGGCTTCTGTTAAGGCTAAAAATACAAGTCAAGATACATCTATTTCAAATATTGGTAGTTCTCTTGTTACAATTACTTCTGATATTAGTGCTATCAAAACAAAGAATACTAATCAAGATACTGACATTTCAGGGTTACAAACCCAAATAACAACTAATAATACATCTTTTAACTCTTATAAAACTTCTAATGATGCAAATATTACTAATCTTACCAATAATAAAGCAAATTTATCATATGTTCAAACGATGGATAACCAACTTCAAGATGTCATCAATACTAAAGTCAATAATTCCACTTTTTCAGATTTTGAAACATTGACCAATAATTCAATTAATTCATTAACTACTAATAAGGCAGATTTATCATATGTTCAAAATATGGACACACAATTACAAAATGTTATTAATTCTAAAGTAGACACCACAACATTTAATCAATCAAATCAATCCATACAATCATCTATTCAAACTATTGATAATTCTAAAGTTTCAGTACTTGTACATACTTCTGATATTAATTCAATTAATTCTTCTATCACTGATTTACAAAATCAAATTTCAACAAATAATACATCAGTCAATGCTTCCTTAAATACTTTAGATAGTAATAAATTAAATATTAGTTCTTATACTACTGATAAAAATTCTATTCTTTCATCCATTAATACTATAAATTCTGATAAAGCTGATATCTCTTATGTTGATTCACAAATTAACTCTGTCATTGGAGGTGCGTCAGATGCTTACAATTCTTTACTTGAAATTCAAACTTTTCTACAAAATGATCAAACTGCTATCAATTCTATATTAACTAATCTTAATCAAAAAGTTTCTACTTCTGATTATGAGGCTTATACATTATTAAATGATTCTAATATTGCTGATTTACAAACTTCTAAAGCTAATTTAAGTTATGTGCAATCATTAAATACTACTTTGACTAATAATAAACTTGATAAAACAACTTTCAATACTTATAAATCAACTACTGATTCAACTTTAGCCGATTTACAAACTTCAAAAGTTAATGTTTCTGATTATAACACCAATAATACCAATATTTCTAATGCAATTAATTTAAAAGTGGATCAATCAACCTATAATACTGATAATCTTAATATAAATAATTCACTTACTACACTTTCTAATATTAAAGCCGATTTATCGTTAGTTGATTCCATTAATTCATCTTTAACAAGTGGTTTAAATACTAAATTAAATACAAATGATTATACAACTGATAAATTGACTATTAATGCTAATATTTCTAATTTAGAAACTACTAAAGCCAATAAATCATATGTTGATGATGTTTCTTCTACTTTGACATCACAAATAACTACAACTAATAATAATGTCAGTTTACTAGAAACTACTTTAACACAAGCTCAATCAGATATTTCAGAACGTGTACTTACAACCACTTTTAATACTTACAAGTCTCAAACAGATACTACATTAAATGACTTGAGTTTAAATAAATTAAATACATCGACATATAACACATATATCACTCAAAATGATTTAAATATTGGTGCTTTAACTTCTAGTAAATCAGATTATGAAACTTTTAAATCTCAAACATCTAATACATTAAATAATACGATTCCAAGTACATATTCCACCAAAACTGAGTTGTCTGGTGTGTCAGATTCTTTAAGTACATTATCAAATACTGTATCAGGATTATCCCAATCAAAAGCAGATATTTCGTATGTAGATAATACAATAAATAATTTGGTAGGAACAGCTCCAGAAAGTTTAAATACTATTCAAGAATTAAGTCAGGCCATTTCAAATGATGCTATGTTTAGTGTTACCATGTTTAATTCATTAGCAACCAAAGCAACTAAAACATATGTAGATAATGAAGTATCTGTTTTACAATCTCAAATAAATGATAGAGAAACTATCACAAATGTAAATACTGGATTAGGTTTAAAAGTGGATAAGACATCATATAATAGTGATATGACATTATTAAATAATACAATAGATAGTAAAGCGTCCATTACTTATGTAGATAATGGTCTGGGATTAAAAGTTGATAAAACATCATATAATTCAGATATGACATCATTAAATAATACAATAGATTTAAAAGCATCAAAAACATATGTAGATACTGGATTAAGTTCCAAAGTAGATAATAGCTTATTTGATACCACAATCTCAGAAATTAATACGTCACTAGCATCTAAAGCAAGTTCCACAGATTTATCAAACTCATTGACATCCTTGAAAAATGAAATTTTGGGTGGTACTGGACATGCGTTTGATACTTTGCAAGAATTAGCAACTGGACTACAAAATACAAATGATTTAGCAACAACTATAACTCAAACATTAGCAACAAAAGCAACAACTAGCTATGTAGATACTGCTATATCAAATATTCCACCTACTGACTTGACATCATATGCTACTAAAAATTATGTTGATACATCCATATCCAATATTCCACCTACTGACTTAACAAACTATGCTACACAATCCTTTGTCAGTACTGCAATATCTAATATTCCACCTACTGATTTAACTAATTATACCACTAAAACATATGTTGATACTGCAATATCCAATATACCACCTACTGACTTAACCTTATATGCTACCAAAAATTATGTAGATACTGCGGTTTCAAATGTGCAAACAGGTTCAGTTGATTTATCTTCTTATTCAACCAAAATATATGTTGATGATGCTGTATCTACTGTTAAATCTGATATTTTAGGTGGTATTGGTCATGCTTATGATACTTTGCAAGAATTAAAATCATATATTGACGCTAGTGATTCAAATATGTCATCTGCTCTAGCAATTACTATAGGAGAAAAAGCTGTTAATAGTGAAGTTGTTCATTTGGCTGGTGCTGAAACTATTACTGGTATTAAAGACTTTTCAAATGGGTTTTCTGTTAGTGGAGGAACTATTACTTTACCAACTAATTCTATCGCAACCTCTGCAATTAATAACAATTATTTACAATATCTTGATGCTACATCATCCATACAATTACAATTGAATGATAAAGCAACAGACACATCAGTTGTACATTTAAGTCAAGATGAAACTATTACAGGAACCAAAACATTTAATAATTATCAAGTGGTTGAAAGAATGGCTGAACAGGTTTATAATGCTGGTTCTGGTACATCTCTATCATTATCTTATACATCTATCAAAGGTATTATTTATTATTCTCCAAGTGCAAATTATACATTAACTTTATCAAATGTTCCAACTACATCAACAACAATGATTTATACATTAACATTAATATATAATACCAAATTTTATGCAAATGCAATAAATATAAATGGAACGGCTTATACAATGAGAGCAGGTGGAGGATTAGCAAATATAACAGTTGATGAAAATGCTGTAAATGTGATACAACAAATAAATATTATGTTTCTTAATTCATCTACACCAATTGTTATTACTAATATTTTATCATTATTTTAAAAATCTCATATAATTATATAAAATGTTTTCATCCATTGGAACAAATCAAAGTATGATTGTATATAATTCAAAATCAGGTTCGCCATCAACATCATTTAATCCATCACTATGGAGCGTTTCCACGTCGTTTTCTATGATTCGTATGACATTTAATGCTTCTTCTTCTGTTTCATCATCTGTAGGAAAAATATTGCGTATCACATTAAAGCGATCTAATAATGCTACAATGACAACACGATGGTATGCATATATAAGATGTGGTACAAGTACCACAAATATATTAACAACATATGGAACTGTAACTAATGCATCGAACATTATTGCAACATTTACATCAACATCAACAGTATTATTAAATCAAATTACTGAAATTATAATTACAGGATTAACATTTAATACTTCATATGATGTAACATTAGAATTAGAAACAGCAACATCTATGTTATCAAAACTTTTTACAATACAAACATATAATTATGCAATAGGTGAAACTCCACCAAGTTTATTTAAATTTCAACCATGGAGAAGAACAGGAACAACAACATTTTATAAATGTAACATAACTTCAGGCGACGCTCCAACTGATTGGAAAGCAACATCATTGTTTGGCGATACTACAAATAAAGGGTTTTGGATAATGCGAGAAACATCAGCCTTATTATCAAGTACAGCCAATGCAATAGGTAAATTTCCAGATCAAACAAATAGAGCACTTGAGGCGTCTGTTGACAAAAATGCAATGTGTTTCGGTTTGCAAGGTGTTGCTAATATGAAGAGTAATTCGGCTTTTGCATTTCAAGCATCATCAACTTATATATTATCTTGTATGGTTGTATCAAGAAATGGTGATCCAGCTACTAATACATTTGATATATTTTTAGATCCTAATTCACTTACAAACTTAACAGGTGCAATTAAAATAGGTACAATGACACCTTCAACATTCAATACTGCAAATTGGATTTATGCAAGTATGACATATACAACACCATCAAATTTTACATCAAGAAATTATTATATTCGATTGGTAGGCACAGCTACAGGTGATCGTAGTTTATTAGTTTCCAATTTAGAATTAGTAAAAACAGCATAAGAAAACTATATATCTTTCCTTACTTATAAAATAAAAATAACTATCCTTTTTTTAATTCTTCTAATTCTTTTAATTTACTTTTTAACACCTGATATCTTTGTTTTTGGTATTCTCTTATTTTATCCTTATTTTCTGTGTAATATTGTTTAAAATGGTCTCTGTTTTCTTTGTATTTTTGTTTATTATACTCAATAATGTTTGAGGTTTTATTCACTTTTCCACCTTTTTTAACTACAGGTTTTACTACTTTTGGTTCAGGTTTTATGTCATTATTTATACAATTTGGAGTATCTTCTATAAATTTTAATAATGCTTGTTTAGCTAATGTACGATTTTCATATGAACCAACTTCTTCAATATCACAATAATCATTATCAAAAATTTTAAAATAAGTTTTATAGTCTTGTTTGTTTTCTTTGTATTTATTATAATAACATTGTAATAGATTAAAACACATATTCATTTTTACTTTACTGACCATAAAATAACATTGAGTTTCGTTGAAAATTTTGTAAACTTTATATACCATATTATATATTAATTATATATTTTATTTTTTAAATAATTTTAATATTCTATAATTTTAATAATTTATATATTTTATTTTTTTTAATACTCTATATTATATTATATAAGAACTATGGATAAAGTTTTGAAAGAACTTAAATTAGATAATACTTTAAATAAAAAGCATTTCAGACAAAAACAATATAACTCAGTGTTTATGGAAATTCCTCATCATGCTAATTATAATATGATGTGTGATTTAATAGAATTACCAGAAACAAAAAAACACGGTTATAAATATTTATTTACTATTGTTGACTTGTATACACTAAAATTTGATTGTGAGCCTGTACCCAATAAACAATCACAAACTGTATTGGATGCTATGTTAAAATGTTTTAAAAGACCTTATGTTAAAAAGCCTTATGCATCAGTATCCACTGATAATGGTAGTGAGTTTAAATCAGTTTTTCATAAATGGTTATATGAGGAGAATGTTTATCATAAATTAGCTTTACCATACAGACATAAACAACAGAGTGTCATTGAGTCATTAAATAGTTCTATCACTAAATTACTGATGATATATTTAAATAAAAAATCTAAAGAAAATGCTAATGGAGTAGAATATACAGACTGGGATGATATTTTACCTGATGTCAGAGTAAGTTTAAATGATTTTAGAAAAAAAAGATTTAATAAACTTGTAAAAAAAGCTGAAAAATATGATATTGTTAATGATAACTTGATTGATAAATTACCTAAATTTAAAGTTGGACAATCAGTGCATTTTAAACTCGATTATCCTGAAAATTATAATATGGAAAAACAAACTGATGGTAAATTTAGAAATGGTGATTATCGATACAGTCAAGAAACCAGAAAAATTGTTAAATTAATTATGATGAGTACAGAACCATTTTATAGGTATATGTTAGAAGGTATTCCTAAAGCATCTTATGGTGAATATGAACTACTTCCTGCAACAGTTAATTATTCTACTTTTAAAGTAAAAAAAATTATTGATAAAAAACAAATTAAAAATAAAACTCATTATCTGGTTTGGTGGGTTGGTGAGCTTAAGAAAGACAGTACATATGAGCCAAAAGAAAATTTAATTGAGGATGGACTGCAAGATTACATAGATGTTTACGAAGAAGAACAAAAAGAAAAGAGTAAAAAAGAAAAAGCAAAATTAAGAGAACAATTAATAAAGCAAGCAGAAAAACGAGTTGATACAGTACAAAATAATGTAAAACCCAAACCATTTGATATAAATGAGTTGGTGTCAAGTGATAAAAGAATATTAAGAAGTGGTAAAAGAGTTTAATAATCACATTCAGGACAACCTATTTTATTAAATTTATAATATTCAGCACATATAGGACAACAATGATAGTATTTATTTACATTTACAAAAAATATTGTGCCTGTGGTTTTATCTTCTGGTTGTGGTATATAATCACCTGTAAATGTATGCTCTTTATTTAAAACAACTCCGTCAGTTTGTATACGAATAATATTTTCATGTAATTTTTCAGTAATTAATAATCGACCCATATAATCTCTAGCAAATGCAGTCAAAAAACTTTTAATTCGTGCTAGATTCTCCTTATACAATCTATTTTTATTTAATAAAGAAATACTGTTATTATTGTTATGTTTTTCAATGATATAGTCATTCATAGACTCCATTTCCATCAATCCGTCAAGTGTTGTATATTGTCTGTTAAATTGAATTAAATAACCCCATAATGATGTACCAATATGTTTAATGATTTTATTTTTCGGTAATTTTTCTTTAAATATTTTTATTTGATTAAACCAAGTCTCAAATATATCAGCACATAATATTAGTGATTTATCATCATATATATAACAATTAAGCTCTTTCTCTATTTTTTCAAATTTAAAATTATATAACTTTTTATATCTAAAACAAAATGATAGTGATATGTGTGTATAACAATTATCTTCTGAGAATTTAAAAAACTTGGTTATATCTTTATGGTCTGATGTTATTTTTATATCATAAAAACCATATTTTAATTTCTTTTTTTTATATAATTCATTCAGTGATTCAATACTTTCATAATTACATAATTTTCCTTTTTTTATTGGTATTTTAAACCCAAGTTGTTTATTACCCAATACATTCATATAATAGCCAAGAAAGTCGTATCCATAACATTTATATTCTTTTTTATCTTCTAAATATGTTAATCCACCATTTGGACTTCGTTCCATATATCCACTTTCAGTTTTATCAATATCATCAATTTGTAATTCTCTTAATTTTCTTGTCCCATATTTTTTAAATAATCCCATCACATACAATTTATTTGATTTATATTTTCTGCAATCTACATAATCATAATTGTCTTCTGGATATACCTGTTTTATTTCATTATTCCAATTGTTAAAATCTTCCTTAAAATGTATCAACATCTGATGTATATTGTCATCTTCCTCGTATAAATCATAACATTCATACCAATAATCATTTTCTGGGTCAAGTTTACCTTGTTTTTTAACGTCTTGTACTTTTATTGTTTTTAATTCATCTGATTCATCAGTTATGTAATAATATAAACTTTCAGTTTCATCAGCTATAAAATATTTTGCTATCATTATATATTATATCTATAGATTTTATTTTTTAAATTATTTTAATTATTTTATATATTTTTAATAATCATAAATTCCAAATTGTACTGATTCAAAATGATTGGTAAATTTACTGGGGTCTTTCACTTTGTTACGATAGTACTGATCTAAAGTATCAAACATATCATCATCAAAGCCTTTAATGGTAAATGCATGATGTGGATTCATCACTTTTATATATATCTTGTTTTTGTCCCAACCTTCATCTAATAAATGTTTATAGAACTTATTAATTGTTTTATATGAAATATTTCTTCCATCATTTGTTATATTTACTGATTTATATAATAATGATTTGCTTTTGTTTGTCTTGGTTGAAATTGAGTAATTCAAAGGCATATTAAATCTATTTATAATATTACTATATATTTTAATTTTTAAATTATTTTAATTATTATATTTTTATAAATTTAATTAATCTATATATTTTTATGTTTTATATTATTATATAGATGCCTAAAAAGTTCATTTTTAAAATTAACAACGAACCTCACTTTGAAGGAAAATTATATACTGGAAAATGTATGGCTACCACTAAGGCAGGAACTAGATGTAAAAGACATTGTATTATTGGTTATGAATATTGTCATACACATTTAGAAACAGAAAAAGACCTCAAAATTAAAGACTCTACCATTCCACAAGCTGAAAAAGGTTTATTTGCTTACAATCGTAAGAGTGGTAATAATGATATATTATTTGAACCAAATGACTCAATTATTAAATACAATGGTGAAAAAATTAATCGTGATACATTGAATGACAGATATCTTCAATACAATGCACCTTATGCAATTGATATTTCTAGTGGTCAATATATTGATAGTGCATTAAAACGAGGTATTGGTAGTCTTGCTAATACTAATCCATCTCATAACAACGCTCGATTTGCTATTGATAGAATAAATAAGACAACTTCACTTAAAGCTACTAAAAACATAAGAAATAATCAGGAAATATTTGTTTCGTATGGTAGAGCGTATAGACTCCATGAACCAAATACTTCATTTACTACAAAAAACACTCGTTAACATTTATTTTTTATTACTTTTAATTTTTTTAACACATTCTGCAAAAGATTGTTCTAATTCATCAGTTGAATAACCATCATCAATGTCTTCAATTGGTTCAGCTTGTTTTATTGCTTTTTCGGTTTTAACCTTTTTCTCAAGGTCTGTTTTACTAAATGTTGACTTATTCTTTTTTTCAACTTTCTTTAATTTAGCTTGTTCTTCAAATCTTTTTATACTATCCTCAACACTTGGTTTTATTATTTGTGGTTCTTCTGGTTTCTTTGATAATAATTCTACTTGTTTTTTTAATTCTTCAATCTGTCTTTTTAATTCTTCATTTTCTTTTTTTATTTCTTCA
>Ga0194130_10006269_pt1 | contig 13864 bp, 12 predicted proteins | sample TA2KigsurfametaG_FD_160084 | JGI IMG/M metagenome (GOLD analysis project Ga0194130, IMG submission 160084) | Freshwater microbial communities from Lake Tanganyika, Tanzania - TA2015050 Kigoma 12 surface | ecosystem: Environmental > Aquatic > Freshwater > Lake | place: Tanzania: Lake Tanganyika... | reverse complement strand
CGGGACGCTGGCGCTGGAGTACGCCGAGCGCATCCTCGCGCTCTCGGGCGAACTGGATACCCGGCTGCGCGAGCTGAGCGGCCAGATCGCGGGGCCGCTGCTGATCGGCGCCAGCACCACCATCGCCGAGTTCCTGCTGCCGCGGGTGCTGGGCGAGTTCAAGGCGCGCCATCCCGGCGTGGCGCCGCGCCTGTTCGTGGCCAACTCCGAGGCGGTGCAGGCGCGCGTCGCCGAGCGCAGCATCGACCTTGGGTTCATCGAGGGCGACTCGCACCTGCCTTCGCTCACCGCCGACGTCTGCTGCGCCGACGAGCTGCGCGTGGTGTGCGCGCCTTCGCACCCGCTAGCGAAGGAAAAGGCGCTGGTGCCCAAGACGCTCACCGAGCACGCCTACATCAGCCGCGAGCCGGGTTCCGGCACGCGCGAAGTCATCGACCATTACCTGCAAAAGGCCGGCGTGGCTCCGGAATCGCTGCAGACCGTGATGGAACTGGGCAGCCCCGAAGCGCTGAAGGGCCTGGTGGCCACTGGCCTGGGCTTCGCCATCATGTCGCGCGCCACGGTGGCCAAGGAAATCGGTCTCGGACAACTGGTGGAGGTGACCCTCGCGCCGCGCCTGCTGCGCAACCTGTCGGTGGTGTACACGCGGGAACGCTACCTTTCCCTGCTCGTGGGCAGCTTCACGGAATTCGCCAAGGAGCGGCTCGGGGCGCTGCAGGATCAGAAGTAAAATGGGCCATGGAGCACCTTGACCCCAGGCAGGCGCAGGATTTCCTCAAGCGCACCCCGGACGCGCTGTTCATCGACTGCCGCAGCGAGATGGAGTACCCCTTCGTCCGCCATCCACTGGGCGCCCACCACGTGGCCTGGAACGACGGGCCGGACTGGGACCTGAACCCGCATTTCATCGGCCAGGTGAGGAAACTCGCCGGCACCGACCACGCAGTGCGCCCGATCGTGCTCATTTGCCGCAGCGGCAACCGCTCGCAGGAAGCGGGCGAAGCGCTCGAGCGCCACGGCTTCTCGCGCGTCTACAACGTGAAGGGCGGCTTCGAGGGGCCGCTCGACGAGCGCCACCATCGCAACACGGTCGCCGGCTGGCGCCATGATGGGCTGCCATGGGAGCAGTGCTGAGCCCCGCAGTACTGGCGGCGGCGCTGCTGCTGGCCTGCGCCGAAGCCCTGGCGCAGGCGCCCTGGACGGTCACCCGCTATCCCCAGGATGAGGCGAAGGCCTGGTGGGACGCGGACTGGTGGGAGCGCGGCCGGCTGCCGGCGCCGGCGAGCCACGAGGTGCAGTCCCGCGCCGGCACCTACCGCAGCGGCGAGTTGGAGGTGCCCTTCGAGCTTCATGTGCCGCAGGGCGCCGGCCGCTTTCCGGTGGTGGTGTTCCTGCACGGCCGGCGCGGCATCGACGAGTTGACGCGGCTGGTGCCGCTGCGGCTGGCGGCGCGCGGCTTCACGGTGCTGGCGCCCGACCTGTACAGCGGCCGCTTCATCGACAAATTCCCGGTACGCCACGACCCGGCGCTGGAGGAAGACGCCGCGCGCGCCATCGACCACGCCTTGTCGCTGCCCGAGGCGCGCGGCCAGGCGAAGACCTGCGTGGTCTCGCACACGCGTGGCGGCTACTACGCGCTGAAGGCGATGGTCAGCGGGGCGCGCCAGGGAAAGACCGCCTGCTACGTGTCCTACTACCCACACTGGCAGCACCCGGAGGCGCCCGAGCCGATGCAGGTCTACCAGTTCGCCCCGGAGGTCGAGCAGCTGGCGGTTCCGGTGCTGGTGTTCATGGGCGAACAGGAGCAATACCAGCGCGCCCGGCCCATCCTAGCCGGCATCGAGGCCCTGCGCGCCCGGCGCCGAGAGGCGCAGCTGATCGTCTATCCGGGGGTCGGCCGCGGCTTCGATTTCCGCCCGCGCGAGGTGCGTACCCTGGCCGACGACCTGGCCGCGATGGACGCGATGCAGCGCACCGCGCGCTTCGTTCGCGCCTACCTCGGGGCCCAGTGACGCGCCGCGGCAGAAACCCCTTGTGAATCGACGGTGCAATAAGCACAATCGATGGCCCGGAGGGTTCCGGGCGCTACACTTGCCTCAAGGAGGATATCCATATGCAGATGAACCGTAGGAAGGCGCTGGCATCCGCGGGCGCGTTCGGCGCGCTGCTGGTCGCCGGCCTGCTGCGACCGGTGGCCGCGTTGGCCGCCTGGAACAGGGCCGCGTTCGGCGCCAAGTCCGCGCCCGACGTTATGAAGGGGCTGGGCGTGGCCAACGCCGAGCCCAGCACCGCGATCGTGATCGAGGCGCCGCAGATCGCCGAGAACGGCGCCGTGGTGCCGATCGAGGTGATGAGCAACATTCCCGGCACCACCGCGCTCGCGGTGATGATCGAGAAGAACCCGTTCCCGCTGGCGAGCCGGTTCGACTTCATGGATGGCGCGCTGCCGTTCGTGAAGCTCAACGTCAAGATGGGGGAGACTTCCGACGTGCGCGTCGTTGCCACCGCAGGCGGCAAGCACTACGTCGCGACGAAGGAAGTCAAGGTCACAATCGGCGGTTGCGGCGGCTAAGGAGGAACGAACATGTCTGCAGGACCGATGAGAATGCGCGCAACGCTCGGCAGCGGCTTCACCGACGTGCGCGTGCTGATGAGCCACGTGATGGAAACCGGGCAGCGCAAGGACGCCAGCGGCCAGGTCATTCCGCTGCACTTCATCCAGAACGTCACGGTGAAGCTGAACGGCAAGACCGTGGTCGAGGGCGAGGTCAGCCAGGCGGTGTCGCGCAACCCGGTGTTCTCCTTCCGCTTGAAGGGCGGGCAGAAGGGCGACAAGATCGAGGTGAGCTGGCTGGACAACACCGGCGTCACCAACAAGACCGAGGGCGCGGTCGCCTGAGGAGGCGGCCGGCAACAACCAGGAGGGAGGGAGGCATGCTGAAGACCCTGATGGGGGGGGTGGCGCTCGCGCTCGCGGCCGCCATGCCGCTGCAGGCGCAGGTGGACATCCGCAAGGAAACCCAGCGCTGGCAGCAGATGATCGCCGAGGGCAGCCCGGCGGAACTGTTCGAGATCGAAGGCGAAGACCTGTGGAAGAAAAAGCAGGGGCCGAAGAACGTGTCGCTGGAAGGCTGCGACCTCGGCCAGGGCCCGGGCGTGGTGAAGGCCGCCTACGCCCGGCTGCCGAGGTACTTCGCCGACGCCGACCGCGTCATGGACCTCGAGACGCGCCTGCTGCATTGCATGCTGACCCTGCAGGGCCGCAGCCGGGAGGACGCCGCCCGGCGCGTGTTCGGCAACGAAGACCGGCCCTCGGAGATGGAGTTGCTGTCCATCTATATCGCCGGGCAGTCGCGCGGCGTGCCGATGGCGCCCGGCACCCGGCACGCGAAGGAACGCGAGGCCTTCGAACTGGGCCAGAAGCTGTTCTTCCACCGCGCCGGCGCGTGGGATTTCTCCTGCAGTTCCTGCCACGGCGAGGCCGACAAGCGCATCCGGATGCAGTTCCTCCCGGTGATGTCGCAGCCCGAAGGCGTGCGCAAGATCGTGGCGACCTGGCCCACCTACCTGGTGCGCAACGCGCAGGTCAAGACCATGCAGTGGCGCATCTGGGACTGCTACCGCCAGATGCGCTGGCCCGAGCCGGTGTTCGGGTCCGAGGCCACCGTGGCGCTCACCCAGTACCTCACCGTGACCGGCCAGGGCGAGCCCTACGCCGGCCCGGGCACCAAGCGCTAGGAGGCCGGCGATGAACAAGCACATTCTTCTGCTCTCGGCTGCGGCCATCCTGGTCGCCGGTTGCGCGGCGCCGCTGCCGGTGGGCGAGCGCCCCAAGCTCGCCGCCGCGGATCTCGACCAGCTGGTCGCCATGTCCAAAAGGGATTTCCGCGCCCGGGGTATCGCGGGCATGGACCGCGTCGAGCTAGACGCGGCCCTGCGTACCTGCAACCTGTACAACGACGAGCCGCCGCGCGAGGTCGCGCAGCCGCTGGAGGAGGCGATGCTGAAAGCGATCCCCTTCCCCGCCGGCAGCCTGATGGGCGACTGGAAGCGCGGCCAGGCCCTGGCGCAGAGCGGGCGCGGCATGACCTGGAGCGACAAGCCGAACACCGCCAACGGCGGCAGCTGCTACAACTGCCACCAGCTCTCGCCGCAGGAGGAGTCCTTCGGCACGCTGGGAACGAGCCTGCGCAACTTCGGCAAGATCCGCGGCACCTCCGAGGCGATCCAGCGCTACACCTACGGCAAGATCTACAACTCCAAGGCGTACAACCTGTGCTCGCAGATGCCGCGCATGGGGCACTCCAAGACGCTCAACGAGCAGCAGATCAAGGACCTGACCGCCTACCTGCTGGACCCCAACTCGCCAGTCAACAAGTAGCGGGAGGTCGCATGCAGCGCCGCGAGTTCCTTCGGTTGCTGGCGCTCGCGGCCGCCGCCGGCGCCAGCCTGCGGCCCGGCGCGAGCGCCGCGCAGGCCGCGGGCGAGTTGTACGACCTGCCGGCCTTCGGCAACCTGAGCCTGCTGCACTACACCGACTGCCACGCGCAGTTGCTGCCGGTCTATTTTCGCGAGCCCAGCGTCAACATCGGCGTTGGCGGCGCGTTGGGCAAGGCGCCGCACCTGGTGGGCGAGGCGCTGCTCAAGCAGTTCAACATCGCCCCGGGCGGTGCGCTGGCGCACGCCTTCACCTTCCTCGACTTCGACACCGCCGCACGACGCTACGGCAAGGTGGGCGGCTTCGCGCACCTTGCGGCGCTGGTCAAGCGCCTGCGCGCGTCGCGCCCGCACTCGCTGCTCATGGACGGCGGCGACACCTGGCAGGGTTCGGCCACGGCGCTCTGGACCAAAGGCGCCGACATGATCGGCGCGCAAAAGCTCCTCGGCGTGGACATCATGACCGGGCACTGGGAGTTCACCTACGGCGCCGAGCGCATGAAGCAGGCGGTGGAGCGGGAACTCGCGCCGATGGAGTTCGTGGCGCAGAACGTGAAGACCACCGACTTCGAGGACCCGGTGTTCAAGCCCTACACGCAGCGCAACGTGAACGGCATCGCGGTGGCGGTGATCGGCCAGGCCTTCCCCTACACCCCGATCGCCAATCCGCGCCACTTCGTGCCCGAGTGGACCTTCGGCATCCAGGAGCGCCGCGTCCAGCAGCTGGTGGACGAGGTGCGCGGCATGGGCGCGCGCGTGGTGGTGCTGCTGTCGCACAACGGCATGGACGTGGACCTCAAGCTCGCCGGCCAAGTGAAGGGCATCGACGTCATCCTGGGCGGCCATACCCACGACGGCGTGCCTGCGCCCACGCGCATCGGCAACACGCTGGTGTGCAACTCCGGCTCGAACGCCAAGTTCCTGTCGGTGATGGACCTGCAGGTCTCCTCCTCAGGGGTGTCGGACTTCCGCTACCGCCTGCTGCCGGTGTTCGCCAACCTGCTCCCCGCCGATGCGGCGATGGCCGCCTACATCTACAAGGTCCGCGCTCCGTACAGCGGCAAGCTGCAGGAGCGCCTCGCGGTTACCGAGGGCCTGCTCTACCGCCGCGGCAACTTCAACGGCACCTGGGACCAGCTGATCCTGGACGCGATGCTGCAGGTGAAGGGCGCGGAGATCGCGTTCTCGCCCGGTTTCCGCTGGGGCACCAGCATCCTGCCCGGGCAGGCGATCCTGCGCGAGCACGTCATGGACCAGACCGCGATCACCTACCCGCAGGCGACGCTGAACGAGCTCACCGGCGCGCAGATCAAGGAGATCCTGGAGGACGTCTGCGACAACCTGTTCAACCCGGACCCCTACCTGCAGCAGGGCGGCGACATGGTGCGCGTGGGCGGCCTCACCTATGCCTGCGAGCCCACCGCTGGAAACGGCAGGCGTATCATCGACCTGCGTCTCGCCGGCCAGCCGCTGGAGGCCGGCAAGCGCTACAAGGTCGCCGGATGGGCGCCGGTGGCCGAGGGCGCCACAGGCGAACCCATCTGGGAGGTCGTCGAACGCTACCTGAAGGATCGCAGGAGCATCGCCCCGCTCAAGCCAAACCTGCCGCGCCTGATCGGCATGACGGGCAACGCGGGCCTGGCCTGAACCCGCAATGCCGGACAAGAGGAGGAACACCATGAAATCGCTGCTGACGCTCTTCGCCGCTTCCACGATCGCGCTGGTTGGTTGCGCCGGAACCGGGGGCTCGTCCGGCCCGGTCGCCGAGGACAAGGTGGTCTACCACCTTAACGACGGCCTGGCGCAAGCCACCAATGGCCTGCGCAACATCCGCAACCACCTCGAGGTCAATCCGAAGGCGCGCATCGTGGTCGTGGCCCACGCCCAGGGCGTGGACTACCTCATGAAGGGTAAGAAGGACGCCAACGGCAATCCCTACGAGTCCATCGTGCAGGACCTGAAGAGCCAGGGCGTGAGGTTCGATGTCTGCCAGATCACGCTGCGCAACCGCAAGCTGAACCAGGACCAGTTCATCGACGAGGCCACCTGGGTCCCCTCGGGCGTGGCCGAGATCACCCGGTTGCAACAGCGCGAGGGGTTCGCGTACCTGCGGCCCTGAGCGCTCGGCAAGGCCGTCCAGCCGCGGCGCACGGCGCCGCGCCCTCCACGCTTGCGAGGAACCGATGGCCAAAGACTATAGCGAGATGGAAGACTCCAATCCATCCGGCAATCCCTATATCCGCGACCTCGCCGATCCGGCGCGACGCGTGTTCGTGCGCGGCGGCATGGCGGCGGCTGTCGCCGGGGTGCTCTCGCCCCTGCTGGGCGGCTGCGCCACCGGCCAGGCCTCGGCTGCCGGTCCGCTGATCGGATTCAAGGGCGTGCCGGTCTCCACCGCCGACGCGGTGACGGTGCCCGAGGACTACACCGCCACGCCTGCGTTCATGTGGGGCGAACCCGTGGGCGTGCCCGGCAACATGCCCGCGTTCCGTCCCGACGGCTCCAACTCGGCCGCCGACCAGGAAGTGCAGATGGGCATGCACCATGATGCGCTCGCGTACTTCCCGCTGGAGGGCAGCCGGCGCGGGTTGCTGGTCATGAACCACGAATACACCGACGACGGGCTGCTGCACACCGATGGCACCCGCACCTGGAGCGCGGAGAAGACGCGCAAGTCGATCGCCGCGCACGGCGTCTCGGTGATCGAGATCGAGGAACGCGGCAGCGCCTGGAGCATGGTCCAGCCCTCGCGCTATGCGCGCCGCATCACCGCGGGCTCGCCGATGCAGATCGCCGGGCCGGCGGCGGGGCACGCGATGATGCGCACCGCCGCCGACCCGGCCGGCACGCGCTCCCTGGGCACGCTCAACAATTGCGCCAACGGGGTCACGCCCTGGGGGACCTACCTCACCGGCGAGGAGAACTTCGCCTTCTACTTCAACGGACCCGAAAAGTCCGATGCGCACCAGCGCCGCTGGGGCCTGCGGCCCAGGGGCCGCAACTACCGCTGGCACGAGCACGAGGAGCGCTTCGACGCGGTGAAGCATCCGAACGAGTTCAACCGCTTCGGCTGGGTCGTCGAGATCGACCCGATGGACCCGTCCATGACGCCGGTGAAGCGCACGGCGCTGGGCCGCGCGGCGCATGAGGGCGCCTGGACCGCGCAGACCAGGGACGGCCGCGTGGTCGTCTACATGGGCGAGGACGCCGCCTTCGAATACATCTACAAATTCGTCAGCCGCGACCCGGTACGGCCCGGCGGCTTCGCCGCCAACCGCGAACTGCTCGACCATGGCACGCTCTATGTCGCCCGCTTCGAAGCCGATGGCACCGGCCGGTGGCTGGCACTGAAGGCCGGCACCGGGCCGCTCAATGCGGAAACCGGCTTCGCCAACCAGGGCGACGTGGTCATCAAGTCCCGGCAAGCCTCCGACCTGCTCGGCGCGACCAAAATGGACCGCCCGGAATGGACCGCCGTGGACACGCGCACCGGCGAGATCTACTGCACGCTGACCAACAACAGCCAGCGCGGCGCCAAGGACCGGCCCGGCACGGACGCCGCCAATCCGCGCCGCAACAACGCCATGGGCCAGATCATCAAGTGGAAGGAGCAGGGCGACTTCGACGGCCGCAGCTTCACCTGGACCCATTTCGTGCTCGCCGGCGATTCGCAGAACGAGCGCGCCGAGGCGCGCGGCAACGTCAAGGGCGACCCCTACGCCTGCCCGGACGGCATCTGGTTCGATGCGCGCGGTGTGCTCTGGATCCAGACCGACGCGCATGCCACCGTGATGTACAAGGGCGAGTTCGCGCGGCTGGGTAGCAACGTCATGCTCGCCGCGGACCCGGCCACCGGCGACACGCGCCGCTTCCTCGTCGGACCGCCGAACTGCGAAGTCACCGGGGTGATGTGCACGCCGGACCTGCGCACCATGTTCGTCAACATCCAGCACCCGGGCGAAACGCCCACCGACCGCAGCGATCCGGACCAACCTTCACGCTTCTCTTCCTAGCCAAGCGGCGTGGCGGGCGCCCGGCCGCGCTCGGCCACGGTGGTGGTCCGGCGCCGCGACGGCGGGATCATCGGCACCTGAGCCGGAGCGGAGCGACCCGCCCAGCCCGGCATAATCCGGGCCCATGAACCGGCCCCGAGCGCGATGCGCCTGACGCCCGGGCAGCGGACCGCCGCGGCCATCGCGGCGGCGACGGCGCTCAACCTGCCCTTCGGCACGCTGTACGCCTTCAGCTTCGTGCTCGAACAGCTGGAGGCGCTGCTCGGGATCGGGCGGACGGAAACCAGCTTCGTGTTCGCGCTCGCCACCATCACCCTGACGGCCGGCATGAACCTGGCGCCGCGGCTCTACCGCGCGGCGCCGCCGCCGTTGCTGGCCGTGGCCTGCGGGCTGTGCAGCGGCGCCGGGCTGTTCATCGCCGCCGCGGCCGGGAGCTTCGCCCAGTTCGCCATCGGCTACGGCGTGCTGTTCGGCCTGGGCGCCGGGGTCGGGTTCATCCTGGTGCAGCAGGGCGTAAACCAGACGGTGAAGGGCGCGAGCGGGCTCGCCAACGGCTACGTGGTCAGCCTGTATCCGCTGGGCGCCATGCTGGGTGCGCCGCTGCTCGGATGGGCGGCCGAGGCCTTCGGCGTGCGCGCGCTCCTCGCGGGGCTGGGCGCCATCGTGCTTGCCTCCAGCGCCGTCTCGGCGCTGCTGCTGCGCGTGGCCGTGATCCGGATGCACGATGCCTCGGCGCCGGCGGACGCGGCACACGACCCGCAATGGCCGCTGTTCCTGCGCCTGAGCCTGGTGTTCCTCCTCGCGGCCTCAGCGGGCTTGATGGTGCTCAGCCAGGCCGCGGGCATCGTCCAGGCTTACGGCGGCGCCACCGCGCTCGCGCTGGCCGCGACCAGCATCATCTCCGGCGCAGTCGCCGCGGCGCGCATCGGCGGCGGGTGGCTGGTGGACCATCTCCCGGTTCCCCATGTCGCCGCCGGCGCGCAGCTCTGGGCGCTGGCGGGCGCGCTGCTGCTGACGTTCTGGCCCGGGCCGCTGATGGCCCTGCCCGCGCTCGCCATGATCGCGATGGGCTACGGCTTCACCTCGGGATTCACCGCCGCGGCCATCGCGCGCTACTGGCCGCGCAACGCGTTCGGCCGGGTCGCCAGTCTGCTCTATATCGCCTGGTGTGTCGCCGCCGTGGGCCTGCCGGTGATCGCGGGCTGGCTGTTCGACCGCACGCAGGGCTACGCCTGGGCGGTGCTCATCGCCGCCGGCGTGAGCGTGCTCGGGACCCTGATCGCACTCGGCCTGCCGGGACGCAAGCCCGCCTGAGGCGCCGCGGCGGCGGCCGGGGCCGCCGGATGCGCGCAATGCAACCACCCGGTGATATTGACGGCCTTCGCTCAGGCGAGGAGCACGAGGAACCACACGGCCGCGGTGCAGGCAAGCGCGACCATCACGGCCGCGCTGCCCAGATCCTTGGCTCGCTTGGCGAGGTTGTGATCGTCCAGCGATACGCGGTCCACGGCCGCCTCGAGCGCCGAATTGAGCAACTCGACCACCAGGATCATCAACACGCTGCCGACCAGCAGCGCGCTCCACGCCGCTCTCCCCCAGCCACAGGCCCAGCGGCACCAGCACCGCGGCGAGGAGCAGCTCCTGCCGGAAAGCATCCTCGTGGCGCACCGCGGCGGCGAGGCCCGCGAACGAATGGCGCGTGGCGTTGACTAGGCGCACCAGGCCGGTGGCGCCTTTGCGCGGGCTTTGCATCGCAACGCGCCTACGCGCGCGCCATGCCCGCCATCTCGCCGGCCGCGAGCTGGCTCTCAGCCGGCCAGGCCGAGGGCGCGAGCAGCGCCAGCAGGTCCTGCTGCACCGGCTTGTCGCGGGCTTTTCGCGGCGGGCGCTCGTAGGCACCCTCGGGGTTCATGATCCAGGTCTGCGCGGTGTCCTCGACGTAGCTCTGCAGCCCCTCGCGGATCACGCGCTGCTTCAGCGCCGCATCCAGCACCGGCACCGCAAGCTCGATGCGGCGGAAGAAATTGCGGTCCATCCAGTCGGCGCTGGCGAGGTACACGTCATCGGCGCCGTCGTTCAGGAAATGGAACACCCGGGTGTGCTCGAGGAACCGGCCAACGATGGAGCGCACGCGGATGTTCTCCGACAGCCCGGCCACGCCGGCGCGCAGCGCGCACACGCCGCGCACGACGAGGTTGATCTGCACCCCGGCCTGCGAGGCCGCGTACAGCTCCTCGATCAGCTCGGGCTCCAGCAGCGCGTTCATCTTCGCCACGATGCGACCCGGTCGGCCCTCCTTCGCGATGCGCGCCTCGTTCTTCACCGCCGCCAGCACGCGCTTGTGCAGGGTGAAGGGCGACAGCCACAGGTGCTTCATGCGGCTGGCGCGCCCGAGGCCCGTCAGCTGCTTGAACACCTCGTTCACGTCGGCGCACAGCTCCTCGTTCGCCGTCATCAGGCCAAAGTCGGTGTACTGGCGCGAGGTGCGCAGGTGATAGTTGCCGGTGGCCAGATGGGCGTAGCGCCGCAGCGCTGGACCCGTGGGCGAGTCCTCCCGTCGCACCATCAGGGCCATCTTGGCGTGGGTCTTGTGGCCCACGACGCCATAGATCACGTGCGCGCCCGCCTCCTCCAGGCGCGAGGCCCAGCCGATGTTCACTTCCTCGTCGAACCGCGCCATCAGTTCGACCACCACCGTGACTTCCTTACCGCGGCGCGCCGCCTCGACCAGGATCTCCATCAATTCGGAGTCGGTGCCGGTTCGGTACACCGTCTGCTTGATCGCGATGACGCGGGGATCGGTGACCGCGGTGCGGATGAACTCGATCACCGGCATGAAGGACTGGTAGGGGTGGTGCAGCAGCACGTCGCCCTTGCGCAGCGCCGTGTAGATGTCTCCGCCCTTGGTTCGCCTGCCGCGGGCGAGCGGCTCGGGCAGGCCGGGCTGGAACGGCGGGTAGATCAGGTCCGGGCGGTCCACCTGGTCAGGCACTTCGCGCAGGCGGTACAGATTCACCGGTCCGTCGACCCGGTACAGGTCCGCCGCACCGAGGTTGAACTGCTGCTGCAGGAAATCGACGATCGCCGGCGAGCAGTTGTCGGCGACCTCCAGCCGCACCGCGTCCCCGAAATGCCGGTGCAGCAGCTCGCCCTGCACCGCGATGCGCAGATTCTTGATTTCCTCCTCGTCCACGAACAGGTCCGAGTTACGCGTGACGCGGAACTGGTGGCAGCCCTTCACCTCCATGCCGGAAAACAACTCATCCATGTGCGCGTGCAGGATGGAGGACAGGAACACGAAACCATAGGGCGCGCCGGATACATCCACCGGCAGCCGGATCACGCGCGGCAGCGCGCGGGGCGCCTGCACGATGGCAACGCGCGACTTGCGACCGAAGGCGTCGCGGCCCTCCAGCTCGATGGCGAAATTGAGGCTCTTGTTGAATACGCGCGGGAACGGGTGTGCCGGATCCAGGCCGATCGGCGTCAGCACCGGCAGCAGTTCGCGGTGGAAATAGTCCTTCACCCAGGCGCGCTGCGCGTCGCTCCACGCCTCGCGCTTGGGAAACACGATGCCCTCGCGCGCCATGGCCGGCAACAGCACCTCGTTCAGCAGCCGGTACTGTTCTGCCACCAGAACGTGCGCCTGCGCCGAGACCAGTTCGAACACTTCCGACGGACTGCGTCCGTCGGGACCGGAAGTCTTGACGCCCAGCTTGACCTGCTCTTTCAGGCCGGCGACCCGGATCTCGAAGAACTCATCCAAGTTCGAGGACACGATGGTCAGGAAGCGCAACCGCTCCAGCAACGGCACCGCTTCATCGGCGGCCTGCGCCAGCACGCGCCGGTTGAACTCGAGCAGGCCGAGTTCGCGGTTGAGAAAATGCGCCGGGGGGAGGACTTTTTTGACCATGGGATGCGTGCCGCGGCCGGAGTCTGCGCCCGACAATGTCCATTCTACTCCCTCGGGATTCCCGGATCATGACAAGCCGACGCGCCGGATTTGCTCCCCAGGTGCGTCAATGCTACGGTGCCGGAATGCCGCGCCCCGAATTGCTAGCCGCCGTGGATCTGGGCTCGAACAGTTTCCACCTCCTGGTCGGGCGGGTGGTCGATGGCCTCATCTACCCCCTGGATTCGGTGCGCGAGGCGGTGCGGCTCGGTGCCGGCCTCACCGCGGAGAAGCGCATCGACCGCGCCACCCAGGCGCGCGCGCTCGAGACGCTCGGCCGGGTCGGCGAGCGCCTGCGCGGCATGCCGCGCCAGTCGGTGCGCGCGGTGGGCACCAACACGCTGCGGGTGGCGAAGAACGCGCCCCAATTCCTGCGCGAGGCGCGCGCCGTGCTGGGTTTCCCGATCGAGGTCATCGCCGGCCGCGAGGAGGCGCGCCTGATCTACCTCGGCGTGGCCCATTCCATGCCGCCCGCGCCCCACAAGCGGCTGGTCATCGACATCGGCGGCGGGTCCACCGAGTTCATCATCGGCACGGGCCTGGAGCCCGAGCTGACCGAATCGCTCTACATGGGCTGCGTCAGCTACAGTCTGCGCTTCTTCGGCGAGGGCCGTATCGACAAGGCGCGCATGCGCTCGGCGGAGCTCGCCGCGCGCCAGGAACTGGCCGCGATGGCGGGCGAGTACCGCAAGCGCGGCTGGCAGGAGGTGGTCGGCTCCTCCGGCACCATGCGCGCGATCGAGGTCATCCTGCACGAGAACGGCTGGGCCCAGGAGGGCATCACGCGCGAGGGCCTGGACCGGCTGCGCAGCCAGCTGGTCAAGCACGAGCGCGCCGATCCGGACCGGATCGCCGGGCTGCGTGCGGGGCGCGCAGGCGTGCTCCCGGGCGGCGTCGCGATCCTGGACGCGGTGCTGCACGAACTGGGCATCGAAGCGCTGAAAGTCTCCGAGGGCGCCTTGCGCCACGGCGTGCTCTACGACCTGCTCGGGCGCAGCGAGCGGCGCGACATGCGCGAGGCGACCGTCGCCCAGTTCATGCGCCGCTACCACGTCGACGAGGCGCAGGCCGAGCGCGTGCGCGCGCTGGCGCTGAGGATCTACGACGCGCTCGAGGCGGGCCGCGAGCGCGGCCCCGAGGACGAGGCCGACCGGCTGCTGCTCGACTGGGCGGCGCGCCTGTCGGAGATCGGCCTGTCCATCGAGCACTCCCAGTGCCACAAGCACTCGGCCTACATGCTGTCGAACGCCGACATGCCCGGGTTCTCCCGCATGGAGCAGCAGCGCCTGGCGCGCATCGTGCTCGCGCACCGCGGCAAGCTCGCCAAGGTGAGGGACGAGGCCTTCGACGGCCCGGACTGGCAGCTGGTGTTCGCGCTGCGCATCGCGGCGCTGCTGCTGCGCAGCCGCGCCGACCTGAGGCTGCCGCCCTTCCGCGTCGCCGGCGACCAGGGCGGCTTCGC
>Ga0194130_10006267_pt1 | contig 13868 bp, 12 predicted proteins | sample TA2KigsurfametaG_FD_160084 | JGI IMG/M metagenome (GOLD analysis project Ga0194130, IMG submission 160084) | Freshwater microbial communities from Lake Tanganyika, Tanzania - TA2015050 Kigoma 12 surface | ecosystem: Environmental > Aquatic > Freshwater > Lake | place: Tanzania: Lake Tanganyika... | reverse complement strand
AATGCAGCAACGGTAATAGGAAGCACATCAATGGTATAGTCAAAGCCGCGACTGGCGGAGAGTTGCGATACGATTTCACGCACCGCTGGTTCAGCAAGTTTACCGGTGACGAAGTGGATTGATTCGCGAGAAGTTTGGTTCATATCATGGCACCGTGATCCGGAAAATAATTTGATCAAGAAGATCCGCTTTGAGTTCCGCTTCCCTCTTGACCAACACTTCACTTTACTAGAACATGATCATGGCGAGAAGCACTATGAGATAGACGCTTGGATGTGTCGATTTCGTGGCCGGTGTTTCTCGCTTTTTTTTTGCACAGATCGACAGCATCGCAAGAACCGCAATCACAGAGATGCAGAAATGGTCCGGTCGCGAGGTTCGGTATGATTGAAATCCTTGTCGATGACCCTTGGTTCCTCGTGATCAACAAGCCGGTCGATTTATTGACACAGGCGATCGCAGGAATTCCTAATGTCCAGTCGCGACTCATCGAACAATTAGCGACGACGATGACGAGCACACCCTTTATTGGGATACCGCATCGACTCGATCGAATGACTAGCGGCGCGGTTGTTGTCGCTAGGAATCAGCGCTCGTTGAGTCTATTGTGCGCACAGTTCGCCAGTCGCAAGGTAACCAAAGACTATCTGGCGTGGGTGCAAGGTGACATCGAATCACAGGGAGATTGGATCGACTGGATGCGAAAAATTCCAGATGTTCCGCAAGCGGAGCTTGTCTCTCAGGATGCCGAAGGGGCTCGTGAGGCTCGGCTGTCGTTTCGCAAACTTGCGATGACTAGCGAGCCTCCAGTTCACACATCCGCCGCGTTGAATGCATCTACGCCAATTACCGCATCTACGCCGATTAGCTTGGTACTAATACGGCTTGAGACAGGGCGGATGCACCAAATTAGGCTTCAATTTTCCAGCCGAGGCCATCCCATTTTGGGGGATTCGCATTACGGCAGTTCTCAGCCATGGGGAGCCCCGGACCGCGAGACGCGCGAACAACCCATCGCTCTCCATGCCGCTCGGCTACAGTTTTTTCACCCCAAGACGGGAGAAAAAATGACTGTCCACGCGCCCCCGCCAGTTGAATACCCATGGGGTATTACGGTGAAAATTAAATCCAATTTCCTCGAGACTCGCGAATAAAATGCTACTCCCCCTGCGTATTCGCAAATGCTAAAACCTTTTGGGAGGCATCTCCATCCTTGGCTTGGCATGTTAAGTGCTGTAAATTGGTGGGGTACAGGTGAGGGGTGCAGATTTGGCATACTCGCATGCCGAGTTGTTCTCGCAAGAGCAGCATCCAAAGATGGCTGCCCCTCATCATCAACCATCCACCAGGTAATTGTTAGAGACCAAATACGTCGAAGAACTGACGACGAGGAGCATTGAAGAATGGGGCACGCTGCTGAATTTACTGACGCCGGATTTGAGTCGGATGTATTGAACTCGAGCGCACCGGTTCTGGTCGACTTTTGGGCTACCTGGTGTGGCCCTTGCCGGCAAATCGCTCCGTTGATCGATGAACTCGCCGTCCAGTACCAAGGTTCCGTAAAAATTGGCAAGGTCAACGTCGACGAGAATCCTGAGCTCTCGATGAAGTACGGGATCAATGCAATTCCGACACTTTTGCTATTCAAGAATGGTGAGATCGTAGAACGGTTCCAAGGTGTACCGCCTCGCACCAAGCTTGAAGCCGCATTGAACGACGCAGCCGCGTAGTTGTGGCTCATCTCGATTTGAGAAGCCGTGTTCAGCCAGAATTACACCCCAGAGAGCTTGCCTAACCGCAAGCTCTTTTTTATTGGCACGCGTCACAGGATCGTTCGAACCAAAGCCCACGGATAGCTGGTGAGTTACCCATTTTCCCATAGGTATTCGTCCAGCTGCATTCACGCAAATAAGGACTTAAGCAGGAGAGACTCGCAGGGGAATGTGGTTGGCAAGCGACAAACTACCGGTGCGCTCGCTTGGAGGTGGGGGCGATCTGTGGCTGGGACGCCGAGATGTGTTGCCAAGTGCCAAAAATGGTGGTTACTCCTGGTTGAGAAAAACCGGATTGCACAAAAACATCGAATTGGCACGAAATTTGTAGTTTGATCCAAAACCGCTTTTCGAGCGTAAGCCAAATTGGCACTCATCGGGTGATCCACAAAGTGACACTTTTTTGGGTTTTGAACAGAAACGTTGGCTTGGATGAAATGCGGTCGGAGGTTTGAACCAACTCCGTAGGTACCGAACTTCAGGAAAGAATTGGAGTGAAGAACTATGCACAAACCATTATCAAGTTGGAAATTACTCATCCTGGCCGTGGCGATCGCGGGTCCGATCGGTTACTGGATGTTTTCGCGTACAGGCATTACTCCGTCGCAGGCTTATGCGGTCCAGTTGGCAGAATCGAATCAAGCCCGAGCGCAGTTGGAGCCGGAGCTCGTAGCGCACGCAGAGCAATTGTCGAAGGTGTTTCGGGAAGTTGCTAAGTCGGTAAAGCCATCGGTGGTCAGCATTAAATCTTTGGTGGACCGGCCAACGAGTCCGCGTGGTGGCGTTCGGGGATTGCCTCCTGGGATCGAACTTCCTCCCGGATTTGAGCAATTTTTTGGCGAAGGATTGGGAGCGCCTCAGGAAGAGATTGGAGAGCCGATGCCTGGAGGCAAAGTTCAAGCTGGATTGGGTTCGGGGGTGATCGTTCGCCCGGACGGTTACATCCTTACAAACAATCACGTCGTTGAGGGAGCATCGGAGCTCGAGGTATACCTCAGCGATGACACCAAGTACGTTGCCAAGGTCATCGGAACAGATCCTCGTACCGATCTGGCAGTGCTCAAGATCGACGCGACGGGATTGGTCTCCACACCGATTGGAGACTCCTCCAAGGCGGAGGTTGGGGACTGGGTGATTGCCATCGGCAGTCCCTTTGGACTCGCACAAACAGTTACAGCCGGGATTGTGAGCGCGACGAATCGAACCGATCAAGGGATCACCGCCTACGACAATTTCATTCAAACGGACGCCGCCATCAACCCAGGCAACAGCGGTGGCCCCCTCTTGAATTTACGTGGAGAGATCATCGGAATCAACACTGCGATCGCTTCGCGTGGAGGTGGATATAACGGGGTTTGCTTTGCTGTACCCAGCAACACGGCGTCGCGAGTGCTTTCTGATTTGATCTCTAACGGCCGCGTATCGCGCGGGTTTGTGGGGATCAGACCGGCTACCGTAACATCGGCGATAGCAGAACAGTTGTCGTTGCCAAGCAACCAAAAAGGCGCACTGGTGGAGCAAGTCACTCGCGGCATGCCTGCCGACAAAGCAGGCGTTCGCGTGGGAGATGTGATCATCGATATCGATGGCACCCCCATCACTTCGGATTCCGGAATGCGACGTACGATCGGTGAGACCAAGCCAGGCACTACTGTAAAGATCGGGTTGTTACGTGGTGGAAAAAACATTGTTTTGCCGGTGACCGTTGAAACGTTGGACGAGAATGCACTCGCTAATAGCGAGCAACAGGCCAAGCAGAACATGCAGAAGCTAGGGGTGGCTGTCGATGCAGTCCCTCGCGAATTGGCTCGAAAGCTTGGGCTGGATGATGGCGAGGGAGTGGTGGTTCTAGGAGTCGCGAGGCGCGGTCGATTCGCCGGTTTAAAAATTGGCGATGTGATCGTTTCCGTGAATGGAAAGAGTGTCAGCACGGCAGATGATTTCGTCGATGCAGTGAACGCTGTTCGTGATGGGCAACCGTTGAAACTGGTCGTGAAGAATGAGGAAAGCGATCAAATGATCACGATCCGCTAGTACCGCGGTTAGCGACGATCGGGCTGATGCGACTTGGATGGAGTATGTGTTGCATTCCGATTTTGAGAAAACGAAGGGAGGGGCGAGAGAAATCTCAGCCCCTCTTTTTATTTTCCTTAGGGACTATCCGAAAACACTGACAATCGCGACTGAAGCCAAGAGGGCTCATGTTTTCCGGATAGGCTCTTTGCGCAAGCCTTCCAATCGACGAGCAGCCACGCAATAGCTCCGGAACGGACCATCACTTGGATGCTGCCGGATTTGCGCCGATGGCTTTGAATTGGCTGCAACTATCGACGGTATGTGTCAAGGCGACTCCGGCCTTCTTCGTTGAGCATTTCATAATGAGGTTCGCGATGATCGTAGTCGACGATTTTCCATTGCCCTTGATACTTCTCAAGAGTAACTCTCACCCATCGAGGTACAGTTCCTTGTTGGCCCAATCGTTCCCCCTCCACCACAGCATTCATCCGAACGGAAACGGACGTGGGATTACGAGCGGGGGTAAAATCGAAGGCATGAAAGGTCTTGATTCGGACGGTTTTGAAGTGAATCGTTGGCAATTGGGCTTCGAGATCGAGCACCATCTGGGTCGCTTCTGGATGAATGCGAGCCGACACCTTGGTAGCTTCATTGCGTTGAAGTTCGCTGGCGGTATCAAGGAGGAACGTACGGATCGCTTCTCGGTCGGTGACAACAAAGATATTTAGAGCGACGAATGCGACCGTTGCCATGGCCAACCCGACGGTGCTGCGCAGTGCAATCGTATTACCGGTTTGGAGCCACCCGTATGCCGTCAGAATCGTTACAACCAGTCCCAACCCACCTAAGTAGAACGGAGACTCAAAGAGAAACTCAACCATGATGTTTTTTGCCCCGTATTTTTCTTTCGATCGAGTCGGTGCTTAAATTGCAACCTAGGGTTCTCGGAAGGTTCCAAAGGGGAGCCTACCAACCCGATTCATTCCGATCGGACAAAAGTCCATTTTATTGAACTGCCATGTTGGAAACAATTCGTCGATATTGGATTGGCTTGCTTGTATTGGTGCTCGTCACCTTGCACGCCAGTATCGTTGGGATTATCCGATACCAGGCGTCCATGGCCAAAACCGATGTTTCCTGCGAAGTTTCCTTAGGAAACTTTTTGGCGTACCGCGCTAAAGGGGAACGCCCGATCGAGATGGATTTGCACGCGATCGTTCCGGTGAATCACCGAATGAAGAGTCGACAGTTGATCGAGCTTAATCAAGCTCAAGTCAGGCAGGCACTCGAAGAGCATTTGCGTCAGATCGATGGACGCTTGCTCATCGATCCCTACTTGACCGATTTACGTTCGCAATTACTTGAGATTCTGACACAAACGTTAGGTGCATCCTCGATTGAGGATGTCATCGTCACAAAGATGCACCAGTCGTTCAACAGTGCGAACCTCGAGTTTCTTTCAGACACGACCCGTCCGGAACCTAGGAAATTGGTTGCAACCCTCAGGTCGCAGCAGGAAAACGCGGACGGCGATCATGGAGATGCAGATTCTCACGAAGGGGATGGCGATCACGCTCCGGATGGAGAGCACGATGCAGACGGCGATCACGCTTCCTCCGATTCGCATGGAGCGAGTAGCGTGAAATCCCATGCAGCCCCCGCGAAAGAAACTAAGAAACCTGCCGCCAAAGGGCATGACAGCGGTAAATCGTCTGGACATGGCAAACCAGCGGCTAAGCACTGATCAGTCCCTGGTCAGATTGCAATAACCTTCTTTCCCTTGCCGAAAATTCGGAATGTAGGGGCTCAACACGAATAGGTTGAGATCTTTACTTCGAGAACTCGATAGAAACGGATGCCCCCAAAGGCTGCGGGTGGATTCGTAGCCTATCTTTTCCATTGATGGATGTGACGGGGGTCTTTTGGCAGCATGGATGCTTATCACTACGAGTCGCCTTGATCGATGGCAGGACTCGTGAACTCCATATTTTCGAGCATTCGATAATGCGTACCAAGTCTCTCGTTTTGTTGATTGTTGCTTTGGGGTGCGGTGTTGTGGCCTCGGTGGCCGTCAGCCAGGTCATGCTAGAGCAGAAACCGGGGGAGTCGCTTCCCACTGTGGGAGTGATGGTAACCTCCAAAGATGTCTCGCCGATGACTAAACTTGCACCGGAAATGTTCAGCATCGAGCAATGGCCAGTGGACCGTGCTCCGCTGGGTGCATTGAACGATCCTAAGCAGATTGAAGGCAAGTACGCGAAGCAGCGTCTGTATCGTGGCGAACCAATCCTTGAGGCAAAGCTTTCGCTCCGCGGCAAGGATTTGGTTGTTCCCGAAGGCTATCGTATCTTTGATTTACCGGTGCATGACAGCAACGGTGGCAGTGGCTACCTCGGCCCAGGAGATCGGGTTGATGTGATCGGTTTCTTCGAAAAAGGGACTCGCTTTCCCATCAGCAAGAGTGTTCGGGTAATGCAGAATGTTGAAATTGCGATGGTCGACGGCGTTGCATTGCGAGATCCAGAGGCAGCCCCGAAGAAAGCGAATACCCTGCAACTTTTGGTCCAAGAGCGTCAGTATGAAGCGCTTGATACAGCATCGAATCTTGGAAAACTGAAGCTTTCGTTGCGGGCTCCGGACGCAGATCCCACTGTTGTTCCGGTTGCAGACAATGGCGACACGTTTTTGACTTGGTTGAAGGACAACGAGGAAAAAGAAAAGCCCGCACCGGCTCCCTCGGTTGTGGATGCGGTACAGCCAATCGACGCACTTCCTGTCGCCAAAGCAAGGAACGAGATGGTGGTTGTTTCACCGAAGGACGTAGCGGTTTACCGTTGGGTTGAAGGCCGCCGCCTACCCGTGAAGATCGAAACATCGGGCCTGGATGACGAAGCAAGTCAAGGTTCGGGAGGTTATACGATGAACACAGGGTGGTCCAACAGCCAAACAAATGCTGGACATCAATCGTCCCCCTTCGCTCCAAACCCAGCGATTTCCAATCCCCAAGCTCCCGTCGACCCTGCAGCCATGCAACAGCCTTCGCTGATTTGGGACCCCACCACGGGGACTTGGCAATCTGGGGGATTTAAGCCCGTCTACCCCGTGGGCAAGTAAAGGTTGCCTATTGAAACGGTCGATCGACCTTAGTGGGGTGCTCTTATCTTGAGTTTTCTCATGACGCCCCCCGGAAGATTGCCAGCATCAGGGAAGATGTGGCGGTTTTCAGCATGGAGTGTTCCCGTTCCTATCCCATGGCAGTGCCGCTGGGGTCGTCGCGCGAGAACCGGTTTGGAATCTTGGTTCAAAACCATTGGATCACAGGGAAGTGAAACAGTAATGGCATCCAGCTTGTTTCTAAACGTTTTCAGGGTGTCATGGATTATCCGTTGGATATGGCACTCCCGTGGAGCGATCGCTGCGGCGATGCTCGTCACAACAATGCTGTGGCAGAGCAGCTTCGCTCAGTCCAATATCTCTCCTGTATCTGTAGGCAAAAAGCTCATTTCTCAGAAGAATGAGAAGCTTCAGATGATCGTAAGCACGTCACAAAATGTGACGTTGGAGAAGACGATCGATGTTGCTGTCATTTCAAATGACGCGATCATACAGGTCCAGCCACTAAGCCAGAATGAAGTATTGCTCTCTGCTTTGGCTACCGGGGTTACTCAAGTCGATCTCAAGACACCGGAAAACGAAACTTATTCGATTGAAATTGTTGTTACCGGAGACGCTCGTGAGTTGCAAACGATCCTCGCTCAGCAGTTTCCGATGGCAACACTCAACGTGCTTCCGATCCAACAAGCAGTGATCATTTCGGGTCAAGTCACTGCAGACGAGCATGTTGAACAAGTCGTTCAAATTGCAGAGCAGTACTATCCCACGGTGATCAACCGAGTGGAAGTCATCGGCGTCCATACCATTATGTTGCAAACGCAAGTGATGGAAGTATCGCGGACAAAATTGCGCAACTTGGGAATCGACTGGCAAGCTAACTTTGGAAACGACTTCATTGTCCAGTCGACCAGCGGCTTGATCGGACGGGGATCGACCACGGGAGCACTCGTCAACGCGAGTAACGAGACCGTAAAGTTCGGGATCGTTGGAGGTGATGACAGCTTCTTTGGATTGATTCGAGCATTGAAGCAAAACAACTTGGCGAAGGTTCTTGCCGATCCAACCGTCGTTGCAATCGATGGTCGACCTGCGAGCTTCAACTCGGGTGGTGAATTTCCGATTTTGGTTCCGGCAGGACTAGGTCAGGTCGCCGTCGAATTTAGAGAGTTCGGAACGCGGTTGGACTTTGTTGCCAAGGTCCGTGGTGATGGAAGAATATGGTTAGAAGTTCGTCCTACTATCAGCGAAGTCGACCCTGGTCGAAGTGTCGTATTGCAAGGGACTAGCATCCCAGGCCTTCGAAGCCGATTCGTCGAAACGGCGGTAGAACTCAATGCGGGCGAGACGCTTGCACTGGCAGGATTGTTGCAAATGCGTTCCGAATCAGAGACGGTCGGACTTCCCTGGCTCTCCGATATTCCATACCTCGGTGCATTTTTCCGAAGTAATCGAGAGGTTCAAAACGAAGTCGAATTGCTGATTTTGGTAACTCCTAATTTTGCAGGGGCCATGCAACCGCACGAGGTACCACCCGGTGGTCCCGGTTTTAACAGTGGATCGCCGCTCGACAAAGAACTGTACCTCAATGGATACATCGAAGTCCCGGCGGTTCAAGGAAACGAATACTGCCCACCGGATACCTCAGTGATGATGGTTCCTCAAGGAGTACCGATGGAGAATCCCGTGCAATACGTGGTTCCTCCACAGAATGCCGTCCTTAACGGAGGGCTTCCGATAACGAATAATTCCGGATTGAGATCGCCGATAACAACAAACTCGACTCAACCGTTACCAAAACGTGGAGTGGAACCGCCGCTTTCACCAGTTAGGAGTACCACCGTTCCTCGCACCAGTCCAGGTGCGATACGAAGGTAGTTTTGTGGGCATGCGGTAATGATATCCCGCCCTTGATCGAAGTTTCATAAGTTCGCAGTCCATTTTTTCAATTGGTTGGATGGTTCCATGAGCAATGTTCTCCGTGTGGCTATCGTTGATCCAAATGATCAAACGCGTGAAAGTCTAAAGACGACTTTGCTCGGAATGGATGTCGTTTGGCTGGACGCCGAATGCTCACGCTATGAGTTTTTCGCGGACGTGATCGACCAGTCGAAACCCGATGCAGCGATTATTTCGTTGGACGGTAGCCCGGAGCGAGCCATCGGACTGATGGAACGACTGAGAGCAACTTCTCCCGATTGCCATTTGCTGGCCATCTCGAAAAGTACGGATGGACAGTTGATTCTCAAGGCAATTCGCGCCGGTGCGAAGGAGTTCCTCACTCATCCGGTCGAAGTGGAGGAGCTGTACGGTGCCCTTGAGCGATTGCTGCAAACCAAATACTCGGGTGCCGACGGTCGGACTCGAGGATGCAAGATGATTGCCATCGCGGGTGCAACTGGAGGGGTTGGCTGCACCTCCATCGCCGTTAATATTGGATGCAACATCGCTAAACGTTCTGAGAATGCGGTTGCCCTTGTGGACTTGGATTTGGCACTTGGCGACGCCGACGTGTTTCTGGATTCGATTCCTGATTATAGTCTCGTGGACGTGACGGAGAACGTGTCGCGATTGGACTTTCAATTGCTTCGAAAGTCATTGACGAAGCATTCGTCGGGGTTGTATTTACTACCCCGTCCTGTGCAATTGCAGGACCTCGATCTTATTACTCCGGAAAGCCTCCGAAAGGTGTTCGGATTGCTTCGGGCATCTTTCTCCCACGTTGTGATCGACTTGTCGAAGTCGTTCAGCCAAGTCGACTTGACGGCTTTGGAACTCTGCAACGAGTTTGTCCTCATGGTGCAGCTCGATTTGCCATGCCTGCGAAACATGGTTCGGCTACTGATGAGTTTGCAACAGATGGACAGTATTCGCGACAAGATCAAAGTGGTCGTCAATCGCGTCGGCTTGGAAAGCGGGCAGATCAGTCTGAAGAAGGCAAAGGAAACGATCGGACGGGAGGTTTTCTTCCAGATTCCAAACGACTACCGCACGATGGTCGAAATGAGGAACAACGGACAACCCTTAATTGAACAGGCCCCCAAGGCACTGATCACGCAAGCTGTTTCGCAGCTGACCGACCTTTTAGTTGGTGCAGCGGAAACTTCTGAATCCGAAGAAGGCACGACTGTCGTCGATAAATCCGCCACGAGCACGTGGCTTAATTTCTGGCCTGGGAAAAGCGCGAAAGTCAAATCGAAATAGGCTTGAGGCGAGGGCGGGCTCGGCTGATTCGCAGCTCGGCTGATTCGCAGCTCGGCTGATTCGCAGTGTGCCAAGTCGCAGCATGCCGTACAGTGGCCGAAGCAGTACAACTGCGACTACGGCATAATCGTTAAACAACTCACGTCCGCGATAGCCCGTTTATTTTCTTCATTGAATGCAGAGGGCGTATCAGGTGCCGGCACCCAGTTAGAGTGTATATCCTTACGCCGTCTCGAACGAGACAATTCCGTGGTGTTTTGGATAGCGACCTTGGGGCAAGAATGGAAACGAGTCTGCACCAGCCAATGACGACCGAGACCAAGGCTTCTATAAAATTCCCTGAACCCCAACATGACTTGGCGGAAGCTTCGGCGGTTTCGAGCCTGGTCGGCAACCACGGCTCAACGTTGTTGCACGCAACGCCAACCCCTCCGAGTTCGACTGTTGACGGCACAAGCACGCTGCACACTTCTGGGCATGGGAAACCAAACCATTCGGAATGCACATTTTTACAGCGGGTTGATTCTACCGAGGAATTGGTGCGACAAGGACTCAACGAAGCCCTAGTCACCTCTTTTCCTGCGCCGCTACTCACCGTGGTGATACCTGTTTACAACGAAGTTCACACGGTAGCGAGAGTCGTTGATTCGGTGCTGGCACTCCCGGTGGAAAAACAAGTGGTCATCGTAGATGACGGGAGTTCCGACGGTACGCAACAAGTACTCCAACGTTATCGCAACCGAGCTGGCATCGAGGTCCTCATTCACGATCGGAATCAAGGCAAAGGAGCCGCGTTGCAAAACGGTTTTCGACTAGCCAATGGCGACATTATTATCGTCCAGGACGCCGATCTCGAATACGATCCACGCGATATCCTCAAGGTGATACAGCCTATAGTCGACGGCAAATCCAATGTTGTCTATGGCTCACGGTACATGCAAGGACATATCCAAGATCCTTCCTGGATGCATCGAATTGGCAATTGGATTCTGACAACACTCAGCAATCAAATGACTCGAAGCTCCCTAACGGATATGGAGACGTGCTACAAAGCGATCCGAAGAGAAATCCTTCAATCAATCAACATTGAACAGAAACGCTTCGGATTTGAACCAGAGATCACCGCTAAACTTGCAAAACGTGGAATCTCGATTGTCGAGGTTCCGATCAGCTACAAGAGCCGTGGCTGGGACGAGGGCAAGAAGATCGGTGTCAAAGATTTATTCAGCACCCTTTGGTGCATCATTCGATATCGCTTTGGAGCATAGACGGCCACCGGTCCAATCCCATCGGCACTACGTATCGAAGGGCCCTAGCAGCCATTCGATTTTGCAACAGATAATTCACCGGGCTGCTAAGTAGACGTCGCCCAACGCAACGATTGTTCCGTTACTCAGGAATGGTAACGGCAAATGCGGCAAAGATCGTGTTGTGGCTGGGGTCGAAGTCGTTGTCGAAACAGACAATCAGCATACGCTGACCGTTGGGCATGGTCGGGCCCCAAGCCAACCCCTCGGGTTTCTCCGGTGCAATTTCACCCGACATTCCAAACTCCGGAGCAAGTAGATCTATCAAGAGACGCTTCTTGATAGGTTTCATAGCATCGGCGAGCCCCTTATTGAGACTATCGACACCTGAAACGTCAGAAGCATCGGTGACATCCGCCAAAAAGATTTTCTTGACCTTCGCATCTACTCCAAATCGGCTGTCCCTCTCGATCACCAGATAACGATGATTGTCAACGGCGAGGACCTCGCTGACGCCGGTGGATTCATCGTCAAGCTGATAAACCCATTCCGCTGAATCTCCGTTGTCGAGATTCTTAAAGAACCAGCGGGTGTTGAGCCCTAAGCACTTGTTGTTTTCAACCCGCCCGTCTTGCACCAAAGGTCCTTGCATGGCAGCAACCAGACAAGATTTGTCCGGACTGATCGCGATTCCTTCGAGACCTCGATTAGAAAAGGTACCGACGGTCATCGGTGGCGTGCGTCGTTCGCTCAATGCGTATCGGCTTGGAAGAATAACACTTTGAACCATGCGTCCTGATCGATCGAAAATATCAATGCTCGGCCCGTATTCATCGCTGATGACGACTCTCTCACTTCCCAAGTATCGGATCCCTTCTGGGTCATAACTCGGGCAGCGAGAGGGTAACGTCCACGTCTTCAATTTCTCCAGGCTACCCGTCAGAGGAACGCCATCGAGATCGGATAGAAGATGTGTATCCAGCAATTCAAATCGAATAGAACCCGTTTCAGGATGAACGTCCAATTCAACTTCGTGATAACGGCATGGAAACGTCGCGGCACCATCACCAGCACCGCGATCCGAAAGGACGACATATCGGTTTTTCGCTCCCAGGGAATCAATGGCCGATAGTCCACCGAATGCGTTGATCGGAGTATTCGTCTCGAGGTTACCACTCAACCCGCTCTTATCGACACTGGTTCCAGGCAATTCAACTTTGGCGATTAAAGAAACCTGGGCCTGTGCGAATGCCCCAGACACGGCAACCAGTAAACCAGTGACGATTGAGGACAAGTCGTGGCGAAGCAACATTCTGCGGTTCACTTTTGTTTGTTGGAAACATGAAAACTGGGTAACTGAAATGAAAAGAGAGACGGCGTGCCCCCGTCTCTCCTTCGATTTGACAACGCCAACCTTCCCACGGATCAGTCAGGAATGCTTGCGATATCGCCGTAATCACGTGTGCAAAGTGCTACGAATGCAGGACCAGCGATGCTTGTTGGGAAGAACTGCACGGAACCATCCCCCATCACGAAATGGGCGCCGCTACCATGGAAGGAGTAGAGCTCGGAATCGTTTGTACAATTCATGAAGCAATTGCCGACAACGGTAGTCCCGCCTGAACTCGTTGTGCTGTTCTGGAGACCTTGTGCGTTGGCTCCATCGACACTGATCCCACCATTGATATCCGCCCATCCCCAACCGTCAGCGACGGTCCGAGTTCCGAAGGCGATGTTCCCAACCCTTGGATTGGGTACCACCTTACCGGAGACAAACATGGTCGGCCGGCCAGCAGCTTCGCCCAAAACGCATGTGTTGGAAAGACCGTCCACGATTGCAGAAAGCTTCACACCTTCCGGGCCTCGAGCCATCGCACCCCAAACCTCGCGTGTTCCGATACTTGGCAATCCCGCGGCTACAAAAGCTGCGTTTCGCACCGCATTGATCGACCCGTAATCCGAATAACCCCAAATCGGCGTGTCTGTACGAGTATTCGACGTAACAGCCGCATACAAGGTCGAGGAAGGAAGCTCACGAGGCGACACTGCAGATGGGCACATCATGATAGGAATCTGTGTCGTTGTTACAGCATCGTTCGACACATCAAACCAAGGCCGGCTGAAATTGTAACGCGAGAAACTGGGCCCCTGCTCGATCATCGGCAAGATCATCGCTGGCCAAGATTGTTGGAAGATCGGATTGGTGAGATTGATCCGACTTGGTGGAAGTCGCTTGTAGGCGCTTTCATAGTTGTGTAGTGCAAGCCCCAGCTGGCGTGCATTGCTGCTGCAACTCATCCTGCGAGCCGCTTCACGAGCAGCTTGGACAGCTGGCAACAGGAGACCGACCAAGATGCCGATGATGGCGATGACAACCAGCAATTCAACCAGCGTAAATCCGCTACGAACGTTTTGAGAACCTGAACGCTTCATTGGAAACGAGTCCTGTAAAAATATTGCTAGCGAGAACGGCCATCTTGGATGGATGCTCGATGACGACCACGCGATGCGTCACGGC
>Ga0194130_10006259_pt1 | contig 13883 bp, 24 predicted proteins | sample TA2KigsurfametaG_FD_160084 | JGI IMG/M metagenome (GOLD analysis project Ga0194130, IMG submission 160084) | Freshwater microbial communities from Lake Tanganyika, Tanzania - TA2015050 Kigoma 12 surface | ecosystem: Environmental > Aquatic > Freshwater > Lake | place: Tanzania: Lake Tanganyika... | reverse complement strand
CGCTTCTGTCGAAGGATCTCGACGAGGAGAAACTCGAGGCCGTGATGGACGCCGTGTTCAGCGAGGAGGCGTCCGTCGACGAAATGGGAGCCGTGGTGGGCGAACTGCTCGACGCCGAGCTGTCGGGTGAGGAGCTCGTGGCCGTGTTCGACGCGGTGTTCGACGACGACCTTTCCGACTCGGAGACCGTCGCGTTGGCCGAGGAAATCCTCAAGGGCGAGCTGGACGCGGAGGAGTTCGGAACGGTCATCAATGCCATCTTCGACGAGGTGGTGACCGACGAGGTCTTGATTGAGACATTCACCGCCGTCCTCGAGACGGAACTCGACGCGGAGAAGTTCGAGGCGGTGGTGGAAGTCCTCGAGTCGGATGTCGTATCGAAAGAGCAGGTCTCCGAAGTCGTCACTTTGATTATTGCGCAGGATGGTGGAATTGATTCAGGGCAGGCAACAGAACTCGCCACGCGCGAGAAGGTGCTGGGAAGCATTGACGGCGAACAGGCGACGGAGGTGTTCGATGCCGTGGTTGCGTCCGAGGTGTCGCCGGGGGACGGGCTGGCTATCGTCGGGGCGGTTCAGGATGCGCCCCTCGAGGTCAAGGAGGCCTTCGAGGAGGAGATCAACGTCTTCGCGGGCGTGTTTGACACCTATGTTGCGATCGGCTCGGCGATAGACGTTGGTTCGAGGCGAACGGTCATCGCTGTGAGCGTCGTCACTGGCACGGTGGCTCTCGGTGCTGCCTCCGGGACTTCGCCCGCACCGAGCGGCGGGGGGCCGACCGGCCCGACCGGCACGAACGACGCGGCGCGCAGGGAGGACGACGAGGAGGAACCAGCCGGAGAGCTGGCGGCTGACGGGGTAGAATGGATCAAGAATATTCGCATATTTAAGTACGAGCACGGAGTTAAGAAGTTGGATTGGAATGCTTTTTTCAAGAAAATCTTGCTGGGGATATTCAACGCAGGTTGGACTATCTCCGGTGCGATTATTCTTTATCTGACCCTCTCGGGCACCCTGCAAAAAGTCGCAGGTATCGCCTCCCTTGTGGCTTTTTCCATGGCGATGTATGTCCACATGAAAGAACCCGAATAGCCATTTAGCAAAAGCGCATTTTTTTTGCGCACTATTATTGATGTACAATTTTGGTGCCCCACGAGGGCGTGCTTTGGAGGCACCATGTCGAAAGTTGAATGGAACATAATAGTGCCGGTCAAACAGCCTGCCGACCTGAAGGGCGTGCAACCAGGCAAACTCCCAGAATCTCTGCTCCGGCCCGCAGCGGGCGGGGGCAAGCTTCACTGGCTCTGCGCGGCCGCGTGGGGGGCGATGGTCGAAGCGGCCAAGGCGGACGGCGTGGAACTCAAGCCGGTCAGCAGCGGCGATACGTACCGGACCTTCGAGTCGCAACTAGCCGCCTTCAAGCAACGCTATACGACCGAGCCAAACGGCAACTCCACGAGGACCTTCGAAGGCAAAAAGTGGTACAAAAAAGACCCGAAGCTTGCTAGTCTCGCCGCACCCGGCACATCCCAGCACAACACCGGCCTCGCCGTCGACGTGCACACCGCGGGCGAGCCCAAGCGCCTCAAGTGGCTGATCGCAAACGTTCGCAAGTTCGGTTTTTCATGGGAAGTGGTTCCAGAGGAACCCTGGCACCTGAGGTACACAGACGGTGATGTTCCCCCGGTCGCCGTGGCGGATTGGATGGCGCGAAACGGCGTGCAAAGACCTTCCGGCGCCCCAATGACGTCTCCAGGGGCCCCATCGGTGAATCTCGCGGTGGCGCCGCCGATCAGCGCCCACAAGGACGACGGTGGCGATCTCGACCCGGGCGACAGCGGCCCGCGGGTCACGAAGCTACAGGAGGAGCTGGCCGAGCGAGGGTTTTACGTTGGCGCCGCCGATGGTCAATTCGGGCCGAAGACGGAAGCGGCGGTCATCGCCTACAAGAAGTCCAAGGGGTACGGCGAGGGCCCGAAGGCGGGCAAGCGCGTCCTTGACGATTTGGAAATCGGGCTATGAGCAAATACGCACAGGGCGAGTCCACGGTCAAGGAGGTCCGCAACGCGGAGTTCCTCAAGTCAATCGGCGCAGGGCAACCGAACTCGTCGGCAAAACCCCAGAAGAAATCCAGGAAGAAGTAGTTTTGCGATGGACGCTACATGGGCAGCCGTTGTCACCGGGGCATTCGGGTTGCTGATGCTCCTGGTCGAGAAGGGTCGCCGGGAAAACGTCCGCGACCACGGCGCCGTCAAGGAGCAACTGCGCGACCTGAAGGCGGACATCGCCGACATCGACTCCGACATATCCGTGGTGGAGCAGAAGATTGACGGGCACCTGAACGACCACCTCAACAATTTCTCGCGAAAGAGGGTTAAAAAATGAAAAATAAAGATTTGCTGATCAACGTCCTTTTACGGATCCTCGCCACCTTCGCGGCGTCGGGTCTCGGCGTCATCGGCGCAGGCACGATCGCGGGCGTACCCGTGCTCAAGGCGGTCTTCATGGCTGGAATTGCGGGGGTTGCAGTAGTCGTGGAGGGTTTGTCAAGGGCATTCCTTGAGGACGGCAAGCTGAGCAACGCGGAGATAAACGAAGTTTTCAACAAGGTAGACAAAAAAGCAAAGGCGAAAGCCGATGAGAAGGCTTAGTCTTGGGCTGGGTCTTGCTCTCCTCGTTGCTTCTTGCGGTTACGACGGTTCTTACCGCTACTCGTGTCAAGACCCCGCGAACTGGGGAGCCAAGGAGTGCGAACCACCAATCTGCGAGGTAGACGGCAACTGCACGAAAACACTATTGGGCTTTGACCCGACGGAGACAACAACGCCATGATGAACAAACCAAGCAACCGCCCGCGTCTCACGGCCGACGAACTTGACGCGCGACTGAAGTTCGTGGTCGGGTGCATTCTGGGGGGCGTGCTTTTCATCACCACCGTGGGCGTCCTCTACGCGCTGGTCTTCGTGACCCAGCCGATAGGGGCTCAGGCGGAGAACGACAAGATGTTCTTCGGCGTGCTGTCCAGCGTCGCCACCTTCATCACGGGGACGCTCGCGGGCATCATGATCTCGACCGGGCGAAACAAGAATGAAGGCCCTGATCTGGACCTGCTGAACGACGACCCTGATGAGGAGTAAAATCGCCGACGATGGACGAGGAGCCCAACATCTACGACCCCGAGGACAGGGAGGGTTTCGTCTACGATCCCGAGGTGGCCAGTCGACGATTTTGGGAAAATGAAAGTCTGGATTGACCAGGACCTATGTACTGGAGATGGCCTGTGCGCGGAAATCGCCCCCGATGTATTCATCATGCTGGAGGATGGGTTGGCGTACGTTCAGGAGAATGGGAGAATATTTTCAAAAGCGCGAGGGAACCCAGAAGGCGCCGCCGGCACGGCATCCTTCGCCGACGAAAGGCTTGATGACGTGGTCTCAGCCGCCGAGGACTGCCCCGGCGAGTGCATATTCATTGAACTGTGATCTATGGACCATTCGCCTGAGGTTGCGGCCTGGCTCGGTTGCGAGCGCGAGGATCTCTGGGTATTTGACAAGCTCATAGTCGCAAGAATGGCGGGCCACGTTTGCGGGCCCCGCGGTGTGCCGGTCCCTGAGGCGGGGGACTACATGGTCAGGCCGACGTTGAACATCGAGGGCATGGGGGAGGGGGCGAGGATCGTGCGCCTTGAGCACTGCACGAGAGAACTCCACCCCGGCGAGTTCTGGTGCGAGATCTTCGAGGGCGAGCACCTGAGCGTTGACTACAGGCGGTACCAGCCGATCCTGTCCGTCGTCGGCACCCATCACCCCGTAAATTTTAGGCGTTTCTCGAAATGGGAGGTCGTCGAGCACTCCCTCCCATTGCCGCAATTCATCGGGTACCTACCCCTGAGGTACGCAATACTGAACTGCGAGTTCATCGGGGGTAAGTTGATCGAGATACACCTACGGGGAAACCCCGACTTTGCCCACGGCAACACATCCGTGATCCCCTGGTGGGACGACGAGCCCGACCCGCGACCAAACGGCTACAGGTACATAGACGACGAGGAGACCGAACTACAGGGTGGTGGCCGAAGGGGCATTTGGGTCAGATAGAACCTCGGCGGGCGACGTGCCCCGAGCCACGAGGCAAACCGTGGCAGAGACGGAACTGAGTCAATTTTACAACAATCCTGCCTACCCTGCGGTTTTCTTCCCCAAACTAGACTTGGAGTGGCTCGCACCGCTCAAAAAAGACCCTCCTTTTTCAAATTTATCTGGAGATTCAATGGTTGAACAAGTGATGAAATGGCACGAGGACGGCCATTCCTTCCGCGTCGTGATCGACAAGTCCACCTTGCAGATAGTGGATTTCCACTGCCCCCACCGGGCCGAGGAATCCCCCGCCTGCCGGATGAACGACGAATGCGCGGTCGAGCGTTTCGTGATGGAATACGGCTTCGACTGCAACGTGGGGGTGGCCCCAATAGACGGAACAATGGAGATCGCGTGGACGCTTGTCGGGGACGCCAAGGACTACTCGACATGCCAGGTTTGGATTATCCCCACGACGGACGAGTTTTTCGCGGCGTGGGCGAACAGCCAGAAAGCGGAGTTGCAATCCGAGGGCTAGACGTCAACTAATCTTCGAATTATGAACAAGTCGGAGATCAAATGGAAGAAATACTTATTAGCTCTCAAAGAATACGCTCAACTCAACGGGCACACGGCCGTGCCCGCCGACTTCAGGACGCAGGTCAACGGGTCGCCGCTAAAACTCGGGAACTGGGTCGGTTACATACGGTTGAGGGGGAGGACGGGCAGGCTTTCGCCGGCTCGAAGGTCAGAATTGGAGAGAATCCCGTGGTGGACTTGGGACGCCCGAAAGCCAGGCCCAAGGGGGAATCCCGCCCGCGATGCGAAGATTGCGGTTGCCAGGAGGGGCGGGCGAAGCCTACAATCGATTGCGATGGAATGGAACATATCGAGGCAACGGGTGCACCAAATCGTCAAAAATCAGGAGGTCTCGGCGTGATCAAATTCGTGTCGGGTCTAGCCGTCTCTTCTGGCTCCCTCACGGTCTGCCTTCAGGTCATCGCCTGGGTCATCCGAGCCGAGACTGACGCCGAGATGAGCCTTTCATGGTTCAATTCCTATGTTGGATCGGCGGCGTTCCTGTTCGGCCTCGCCACGGTCAAGGCGATTTTTTCCCCAACGAAGACCCACTAAATCGGGGACCCCGGCAGGGCGAAATTCTCGGATGAAAGTCAACAAGAAGAAGGCCCCCCAGCGAAAGGTCCTCGAGATCACCCGCACTGGCAAGTGGGGTTCCGTCGTCTACCTCCATGCCCTCGAATGCGGCCACATAGAGGAGAGAAAAAGGCCGGCGAAAACCGCCGTGGTCGCCTGCGCCAAGTGCGTGATGGCCGAGGATTTCGGGCAGCAGACCCGGAACCTCGTCAGGATGGGGGTCGGGTACGAGGCGATCACCGAGATAGAGCTGACCCCCGACCCCATAGAAGTGTTGTTTTCATCGTCGGAACGCAACATCGAGAGGATTAAGTCAAGAATCGCCGACATGCTGGGCATACGCCCCGACGACGTGAGCGTCTTCGTGGAGCAAGACGAGAACATGCTTGTATCGGGTGCGACGGTCTTCCTGTCGGCCACCGACATCGCAAGGCTTTGCGAGAACCCCTAGCCCTTCTTTTTGCAGCGGTGGGCGAATTCAGGGCCCCAGGTGCACGGATCCCATGGTCCCCAGCCCGAGTACTGGTAGAGCAGATACCCCGCTTTGAGGTTTGTCAAGGGATTCAACAATGGCTCTTGTTCGCATATCCCGAGATCAAGGCAGACCCGCGCCCATTTATTCCTCTTGGTGTTGTAATTGACGCCGTTGATCTGGAGCAGGCCCGTGTCGGACCGGTGGTTCCACTCGGAGACGCCCGTGATGACACAGTTCTTGTTGACGACGTCGCCCCCCTTGCGGTTCGGGCATCCACCCGATTCCCTCTGGACTATCTCGGCCAGTCGTTCGTGGGTTTCGGGGGGCCAGCCCGCCCTCGCTGCGAGGCCGGGGAGCCAAGAGACGTCGCCGTGCGCGAAGGTGATGTTCTCGAATTGGATGCGGTTGGCATCCTCGCCTCGAGGTTCTGGTCGCATGGCCTCGAACCGGTCTTTTTCGGGCCTCTCAGAGAATTCGGGCATCGCCCTCGCAAGCCCATGCAGCTCGCCCGGGAACGAAAGAGGTGCCGCCAAAGACATGGTTGCTATGCCCACGAAGAGGTTCACCAAGATGACGATTATGGAGGCAAGAACCTTTGTCAGACGATTCAACCAACTTCTCCTCGGTTAGGGAATGGGACGGCGACGACATGGCTTCCAGGGAGCCAGCTTCAGTCGCTTCTAGATGCTCATCCTTTGATAAGTCATACCATCAAGTATAACCAAGGATGCGGTGACAACAATGCTTAGAGACGATCATAGCGGTCATATGAAGGCTATTTTGAGCCAAATTAAAATTTTTTCAAGATTTATTTGACCGGACAGGCCCCGGTGGAGCAATCTTCAAGGGCAAGATCGCCGGTGCCCGCATTCTGCATAACCACGGAGAAATCCAGTTTGTCGCGCAGCTTCTCGTACTGCTCGGCGTCGATCTCCTCGTAGGGCGGCAACGGGAAGTTGTGGTCGCTGTGGAGCAGGAACGACACGGACTTGACGCCCTGGTCGTAGTTCTCGGCCAGCCAATCCTTTATCCCGTCCAGCTCTTCCTTCCTGTAATAAACGGTGACCGAGACGGCGTTGTCGGCCCATACCTTCTGCATTCTCTTGACCCACTCAAGCTGCTGGATCGCAGTCATTTCTGACGCCAAAACGGCGTTCTCGGGCGACTTGCAGGGGAAATCCACGACATGGCGATGGTGGTCTTCCCTGCCGTCAATTCCGATGTCCCACTGCACCCTGTATCCGCGCTTGCGACAGAGGTCGACAAGTGGGTCGGCGGCGCCGAATCTCACCCTTCGGATGTAGTAACGGGCGTAGGCGGGGTGGACGCCCGGCGTCACGCCGGGAAGCAGCGATAGGGTGCCCGAGGGTTGCACCGTGGTCAGCCTGACCGATACGGGCAGGCCGTTGTCCTTGGAAAACTTCTCGTCGTAGTCCCTGAGGTGCTCGTAGGCGGGCGAGAGCCAGGAAATCTGCTCGTCCGTGGCCTGCAGGATCCCCGTGACGTTCTGGCCGAGCCGGGCGTTTTTCTTCACCACGTCCGCCGTCTTCTGGTAGGGGTAGGACATTCTCGTCACCTGCTTCTGGACCCTGTAGAGCAGTTCCGAGATCTCCTTGAACTGGCCGAGAGAACCGATGTTCGGTAGGAATATCGTGGCGAGGTTGCAGGATTCGCCGTCGGCAAGACCGATCTCGGCGCAGGGGTTGAAACCCTCGATCGTGGGGTCCGACTTCTTTTCGCCGAGGCGACCGAAGGTCCGCGCAAGTTTCCTGTTCACGAGACCGTACGGCTCGCCCGAGCCGTCGTAACCCTTCCACAGCTCGGGGAGGATCTCGTCAAAGGAGTCGGCATAAATGCTGTTGTTCGAGTTCGCCCTCCACGCTGGGACGGATCCCGACGACCAGTTCTTCGCCCTGAGGAACAGCACGTCGTCGGGGTCCCCGATGGCGATCTGGGCCGAACGTCGCGAGGAACCGGACACCACGATCCGGCCAATTATGTTGCAGATGTCGAGAACGTCGATTGACCTCAGCTTCTTGCCCTCCCGATTCTGCATCACCTTGCATATGTCCTCCACGCCGTCTATCAGGGCCTGCGGACCCGACGCGGTGCCGCCGAAGGTCTTCAGCGGCGCGCCGAACTGGCGAATGAGAATCGTTGAGTAGGTGAAGGATTTCCCCGTTTCGAAAAACGATTTCAGCGAACTGTGAAGCAGGCGGCGCCAACCGCTCCTGCTGTCAGGGACAATTATGTCTGCGTCGTTCGTGCGCTCGTGGGTGATCGTCACCCCGGGTTTCACCTTCGGAAGGTCGTGAATCTTGGACCGCTCGACGGAAAATCCCACCCCGCCGCCGAGCATGAGGTAGTCGAACAGCAGCTCGAAATCCTCGACTGTTTCGATGTTCGTGAAGTAGCAGTTGTTCAGCGACGTGCCGCTGAACTCCTTCACGAGGGGCGTCCCGAGCTGCCACAGCGCCCGGCCTGCTGGCAGACAGCGGAGGTTGAACATGTGATCGAATAGTTTCTCGGCCTCAGCGTCGCTGAGCTGCGCGCCTATCTCGAGCGCGCCGTTGACGGTGCGAGCACAGGTCTCAACCCACGTCTCGTTCCGCGAGTCGTCTTCGACCCTCCTGCTGTAGGTGCGGAGGTAGACGATCTCGCCCAAACCACCGAAACCCCACGGCGCCCTTTTTGAGGCGTATGCAGACAAGAACTCTTTTGACAACGACATTCAAACCCCCGTTAGCGGAATAGAAGATAATACATCGAGCGACGTAGGTGCCGCCGTCAATCTCGGATAATGCCCAGTTTTTTTGCCTTCTCAAAAGTCACGTACGAACCCTTCTTGGCGAGTCGCACGGTGATTTTAGTAAACGGAGTTATCTGCCTCTCCTCGAATACGTCCTCCTCAACAAGAATCTTCACCGACGGCCTCAGTGATTCGGGCGTGGTGCTCTCGCCAGCGAATGCGATCGTCGGCCGGCTATCCGAAGCACCCCCGCAGTCGCCCGTCGGGTGCCCGCAGATGATGCACGGCTCCCTGTCGGCGCGAAGGTACGGCCCGCCCTCGTCGTCACGGCGGTGATCGATCGGCCGCCAACTGAGGTTCGGGTCTCTAAAAATATCCGACATGGCCAAATTTTACATGCGCATCGCCTACCGGCGAGGATCCCCGCCGAAGTGACGCAGTTTGTGAGATAATGTGACTGGCACCAGTTGCCAGAATCAGGAATGAGAAAAACCAATGCCGGCAGTAGATGGCTTCCAACATCTTTCCAGGGTCTCGTCGCTCACCCGCGCCGAAGCAGTCACCCCCCACAACACCAACGAGCTGACCAACGTCTCCCGCGCAATCTACGTAGGCACTGGCGGGAACCTCGTCATCGTCATGCAGGGTGGCGCCGAAGTCACCCTGACGGGCGTTGTGGCAAGCACCTGGCTCCCGATACGCATAAAAAAAGTCAAACTGACCGGCACCACGGCGTCAGACATAGTCGCCTTTTCGTGAGACCCAAGAATTTTTACGGGGCGGCCCTCGGCGCGCTACCTTGGTGAACATGGGAAACACCACCGAGTGAAGCTCGAGATTGAGCTCTCCTCGTTTGCCACCAAGGTCGAGGCCAGCGGCTACGTCTGCAGAATAGAGAAGGGCGACATCCGCCAGAACGGAGTCAGGTACAAGGACCAGGTCAGGAGACTGACCCTGACGCTGCCCGACGGAACCGAGAGGGTCCACGAAACCAAGGGTTCCTCGTGCGAAATCAAGGCGAGGAGCTGGCTCTCGGAGGCCACAAACGGGGCTATCACCACCTTCTAGCCCGGGCGTTGTAACATCTCGTGATGGCCGGTCCGAGCAAAAAGAAGCAGAAACGCGAGGAGAAGAACGACGAGCAGACGGCGTTCGCCTCGGCCTCGACTTCCCCCTACAGCACGATCACGCCGATGAAGGACGCCGCCTTCGCGAGGTTCCACCACCCGTTCCTGTTGAACGACATCCACTGCGCCACGGACAGCGACAAGTTCGCCGACACGTTCGCCCAATTCTGCGAGAAGGGGCTGGCGAAGAAGATGGTCTTGGAGCTATCCGACTACGCGGACCGCTTAGACGAGCGGTGGAGGCAGGTCCTCGAAGGAGCGGCCAGCCGGGCGAACATCAACATCGAGGAGTACCTCTCGCAGAGAAGCGTCGGCTAGAGGCGCGCCTATCTCCAGGTCTTGTTGCAGGTCTGGCAAGTGGTGACGCCCCACGAGTAGGTGACGATGGAGCAATCTGTCCTGTCACAGGACTGATTACTCCCCTGCCGCTTCGAAATGGCGTCGCGCACGGCGTCCCTTACCATCTCGGCCATGGAGACACCGAGCGACTCCGCAAACACCCTCCACGATTCGTGCTCGTCCGGGGTCATCCTCATAAGGAACTGCTTCGTGGCCGGGGTCCCCGGCTTGCTGTTCGTGTTGGTTCTCCGCGTGAGCGGCTCGCTCCTCATGACCGCATCCATCGCCGCGCCGAGGTTGTCGTGGGCGTCCGATGTCATGGGTTGGATTCTAGGCTCTCAGCGTCCTCCTTTTCGACAACCTCCGCCTCAATCACTTCGGACTGCCCGAGAATCTCGTTGACCGTCGACAGCGGCAACGCCCCGCTCCTCCCCATCAGCTCGAGAAGCTGCTTCGCCTCGGCCTCGGCCGTTCCGACCCTGAACTCGGCGACGGGCTCCGCACCGGCGAGGGTCGCCCGCACGTTCACCGTCGAGTTCGTCTCCATCTGAATCGCAATGTTGGTCCTCTCCATGCCGAGGAGCCGCGCCCTGCGGTCCATGATGCCGAGCACCTGCTGTATCGCCTTGACGTCGGGCTCGAGCTGGATCTCCTGGCCGTCGTCAGCGGTCACCTTGCGATGCTGGGTCATGGGCCATATGGCGGACTGAAGGGCGTCAAGGCGCTCCAGCTCCATTCGGAGCAGCTCGGGGTAGGCCATCAGCGCCTCCGAGTTCATATCCTCCAGCACCTTGCGAATCCGGGTCGCCACCCCGCGCGGGGTCATGTTGAACCGCTTGCCGATCTCGGACAGCGCGAGGCCCGCCTGCCTCAGCTTCATTATCTTGCTGTCCCTCTCGCTGAGAAACTCCCGGGTCAGCGCCTTACTCTCTGGCATGGGACGATTATCTCACGTCAACCGGTTCACGGAGTCTCGAGTTCATCGTGGGCCTGGTGGGGTTCGAACCCACGGCCAAGGCATTATGAGTGCCCTGCTCTGACCACTGAGCTACAGGCCCTTGTGCTGACCCGTGAAGGCGTCCCATTCCCTCTCCCTGCGCTCAAGGAACGCCAGGAAATCGTCCATGCTCCTGAGGCACGACTTCGGCGCCACGTAAAAATCGTCGTAGATCTCCTTCTTGTGGTCGAACAGGCGGCGGGGCTCCCACTGCGGCCTCGTCGAGCCGGGTATGACCAGGCACTTGCTGTTCGCCATGCACACCAGCACGTACGCGATCGGCTTCTCGGTCTTGCCCTCCCAGCTGCCCACCGTGTCCACGATCATCGTCGCGTACGGGAACGACAAGGGGTCGTCCGTGAAGTGCTTGCCCTGGCCCTTGACCTCGACGGTCCCGGCCCTCGTCACGACGTCCTTCTCCCCGTGCGTGAAATCGGAGATCTCGTTCTTCGTCCGCGCGAAGCGGAGCGGGGGGCAGTCGGCCCAGAGGCCCCTGCCGCGGATCAGGCCCGCCACGTACTCGTTGCGGGAGTGCCCGTCCGCGAAGGCCCTCCTGTAGTCGACGTCAGACCATGCCATGGCAAGAAACTAGCGCGCCCCCGACGCGGGGCGGGGGCGCGGGTTCCCGGGCGTCGCCGCGCCTGTTGTTAGTGTTGTCGGCGAGCACGGAGGAATACCTTGGCATACAACCAGTTGATACGGAAGTTCCCGCCCCAGGTGGTGCACATCCGCAACGCCGTGCCCCTCGATCTGATCGCCGGCGTCAGGACGCCGAACGAGAAGGGCAAGCGGTACAAGGAGGGCGACTTCCTGCCCGAGCTCGACGATTTCCTGCTCGACTACGCCAAGAAGTACGGCACGCCCGTCGGCTACGACAGGGAGCGCGACGGCGCCATGGTGCAGAACATCTTCCCGGACCGCAAGGAGGCGAGGTCCCAGATCTCGTCCTCGTCGGCCGTCGTCCTCCAGATGCACACCGAGGCCGCGTTCCACCCCTACAAGCCCGACTGGATCCTGCTCGCCTGCGTGAGGGGCGACAAGAGGGCGGCGACCACGTTCGCCACGCTCGACGACATCCTGTACGAGCTGGACGAGGGCTCCCTGTGGGAGCTCAGGCAGCCCGACTTCATGACGACGGTCGACAAGAGCTTCAGGACCAAGGGCGAGCCCGACAAGGAGTACATCGTGCGCCCGCTGGTCGGCTCGGGGGACTGGGTGCTGACCTACGACGCCGACCTGATGAGGCCCCTCACCGACCACGCCGCGAAGGCGTTCGGCAAGCTAGGGGGCGCCATCAAGAAGCGCACGCGCAAGGTCGTCCTCGACGCGGGGGACATACTCGTGATCAACAACAGGACGACGGTCCACGGCCGTAACTCCTTCAAGGCCCGCTACGACGGGACGGACCGCTGGGTGAAGAGGGTGCTCGTCAGGGAGACGATGCCTCCCCCGCGCAAGACGAAGGACGGCGTGATCCTCACCGACGCCTGACGGCTACCGGGCGGACTCGAGGGCCTTGTACTCGCTCTTGTACAGCTTCGAGAACTCCGCAGCGTGACGGTGCGCGAGGACTATCAGCGAGCGTCGGCGCGCCTCGGCCCTCATGCGGTTCTTCATCCTCTGCTCGGCGAGGCGCTCGGCCTTCTCGTCCGGCGGGAGCGGCCTGCGCCCGCGCTTGCTGACGCCCGAGGCGAGAATCTTTTCATATTCGGTCTTTTCTTTTTTCCTAGTCACTATTCATTCCTTTCGTGATAACTATTTGAATACACCCTACCCGGGATTCCCGGGGATGCCAACCCCTTAGGGATTGCGCGCCCGGGGAAACCGCCCTAGTTTTGGGGCGTGACGACGGACGGAACGGCGACCCCAGCGGGCAGGGCGGATGGCGGGCTCCTCCCGCCCGTCAGCGTCTTCGGCCAGCGCTGCGACGAGTGCGGCAAGCCCGTCAGGCTCTTCAACGAGGACTCCCGCAGGGACGAGTCGTCGTACAAGCAGGTGGTCAACGGGATCTGCCTCGACTTCTCGGGCGGCTACGACGAGTTCAACGACCTGTGCGGCCAGTTCGCCTCGGGCGAGGACTACGTCGACGGCTACGTCGCGCTGTGCCACGACTGCACCATGCTCATCTACTCGGCCCTGCCCAACGCCACGGCGAAGTTCGGCCTCAGGCTGCACACGCCCGAGCCGGGCGACGACGACAAGCCGTGCTGCCGGTGGTCGTGGAGGCTGAAGAGGGTCGGCGACCAGCTCAGGCTGTTCATCCCCGACGCGACGGCGGACGCCTGGGTAGAGGCGCCGTCTGACTAGCCCGCCGACCGACCCCGCTACGAGCGCCAGGATGCGCCTGGTGAGGACGAGGGGCACGCGGCCCGAGCGGGCCGTCGCCTCGCTCCTGAGGGCCTCGGGGATCCGCTACAGGTCGAACCTGAGGGGGATGCCGGGCACGCCCGACTTCGTGCTGCCCGAGGAGCGGGCCGTCATATTCGTCCACGGGTGCTTCTGGCACGGGTGCCCGAGGTGCTTCAGGGCCCCAAAGCGGAACAGGGCGTGGTGGCTGCGGAAGATAGAGGCCAACCGCCGCAGGGACGCCAGGGACGAGCGCAGGCTCCGCAGGGCGGGCTGGCGGGTGATGACGGTCAGGGAGCACGACCAAATTTCACGGACGGCGCGGCGCCTTTCCACATTCCTTGGTGGAGCGTGCGACGGACGACGCCACCGCCACTCGGGTAGATCCAAGCGGCCCCGGGCGGGCTGAGGATCCCGGCCCCCCGCCGCAACCCCCAAAGCGTTTTTTTTTTTTTTTCGCGGGCGCCATCGGATAGATCCAAACCGAGGGCGGGGACCCCTAGATATCGCCGAGGGCGTCGAGCACCAGCCGGTCGTACGAGCTGAACGTCTCGGCGAACACCTGCCCGTCCTCGCCGTAGAACTCGGTCCTCAACCCGGTCCCCGTCGCCGTCAGGACG